>Ga0210406_10000616_pt1 | contig 48105 bp, 44 predicted proteins | sample IncBWC30MmetaG_FD_155454 | JGI IMG/M metagenome (GOLD analysis project Ga0210406, IMG submission 155454) | Forest soil microbial communities from Barre Woods Harvard Forest LTER site, Petersham, Massachusetts, United States - Inc-BW-C-30-M | ecosystem: Environmental > Terrestrial > Soil >...
CGATTGAGCGCTTTGCGGTAAACTGCGCAGCCTTTTCACTCTCTGGGATGCCTTTTGAAGACTCTGATCGAAGCGTTGCTGAAGCAAGCCTTGGACGCGCTGCCGGAAGCCATGGTGCCGCGCGCCGCGCGCGAGGTCGGCATCGAAGTTGAAAACACGCGCGATGCGCAGCACGGCGACTTCGCCAGCAATCTCGCCATGCGCCTCGGCAAGGCCACCCGGCAGAATCCCCGTAAGCTTGCCGAAGCCTTGGCCGGCGCACTGCCGCCGAGCCCGGCGCTCGCGAAAGTGGAAATAGCCGGCGCGGGTTTCATCAATTTTTTCCTCAAAGATGACGCCTACCATCAAGAAATCGGCAGGGTCTTGAAGGCGGGCGTCGGCTATGGCCGATCGAATGCCGGCGCCGGACGCTCAGTGCAGGTGGAATTCGTCTCGGCCAATCCCACCGGCCCGTTGCATGTCGCCCACGGCCGGCATGCGGCCTTCGGCGCCTCGCTCAGCAATCTTTTCGAGGCGGTGGGCTACAAAGTCCAACGCGAGTACTACGTCAATGACGCCGGGCGTCAGATGGATATCTTGGCGGTCAGCGCCTGGCTGCGCTATCTGGAGCGCTGCGGCGAACGGTTCAGCTTTCCGGCCAACGCCTACGTGGGCGAATACCTGGTTGCGGTCGGAGAGCAGTTGTTCGCGGCCGTCGGAACGGCCTTGAAGCATTCCGCCGCTGAGGTGTTCAAAGACCTGCCGCCCGATGAACCGCAAGGCGGCGACAAGGACCTGTACATCGATGCGCTCAACTCCCGCATGCGCGCACTCATCGGCGAAACGGCGTATGAACGGGTGCTGCGCACCACGCTCGACGGCATCGTCGGCGATATCCGCGAGGACCTGGCGGAATTCGGCGTGACCTTTGATCGCTGGTTCTCGGAACGTTCATTGAGCGACAGCGGCGCCATCGACCGATCGATCGACACCTTGAAAAAATCAGGGCACGCCTATGTCAAAGACGGTGCGCTTTGGTTCAAGAGCACGGATTTCGGCGACGAAAAGGATCGCGTCATCGTGCGCGACAACGGCCTCAAGACCTATTTCGCGTCCGACATCGCCTATGTCCTGAACAAGCTCGAGCGCGGCTTCGAACACCTCCTGTACGTCTGGGGCGCCGATCATCACGGCTACATCGCGCGCCTGCGCGCGGCGCTGATCGCGCTCGGCGGAGCACCCGATCGCTTCGAAGTGCTGCTGGTGCAGATCGTGTCGCTGTTTCGCGGCGGCGAGAAAGCCAAGATGTCGAAGCGCTCGGGCGACTATGTCACCTTGCGGGACTTGCGCAAGGAAGTGGGCAACGATGCCGCGCGGTTGTTCTACGTGATGCGCAGCAATGACCAGCACCTGGATTTCGACATGGAGCTGGCCAAATCCCGCTCCAACGAAAATCCGGTGTATTACATTCAATACGCGCACGCGCGCGTTTCCAGTGTTCTGCGGCAGCTTAAGGAACGCGGACTGACTCACGACGTCGCGCACGGCATCGCATCGTTGCAGGAACTCAAGGAGCCGCAGGAACTGCAATTGCTCAAGCGCATCAGCGCTTATCCGGAAGTCGTCAAGCAATGCGCCGCGCAGCGCGCGCCCCATTCGCTGGTGCATTACCTGCGCGATCTGGCAAACGATTTCCACACCTATTACAGCGCGCACCAATTCATCGTCGAGGATGCCGGCCTGCGCGCGGCAAGGCTCGATCTCGCGCTCGCGACGCAGACCGTGGTTCGCAACGGCCTCGAGCTCCTGGGCGTTTCCGCGCCCGACACCATGTAAGGCTCATGGCGCGCGACTACAAAACCAGACGCAACAAACCCGCCGGCTTCTCCGGCTGGGTGGGACTCAGTCTAGGACTCGGCCTCGGGCTTGGCGTAGCGGGGATCGTGTATTTGAAGGACCATCGGCTCGATGCGCCGGTGGCCAACGCCGGCAAGGCCGTCAAAAAGCGGCCGCACGGCAATGAGGCGCCCGAAGCGGGCGACCCGGCGGCGGACGATTCGAAAACTTATGCCTTCTATGAAATGTTGCCGAAATTCGAAGTGGTGGTGCCGGAGAAGGACAAGGACGTGAGGCCGGACATCAAGTCCATTCCGGAAACGCGCAGCGGTACCTATGTGCTGCAAGCGGGCTCATACAAGAACTTCGCCGACGCCGATCGGGTGCGCGCCAAGCTGGCGCTGCAAGGCATCGAATCGAATGTGCAGAAGGTGACCGTGGACAACGATACCTGGCACCGCATCCGCATCGGACCGATTTCCAAACTGGATGAATTGAATCGGATGCGCCAGATCCTGCGCAAGGCGGACGTGGACGTACTCGTGATCCGCGTGGGCGACTAACCCGCCAAGCTTTGGAAGGCTTTCGCGATCTGCATCCAGGTCGCCGTCGCCGCGATCGGCGCCCCCAACAGCTGTTGGGCCACCAAGGCGATCCCGCCGTAAACGTACACGGGGTGGGGCCGCCCGAGCATGCGCCAATCGCGAACCATGGCCACGACGAGAAACAAATCGGCGGCCAGACCCGGCGGCGTCGCGGCAAAGGGAGGGGGCGGCCCGACGACGCCCGGCGGCGCAAAAAAAGTGAGGAACAGTCGCGCCAGCGCCGGGGTCATGATGCCGATCATCAGCAGCGTCATCAGACGCTTGTGTGTTTCCGGTTTGCGGATATTGACGATCGCCAAAATAAACAGCACTGCCATCAGCGGCCACGCGGTCAGCGTGACGGCTGAGAAGCGCAGCGCCGCGTCGCCGTAGCCCAGCGCCGCGTTTCGCGCCAACACAGCCTCTTGACCGACCAGGATCGAGCACATCAGCGCGGTGAACAGCGAAATCCCCGCCAATCCCCAGGCGCGATGCTGGAGCGTGCGTCCCGAGGCGACCAGCGCGGTTTGCAAGAAATAGAAACAGGTCCAGCTGAAGAGCAGAGCGCCATGAATGTGAATGATGGGCTCGGCGTGAAAGGTCCCCGTTGCCACTTTCGCCCAATACGTTGGGACAAAGCCCCCGAACGCGACCAGCAAAAAGCCGCCCGCCATCCACACATAGAAATTTCGGCTCTCGGATCGAACGGCTGAGGCGGTGGCTATTGCTTCCATCTTTTTCTCTCGCGCGAGTAAATGCGGCGTGAAGTATGCCTGCGAAGGGCCTAAATGTTAAGTTGTGTCAAGACGAGACATCCCGAGCTGCGCTAATGGCTATTCCGCTCAATCCTCGCCCAATTGGCGAAAATCGACTCCTAATGCCCGCAACTTACGGTACAAATGGGTTCGCTCCATCCCCACTCTCTTTGCCAATTGCCCGACTTTCCCATTGCAAAGCAGCAATTGCTGCTGCAGATACGCGCGTTCGAATTGCTCGCGGGCTTCGCGCAGCGGCAGGGCCAGAAGATCTTGCTTCACCAGCGGTTCGTCGATGGCCATCTTCACCGCCAATTCCCGCTCGATCTCCTCGAGGCGAATCTCTTCCCCCGCGCCCAGAATGAGCACGCGTTGGACCAGGTTCTTCAGCTCACCCACATTTCCGGGCCAGGGGTAATTGCGCAAACGGTTCTGCGCGGCGACGCTGAAACGGCGCAGCGGCAGATGCTGCTCATCGACCAGGCGATCGACGTAGTAGCGCAAGAGATCGGGAACGTCTTCCGCGTAGTCGCGCAGCGGCGGCACGCGCAATGTAATCACGCTCAGGTGCGCCAGGAGGTCGCGGCGAAAGGGGTCCGGCGAGGCTTGCGCTTCGAAGCCTTCTTGGGCCGAACTGATCCATCGCACATTGAGATTCAGACGCTGCCGGCCGCCAACCCGCGTGTAGCCGTTTTGCTCGATCGCGCCGAGCAGGGCGCGCTGTGCGTTGGCGTTCAAATCCTCGAGACCGCTCAAGTAGAGCGAACCGCCGGTGGCCTGATCGAAGGCGCCCGGCTCGACCCTGCCGTCCCGCTCGCTGCCGAAGAGCGCCGCCGCCGGATCTTGCCCGAGACTGGCCGCGACCACCGTTAAAAACGGCTTGGCCGCGCGCGCGCTCAAGGAGTGCAGGTAGCGCGCATAGGCCTCGCGTCCCGATCCTAGTTCGCCCACGAAAAGCACCGGAGATGAACTGGAAGCCGCCTGTTGGACCTGATCACGCAGCATCTGCGTGATCTTGGACTTGCCGATGGGAACAGCCAGCGCCGAACCTTGCGTGCGCACCGACAGGCGCTTGCGCCGGCCCGCATCGAGCGCCCGCTCGACGGTGCGCAGCAGCTTGGTCAGCGACAACGGCTTCTCGACAAAGTCGAATGCCCCGAGGCGCGTTGCCTCGACCGCGGTCTCGACCGTGCCGTGCCCTGACATCATGACGACCGGGCAGTCGTAGCCGTCGGTCATGGACCATTCGCGCAGCAAGGTGATGCCATCCGTGTCGGGCATCCAGATGTCCAAGAGCACCAGATCGGGAACCTGCGCGGCGCGCGAGGAACGGGCCTGGCTTGCGTCCGCGGCGATCTCCACGTCATAGCCCTCTTCGGAGAGAATCTCTTTCAGCAGCCCGCGGATGTCCGCCTCGTCGTCCACCACCAATATTCTTGAAGCCGTCATACGCGTTCTCTCCTGTGTTCACCTGTGCGCGGCTTGACGGAGCCCGCGGAGCGCGCGCCGTCGGCCAACGGCAGTACAATCCGCACGCGGGCTCCCCCCGAGCGCTGATTATCCGCCTCAATGCGCCCGCCGTGTTCTTCCACGATCTTTTTGACAATTGCCAGCCCAAGGCCCGTCCCCTTCGGCTTGCTCGTAACGTACGGATCGAAGACGGTGCCGATCAAATCCCGCTGAAAGCCCGGACCATTGTCGGTCACCACGATCGCGACAGACGCTCCATGCTTCTGACCTTCGTCGGCGAGTTGAGTTTCGATTTCGATCCGCGCGCCCGCCCTTCCCTCGAGCGCCTCCAAGGAGTTCGTCACCAGGTTGTTCAGAATCTGCCGGATACGCATTCGATCCGCCGAGATCGCCGGCAAAAGCGGGCTCAGGAGCAATTTCATTTCCGCGCTGCTGTCCTGGACCCGATACAGGTCCACGACTTCGGTGATCAATTGATTGAGATCGAAGCGCGAGAAATGCATGTCGGGCGCGCGCGCATACTCGCTGAACGCATTGACCATCTGCTTCATGGCGTCGACCTGGGCCACGATGGTGTGCGTCGCACGTTCGAGGATTTGGGCGTCCTGCTCGTTCATTTGCCCTAGGAACTTGCGCCGCATCCGCTCAGCGGACAGCTGGATCGGCGTGAGCGGATTTTTGATTTCGTGCGCCAGACGCCGCGCCACCTCGCCCCAGGCCGCATCGCGCTGCGCCTGCAACAGCGTGGTGATGTCGTCGAAGACCAGGACGACGCCGGCCGCGCCGCCGCCATCATTGGGCAGGGCTGTGCAGGCGCACATCAGCACATGCTTGCCGGACTCCGACAACAGCTCGATCTGTTCGCGCCAGTCGAGCAGCTCCGGCTGCAGACGCTGCTTGATGGCGCCCAGGAATTGGGTGAACAGGGTGGTGTCGCTGATGGTCTCGTCGAAGGGCTTGCCGATGGCGGCCTCCAGATCGACGCCGAGGATCGCGCTCGCGGCTTGATTGGCGGTGCGCACTTTCAGATCCGGTTCGAGCGACACCACGCCGGTCGAGAGGCGCGCGAGGATCACGGCGAGTCCGGCCCGCTCAGCCTCGACGGCTTGCTGGCTGCGGCGCGTCTCCTCGCGGGCGCGACCCAGGCGCTTCGTCATGTCGTTGAAGGAAGTCACGAGGAATCCCAACTCGTCGCGGCCCGGCAGCGGCAGCCGCGTGTCGTAGTTCCCTTTCGCCACGGCACGGGTGCCGGCGATCAAATCCTGCACCGGCTGCACCAGGCGCTGCGCGGCAAAGAAGGCGCCATAGACGGCGGCGATCAGCGACATCAGCACGACAAAGCTCAAGAACAGCACGAAGGCGAATTTGAGCGGCTGCCGCTTTTGCACCAGCGAGGCGTACGACGTATAGGAGCGCTGCACCGTGTCCGCCAATTGGCTCAACTGCAGGGGCACCGGATACAGCGCAATCAACACGCGTTGCCCCTGGCTGCTGTCTTCGATCGGCGCCGCGGCGCGAATCACGTAACCGCCGATCGAATCGGTGTCCAGGCTCACGTACGGCCGGCCGCGCCGCAGCTGCAGCATCATCTCGTCGGTGGCGGGCACGGGCAACGCGTCCATCGGCCGGTCGGAGCTCGTGGCAATGATCCGCGCCTGCGCCCCGACGACGGTGAATTCGATCGCCGTGCTGTCCTGCCGCTGCCGATCGAGCGAACCCGCCAGTTGAAAATTGGACAGGCCGATCAATGAGTGCGCCACCAACTGGGTGTGCTGCAGAAATTCCCGGACCCGGACGTCGAGCGCCGCATGCGACAGCTCGCGCGTGTCGCTCAAGCCCTGGCTGACCTCGTTCTCGAACCAACTGTCGATACCGCGATTCAAGAACTGCAACGCGAAATAATAGACCACCAAAATCGGCGCGACCGCGAGCGCGCTGAAGATCGCCACCGTGCGGCCCTTCAAGCGCGATCCGGGCACATGCTTGCGGTAGTCGCTCACCAGGCGGGCGAGCTTGCCGACGAGCAGCACGAACAGCGTGATCAAGCCGGAGATGTTGATCAGCAGGATCCACGGCAGCCAGGCGGCGAACTTCTCGGAGTTCTGCAGGGCCGAGGCGAGCATGAACAGCGCCGTCAACCAGAGCGCCACGCCGATTACGCCTAAGACCGTGGAACCGTATTTGCGGATCACGGCTGGAACGTCCAGGCATACCAGTCGGAATCGCGGTGCCAGTCGCTGACCCAGAACATCAGCAGGCGCAGCGTAAAGGGCACGGTGCCGAAATCGATCCTGGCCCGCAAGCGTCCCTCGTAGCGCCGATCCGCGGCGATGAGCGCCTTGTCCAGCGCCGGCAGGCTGTGAACCTCGGAGAGATGCGCGACGGCTTCATCGACGGTGCCCATCGATTCTTGCTGGCCGCTGTTTTCGTTGCGCAGGATGTAGCGTGCGCTCACGGCGTTGTACTGCAGGCGGTAGCGCTGCGTCAGCACGGCCACGCTTGAATTCGGCAGCAGCTGGCGCACGCGCTCGATGTCCAGATCGACTTCGAGACTCAAGGGAACGCCCTCCACCAATCCGCGCCGCACTGCCTCGCTGATCGGCAGATCGATGCGCGCATTCAAGTGATAGACCCCGTCCTTCAGTTCCAGATCCGCAGAGCGAACCTCGAAGCGGCCCGCCAACCCTTCCGCGTGCAGCGGCCGTGCCAGGAGCAGCGTCGCGCATGCGGCACACGCCGCGCAGACCAGCCGAAATGGATAGCCTCGCCTGCGGCGATCAATATCCTCCGGATTTATGCGCGCGGCATTCATGCTTTGGTCAAAGCAGCATAATAGAAGCCGTCGGCACCCGCCTCACCGGGAAGAATTTGCCGCCCTATATCGTCGGCCTCGCCCAAACCGGGCCAGCCTTCCCAGGCCGCGACCGGAACGATCGCGGCATTCGGCGTACTCGCCAGGAACGCGGCAATGACACCGTGGTTTTCGCTGCGCGTGACGGTGCAGGTGACATACACCAGCCGGCCGCCGGGCGCCAGAAGATCCCAGGCACTGCGCAGCAACCGGCCCTGCAACTCCGGCAATTTGTCGATATCGGACGGGGACTTACGCAGGCGGATATCAGGATGCCGGCGAATCACGCCGAGGCCTGAGCAGGGCGCGTCGAGCAAAATCCGGTCGAACGGCGTCCCATCCCACCACTTCTTGGGATCGGCCGAATCCGCCGCGACGATCTCGGCTCGCAAACCGGCGCGGCTCAGGTTGTCGCGCACCCTGACGAGCCGATGCGGATCGATGTCTACCGCGACGAGTTTCTTCAAATCCGGCGCCCGTTCCGCGATCAGCGCGGTTTTGCCTCCCGGCGCCGCGCAGGCGTCGAGCACCCGCTGATCCGCCCTCAAGTCCAATGGAAACGCGACACACTGCGCGCCCAGATCCTGCACCGAGACCACGCCCTGCGCAAAGCCGGGCAGCTCGTGTACGTCGCAGGGCGTCTCCAACACAACGGCGTAGGGCACGCGCTCTTCCGCGTGCGCTGCAATCCCCAGGATTTGCAACTCTTCCAGGTATTCAGCGGTGGTTGTCTGCCGGCTGTTGACTCGCAGCCACATCGGCGCTTGCGCGTCGCTCGCCGCCAGCAATTGAGTCCAGCGGACCGGCCAATCGGCGCGAAACCGATCCGCCAACCAGATCGGGGCCGCATGACGCATCTCGGGCCTGCGCGCGATTTCCACATCCAGCGCTTTGCGCTCGCGCAGATAGCGACGCAGCACGGCGTTGATGAGCCCCGAGGCGCGCATCGCATCGGTCGCCTTCGCGGTCTGCACCGCCGCATCGACGACGGCATACTCCGGGGTGCGTTCGTCTTCGAGTTCATACAGCGCCACGGACAAGAGTGCGCGCACCAGAAAATCCAGGGAGCGAACCGGGCCGGAGAGCAGCTTGGCGAGAATGGCTTCGTGGCGAAAATAGCCGCGCACCGCGCCATAGCTCAATGATCGCACCGACGAAAACAGCTTTGGATCCGCCGCGACCAGGGCATCCTTCAAAGCAGCGTCCAGCGTCACCCCCTCGCGCAGCACCCGCGCTACCGCGTGTGCGGACAGGGAGCGCGCACTGGCGGCCGCGCCTCTCATGGATGGCTGACCCTCATGGATGGGTGAAGCGCATGCCGTCGAGGCGCTGTCCCCGCAAGAATTCCTCGGCCGGCAAGGGTTTGCGGCCGGCCAATTGTAGTTTGAGAACACGCAGGACGCCCGTGCCGCAGACCACGTCGATGCCCTCGCGCGACGATGTGAGCACAGATCCCGGCGGGCTCGCTGCGCCGCTCAGGTCGGGGGATTCGATGGGTTCTGCCTCCCAAATTCGCAGCTGTTCGCCCTTGAAGCGAGTCTCGGCCACGGGTGCAGGATTGAACGCGCGCACCTGGCGCGAGATTTCTTCCGCATGCCGCTCCCAATGGATATGCGCCTCTGCCTTGCCGATTTTTGCCGCGTAGGTGACGCCTTCACTCGGCTGAACGACTTCGCGGTTCGCGCCGGCACGCAGCCCCTGCAATGATTCCGCGATGAGTTCGGCGCCAAGTGCCGCAAGCTTGTCGTGAAGGGTTTTCGCGCTGTCGCGCGCGTCGATTCCGACGGCGCGAGAGGCCAGCATCGGTCCCGTATCGAGCCCGGCTTCCATGCGCATGATGGTGACGCCCGTGACCGCATCTCCCGCCAGCAGCGCACGCTGAATGGGCGCGGCGCCGCGCCAGCGCGGCAGCAGCGAGGCGTGAATATTGATGCACCCATACTTGGGCAGCTCGAGCACCGCGGCCGGCAGAATCAAGCCGTAGGCGACGACGACCAGGACATCGACCTCGGCGGCCCGCAGCATCGCGAGCGCCTCGGGCGTTCTGAAGCTCGCAGGCTGATGCACGGTCAATCCGAGCTCGAGCGCGCGGCGCTTGACGGGGCTCGGGTGCAGCGCCCGACCCCGGCCCGCCGGCCGGTCCGGTTGCGTGAAAACGGCGGCGATGGAGTGCAGCGCGGCGAGCCGCTCCAGTGCGGGAACCGCGAAGTCAGGCGTGCCGGCGAAGCCCAGCTTCAGGGAAGGAGCGGCGCTCAAGGCTCAAAGAGCCGGCGCGTGCGCGCGTGAATCGCTGCCCGTGGATCGTTGCCTGCGCTCTTTCTCCAAGCGGCGACGGATCAGCGTGCGCTTGAGCTCGGAGAGGTAATCGACAAATAGCTTGCCTTCCAAATGGTCCATTTCGTGTTGGATGCAAACGCCCAGCAACCCTTCCGCGTCCATTTCGAATGGCTGGCCATCTCGCCCAAGCGCGCGAACGCGAATACGCGTGGCACGCGTGAGCTTGTCGTAAATGCCGGGCAGGGACAGACATCCCTCCTCGGCGGGGGCCTCGCCCTCCTTGCTGAGGATTTCAGGATTGATGAGCACCAGGGGCTGATCCCGAGTCTCGCTGACGTCGAGCGCGATTACGCGTTTATGCACGTCCACCTGGGTGGCAGCGAGTCCAACGCCATTGGCCGAGTACATGGTGTCGAGGAGATTGTCGATGAACTGACGCAATGCATCATCAACCTGCGCGACCGGGGCAGCCTTCTTTCGCAGCCTCGGATCGGGATACTCCAGAATTACGAGCTTTGTCATGGGAGTTATGAGAGCAATATCGTGTTTTTGGCTCAAGAATGTTGCTAAAGTTCCGCCGCTGCTTAACTTAATGCCTTAAGCCTCAGACGCAGGATTGCGCCGGGCAAAAGGCAAAAACGGGTGATGCGTCCCAGTCTTGAGCGGCCGGGCGGAAGTATACCAGTCAGTCTGCAACCATAAGCTGACTCATGGGAGCGAAACGAATGCAAGGTCATAGAACATCAGGCCTATTTTTAGCGGTTGCCGTGCTCGCGGGGTGCCATACGACGGCCTCCAGGCACGAAGGACCCGCGCCCGTGGCAACGAACAATGAGTCCGCTGCGGACGGCATCGTGGTCGGCAACGACAAGACGGCGATGGAAGCGGCAATCGAGGCGGCTGGCTCGGCCTCCTCGGCCTCCCCGGCCGCCGAAACGACCGAAGCGCCGCACAGGGGCATCCCGCTGGCCGACAATGCGCCTGACAGCTATGTGGTGAAACGCGGCGATACCTTGTGGGGCATCGCGAAGGTTTTCCTGCGCGATCCTTGGTATTGGCCGGAGATCTGGCAGGTCAATCCGCAGGTCCACAACCCGCACTTGATCTACCCCGGCGATACCTTGCGCCTGGTTTACATCGACGGTAAGCCCCAAATCGTGCTGCAGCGCGGCGACTTGCAGCGCGGCGATGGCGTGCGGGTTGAACCGCGCGTCCGCAGCGAGCCCCTCGACGCAGCCATCACCACCATTCCGTACGCAACGGTGGCCGCGTTCATGTCGAGGCCCAGCGTGCTCGATCGGGAACAGATCAAACAGGCGCCCTATGTCCTCGCGACCCGCGACTTGCACGTCGTTATGTCCGAAGGAGACACCGTCTATGCGCGCGGTTTCACGAGCCCGGCGGAACTCGGCTCTCATTACAATGTGGTGCGCGTCGGCGATCCGCTGATCGATCCGGACGACAATCGTGTCCTGGGTTATGACGGCATCTTCACCGGTTCGGGCCACGTGACCCGCCAGGGCGACCCCACCACGCTGATCATGACCGAATCCGCGCGCGAATCCCGCGCCGGCGACAAGCTCATCCCGGGCGGCGTCGATGTGCCGCTCGACTTCATACCGAGCGCGCCACGGACCAAAACCAACGGCCGCATCATCGCCGTCTCCGACGGCGTGACCATCATCGGCCAGTACGAAGTGGTGGTCGTCAATCGCGGTGCACGCGACGGCCTGGCGCCGGGCAACGTGCTCGGCGTATTCGACACCGGTCCCGTGGTTGCCGATACCGACAAGAAGGGCTTCTTCAGCGTCGATCGGTTCCGCGTGAAGAAAGTGGCGCTGCCCTCCGAGCGCACCGGCACTTTCATGGTGTTCAAAACCTTCGACAACATCAGTTATGGCCTGATCATGGAAGCCACGAACCTGATTCGCGTCGGGGACAAAATCCAGAATCCGTAAGCGTCGGCCCGAGAATCTCGATGTTCTCAGCGTGAAAGCGCGCTTAAGGCCCTAGATCGCGTGCGCGATAATCGGCCCGATGCAAAGGGCCGCCGAGGTGTTCGCGTGGATGGCGCTGTCGCGCGCGCCTGCTCTCGACGTCGCCACCCTGTCCGCCGCCTTTGAACGAGTGGGGGGCATCTCCGGCTTCATCGAGTCTTCCGACGAGGCGCGCCGCTGCGCGGGAATTCCGGCGGAGGCGCGCGAATTCTTGGAGAGCGCGGCCGCCGCAAGCTGCGCCGCCGAGCGCGCCTGGATAGAGAGTCCGCGGCATCATGTCGTTGCGTTCACCGACCGGCGGTATCCCGCCGCGCTGCGCGGGCTGCAGGACAGCCCGATCGCCTTGTACGTCGCCGGCAATGCCGACATCTTGAACGATCCGCAGCTCTCGATCGTGGGCAGCCGCAATCCCACGCCGGCGGGCCGCGACACGGCGTTCGAATTTGCCGAATCGCTGGCGGCGTGCGGGCTTGGGATCACCAGCGGTCTGGCCGAAGGCATCGATAGCGCCGCGCATCGAGGAGCGCTCGCGGCCCAAGGCATCACTCTGGCGGTGCTCGGCAGCGGGATCGACAGCATCTATCCGCGCAGCAATCAGGCGTTGAGCGAGGAGATCCGCCTGCAAGGCGCTTTGATCAGCGAATTCCCGCTGGGCACCCCGCCGCGGCGCGAGAACTTTCCGCAGCGAAACCGCATCATCGCCGGTTTGAGTCTGGGCACGCTGGTGGTCGAGGCCGCGCGCCGCTCAGGATCCTTGATCACGGCGCGGCTCGCGGCCGACCAAAACCGCGAACTGTTCGCCGTCCCGGGCTCGATTCACAACCCCTTGAGCCGCGGCTGCCACGAACTGATCCGCCAGGGCGCAAAATTGACGGAAACCGTCGCTGACATATTGAGCGAGTTGAACTTTTCCGCGTTCTTCGACGGCGTGCGCCGCGCCTCCTACGCCCAAGATCGGGCCGGCGACTTCGAAACGGGCATGGACAAGGAACACAAAATCTTGTTAGATGCGCTCGGCTTTGATCCGGCGGACCTCGATACGTTGGTGGTCCGCACCGGATTCAAGGCAGAAGCCGTGTCCTCGATGATGCTGATCCTCGAGCTAGAAGGCCACGTTCAGGCCGCCCCCGGGGGCCGTTACTCCCGAGTCGTTAGGAGCCGGAGGTGAAAGATAACGTTCTCGATCTACTCATCTATCTCTTCGAGAATTATATGAGCGCCGACGATGAGCCGCGGCCCGATCGAAATACGCTCAAGCTCGAACTGGACAAGGCCGGATTCGCCGAACCCGACATCGAACGGGCTCTGGAATGGCTTGATGGGCTATCGGGCGAACAACTCGGCAAGGTCGCCGAGGCCACGGCGCGGGCCGTGCGGGTATTCAGCAGCCAAGAGGTGGTGCGGCTGGACACGGACGTGCGAGGTTATTTGATGTACTTGGAAAATGTGCGGATCCTCTCGGGCGCGGAGCGCGAGTTGGTGATCGATCGCCTGATGGCCCTCGAGGCGGACGAAATCGATATCGAGCAGGTGAAATGGGTCGTGCTGATGGTTCTGTTCAGCCAGCCCGGCCAAGAGTCCGCCTACGCTCAAATGGAAGACCTGGTCTTCGAAGAGCGCACTGACGCTTTGCATTAGACGCCTTTGAGCAGCAATCTCGTTATCGTGGAATCGCCTGCCAAGGCGAAGACCATCAAGAAGTACCTCGGCAAGGACTTCGAAGTGCTGGCCTCCTATGGGCACGTCCGCGATCTCGTGCCGAAAGAAGGCGCCGTCGATCCCAAGCATCACTTCGCCATGAAGTATCAGGTGGTCGAACGCAATCAAAAGCACGTCGACGCCATTTCGCGGGCGCTGAAAAAGGCCAAGGCGCTGTTTCTGGCGACCGACCCGGATCGCGAGGGCGAAGCGATTTCCTGGCATCTGCATGAGCTGCTCAAATCCCAAGGCGAGCTCAAGGGCAAGGAAGTGAGCCGCGTGGTTTTCTACGAGATCACCAAGAACTCGGTGCGGGAGGCCATGGCCGCGCCGCGCGAGCTGTCGGTGGATCTGGTGAATGCGCAGCAGGCGCGTCGCGCGCTGGATTTCCTGGTGGGCTTCAATCTATCGCCGCTGTTGTGGAAAAAGGTGCGGCCGGGACTGTCGGCCGGCCGCGTGCAGAGTCCGGCATTGCGCATGATCTGCGAGCGCGAGGATGAGATCGCGGCCTTCGTGGCGCGCGAGTACTGGAGCATCGATGCGGAGCTGGAGCATTCCGGGCAAAAATTCCCCGGCAAGCTGGTCGAGTTCCAGGGCGCGAAGGTCGAGCAGTTCAGCTTCACGAACGAGAGCCGTGCCCGGGAAGTCGAACGCACGCTGAATACGGAAGCCAAGGGCGAGCTCACGGTGCTGTCGGTCGACCGCAAGCAGCGCAAGCGCAATCCGGCGCCGCCGTTCACCACCTCGACGCTGCAGCAGGAGGCGGCGCGCAAGCTGGGCTTCAGCGCGCAAAAAACCATGCGTGTCGCGCAGCAGCTCTACGAAGGTATCGACATCGGTGAAGGTCAAGTGGGTCTCATCACCTACATGCGCACCGACTCGCTCAACCTGGCCCAGGAGGCCATCGGCCAGATCCGCGACGTCATCGTGCAGCTGTACGGCCAGGCAGGTTTGGCCGAAGAGCCGCGAATCTTCAAGACCAAGTCGAAAAACGCTCAAGAGGCGCACGAGGCCATTCGCCCGACCGCCGTCAGCGTGTTGCCGGGGGACATCGAGAACAAGCTCGAGTCCGATCAATTTCGCCTGTATTCGTTGATTTGGAAACGCACCGTCGCCTGCCAGATGGCGCCGGCGATATTCGACACGGTCACGGTGGAAATGCGTGCGGGAGCCGAGGGGCCGAAGCGGACGGTGCTGCGGTCCAACGGCTCGACGCTGGTCAAGCCGGGATACATATCGGTGTACCAGGAAGGCCTCGATGACGCCGTGCAAGACGATTCGGATCATGTGCTGCCCCCAATGAAAGAGGGCGATCGGGTCAAGCTGGTCGGTATCGTCCCGAGCCAGCATTTCACCGAGCCGCCGCCGCGATTCTCCGAGGCCTCGCTGGTCAAGGCGCTGGAGGAGTACGGTATTGGACGTCCCTCGACCTACGCTTCGATCATCTCCACGCTGCGCGACCGCCAGTATGTCGACATCGAAAGCCGCCGGTTCACCGCCACGGACATCGGCAAGATCGTCAGCCGCTTCCTGACCCAGTACTTCACGACTTACGTCGATTACGACTTCACGGCAAAGATGGAAGACTCTTTGGACGCGGTCGCCAGCGGCGAGCAGGAATGGGTGCCGCTGCTGGACAGATTTTGGAAACCCTTCATTGAACTCGTGAAGCACACCGAAAAGTCGGTCAGCCGCGAAGAAGTGGCTCAGGCGCGGGACCTGGGACCGGATCCGGTGAGCGGCAAGCCCATGAGTGTGCGCATGGGACGCTTCGGTCCGTTCGTGCAGATCGGTACCAAGGATGATGAAGACAAACCGCGGTTCGCGGGACTGCGCCCCGGCCAAAAAATGGACCAGATCACCCACGCGCAGGCCATGGAATTGTTCAAGCTGCCGCGCAAGCTGGGCACCACCGCGGCCGGCGATGAAATCACCACGAATGTCGGCCGCTTCGGCCCGTATGTGAAGTACGGCGCCAAGTACGTTTCGCTGAAGACCGACGATCCCTACGAAATCACCCCGGAGCGTGCGCTCGAGGTGATTCGCGAAAAGGAAATTGCGGATGCCAACCGGCTGATCCTGGATTTCCCGGACCACGGCATTCAAGTGCTGAACGGGCGCTACGGACCCTACATCACCGACAAGGCGCGCAACGCGAAAATCCCGAAGGACAAGGATCCGAAAAGCCTGACATTGGAAGAATGCAAATCGCTGCTCGCGGCGGCGCCCGAACGCGGCAAATGGGGGCGCAAGGGCGCGAAAGGCTCGAAGTTTGCGCCGAAGACACCCGCCAAGGATGCCAAATCGGCGAAAGGCACGGCGGCGCCTGATGTGCCCTCCGCGCCACCGCCGGTAAAACTTGCCGCCAAGGGAAAGAAGGCTGCCGTCAACAAACAAGCGCCGCTCAAGCCCAAGGCCAAGGCTAAGCGTACGGCCAAAAAGAGGCCCGCAAAAAGGAGCGCGTAAGGGTCGATGCCAAAACTCGAGCCGGCAGACGCATCCGCGGTCAAGCGCTACCTGAATGAACTGCAGGACCGTATCACTGCGGCGGTCGAGAAACTCGATTCGGCGAGATTTCAGCGCGACTCTTGGGCCAGACCGGAAGGCGGCGGCGGCGAGAGCCGCATCTTGAGCGACGGCGCGGTATTCGAGCGCGCGGGCGTGTCGGTCTCGCATGTGTTCGGCGAGAAAATGCCGGCCTCCGCGTCGAACCAGCGTCCTGACATTGCCGGCGCACCCTTCGAAGCGATGGGGCTCTCATTGGTGTTCCATCCGCGCAATCCCCATGCGCCCACCACGCATTGCAATGTCCGTTTCCTCGTTGCGCGCCCGGCAAGCGGGCCGGAAGTCTGGTGGTTCGGCGGCGGCTTCGATCTGACGCCCTACTACCCATGCGATGAGGACGTGCTTCACTGGCATCGAACCGCGCGAGACGCCTGCCAAGAGTTCGGCGCGGACGTCTACGAGAAATACAAGGATTGGTGCGACCGTTATTTTTTTCTGCCGCATCGAAACGAGACCCGCGGCGTCGGCGGATTGTTCTTCGACGATTTGAACGAAGGCGGATTCAGCCGTTGCTTCGCGTTTCAGCGCAGCGTCGGCGATCACTTTCTGCCGGCCTTCCTGCCCATCCTGGAACGGCGCCGGGATCTGCCATACGGGGATCGCGAACGGCAATTTCAGCTCTACCGGCGCGGCCGGTATGTGGAATTCAACCTGGTCTACGATCGCGGTACGTTATTCGGATTGCAGTCCCGCGGCCGCACCGAGTCCATTTTGATGTCCCTGCCGCCCATCGCGCGCTGGGAATACGATTGGCATCCCGCGCCGGGATCGCCCGAAGCCAGACTGAACGAATACCTTCGCCCGCGAAATTATTTGGCTGAACTCGCCGGCGCGGACTGAACCCGCCGAACTGAACCCGCCGGCGCGGACTGAACTCGCCGTTGCGGAATGCACTCGCCGCGCCTATCGCTCGCCAAGCCCTACCCGGCGGATCGCGCAGGTGATGGTTTCCGCGCCAAGGGACAAATACACATGACGCTCGGCCACGGTGAGCGCGAATTCCATGCGCCGCTCGAGCCGCGCCGCCAGCGTCGCCAGCCAATCCCGGTCAACGGCGTACAGCTCCAAGGCCTCCGCACGGTGGATTTTCTCCGCGCTCAAACGGGCGGCGAGCTGCCCCGCATCCTTGTGCGTGTATACCGCGACACGCGGCGCAAGCTTGGCGGCCCGATGCAGACGCGCGGCCTCGGGCGCGCCGACATCGATCCAAACGCGCAATGCGCCGGTCAGATCGCGCACCGATATTGCCGGCTGATCCGGATCGGACAGACCACTCGAGAGACCGATGCCCTCGGTGTACTCCAGGCAGTAAGCGAGAACCCGCGTCAGCAAGTGTTCTTCGGTCTCCGACGGATGACGCGCCACGCGCAAATCCAGAGGCACATAGACGGCGCGGTCCGAATCGGCGAGTTCGATCTTGAAGTTGTAGACAGTTCCGCCAAGCGCCATGCGATCTCCTAGCGAATCAGGGCGCGGGTCAGTGCTGCGGCGGAGACCTCTTTGCAGCCGCTGACGTTCTGCCCCGCCCACAGGGGCGAAAAATCCCCCAAGCCGGCACTTTCGGCTTTTTTCCTTAGCGGCACCAGGGCACCGGCGGCCAGGGGAAACGCCGGCGCCGCGCCGTTGATGGGTCCCAACTCCTTCATGAGGCGATTCATGATTCCCCGCGCCGGGCGGCCCGAAAGCAGGTTGGTCAGAGCGGTATGAGAAGCACGCTCGCTCTTCAGGGCAGCGCGATGCACGGCGCTGGTTTTGGCCTCCTGGCAAAGCAAGTAGGCAGTGCCGAGTTGCACGCCCGCGGCGCCCAGCGACAACGCCGCCGCGACGCCGGTCGCATCGGCGATTCCACCGGCGGCGATGACCGGCACCCCGACCGCTTTGACCACTTGCGGCAGCAGCGCGAAGGTTCCGACCTGTGTAGTGAGGTCGTCGGACAAAAAGATTCCGCGATGGCCGCCCGCCTCGGCACCTTGCGCGATGATGGCGTCGACGCCGCGGCGCTCGAGCCACAGGGCCTCCTCGACGGTCGTGGCCGACGAGAGTACCTTCGAGCCCCAGGATTTGACTCGCGCCACCAGATCGGCCGGCGGCAGGCCGAAATGAAAGCTGACCACTTTAGGGGTGAACTGCTCCAGCACATCCGCCGCCGCTGAGCTGAATGGGGCGCGCAAAACCCCGTCAAAAGTCTCGCCCGCATCGAGGCCATATTCCCTGAAGTAGGGAGACAACAGCTCGCGCCACACTGCTTCACGCTTGGCATCGACAGTGGGCGGGGTGTGGCAAAAGAAATTGACGTTGAACGGCGCATCGGTTCGGGCGCGAATTGCCGCCAATTCGCTCCGCATGGCATCCAGGGTGAGCAACGCGCAGGGCAATGAGCCCAGGCCCCCGGCATTCGACACGGCGATCGCCAGCTCGCTCCCCTGGGAGCCTGCCATCGGCGCCTGAACGATTGGCAGCTTGATTCCGAACAGTTCCGTCAGCGTCATCGCACACCTCCGACGGTTATTGTACGGCGATCGATGAACTCATCCGTAGGGCGTTCCACGAGACGGTTTGACAAACAGCGCGCGGTATTTTGTGATGGGGCGCGAGCTGTTCGCGGCCGGGTTGGGAACTTAAGGCAGTGTCAGACACCATTCGGCTTCGAACTTTGCACGCCGTGGGTGAGCGCGAGCTCCAAGATTTGAGCGACGTCCTCATCGATTGCGTCGAAGGCGGCGCTTCCGTGAGTTTCATGCTGCCCATCGCGCGCGCCACGGCGGTGGCATTTTGGCGCGACGTCGCCGCCGGCGTCGAGCGGCGCGAGCGGATTCTGCTAGTGGCGGAGAACGCGGCCGGACGGATCATCGGCACCGTGCAGATCATTTTCGCGCAGGTCGAGAATCAGCCGCACCGCGCGGATGTCGCGAAAATGCTGGTACATCGGCGCGCGCGGCGGCACGGGGTCGGCGCGGCATTGCTCGCGGCGGCCGAGGGTGCGGCGGCAAGCGCCGGCAAGACGCTGCTGGTGCTCGACACGGCAAGCGGCGATGCCGAACGGCTGTATGCAAAGCTCGGCTGGCGGCGCTGCGGCGTCATCCCGGGCTACGCGTTGCTGCCGGGCGGGGGACTTTGCGACACAACCTTTTTTTATCGCACGCTGTGAGCGCGCCGACGAGCATCGCCGGCCACACGGCAGTCTTCGATGCATCGGGGCGATTGATGCCCTGGACTTCCTGGACCGCGGCGCTGGATCGGGAAATGAATTTCTATCAGCAGTGTCCGCTCGATCACGGTTATCCGCGCTTTGCCTGCGAGACGTTTCTGGACGCCGGCTGGATACCGAGTACGGAACGCACCGATATCATCCCGTCGACGCAAAACGGCATGGGAATCCTGTCGTATCTCAAATTTCATGCGTTCCGCGGCGAGCAGCAGCCTGCATGGCTCGTCACCGCACGCTTGCTGGGTGATTACCTGGTGAACGAAGTGCTCACGCCGCCTACCGGCAAATATCCGGCATTCACCCGCTCCACCGGCAAGCGCGCCCAATTCCCGCAGCCGGCCGACTGCGGTTCGCAATCGGATCGGCCTTATGAGATTCAACCGGACAAGGGCGGGATCGCCGGCTATGCGCTGGCGCTGCTCTTCGAGGCGACCGGCGAGGCGAAGTATCTGGCGCAGGCGCTGCAAAACGCGCGGGTGCTGGCGGCGAATCAGCAGAACGGCGACGACAGCCGCTCGCCCTGGCCGTTTCGCGCGGACTACCGCAGCGGTGAAGGCCGCGGGCCCATTTCGGGGAACATGACCTATATTTTGCGCCTCTACGAGTTGCTCGCGACGCACGGCTACGGCGAATTCGCGGCGCCGCGGCGGGCGCTATGGCAATGGATCAAGGAACGGCAGATTCCGAGCGCGGCTGCCGACGGCGCGCTGTTCGCGCAGTTCTTCGAGGATCACGACACGCCCACCAATCGCAGCGCCTGGGCGCCTTTGAATCTTGCGCGCTACCTCCTGGAAAAACAGGACTCACTCGACCGTGACTGGCGGAACGACTGCCGCGTGTTGATCGATTTCGTGCGCGCAAACTTTACTCACCGCGAATTTGGCGTGGTCGTATGCCACGAGCAGGATGAGGACCGCCAGGCCTGGGGCGGCGTGAATTCAACTTACGGCGCCGTCCTCGCCATGTTTGCGAAGGCCGTCGAGTCGCCGAGCTTGGCGAGTGAAGCGCGCCAGGCGCTGAACTTCACGCTCTATTCGATCGATGAGCAAGGCCGGCCTCGCGATCTACCGCAAAGCGGCCAGCCCGGGGGCTGGCAAGAGGACGCTCACACCGATGTCATCCACAACTACGTCGATGCCTTGCAGGCATTTCCGCACTGGGGAAACCGCGACGTCGCGACCCGGGATCTTTTGATTTCAGACAGGGGTTCTTAAGATTGCCGCGATGAGCGCGGAGGTCGCGGCGTCCGTTTCGCCGAATCGCAGACCCGCGCGGAATCGGCCATTGCTCATGGGCACGCAGTAGCGTACTTCGGCTTGTATGTGGAAGGCGCTGGTGTCGCCGCAGGCTTCCAGCTTAAGATCGATGAGGCATTGTTGTCCGTGCGCGAGCTCGAACGGCACGGTGATGCTGGCGCCGGCACGCGACATATCGACCGTATGCCCCGGCAGCACCGACATTCCCGGCACCGTCACTCTGGCGTGAATCGCGACCGACTTGCGCTCGTAGTGGCGGCGCTCCAGCGTTGCACGCCGGACCAGTTCCTCGCCGCAATACTCGTGCGATTCGATCAAGGCGTCCGCAGCGACAGTGCTCATGCGCGCTCTCCTTCTCGGCGGTATCCATGGGAAATGGTAGCCGATGCCGTGCGCCGGCGACGGTCGCAACTGTGAACCAGCGCGCGATTTCAAACGTTGGCGCCGCAAGATGTTAAATAGCCGAGGCGGGCCGACCGCGCTGCAGCCGCGGTTGGAACGGGCGCCAACTAACCCGCCATCACCAGCTGACTCATGGCGGCGAATGCCGGCAGCGTGACGGGGTCATTCGCCGCGCTGGAAGCAACCGGATGAGAACAAAATCGCGCGATCACCAATTCCGCCTTGGGCGCGATGTACAGGCGCTGGCCGTGGATGCCGCGCCCCTCGAACACGCCGAGCGCGTTGTGCGACACCCACCACATGTTGCGGTAGGAGTAGCCCGCCAGCAGCGTGTATCCGGCCATGGCAAATTTGGCCGGATCGGAACCGCGCCGAATATCGGCGACGACTTCCGCCGGGATGAGCTGTTTGCCGTGCCAGGCGCCCTCGCATCGCAGAAGTTCGCCGAAGCGGCATAAGTCGCGCAGGCTGGCGCTCAGCCCTGCGCCGCCCATGGCTGTGCCGATGCTGTCGACCGTCAGGTAGCCGTCTTCCTCGCAGCCGATTTGCGACCAGATTCGCTCGCTCAGCATGTCGGGCAGCGCGACGCCGGTCACGCGCTTCATCACCCAGCACAGGACTTCCGTGTTGACCGTCTTGTACGCAAAGGCGGCGCCGTGCGCGCCTTCCTTGCGCAGCGTGCGCAGATATTCGTAGAAATTCTGTGGTCCGGTGTATTCCGGGCCGCGCGGGCGCAGGCCCCCGGCGCGCCCGTAGTCCCAGATATGCGCCTTGGGATCCGCATACAACTCGGAATACTGCACTCCGATTTGCATGTCGAGCACCTGGCGCAGCGACGCATCTTCATACGCGGTACCGATCATCTCCGGCAGGTAGTGCGACACCGTCTTGACTTCGTCCAGCGCGCCTTCGTGGAGCAGCGTCGCGGCAAGCGTGGCGGCATAGGACTTGGTGATCGAAAAGCATGCGTGCGGACGCTGCCCCTGCAACGCGCCGAAGTAGCGCTCATAAATTCTCCGGCCGCGATGCAAGACCACAATGCCGTCCGTGTAGGTGTGATCGAGCGATTCCGCCCACGTGAGCTTGCGGCCGTGCAAATCCACGAATGCCAGCGCGTCGATCGAAGCCTCGAGGCCGAGCGGCGCAACGCCGAGATCGCTCGGCACGCCGGCGCCGCGCCAAACGGTGGCGGTCGGCGCGAGCTCGCGCATATGCGACAGCGTCCAACGAATCTGCGGAAATTCCAGGAACTTGTCATCCTGGAAGCGGATCAGTTTTGCCGGCGGCGGCGGCGAGCCCCGCATCCAGCCCAACGCAACCGGATCCGACGCATCGGCATCGGGATATGCGACGCCGTCAATCTCGAATATTCCGCTCTTCATGACTCGCCCCGCAAAGCATCGGTGGATGCATAATGCACCATGAATTACCGCCACATCTACCACGCAGGCAATTTCGCCGACGCCGCAAAACACGTCGGACTGCTGTACTGCCTGAATGCGCTGAAGCGCAAGGATGCGGCTTTTTTCGTGCTGGACAGCCACGCGGGCCGTGGTTTTTATGACCTGCAGGCGCCGGAGGCGCAGAAGTCCGGCGAAGCGGAACGCGGCGTGCAGCGCTTGATCGTCAGTGCCCTCGGCGATCGATTTCTCGCCGATTACTTCGCGGCAATACGCGCGCGGCGCGGCAAACGGCTGCCGCGCTATCCCGGATCGCCCGCCCTGATTGCGCAAGCTCTGCGTCCGCAGGACCGTGCGTTGTTCGTGGAGCTGCTGCCCGCGGAAGCCCGCGCCGCGGAACGCGAGATCGAATCCTTGGGAAGGGTCCGAACGGAGATCGAGGATGGCTATGCGGCGCTCAAGGCATATCTACCGCCCGAGGAACGCCGCGGTCTGGTGCTGATCGATCCGCCCTACGAAAGCCTCGATGAGCTCAAGATGATGCTGCAGGCATTTGGCGAGGCTTACCGGCGCTGGCCGGGCGGTGTCTATTTGATGTGGTACCCCATTCGCAGCGCGACGCAGCGCCGGATGGTGCACACGCGTTTTGAAGCGCTGCAAATTCCCAAAATGCTCGTGGCGGATCTCGCCATTCATCCGGACGACGCCGGATTGGGGCTCGCGGGAAGCGGGCTCATGATCGTCAATCCGCCCTATGGCGCGGACCAGTTCCTTCGCGATGCCTACGGGGCGATTCACCGGGGAATCGCCGCGGCCGGCGCCGGCTACGTCGAAGTCGCGCGCCTTACGCCCGAGCGACTGGCACAATGACGCATGCTCCTCAGAGGATAAGCTTATGGATCCAAAATCATTGCGCGAGCGGCTCGCCAAGCTGCATGCCGAATTATCCAAGGCACATCAACAAGATCCCGCGACGCGGCAATCGCTCGGCGCGATCCTCCCGGATGTCAAACGCATGGTCGATGAGCCGCCGGGCCCCGCGGCCCAAACGATCGACAAGTCTCTGCCTGAGCGCTTGGAGCGGGTCGCGGTGCAATTTGAAGCCGAACATCCAACCCTGGCGGCGAGCGCTCGGCGGCTCATCGACCTCTTGAACGAGGTCGGTATTTAGGGAGCCTCCGCGAGGTCTCAGCGAGTCCAGACGATCGAATCGTCGACTCGCGCCGCAATGCGTTCGATTTCGCCGCTGCCTACCGTCACGCCGCGCATGAGCACGGCAATGCTGCCATGGCCGGGCACGGGCACGATGGTTCCGCGATAGCCCTCATCGTCGAATCGCATGGGTTTGCGGACGGATTCATGGACCAGCACCATCACCGTTACCGGCCCGGACGGCGTTTGCACCACCAGATGCGGCACCCGATGTCCACGGAATGCGCAGCTGCTGGCGTAGCTGACGAGACCCGCGTCGGGCTTCAGGCGAAGCTTCGAGTCCTTCAGCACCTGGTCCAATTCAGAATCCGCCACGGCCTCCGTGCGCTGCCACGCTTCCGGCTCTCCGGCCATGTGCGCGACCACGTCGGCGGCAAGGCTCTGCTGTGGCAGCGTCAGCCAGACGCCGCCGGCGATGGCAATGCCGAGCAGAACGCTGGCTGCGATCGCCATCCAGCGCCGCGGCGCACGAGCGTCATGGCCGGCCTTGCGCGCAAACGGCAGCACGGCGGCCGTAGGCAGCGGCTCGGCGGCCGTAGGCAGCGGCTCGGCGGCCATAGGCAGCGGCTCGGCGGCCTTGGCGGGAATATCCACGCGCAAGGCGCGTTCGAGCCGCGACTCGAATCTCAATAGCCGTTCGGTAAATTCGCGGCACTCGGCGCAAGCCTCGCGATGCGTGCGCAACTCCGCATCCGTGCTGTGCGGATCGGCCAGGATCGAAGCTCGATAATCCGTGTGTTCCATCATTCCTGCGGGTCCAAAGTCGTATCCTCGCCGCAAGCGGCGCGCAACTGCCGGCGCGCACGGAACAGCCGGGTCAGCACCGCCGGTCCCGAGAGATCCAGTTCGCGCGCGATCTCCGCGGTCGAATATCCCATCAACACCTGCAGCACGAGCGGCTCGCGATATTCATCGGACAATTTCATGATGGCGGCACGCACGTCGGCGATGTCCTGTTCCTCGGCGGCAGCCAACATCGGCTCCTCTTTGGCGATCAGTTCGTCCACGTCCACCGTTGGGAAGCGCTTGCGTTCGAATGTGCGCGCGTATTCGCGGCGGACGATGGTCAGCAGCCAGGGTTTCGCCGCGCTCTCATCCAACAAGGAATCCTGCGCCTTCCAGGCCCGCAGCATGCTTTCCTGGACGACGTCCTCGGCCAAGGCCCGGTCGCGGGACAACCAAAAGGCGAAGCGCAGCAGGTCCGGGCGCAGCGACTGGCATATCGCCTGAAACCGGGTGCGTCTCTGAATTCCGCCAGCCTCGTCGTTCATGTATGAATCAAAACCCGGCTTGAGGTATCGTTGCCGCGATATTACCGCGTTAACCGGGCCGCGCCGACGGTCAAATATGCCGGCTGGGCACGGAATTGGCGAATTTGCGGCGGCAAACTGGATGGTGGGAGTCACACTCAAGATGACCGGAATGGGCGGCATTTCATTTCCAAATACCCGCATGCGGCGCATGCGGCGCGATGAGTTTTCGCGCCGTTTGATGCGTGAAACGCACTTGAGCGTCGACTCGCTGATTTACCCGATTTTCGTGGTCGAGGGCCGCGGCGATCGTCAGCCGGTGGCCTCGATGCCCGGCATCGAGCGGCTGTCCGTCGATGAATTGCTGCGCGAATGCGCGGCTCTCGTGCGGCTCAAGATTCCAGCGATCGCGTTGTTTCCGGTCACCCCGGAGGCGAAAAAATCTCTGGACGCGCGTGAATCCTGGAACCCGGAGGGCATCGCTCAAGCGGCGGTCCGGGCGGTAAAGAAGGAATTCCCCAATTTGGGCGTGATCACCGATGTGGCGCTCGATCCTTTCACCACCCATGGACAGGACGGCATCGTCGACGAGCATGGGTACGTGATGAACGACGTTACCGTCGAATCGCTGGTGCGCCAGGCTCGCTCGCATGCCGACGCCGGCGCCGATATCGTGGCGCCGTCGGACATGATGGATGGACGCATCGGCGCGATCCGCACCGCCTTCGAGACGGCAGGTTTGGTGCACACGCGCATTCTGGCCTACGCCTCCAAGTACGCATCCAATTTCTACAGCCCGTTTCGCGACGCCGTTGGCTCGGCGGCCCAATTGGGAGGCGGCGGCAAGCACACCTATCAAATGGACATCGGCAATTCCGACGAGGCGCTGCGCGAAGTGGCGCTCGACATCAGCGAAGGCGCCGACATGGTGATGGTCAAACCCGGACTGCCGTATCTGGACATCGTGCGGCGAGTCAAGGACAAGTTCGGCATGCCCACTTTGGTCTACCAAGTGAGCGGCGAGTACTCGATGATCATGGCCGCCGCGGGCAACGGCTGGTTGAACGAGCGGGCGGTCGCACTGGAGGCGCTGACGTGCATCAAGCGCGCCGGCGCCGACGGCATTTTGACCTATTTTGCGAAACGTGCGGCGGAGTGGATCGCTTAAGTGAGCTCGAACGCGGCGTCAGAGGCACCAGATCAGTATGGCGTTGCAGGTCATCCGATCTCCCATAGCTGGTCGCCGTTCATTCATGGCATGTTCGCGAAGGCCACGGCGCAGAACCTGGTCTATCGGCTCTTCGACATCCCACCGGAAAACTTTCGCGGCGAGGCACTGCGCTTGTTCGCCGCCGGCCTCAAGGGCTTGAACGTCACCTTGCCGCACAAGCAAGCGGCCGCGGAACTGGTGAATGAGCTCACGCCTCGCGCGGAGCGCGCCAAGGCTGTCAACACCATCGCGTTTTTCGAGCAGACCTCACTGTTGGGCGACAACACCGACGGCTTGGGATTGATGGCTGATCTGGAGAACAACCTGGGGATAGCCCTGACGGGCAAGCGCGTGCTCATTCTCGGCGCCGGCGGCGCGGTTCGCGGCGTGCTCGGCTCATTGATGGATCGGGAATTACGCGAAGTCGTGATTGCCAACCGCACGCCGGAGCGCGCCCGCAAGCTGGCCGCGGAATTCGCCGACTTGGGTGAGATTTCCGGTTGCGGCTTCTCGGAGGTGGCGGGTCCTCCCTACGATCTCATCATCAACGCCACGGCGGCGAGCCTGCAAGGAGAGATGCCGGAGATGCCCGTCGGGCTCGTGAGCGAAGAGAGCATTTGTTACGACATGGCCTATGGCCGCGGACATACGCCGTTTACATTGTGGGCAAAAGCCCTGCATGCGGCGCGCACCACCAAGGGCTGGGGGATGCTGGTCGAACAGGCCGCCGAGTCTTTTCTACTGTGGCGTGGAATACGCCCCGACACGGGACCCGCACTCGAGGCCCTCGCGCAGCACGCTTAAAGCACGCCCCGCTCTGTCGTCCTAACGCATGGTGACAAGCTCTTCCGCGCTCGTCGGGTGTATCGCCACCGTGTCGTCGAAGTCCGCCTTCGTGGCGCCCATGCGAATCGCCACCGCAAATCCCTGCAGCATTTCGTCGGCACCCGCCCCCAGGATGTGGCAGCCGACGATGCGCTGCTCCGACCCCGCGCAAACCAGTTTCATGTCGGTGTGGGTTTTTCGCGTCGTTAGCGCGTGGTACATCGGCGTGAAATCGGCGACGTACACCTTCACCGCGTCGCCGTATTGAGCGCGCGCCTCCGCTTCGGTGGCGCCTACCGTGCCGATCGGCGGGTGCGTGAAAATTACCGTCGGTATCAGGTTATAGTCCAAATGCCGCTCGGGTTGGCCGCCAAATAGCCGATCGCTCAAGCGCCGGCCTGCGGCAATCGCCACCGGCGTCAGGGCCATACGTCCCGTGACGTCGCCGATCGCATGGACACCGGCCACATTGGTGTTTTGAAAAGTATCGGTGATGACGAAGTTGCCGTCGTCGATGGCAACGCCCGCCGCTGCCAGATCGAGGCTCGCTACATTTGCTTCCCGGCCGATCGCCCACAGCACGCAATCGAACCCGGCAAATTCGCGCCCGTCGGCCGCCACGAGGGTTTTCTTGCCCGCGGCGTCGCGCACGGCGGCCGGCATCGCCCGTTCGTGCACGAGCATGCCCTGCGCGCGAACTTCGCGCATCAGGGACTTGCCCAGCATCACATCGAAGTTCGTCAGCAACCGGTCCTTGCGGATGAACTGCTCCACTTGGCTGCCGAGTTCCTGGAAGGATGCGGCCAGCTCGCAGGCGATGTAACCGCTGCCGACTACGGCAACCCGCTGCGGCCGGGCCTCGAGTTCGAAAAAGCCGTCCGAGCTGATGCCGAGCTCTGCGCCGGGGATGTGCGGCAGCATCGGCTTGCCGCCGGTCGCAATCACCACATGGCGGGCGCGCAATCGTTGTCCGTTCACCTCGACGGTGTGCGCATCCACGAAGCGGGCCGCGCCGCGGACGTACGCCACACCCTTGGCCGCCAGATTGCGTTCATAGATGTGGTTCAAGCGCAGTACGTAGGCATCGCGCTTGCGCTTTATTTCGGCCCAGTCGTTCCCGCCCACCTTGACGTCGAAGCCATAGTCATTCGCGTCGCGCAGGCTCAATGCGACGCTCGCCGCGTTCCACATGACTTTCTTGGGCACGCACCCGACGTTCACACAGGTCCCTCCCAGGCGATGTGGTTCGACGACCGCCGTCTTGGCGCCGAACTCGGCCGCGCGCTGTGCGCAGGCGAGCCCGCCGCTGCCGCCGCCGATGCTGATGAGATCAAATGCTTGGTCGGACACGGTCGCAGTATATCGCCCGTGGCCGGATCGCGGCGCGCGTCTGCTAGAATTGAGGGGTGAACAATCCACTTCTGGAACTGGGCGCGCTGCCGGACTTTGGGCGTATCGAGCCGCGCCATGCGCGTCCCGCCCTTGAAAAGGTCCTGGCGGAGAATCGCGCGCGCCTCGCGGAACTGACCGCGCAAGACAGTCCCACGTTCGCCTCGCTGGTCGTGCCGGTCGAGGAGTTGAGTTACCGCTTGAGCCGCGTGTTCAGCCCGATATCGCACCTGAATGCCGTTGCGAACTCCGCGGAGATGCGCGAGGCGTACAACGAATGCGTGCCGCTGCTCACGGACTATTCGTCGGAGCTGGGGCAGAACAGGGCGCTGCAAGCCGCCTATGCGCGTGTGCTGAAAATGGAGGGCGATGCGCTGGATCCTTCGCAGCGCAAGCTGCTGGAAAACGCGTTGCGCGACTTCCGGCTGGCAGGAGTCGATCTACAGGCCGACCAGAAAACCCGCTATCGCGAAGTGGCGCAACGCCTGGCGCACCTGGCAACCAAGTTTTCCGAGAACGTGCTCGATGCGGGGCGCGCCTATACGCGCAGCGTCACCAACAGCGCGGAACTGGCCGGACTCCCGGGCAATGCCATCGATCGCGCGGCGGCCGATGCGCGCGAGGCGAATCAAGCGGGATGGCTGTTCAAGCTCGACCAACCCACCTACATGACCATCATGTCCAGCGCCGAAAATGAGCAGCTGCGCCGCGACATCTACGAAGCCTGGATCACGCGGGCTTCGGAACTGGGCCCGAGCGCGGGCCGGTTCGACAACTACGGCATCATCGCCGAGATTCTGCCGCTGCGCGACGAACTCGCGAAGCTTTTGGGATTTTCGAATTTTGCCGACTATGCGCTGGCCACGCGCATGGCCAAGAGCAGCAAGCAGGTGCTGGCCTTTCTCGATGATTTGGCGCGGCGCTGCCGGCCGGCGGCGCGCGAGGAATTCTTAGGATTGGAGGAATTTGCCGGCCGCAAGCTCAATGCCTGGGACATGGCCTACTACGGCGAGCGGCTGCAAGAGAGCCGCTACAAGGTCTCGCAGGAGGCGCTGCGCCCTTATTTTCCGCTGCCGAAGGTCCTGGACGGCTTGTTCGTGCTGACGCAGCGGCTCTATGGCATCAGCGTTCGCGAGCGTACCGACGTCAGCGTCTGGCATCCGAGCGTGCGCTTCTACGATTTGCTCGACAAGGATCAACGCGTCGTGGCCGGCTTCTTCCTCGATCCGTATTCGCGCACCGAGAAGCGCAGCGGCGCCTGGATGGACGAGTGTGTGGTCGCCAAGGCGCTGCCGTCCGGCACGGCGCTGCCCGTGGCGCAGCTGGTCTGCAATTTTACCGCTCCGGTGGCCCCGCAGCCGTCGCAGTTGACGCACGAGGAAGTGATCACGCTGTTTCACGAATTCGGGCATGGACTGCATCACATGCTGACGCGGGTGGCGTATCCCAGCATCGCGGGCATCAATGGCGTCGCGTGGGACGCGGTCGAGTTGCCGAGTCAATTCATGGAAAACTTCGTCTGGCGGGCCGAGGTGTTGCCGCTGATCTCGGCTCACATCGGCAGCGGCGAGCCGCTGCCGGTTGATATGCTGCAGCGCCTGCTGGGCACGCGCACGTTCAATGCGGCGCTCGACACGTTGCGGCAAATCGAGCTCGCGACATTCGATTTCGAGCTGCACGCCAACTTCGATCCCAAGCTGGGCGCGAATGTGGCCGCAACGCTCGACTCCGTGCGGCGCAGGGTGGCCGTCGTGCCCCCGGCGCCGTTCAACCGCATGCCCGCAAGCTTCGCGCATATATTTGCCGGGGGCTACGCGGCCGGCTACTACAGCTACAAATGGGCCGAGGTGCTGGCGGCCGATGCGTTCGAAGCCTTCGAGGAAGCCGGTGTCTTCGACGCACAGACGGCTGCGCGGTTCCGGGAATCCATCCTCAGCAGAGGCGGCAGCGTCGATGCCATGGACGCGTTTGTGCACTTTCGCGGGCGCCAGCCCGATGTTCGGCCGCTGCTCAAGCAAACCGGTATCGCGGCGTGAAGGGGCTGGCCGCGCTGCTGCTGGCGCTGCTGTCGATGAGGGGCGTGGCCGCCACCGCCTATGTGAGCGATGAACTGGTACTCGGCGTTTACGCCGAGCAGAACAGCCAGGGACAACGTCTCGCCACTCTGCATTCGGGAACCCGGGTCGAAACGCTGGCGCAAAACGGGGATTTCACCCAGGTACGATTGAGCGACGGCACGACCGGCTGGGTGAAGTCGGCGTTTTTGACCACCAACGAACCGGCCGTCGTTCGCGTCAAACAGCTCGAAGAGGAGCTGGATCAGAGGCGTGCCACCACGCCGGCGCTGGCCGAAGCGGCGGCACGCCGCGAAATGGAGCGGTTGAAGTCGGAACTTGCTGCAAAGCAAAGCGAGTTGGATGCGGCCCGAGCCTTGGGATCAGCCCCGATAATCGCCTCGCCGCCGCCGGCTTCCGGTCCGCTTGCGGCGATCCTGGCGGCCGCGGCACTCCCATGGCCGCTGATCGCCGGCATCTCGGTCGCCGTCGGTTTGGCGGTCGGTTTTTGGCTGGGCTACGCGACGCTCGCCCGGCGGGTGCGCGAAAAATTCGGGGGCATCAAAGTCTACTGAGTCGCGTAACCCGGTCCAGCGATTTTACTTAATACTGTGACCTGCGTCCAAAGGAGAAGCAAGCACGTGGCGCCGCAGACCCTGAGAGCCTACACTCCTTGCGATGTACGACCTCAGACGTAACGATTACGACGTCGCGAATTCCGTTCAAGTCAGCTCCACCGCTGCGGTCAGCGCCGCGGTCCGTGAACTCTTCACGACAGCCTGGCCGGCGGACTACTTCGACAAGGTCGCGCTCGCCTTTGACGACTTCGACAAGCTTTTCACCGGCCGCATGCCGGGTTATCACGGCGTCGATACGCTTTATCACGATCGCCAGCACTCGCTCGACATGACCCTCGCCATGGCACGGCTTTTGGTCGGCCATGAGCGTAGCGTCGAGAGCCGTCTGCGCTTCGGCGGCGAACGGGCCGGCATGGCGCTGGTCACGTCGCTCTTTCATGACGCCGGCTATATCCGTGAGTTCGACGATCGCCAGCACAGCAACGGCGCGGAGTTCACGCTCTATCATGTGACGCGCAGCGCGCGCTTTCTCGCGCGCTACCTCCCGGGCATCGGCATGGAATCCTGGGTGCCGGTTGCCACGCGGATCGTTCATTTCACCGGTTACGAAATCAAGCTCAACATGATTCAGCTCGCGGATCCGAAGGACCGGAAGCTGGGGCATCTGCTTGGCACCGCGGATTTGATCGCGCAAATGGCGGATCGCTGCTATCTCGAGAAATGCCGCGATCGGCTTTATCCGGAATTCGTCCTGGGCGGAATCGCCGCCACCACCGGCATCGACGGCTCGCTGAACGTCCGCTACAGCTCGGGATTGGATCTGTTGCGTCAGACGCCAGAGTTCGTGCGCGAAACATTCGTCGCACGCCTCGAAGGGGAGTTCGAACACGCCTACCGCCTCGTGGAATGCCTGTTCGGCGGTAAAAATCCCTATCTTGAGGCCATCGAACGCAACGTGGGCTATCTGCATCGGGTGCTGCGCACCGAGCGTTGGCCGATGCTCCGTCGCAATCCGCCGCTCTTCACCTCGGAAGACACGGGAATCAATGAGGTTCGCGGCTTGATGCTGAATCGGCTGAAGGCGCTCTGGGCCTAAGGCAGGTCGATCGTCGCCACGTAGCGCGCGTGCAGCTCATCGAGATGAGCAAGCACCATGTCCTTCCCCAATAACGGCGCGGCGGCAATCGCCGTCCGCAAAACGTCCGGACTCAAGCGCCGCCGCGCCTTTTCCGCAATTGGCGCAAAGCTGAAATGCCAGGGCTCGGGCTGCACGCCGGAACGCACGCCCTGGAAGGGACGAAAGAACCCAAAGCGCGGCGCGTGAGCCGCAAGCCAAAGATCCAGCGCCGCGAATGGTCCGCCGGGGGCAAACTCCTCGCGCGTCAGCTTGATTTGATAACCCGCTGCGGTCGCTTTCGCGTCAACCAGGTCGACATCCGTGCCCCAGTGATGGCGGCTTGCGCCGGGCAGCGCCGACCACAGCAAAATGGCCTCGATGCGTTCTCGAGGCGTCAAGGCCGCGGCGTTGAGCTTAACCCCTAAGGCGTCGTACATCGGACGCTCGCCGCTGAATTTGCCATTCCAAATCGCGAGCTGCCGGGCGAAATCGCGAAAGCTGCTCCAGGGCTTAAGGTCGATTCCGTCCGCTTGGGCGGCGCGGCGCAAATTCAGAAACGGCGCCACGGCTTCGGTATGCAGCAGACACTCTGGATCGGCAACGGCGGCAATATGCGTGCGGGCTTGGCCCGTCAACTCGTCCGGGTTCACGAGGCCACGCCGCGGGCGGAGGCGAACTCGGCCACCTGATCGAACACGCGGGCAAGAATGCCCACTTCCTGCGCGCCGGATATGGTGTACTGGCCGTCGAATATGTAAGTCGGGACGCCGGTGATACCGAGCACGGCCGCGTGACGTTCCGCCGCGACAACACCATCCTGCCCCACCCTCAAAATCAGGGCATTGCGGGCCTCCGCGGCGCTCAAGCCCACCTCGCCGGCCAATCGCAGCAGTTCGTCTAGGTCGCCGATGTCGCTGCCCTCCTCGAAATAGGCCTGCATGATGCGGTCCTTGACCGCTGCCTGGAGTCCGAAGCGCGCCGCGTGCGCGATCAAGAGATGCGAGCGGCGAGTATTGGGGATGCGGCCGATCAGGTCGAAGCGGAAATGAATGCCGCTAGCCTCCCCGAGGCGCTCGAGTTCGGCATGGCTCTGTTCCAGCCGCGCTTGATCCGGCATTCTGGCCGCCATGTAGGTCTCGCGGTCGACTCCCTCGACCGGCACGTCGGAATTCAGCTCGAAAGGCCGCCAGGTGACCACGGGTTCGTATTGGGGACGCGCCGCGACCGCGAGGTCGAAGCGCCGCTTCCCCAAATAACACCAGGGACAGACGGTGTCGGAATAGATATCAATGCGCATGAGGGCCGGCCATGAGGTTCGATTGTACCCTCGCCCCTTATGGGGGTTGGCCTGAACAGGTATGATCACCGGCTAAGAGACGGCGGACGAGACAATCGATGGCACGAAGCCTCAAAACGAGCTATTTGCTGCTTGCCCTAGGGGTAAGCGCGGTGCTTGCGCTGATTCTCGGCGGACTCGCGTACTACGAGCATCGGGTCACCACCTCCGATGCCAATCAACTCACCTATGCCACGGTCGAACAAAAGCTGGAAGCCGATCTTCAGGCACGCGCCAGATCCTTGAGCAACATCACCGGCACTTCCCTCGCGCCGGCGCTCAAGGAAGGCAACACCGCCGCGGTGGCGGCGATCGCCGCCAGACTTCTCGACGAGCGCGACATCGAACGGGTCGAGGTCTGGGGTCCGCACAACGACATCCTTTATTCCGGCAGCAACCCGGAGTCCGGGACGGCCAGCTCAGGTTCGTTTGTTCTGCGGACGGATTTACAGCGCGCGGGGATTCTCGAAATCTGGATGAGCCGAGCTGCAATGCAGGAGACGTTGTCCAGCATCCGTTCGCAATTGCTGAGCAAGCAGGGAATTCAGGGCAAGCGCATTCGCGGCGTATTCACCATCATCACGGTGCCGCTCTTCATCTTGGGGCTGCTGGGCGCCTGGCTCATCGCCCGACGGCTCTCCGGCCCGATCGCGGCGCTGGTGAAGAGCGCCGATCGAATTGGCGAGGGCGACTACACGCGGCCTCTCGCCGTCGTGCGGCGCGACGAGCTGGGCGATCTGCAATTTGCGCTCGAGCGCATGCGTCAGAACCTGAACGAAACGACGATCACCAAGAATTACCTGAACACCGTTCTCAACAGCTTGAGCGACGCGGTGTTCGTGACTTCGCCCGACGGCATCGTCAAGAGCTGCAATGACGCCGCGCAATTGCTGCTGGGCTTCTCCTCCGCGGAATTGGTCGGCAAGCCGTTGCTCGGCTTCATCGATGAAGTGCATCGCAACGCGTTCGACCCGACGCATTCCTCGCAGGAAGCGCGCGAGACGGTGCTGCGCACGGCCAGCGGCCAGACCATTCCGGTTTCCATGGCGAGCTCGGCGATCGATTCGGAAGATCCGCAGTTTCAGGGCAACATCTACGTCGCGCGCAACATCACTGAGCGCAAGCGCGCCGAACGCCGCATCCGTTACCTGGCGCGCTACGACACGCTCACCAAGATGCCGAATCGCATGCAGTTCCAGCATCTGCTGCAGCAGGCGATCGCGCGCGCGCGGCGCAATCAGCGCTCCCTCGCGTTGTTGTACCTGGACCTGGACCGCTTCAAGGAGGTCAACGACACTTTCGGCCACGCGGCCGGCGATCGAACCTTGGAGATCTTGAGCGAGCGGCTGACGCGCAATTTGAGCAAGGACGCGGTGATCGGCCGGCTCGCGGGCGATGAGTTCGCCATGTTCATCGACGATCTGCCGGTGGACACCGACAACCGCGCCGCCCTGGGAACCCTGGCCCGGACTCTGCTCGATGAAATAAGCCGGACCTTCTACGTCAACCAGCAGGAGGTCTACCTCACCGCCAGCGCCGGCATCGCGATTTGTCCCTACGATGCCGAGAACGTGATCGATCTGATCCGCAATGCCGACGCGGCGATGTATCACTCGAAGCAAAACGGCGGCAATTCCTGCGCGTTCTACGTTCCCAGCATGAACGCCGCCGCCGTCGAGCGCCTCATGCTGAAGAGCAAGCTGCGGCGCGCGCTGGAGCGCGACGAGCTGGTGATTCTCTATCAGTCAAAGGTGGATCTGCGTACGGGGCGCGTGGTCGGCGCCGAGGCATTGCTGCGCTGGCGCCTTCCCGGTCACGGCGATATTTCGCCGTCGCATTTCATTCCCCTCGCCGAGGAAACCAGCTTGATTTTGGATATCGGCGAGTGGGTGCTGAATCGCGTCTGCTCCGACTATCGGGAATGGCAGAAAGTCGTGCCGCACCCCGGGCGGATAGCGATCAATCTTTCCTTGCGGCAACTCAAGCAATCGAGCTTCATCTCGCGCTGCCGCGGCGTGTTCCGCAAGCACGGCGTATCGCCGACCTGCTTCGAACTCGAGGTCACCGAAACCACGTTGATGACCGACCCGAAGCGCACCATCGGCCTGCTGAATGAACTGTATGCCATGGGATTGAGCCTCGCCATCGACGATTTCGGCACGGGCTATTCCTCGCTCTCGGCCCTGCAGCAGTTTCCCATCGGTACATTGAAGATCGACCAGTCCTTCGTGCGCGATGTCGCGGTGGACACGAACGACGCGGCCATCGTGCGCACCATCATCGACATGGGCAAGAGCCTTGACCTCGAGGTCATTGCCGAAGGCGTCGAGGAAGCCCAGCAGCTCGAGTTCCTGCGCGCCCACGGCTGTTACTACGCGCAGGGCCGCCTGTTCGGCGACGCCATGGAAGCCAACAAACTGCTGGGCATTCTCGCCGGCCAGGAAGGCGGCACGCCGCATCACGGCAACCTGTGCGCGCCGACCGTGCTTCGGCCGGTGCGTCTCTCCTCGTAACAAACCTCGATGCTGAGCGCGAGAGACCTGACGCTGCGGCGCGGCCCGCAGCCGCTCTTCGAGCAGGTTGATTTCACCGTCTATCGCGGCGACAAGGTCGGCATCACCGGGGCCAATGGCACCGGAAAATCGAGCCTGTTTGCGGCGATCTTGGGCGAACTCGCCCCGGATCGCGGCGACATCGACCTGCCGGCGGCCACAAAAATGGCGCACGTGGAGCAGGAGATCGCCGCCAGTCCGCGGCCCGCGATCGAGTTCGTGCTGGACGGCGACGCCGAGCTGCGCCGCGTGCAGCTTGCCATCGACGCCGCGGAAAAACGCGATGCCGCCATGGAGGTGGCCGAGCTCTATTCCTCGTTGCAGGCCATCGACGGTTATCGGGCCAGGGCCCGCGCCGCGGCCATCATGCACGGCCTCGGATTCAAGACGGCGGATCATGAACGCGCCGTCGCGGAATTTTCCGGGGGCTGGCGGGTGCGCCTCGCCATGGCGCGTGCCCTGTGTTCGCGGGCTGAGCTGCTGCTCTTGGATGAACCCACCAACCACCTGGACCTCGATGCCATCGTCTGGCTGGAGCAATGGCTCACCGCCTACCCGGGCACGCTGCTGATGATTTCGCACGACCGCGAATTTCTGGATGCCATCATCGATCGCGTATTGCACATCGAGAATCGAACCATTCGCACCTACGCCGGCAACTACTCGCAATTCGAGCAGAAGCGCTCCGAGGAGCTGGCGCTGCTGTCCGTGCTGCACGCCCGCCAGGTGAAGCGCATCGCCGAGATCACGACGTTCGTGAATCGATTTCGCGCCTCCGCCACCAAATCGCGCCAGGCCCAGAGCCGCCTGAAAATGCTGCAGCGGATGGAGCGCATCGTTCCGGCGCACGTCGACAGTCCGTTCGAATTCGAGTTTTCGAAGCCGCTGAAAACGCCGCGGCCGCTCATCACCGTGGAGGACGGCGTGTGCGGCTACGACGGCCTGCCTATCGTCGGCGGTGTCAATGTGTCGATCGGGCCGCTGGATCGCATCGCACTGCTCGGGCCGAACGGCGCGGGCAAATCGACGCTGACCAAACTGCTTGCCGGCGCAACGGCTCCGCTGTCGGGAAAGCGCACCGCGGCTCCGGATCTGGCCGTCGGCTACTTCGCGCAACAGCAGTTGGAACAGCTCGAGCCGGACTACGACGCTTTTTGGCATGTGCGCAATCTGGGCGGGCCGGACTATGCGTCCGGCGATGAGCAGAGAATCCGCGACCACTTGGGAAGCTTCGGCTTCCGGGGCGACCGCGCGTTCGAGCCGGTCGGCCGATTCTCCGGCGGCGAGAAGGCACGGCTGACTCTCGCACTGCTGGTGGCGCGGCGGCCGAATTTATTGCTGCTGGACGAGCCGACCAATCATTTGGACATCGAAATGCGGCAGGCATTGAGCGTCGCGCTGCAGAGTTTCGAAGGGGGCCTGGTCCTCGTGTCGCACGACAGGCACTTGATCAAATCGGTCGCCGACACGCTCATGCTCGTCGCGGACGGAAAATTACAGGAGTTCGCCGGCGACCTCGACGACTATCAGCAGTGGCTTCGATCGCGCGGCAATGCATCGCCCGTAAGCGCCAAGGCCGCGCCCGCACGGCGTTCGAGCAAGGCCGGCGCGGCGGTGAACAAGGCGCCGCTCGAACGCAAGGAACCGCGCCGCGATCCACTGGCGAAGCTGCGTCAACAGCTCGAGCAAGTCGAGGCGCGCATCGCCGCCGTCGCGGCCGAGCGCGCCTTGCTGGAAGCTGAGATCGCGGCGAATCCGGCGGAAGATCGGCTGGCGATGAGGCGGGCAAACCTGCAGAGGGATGCGGCCTATCTCGAATCCCAGTGGATGGAGATCGGCACGGCTATCGAGGCCGCGGCAGGCTGAACCGGCGGAATACTCGAGACAGGCGGCTAAGGCGCGCCGGCGGCTGCTTTGCCGGCCAGCGCCCGCGCCGCGCTCGCCGCAATCTCCGCGAACGCCTTGTCGGCGGCGCGATTGTAGGCATCCACGATGGCGCTCATGCGATTGTCGGCCGCCGCTTCGTGCACGTCGGGTTCGAAGCGCGCCAGAATGCGCCGATCGGCCGCGTTGCCGAGGCGCGCCTGCAGCAGCACGTGCACCGTCGGCGCCCCGCCGGCAGGCGGATATTCGGCCTGAAAATCAATCACCTCGATTTCCAGCCAGTAGGTGCTCGCGAACACGGACGCATCCGCGCTCACGTTGCGCAGCCCGGCATTGGCGTGAAACTCTTGCACCGCCAGGTCCTGCAGCACTTCATCGAGCGGTCCGCTCCAGCGTACGTCGGCGAAATAGTCCATGCGCCGATCCGGATAGAGCGCGGCGATGCGATCCGTGTCGAGCCCGGTGCGCACGCGCGGCTTGAGGACCGCCAGATCGATCGGACTCGATGCCGCGGCGCCCGGCGGATCCGCCGGCGCCGATTTGGGCGTCGCCGACAATTCGTACATCGTGGGCGGCGCGATCTTGTTCTTGAACAGCCCTCCCACGCAGGCCGCGAGCGTCACACTGAGCAGACTCAACAGCAGTGTCCGCTTCACTTCGGCACCTCGCTCACTTGGACACCTCGATGCCGCGGTAGGTGGACTCGTAAATCAGCTGCGACGGGTCGCGCTTCAGGCTGCGCGACAGATCCCGGAAATCGCGCACTGCCTGGCGGCTCTCGCGCAGCAGTTTCTCGAACTCCGGAAGACTCTGCTTGGTGAAGCGCGACACGCCGGGTTCGTTCTCGGTCACAAAGCCGTTCAAGCTCGCCGTGGTCTTGGCGAGGTTGTCCGAGATCACCCGGATATTGGCGAGCGCCGCCTCCAGGTCCGGCGAGCCCTTGGTGACGAGGCTTCGCAGCTCCGCCACCGTGCCCTGTACTTCCTGAGTCGTGCGGCGCAATTCCGCCACGAGTTGCTGAACCTCGCGCACGGTCTCGGGCAGATGCTCGCTGGCCAGGCGAACGTGGTCCAGGGTCGCCTTGAGCGAACGCACATTCTCATCGCTGAAGACTTCGTTGAAGTGCGCCGCCAATTCCACCAGGTGCGTGGTCAAGGCCGGCAGATTGCTCAACAGCACGTCGAAATCGGATCGCCGCGAACGAATGATCGGGTAGCGTTGCCCCTGTGCCATGACGCCGGCCGATTCGGCCTTCGGATCCTGCTCCAGGTCGATGAACAAGAGGCCCGTCACGCCCTGCAGGCTCAGAGAGGCGCGAGTGCGGTCATCGATGGGCGCCGTCGAATCGATATCGGCGATCACCTGCACGGTCTTGCGCTGCTGCGGATCCAGCATGATGCGCGCGACCTTGCCCACGTCCACTCCGAGGTATCGCACCGGGCTGCCGGCGGTCAGACCGCTGACCGAACCGGGGAAATAGATCTCGTAGCGCTGATAGGTGCGCTTATCCTGCTGATCGGTGTACCAAAACACGAATGACACAGCCATGGCAATGACTAGCAGCACGAAAGCTCCGACGGCGACGTAGTTCGCGTCTCTATCCATGGCCTTCCCTGCCCGCCGCTTCCATTTCCGCGGCCCTGGCCCTCGGCCCGTGGAAGTATTCCTGTATCCACGGGGTCGGGTTCTTGAGCAGTCCCGGGAGCGTGTCCGTGATCATCCGGCCATCGATGATCACCCCGACCCGGGTGCAGGTCTGAAACAGGGTGTCCAAATCATGCGTGATCATGACAACCGTTAGCCGCAGTTGCGAGTGAAGGTACAACAGTAGCTCATCGAAGGCCGTGGCGGAAATCGGATCCAGTCCGGCGGTCGGTTCATCGAGGAACAAGAGCTTGGGCTCGAGCGCCAGGGCCCGGGCGAGCGCCGCGCGCTTGATCATCCCGCCCGACAGTTGCGAAGGAAACTTGGCGCCGGCGTCCGGCGGCAATCCCACCAATCCTAAGTTCATCTCCGCCAGTTCGTCGAGGGTCTTTTCGGACAAGTCATAGTGTTCCCGCAACGGCAGTTGCACGTTCTGGGCGACGGTCAGAGAGCTGATCAGTGCGCCATTTTGGAAGGTCACGCCATAGCTTTGCACCAGGCTGCTGCGATCGGCTGCCGCCAGGCTTTCGACGTCTTGTCCGTACAGTTCCACGCTGCCGCTGTCCGGGCGGCGCAGTCCCAAAATCGAGCGCAGCAGCACCGACTTGCCGGTTCCCGACCCGCCGACCACGCCGAATATTTCGCCTTGCTGCACCTCCATGTCGAGCCCGTCGTGGACTATCTGCGCGCCGAAGCGATTGTGCAGGTTCCGCACCCGGATCACCGGATTGAAATTCGGGTCCAGCATCAGAAGTTGATCTGCACGAACAGCACTGCGAACAGCGCGTCGGCCAGAATTACCATGAAGATGGACTGCACGACCGCCACGGTGGTCAGTCGTCCAAGCTCCCGGGCCGAGTCGCGCACTTGCATGCCGCGGTAGGTGCCGACCATGGCGATGAGGATGGCGAACACCGGCGCCTTGACCAGCCCCGACCAAAAGGTCGTGGATGAGAGCGATTCGCGCATGCGGGCCGTGAATTGCGGCAGGGGAATGTGCAGGTTGATCAGCGACAAAAGACCGCCGCCCGCGAGGCCCATGGCATCCGCGATCACCGTGAGCAGCGGCAGGGCGATGACGAGCGCCAGCACGCGCGGCACGACCAGCAGCTCGACCGGATTCATGCCCATGGCGCGCAACGCATCGGTCTCCTCATTGAGCTCCATGACGCCGATCTCGGCCGCGAAGGCGCTGCCGGATCGGCCCGCGACGATGATGGACGTCAACAGCACGCCCATTTCGCGCAATGTCGCGATGGTGACGAGATCGACCACGAAAATATCGGCGCCGAAACGCGACAACTGCTGTGCGCCCAGATAAGCGACGATCACGCTGATGAGAAATGCGATGAGCGCGACGATCGGAATGGCGGTGATGCCGGTTTCGTAGATATGCCGCGTCAGCGAAGAGATTCGCCACGCACTGGAGCGGGAGAATGCCTGGCCGACGACGGTGGCGATGCGCCCCAGGAAGACGATGACGCCGCGCGCATGCACGCCCTGCAAGACGGACCAGCGGCCGAGTCTGCCGACGATACGTTCCAGTTCCAGCGCCGGCTCCGTCGATTGCGCGCCGTAGGCCGCATGCCGTTCGACATGGAGTTTTTCCAGGAGCTCCAAGAAATGCGGTGGGTTGCCCGCATGCCGAACCGCCAGAGGCTCAGCCTCCGCCAATCGGCGCAGCAGTGCCCATGCGGGACTGATGCCGGGCGCCTGCGCATCGGTCCAATCGCAGACCACATTCCCATGCAGCGCCTTCGGCAAACTCGCAAGCTGCGCATCGATGCGCGGCATGGCCGCCAGGGACCAATCTCCCCGCAGCTTGAGCCGCCAGCCGTCGCTTTGCGGCTCGAGCGCCAACGGGTCCGTCATGGTCGCACTCATAGCGATATGCTAGCAGGCAATGGGGCATAACGATCCGCTGTTACAGATCCTGATTCTGCTCACCGCGTCGGTGTGCGTCGTCGCGGCGGTACGCAAATTGGCGCTGCCTGCGATCCTGGGTTATCTCGCCGTGGGCATGCTGCTGGGTCCGCATGCCCTGGCGCTCGCCGCCGACAATGAAACCACGCAACTGCTCGCGGACTTCGGCGTGGTGTTCCTGGTGTTCACCCTGGGGTTGGAATTCTCGCTGCCGCGCTTGGTGGCGATGCGCTGGGAAGTGCTCGGCGTCGGCGGCGCACAAGTGCTGATCACGGTCGCGATCGTGGCTTGCGGGGCCGTCGTGTTTTTAGACGTGGCGCCGGCCGTCGCGGTCGTGATCGGCGGCGCCCTGGCCATGTCCTCCACCGCCATCATCATTGCGCAGCTGACCGAACAGTCCGAGAACAATCGAACGCACGGCCGGCTCGCGGTGGCGATTTGCCTGTTCCAAGACTTGAGTTTTCCGCTGCTCCTGGCCCTGGTATCGGCGTTGAGCGGCGAGGGCGGCGCCGTGAACGCGGCGCATATCTTGAGCGCCATCGGCCTGGCCGCGCTCGCCCTGATGCTGGTCCTGGCCGCCGGCAGATGGCTGCTGCGCCCGTTGTTTCTCATGATCGCTTCGGTGCGATCGCCCGAGCTGTTTTCGATTACCGTATTGCTCGCGGTGCTGGCATCGGCTTGGGCGACCCGTGCCGTGGGGTTGTCCCTCGCGCTGGGGGCGTTTCTCGCCGGCATGATGCTGGCGGAGACCGAATTCCGCCATCAGATCGAAGCCACGATCCGCTCGTACCGCGAAGTTCTCCTGGGCCTTTTCTTCATCACGGTCGGAATGCTGCTCGATGTCGGGTTGCTGCTGCGGGACCTGCCGCTGGTGACGGCCATCCTTCTTGGCATGCTGCTGCTCAAGGCGGCGATCGTTGCGGTCGTGGCCAAGCCCGCCACCAAGAGCTGGTTCAAATCCCTGCGCACCGGAGTGGTCGTCGCGCAAGGCGGTGAGTTCGGATTCGCCCTGCTGATTCTGTTGCTCCGGAAATCGTTGCTCGACCCAGCGATAGTGCAGCCGCTGCTCGCGGCCACGGTCTTGAGCATGGTGCTGTCGCCGCTGATCATCCGCCACAATCGGCGCATTACCCGCATCATCTTGCGCGAATCCGGCAACCCGCTGACCGAAGCGATGCGTCATGAGCAAGTGACTTTGGCGGCCGCGGAGCGGGATCACGTGGTGATCTGCGGATTCGGACGCGTGGGACAGAATATCGCCCGCGTGCTCGAGCAGGCGGGATTCGAGTACATCGCGCTCGATGTGGATCCCTACCGGATTCGAACGGGGCGCCAGGCCGGCGACCCCGTGGTCTACGGTGATGCGGGTCAGGTGAAGGTTTTGGAAAACGTCGGCCTCGCCCGGGCCAGTGTCGTGGTCATCACCTTTGCCAATCCGGACGTGGCGCTGCGAATCTTGAGGGCCGTTCGCGAGCTCCGCACCGATGTGCCCATCCTCGTGCGCACGCAGGACGACACCAAGCTGACGGAGCTGCAGGCCGCCGGGGCCACCGAAGTGGTGCCCGAGACCTTCGAAGCCAGCCTCATGCTGCTGTCTCACCTGCTGCTGCTGGTGAAGCTACCCGTCGGTGCCGTGATTCGCACCGTGAATGACATTCGCAGCCACCGTTACAGCATGCTGCGCCAGTACTTCCGGGATGCCGGCGCCGAGCATCTGGATGCGACCCACGCTTTTCGCGAGGAGTTGCATAGCGTCATCCTGCCGCCGCATGCCTGGGCAGTCGGCCGCCGCATCACGGACCTTCAGGAACGCGGCTCGCAGGCCACGGTAAACGCCGTGCGGCGCGACGGTATCGTAGGACGCGACCCAGGGCCCGACACGGTGTTCAAGGAGGGCGACGTGGTGGTCGTTTACGGTACGCCGGAGGCCGTGGAACACGCGGAAACGCTGCTTTTAATGGGTTAAACCGCCCCACAAAGCGTCCCTAAATACCCCTTTACAAGCCCCACCGCCCATCGCATAGTAGGGGTAGCTGTTTAAGGGCAAACCCGCCGAAAGGTGGGGACGCAAAACCACCGGTCTAAGGGGCTTCCTTGAGGAAGCCTGACGATAGCGGGGTCGCCAGTGAATCTCAAAGCGCACGCGCGCACGCCGAACCGCCAGGTTTTGTGCCCCCCACAGCGTTTCTTAGGTCCACTTCCGGGGGGAAGCACATGGTAAATAAGGTCATTGACCCGCGAGGCGCGGATTCATCGGGCATCTATCGACGGCCGCGGCTGGTGCTGCGCCTGAAGCGTTTCGAAGATATTCCGAGTCTTCTTGAAAAGACCAAGAGCTATCCCACGCCGGTGCGCATGGTGGGCGCCGATTATTCGCAGACCCGCTGCGTGGGCGGTGACGGCGGCACCACGGTCGACACGAGCGGGCTCGATCGAATCCTGGAATTCGGCGAACACACCGTGCGGGCGCAGGCCGGCGTTCGGGTCAGCACCTTGGTCAAGGCACTGGCGGAGCGGGGCCAGGAATTGCCGCTGACGCCCGAAATGGGCCAGATCTCCCTGGGAGCGATGGCCGTGACCACGTTGCCGCAGGCCTCTTACGGCGACGGCATGGCGCAATTGTCGTCCTGCGTTTCCGAAGTGAAGATGATCACGCCGCAGGGCAAGCAAATGAACGTCACCGATCGCGAGCGCGACCTGATGCGGGTGCTGCGTTCGAGTTTCGGACTGCTCGGCATCGTGCACGAAGTGGTCGCTCGCGTGCGGCCCCTGACGCCGGTCAGGATCGACTACCAGGTCATGACGCTGAAGGAATTCAGCTCGCGGTATGCGGGGCTGGTTGAGTCGGAAGGCGCGCTGCGCCTGCATGTTTCACCCTTTCATGATCGGATCACGCTCGAGCGCCGGACGCTCGATGATTCCGCTGCCATCAACCGCTCCGGAATTTGGCAAATCAAGCACTCCGTGATGCGCAATGTGCTGCCCGCATTCGGCTCGACGGTCGGCAGTGTTCTCGCGGCGCCCGGCCTGCGCAATGCGGTCTTGTCAGGCATGCACCGCGCCTTGGGCGGCGGCAGCCGGGGCGTCATGATGTATTCGCACGAGTGGATGCGCGACATGCCGAAAGAATCTTGGAAGGCGCGGCACACCTACAGCCTGTGGGCGTTCCCGCAAGCCGATTATCCGAGGTTGCTCAGCGATTATTTCGCGTTCTGCAAGGCGTACTACAAGCAGCATCGCTACCGCGGCAATGTCGTCAGCGGCGCGAGCCGCCTGCATCAGGACCGCGGCTCGTTGTTCAGCGCCAGCTACACAGGACCCATGTTTACCCTGGAACCCTCCTCCAGCGGCGAACAAGGCTGGGACGACTTCCTCATCGATTTCAATGATTTCGCCGCTTCGAACGGCGGCGTGCCCACGTTCAATCAAACGCGGGCGTTGCAGTCGGAGCACGTGGCGAAAGCGTTCGGCGAGCGCGCCAAGCTGTTCCGCGCGCTGCGGCAGCGCACCGATCCCTTGAATCGATTGCGCAACAGCTACTTTGCGTACCTTTTGGGTTAGGAGCCTGGTCGAGCGTTCAGCAGGCTCCCGGGGGCTCTAGAGACCGGAAACGATTTTGGCCTTGATCGTTTCGAATTCCGCATCGCTGATGAGCTTGGCCTCGAGCATCTCGCGCGCCTGGCGCAAGCGGCGCGCGGGTTCCGATTCCGCGCCCGCGGCACCGGCGGCATCGGGGCCATCGGCGCGATAGGCGGGCTGACCGCTGATCTGCACGCCGCCGGATTTCGCGCGCAATTCCTCGAGTTCGCGCACGCGGCGCTTTTCACGCCACACTTGATCATGCTGCTGGCAGATCCGATACATGGCCTGCGCTTGATCCTTGTGCAGGCCCTCAAAGCTCCACACCCGGTTCACTTCGGCGCCGATGTTGAGGTCGGAACTGCTTTGCGCGATCAGGATCAGGTCGGCGGCAATGATCCCGGCGCTGATGCGCGTTTCTTTGAGATCCTGCCAGCGGATGTCGGCCGAATCGTAGCCGCCGAAAAGGCGCCGCTTGAGTGAAATGAACCGCCCGCTGGTGGCCGCGATCAGCACGCGGCGATTCTTGAGCGCATACAAGCGGCGCTGGGCAGCCCAGGCTTCGAGCGTTTCGCCGCTGGTCAACAATCCCTGCAGCGTGGCCAGCGCCGCGCTCAACCCCAAATCGTCGGTGCCGCCGGGGGAGCCGCTCATGGATCAGGCCTTGTCCTGCAAGTGCGCCTCGAGGAACCACAGGTACTTGTCGACGTCGCGGGAAATTCCGGTGAATAAATCCGCCGTATCCACGTCGCCGAGCTCGTCGCTCTCGGCAATCGCCGTGCGAACCGCCTTTCCGTACACCGACATCTGCGTCGACAAATAGAACAAGTGATCCTTGCCGGCGGTGATGCTCAAGGGGTAGTTCTTCAATTTGCTGCGCTTGGCCGCCACGGCAACCGTGCCTTCCGCGGTTCCGCCCAGGCTCGTCACCCGTTCGGCGATCTCGTCGATCTGTTCCAGCACAACGTCGGAGAGCTTGTCGAACAGCTCGTGCAAGGCGATGAAGTTGGGACCCTTCACGTTCCAATGCGCCTGCTTGATCTGGCTCTGCAGATCGATGGCGTCAGCCAGGCGATCGTTCAGAATCACGGCAACGTTGCGTCGGACTTTTTCCGACAGATCGATCTTCGTTTTGTACATGGGCGCCCCTTCGAGATAACAAAATGCCTTGCGCTATTTTGCACTGCTTTGGCGGCGAATCCCAAAAAAGAAAGTAATGTCGGGAGCGGTGTTGACGGCCGCATCTTCGGCAAAGCCAAATTCGATGCGCCAGCGCGCACCTAAGCGGCGCACCGCGCCGACCGTCAACTGCAGGCTTGGTCCTAGAAATCGCAGATTGCTGTCCTCGACCCGCCCCGTCTGTGCGTCGAGCTGCGCGCGCAGCGCCCACGCCTTTCCCAAGGTCCGGGTGGCGGCAAAGCGGGCGAAAAGGGAAGTACGATGCGCGGCGCCGGCAAATATTTCATCGCCGAAAGGCTGAGCCAGTCCAAGTTCCGCGGCGAGCTGCCACTGCGGCCAGCGCAACGCGCCGTGTGCCCAGGCGGCGCCATCCCACGCGCCGTCGCCGCTGAGTTTCGACACCGAACCCGTCGGCGCCTCCAAGCCTCCCCAAAAAGAGAGCGTTCGATGGTCATCATCGATCGGATACCAGCCGAGCTCGCCCGAGATGTCGCCGACGCTGGTCTGCTGCTGGGTCAGATCGATACTGCCCTTGCCGGAATAGAAGTAGACGAGTTGATTCTGGGGGTAAAACGGCCGGCTTCCCGGGTTGAAGCCAAACCAGTGGTGCCAATGCGAGATGGTCGAATCGAGGAAACCGCCGCTGTCGTTGACGATGGGCACGGTAAATCGGAATCGCCAGGACTGGTACAGCGCGTCCTCGCAAGTCAGGCGCAGCACATGGCTTTCACCGTCCACCAATAAGCTCTCCCGGCCTCGGTTTTCCACGTTGAGCGTATTGCTGATGGACAAGGTCGCCGCAAAGTCCGCGCCGTCGGTCAAGCGGCCATCGCTCGGCAGCGGCAGGTAGAAGCCGCGAATGAGGGGGTTTTCGTCGCGTACCTGAAAGAATTCATCCGCACGCGCGCGACTCGAGGCCAGCAGCGCCGCCGCGGCGGCGATGATGAGAAAGGCTGGAGCGGCGCGCGGCCGTTCGCGGGGCGCCGCGCCCCGCATCAGGTCAAATCTCGGAGCGGCGCATCCGCAGCTGGATGGCGGCGACGATCAACACGATTCCTACCGCCGCTCCTATCCATACTTCCGCACTGGTAAAAAATCCACTGGGGTTGATCACCTGCCATACGCTGGGCAAGGGAGAGGCGCCATTATCCACAAAGCCGCCCTCGTGCGTCCACACATGGTTCGAGCCGTTGAACGACACCGACGGCAGCGCGGTCAATCGCCTGGCGATGGTATGACCCACCGTGTTCGTCCCGAAGAATACCCGCTCGAGGATGTACAGGAGCAGCGGCGGCAGGACGGCCCACAGCATCACCGCGCGCTTGGCGTAGGCCGATACCAGCATCAACCAACCGGCAACCGGCAGATACCACACGGCCGTCGTGACGATGGCGTACATCCACAGCACCTGCATCTGCCACCAGACATCGCCATTCCATAGCGAACTGCCGATCGATGCCCGCGCCCGGATCGACAGAATGAAAGCGGCGATCAGCGCGGTTGCATCGGCGGCCGCGAAATACACCAGCGGAATGATGATCATGCCCACCAAGAGTTTGCAGAGCACGGAATTGGCGTCCGATATCGGCAGGGATTTCCAGAACAAGATGCTGCGGTCGCGGCGGTCCGTGTACAGGCAGTCGAGCAGATACCAACTCGAATACACCCCCATGACGACGTAGAACATGATGCCGACGGCCCCCAGGAAGGCGGTCGCCGCTTCCTCCGATTCCTGCGGCGAGCTCAGGTGCGGAATGCTCACCTGGCCGAACAAGGCGGCCAGCAGCAGCAGGCCGCCGAACACGGCGGGAATCATCCAGATGGCCCGGTTTTCCCAGAATTCCCGGCGAATGAGCCACGTGCTGTTGTTGTTCATGCCGCACCTCCCGAAAGCTTCGCGACAAAAAGATCGGAAACGCTGGGGGTGTGGATTTCGCCAAAACCCCCGAGCTTGCCGGGGTCCGCGTTTTCGAAATACAGCACCACTTTGCCAAGGATGTGGCGTTCGTAAAACGGCTTCTCCGCGCGCGCCGCGTCCAGGCGGTCGGCCGTCACCGCCACCGCCGCAAAGCGCGTCGCGACGTCCTCGAGCGAG
>Ga0210406_10000617_pt1 | contig 48097 bp, 44 predicted proteins | sample IncBWC30MmetaG_FD_155454 | JGI IMG/M metagenome (GOLD analysis project Ga0210406, IMG submission 155454) | Forest soil microbial communities from Barre Woods Harvard Forest LTER site, Petersham, Massachusetts, United States - Inc-BW-C-30-M | ecosystem: Environmental > Terrestrial > Soil >...
ATTCGCGGTAAAGGACGATGCCACGATACCTCCGCTAAGCACACCGCCACCACCGATCGCGCACGCCGCTGAACTGCCACTAGCGCTGAAATTGCCGCTGGATTGCGCCAATGCGACAGGCGCGATCAACGCGGCAATTGCCAATGCGCTTCCTAACATTCTCATATTCATAATCTGGTGTTCCTCCGATTCTGGCTGTAGACGTTCGGGACCCTGAAATCATGACAACTTGATCTGCACAGTCGAGCTCGACCCACCGCTAGACGGCATATTGCAAAATGTGGAATGTACTAAGGTCGAAGGGCTAGGGGTGCGGGAAGAGTGCTCCGCGGGTGCGTTTCGGTCTACTGGCCGGACGGCCAGTTTTAGGTCAGTGGCCATCGCGGAATCGGGACGACAACGCCAGGTGCATGGTTTGGCCGGGACTACGAAGAAAGCTGAAGCTCATTTTAGAGTTTCTGGAAGCGGGGATCGGAACGAATAGGATCCAATTCAGGCTGGATGGCGAGCCACCAGTGAAGCTTGGCGTAGTGGATGGCATAGCCCTTCATTTCGAATAAGAGAGGGCTTGGGAATATAGAAAGACTCGGGAAAGTTGCTTGGGAAGGCCGAAACGGAGATTAGCAACGGACCTGACGGCGATCAAGGTTTCGGATTGGGCCACAACGAGTTCCTTTAGAACGATGTATCTCTATGAACCCACGTAACTTATCTGTTGAAGAAAAGTTGATGGTTCGTTGAGCCGGCGTGCATTGACCTGCGGCGACGGTATCGGACAGATTGAGCCCGCTTGCGGGCCTCCAGCGCGTCCCTGCGTTCACACGTGGAGGAGCGGCAAACGATATCGGCTGAAAGAGCTCAAGGAGAATGACCGTGAAATCGAAGAAACTTATTTGTGTGGGAACGATTTTGGGGCTGGGGATTTTGGCCGGGCTGACGCTGGTTCCCGATACGTGGGCGCAGAGTCCATCGCCCAATGTACATTTTTTTTCCGGAGGGCTGAATAACCCGCGCGGGCTGAAGTTTGGCCCTGATGGCAACCTGTATGTGGCAGAGGGTGGCGCCGGCGGGGAATTGTCGACCGTCGGCCAATGCCCTCAGGTTCCCGACGTGGGACCGTATACCGGAGGTTTTACCGGACGGATTTCGAGAATAGATAGATTCGGCAATCGTTCAACGGTAGCCGATAAGCTGCCATCGAGCCAGACCAACGCGCAGCAGGGTTCGCTAGTCAGCTCCGTAGGAGATGTCGCGTTTATTGGAAACACATTATACGCGGCGCTCTCAGGTGCAGGCTGTTCGCATGGGTTGAAGGGCACAAAAAACGGCGTGATTAAAGTTAACCCGGATGGAACCTGGACGATGATAGCGGACTTATCTGACTTTCAGATGACCCACCCGGTCGCGCACCCGAATCCGGGAGACTTTGAACCGGACGGCACGTGGTACAGCATGGTTTCGGTACGCGGGAATTTGTACGCGGTCGAGCCCAACCACGGCGAGATCGACAGGATTTCTCCTTCCGGCCAGATCACTCGGATAGCAGACATTTCTGCAACGCAGGGACACATCGTTCCGACGGCTGTGGCATATCACGGGAACTTTTACGTGGGGAACCTCAATACTTTTCCGATTCAGGACGGTTCATCGAAAATCCTGAAAATCACTCCGAGCGGGCAGGTGAAGGTGGACGCGACTGGATTCACGACGGTTCTGGGCGTCGCATTCGACCATGAAGGCTACATGTATGTTCTGGAGAACACGACCGGCAATCTGTTTCCGACTCCGTTTACGGGCAAAGTGTTGCGCGTGAAAGAAAATGGCGATGTCGAGGAAATCGCGAGCGGATTATTTCTTCCCACCGCGCTGACGTTCGGACCGGATGGCGATTTGTACGTTTCGAACGTTGGATTTGGTCCACCGCCGATCGGCTTGGGCGAAATCGTGCGAATCACTGTGCCGCCGGTCGAATAAAGTTGCCGATGAGCATGGGTTTTTGAGCTGCAAGCCGATTCGCAGCCGAAAACGAGGAGCGTCCGCCGAGTGGATACGACGGACGCTTTTCGTTTTATAAAGAGTGCTAAGCCGTTTTTTGTTTGCCGGAGGCGTGAGAAAGCCATCCGGCATCTGCGTTTCTGATTCAGGTGTTGGTGGATTTATCCAAGGCTAACGTGAACTGCCTGCCGCTGCCGCACGCACGTTATGTTCCGAGGAATATTCCACGGGAAGGGTCTGCACGGTGGGATTACCGTTTAGAAGCGGGCTCATCTTTGCTGCGAGTTCCGGGAACACGCTATTGTCATAATTTTCGACATCAGAGCGGCTCCGCCACACAGTGGTACTGGAGAACTGTCCCGTATTGGGGTCAAGCGCTTCGATATTTTCAACGAATCCTTGTTGCGACTGAATCTTCGGCATCAAAGTATTGTTCAGCAGCGTGCGAAATTCGCCGACCTTCGACGGTGTAACGGTGCAATTGATGATTCTAGCGATCATGAGATGCCTCCTGTGACGTTATGTGTTTGAGTCGAGCCGTGAGGGGGGAGTAGAACTCGGGGCTAAGGGACAACGGCAACGCTAGCGCCGTGCGCAGTTCTGGTCAAGACAACTTTTCGCATGGGAAAAAATAAATAAGAGCGACAATGCGGTGCGTTGACACAATCTCGAGCGGACGTTATCGTGCCCAACGCGAGTCTGTCGGTACATTTTTCCACTGGAGCGGGTTGATGAACAAACGCGGGCAGCGCGGAATGGTCGTTGCGGGATTTTGTATTACGCTCGGAACGTTGCTGTTTGGAGGCGGATACCGCGCGGGGGCTCAGGAAACTGACGAAGACGCCAAACTAACGGCTGAAATTCGCGCACGCTATACCAAGTATGAATTCCGTATCGCAATGCGCGACGGCGCGAAGCTGTTCACTGCGGTTTATGTTCCCAAGGATGCTTCTACTACCAAGACCTATCCCTTTCTTATGGAACGCACGCCGTACAGCGTTGCGCCGTACGGAACGGACAACTATCCGAAGCACCTGGGCCCGGCGCCGAGTTTTGTGGCCGACGGATTCATTTTCGTTTACCAGGACGTGCGCGGGCGCTTTCAGAGCGACGGCACATGGCAGGAAATGACTCCGGCCAAGGACGTAAAAAAGGGGCCGAGGGATGTCGACGAAAGCACGGACACTTACGACACTGTCGACTGGCTGTTGAAGAATGTGCCGAACAACAACGGCAAAGCCGGCATCTATGGAATTTCTTATCCGGGATTTTATGCTGCTGCCGGCATGGTCGATTCGCATCCCGCGCTAAAGGCATGTTCTCCGCAAGCGCCCGTAACCGACCTTTATATGGGCGACGACGCATATCACAACGGCGCGTTCATGCTGGAAGCCAACTTCGGCTTTTACGTAATCTTCAAGCCGCGTGCCGGCCTCGAATATCCGCCGAAGGATTGGAACAATTTCAATTACGGAACGAATGACGGCTTCGATTTCTACCTCGCAATGGGTCCGCTTTCGAGCGCCAAGAAACTCTATCTGAAAGACAGCAATTTTTATTGGGACGATCAGGTGCAGCACCCCAACTACGATGAATATTGGAAAATTCGCGATATTTCCGCGCACATGAAGAACGTGCATTGCGCGGTGATGACAGTTGGCGGCCTATTTGACGCCGAAGACCTGCAAGGTCCTTACAAAATTTTTCGGTCCGTCGCTGCGATGAGCCCGGGCACTCCGGATCACCTGGTCGAAGGACCTTGGGTGCACGGCGGCTGGGCTTTTACCAAGGGCGATCATCTCGGCGCGGTGAATTTTGCCGGCGATAATTCCGCGTTTTTCAACGACCGGGTGCTCTTGCCGTTTTTTCAGCAATATTTGAAAGACGCTCCAGACCCGAAGCTGGCAACGGCCGTTGTTTTTGAAACGGGAACGAATGTCTGGCGCAGTTACGACTCCTGGCCACCGAAGAATACCCGGGCTAAGACTTTGTATTTCGACGCGGGAGGAAGACTTTCGTTCGAACCGGCAAAAGACGGTTCCGGCTACGACGAATACGTCAGTGATCCCAATCATCCGGTCCCGTTCGTCGAAACCCAGAGCACCGATGTCCCGCAAACCTATATGGACGCGGACCAGCGCTTCGCGGCCAGGCGCACCGACGTCCAGACCTATCAGACCGAACCGCTCGAGCAGGACATCACCGTCACCGGCTCAGTGTCCCCCAGGCTCTGGGTCTCCAGTTCCGGCACCGATTCCGATTTCGACGTAAAACTGATCGACGTTTATCCCCTGGACTATCCCAATCCAGAACCGAATCCCAAAGATGTGCACATGGGCGGCTATCAACAATTGGTTCGCGGCGAACCGTTCCGCGCGAAATTCCGCAACAGCTTTGAAAAGCCGGAACCGCTGGTGCCGAACCAACCGACCGCGATCAATTTCGATTTGCCCAGTATCAGTCACACGTTTCGTCGCGGGCACCGCATCATGGTCCAGATCCAGAGCACTTGGTTTCCGCTGACCGATCGCAATCCGCAAAAATTCGAGAGTATTCCCGATGCCAAGCCGGAAGACTTTCAGAAAGCAACGGAACGCGTATATCGCAGCGGCGAACACGTTTCGGCGATTGTGCTGCCAGTGCTCAATTGAATGAAGCTGTATTGACGACAGTAAAGGAAAAGGGGTGTCCCTACGCGGCTTTCTTTGTCCAGGCGCCCAGTATGGCTCCCATCAGGCACAGCCCTACCAGCGGATAGAATTCGTTGATGGCGAAAAGTTGCCAGGGGCGCATTTCGTACATGTAGGTGGAGTAAGTGATTGGACCCACGAAGCCGATCCAGAGCAACACGCCCAAAGCGGCGCCGCGTGCAGCCGTCGTTGCGCTCCGCCAAAGACACAACTGGGCTAGCACAAAAGCGATCACCAGGTTGAGCAGAAAACTCACGATATAGGGGAAGACGGGGCTCGCGCCGGCGTTGCGGATCTGTTCGTCGGTTACGTGCTCGAGCGCCATCCAAGGCTTGCCAAACAGTACTGCGAACCAAAGCGCTCCCAGAATCCAGTACGCGAGAGCGGAAATTACAATGGCGGGATAATTCGTTTTCACTGGCCGCTCCTGTGAATGTAACCTTGCAGCTTGAGGATTGCCGAGAGTCTGCGTTTGGCGGTCTGGAATGTCAAGGAAGATCGTGTTCCGAACTAACATCAACGTGGTGCATTTCAAGTCGCCACGTGATTTCCGCGATTGGCTCGCGAAAAATCACGCGGCTGTGACGGAGCTCTTCGTCGGATTCTATAAAACAACATCGGGGAAAAAAGGCGCGACGTACGCTCAGGCGCTCGACGAAGCGCTGTGCTTCGGTTGGATCGATGGCGTACGCCGTTCGATAGATGCAGACAGCTATATGATTCGTTTCACTCCGCGAAAACCGAAGAGCATCTGGAGCCTGGTGAATATTCGTCATGTGGAGCGCCTGCAAAAAGCTGGAAAAATGGCTGAGCCGGGTCTAAAGGCCTTCGCGCTCCGCGAAAAACAGCGCATCGGTATTTATTCGTTCGAACAGAAGCGTTCGGGACTCTCCGCAAAATTCAAAAAACTGTTTCGCGCCAACGGACCCGCATGGGAATTCTTCTCCAGCCAGGCACCGTGGTATCAACGAACTGCGGGTCATTGGGTGGATCGCGCCAAGCAGGAGGAAACGCGGTTGCGCCGCTTCGCAAAACTTGTCGAGGTTTCTGCTAACGGCCAACGGCTGGATCAGCTGACTCCGAAAGGGAAGCGAAAATCCGTGGCATAGTGGAAAGCAAACACGCAAGAGTGGGTTTGAAACTACTTAATCCAATCAAGCGCGCGCTTTGTCAATCATCTCTTCCCAGATTCCTTTGGACTTCAGTATCAGCTCAATCAACTCGCGCGCCGCGCCTCTGCCACCGTTGCGCACGGTAGTGTAGTGCGCCGCGCTTTTGACTTCGTCCACCGCGTCACCAACCGCCACCGCCAGGCCTACGCGCTTCATCACCGTCAAGTCCGGCAAATCGTCACCCAAATAAGCGACTTCGTCTTCCTGCACTCCCGTTTTCTTCAGAATTTCTTCGTACGCGGCAATTTTCTGCGGCTGCTTTTCATAAACAAACTCCACCTTCATTTCTTTCATGCGCCGCCGCAGCGCCGCGCTCTCCCGGCCCGTGATCACCCCCATGCGCAAACCGGCGGTGTGTCCCAGGGTCATTCCCTGCCCGTCGTGCGCGTCGAATGTCTTGATTTCGATCGCCGAACCGTCCGGCTGCGATAGTAGCGTAACGCTACCGTCGGTGATTGTGCCGTCTACGTCCATCAGCACGACTTTGATTTTCGCCGCTCTCGCGGTTAAATCGGGCGAAATCTTCGGCGTCCAAGCCACATGTTTCTCCACAGTCCGTCTCCGGGGTTGCTCGTTATGTATCGGTTGCTTGTAGGCTCCCGCCTTCTTTCCTATCGCTCAAGGATTCAAACCAGCTGCAATCCCCACAAATCATGCAAATGCACCACGCCCAGAACTCTTCGCTGTTGGTCCACAACGATCACGCAAGTGATACGGCGCTTCTCCATCAACGTCAAAGCTTCACTCGCAAGCACGTCTGGGCCAACGGTTTGCGGATTTCGCGTCACGCAATCTGCCAGCTTCATGTCCACCACCGCGCCACCGTGTTTTTCCATCAAACGCCGCAAATCTCCATCGGTCAAGATTCCCGCCAGCGTCCCGTCGGCGTTGACCACGGTGGTCATCCCCAGTTTCTTCGCCGACATTTCGTGGAACACCTGCGCCATCGGCGTATCCGGCGCGACGCGCGGCACCTTGTCCCCAGCGTGCATCACTTTTTCGACGCGCAATAATCGCTTGCCTAGACTTCCCGCCGGATGCAGCGCGGCAAAATCGTCATGACGGAAATCGCGTTTTTCCAGTAACGCCACGGCTAGAGCGTCGCCCACCGCCATCGCCACCGTAGTGCTCGCCGTAGGCGCAAGATTCAACGAGCAAGCTTCTTGGTTCACGCTGACGTCCAAAACAATCTCGCTGGCCTGCGCGATCGTCGATTTGCTGTTTCCAGTCAGCGCTACGAGCTTGATCTCCATCCGCTTCAGAGCATCCAGCAGTTCGATAATTTCGCGTGTTTCGCCGCCATAAGACACCGCCAACATCACATCACCGGCGGCCAGCATCCCAAGATCGCCGTGCAACGCCTCCGCCGGATGCAGAAAGAATGACGGAGTCCCGGTGCTGGAAAGCGTGGCCGAAATCTTCCGCCCGACAATTCCGGATTTCCCCATGCCAGTGACCGCAACGCGCCCCTTCGACGCAAACAACAACTCCACCGCACGCTCGAACGCGCCATCCAGCCGCGCCATCACATCGTGGATTGCCTGTGCCTCAATCCGCAGCACCCGTCGTGCAGTATCAAGGCTCATGATTGTAGGGGCGCAATACGGTGCGCTCCGCCTTGCGGGATGGTTTGCGCTTGAGGGCTTTTCATTTCCGGCCCTGCCACTTCCGCACCAGCATCGCAATCTCTTTCAGCCTCGCCAATAATTCCGGCAACTCCGCCAGCGGCAACGCATTCGCGCCATCCGAAAGTGCCCTCGCAGGATCATCGTGCGTCTCCAAAAAAATCCCGTCCACCCCCGCCGCAACCCCCGCTCGCGCCAACGGCTCAATAAATTCCGGCTGCCCGCCACTGGCATGCCCCTGCCCCCCAGGCAACTGAACAGAATGCGTCACGTCAAACACTACCGGGTATCCGTATTTCCGCAAAACAGGGAATGAGCGAAAATCGACGACAAGATTTTGATACCCAAACGAAGCGCCGCGCTCCGTCAATATAATATTCTTGTTCCCGGTCGATTCCACTTTTTCCACCGCGTTCTTCATGTCCCACGGCGAAACAAATTGCGGCTTCTTGATATTCACCACTCGCCCGGTATTGCCCGCCGCCACCAGCAAATCCGTCTGCCGCGCCAGAAACGCAGGAATCTGTAAAATGTCCACAACTTCCGCCGCGGGAGCCGCCTGCGTCGCCTCGTGAATGTCGGTCAAAATCGGCAGCTTCAAGTCTGTTCTGATTTTCCCCAGAATCCGCAAGCCCTCCTTCAATCCGGGCCCGCGAAACGAATTCACCGACGACCGATTCGCCTTATCAAACGAGGCTTTAAACACATACGGCACACCCGCATCCGCTGCAATTTTCGCCACGCGCTCGGCTATCATCCGCGCGTGCGTCTCCGATTCAATCACACACGGCCCGGCAATCAGGAAAAGGGATTTGCCGCCGAGGCGTACCGATCCTGCAGAGATCTCAGTGGAGGATGTCATCTATGAAAGTCTAGCAGCAGAGTAGCACAGGCAATCTTGCCTGTGCGGTTTTGCGATTGATTTTGCGGTACGCAAACCATTGGTCGCGCTACAGGTATGCGATATTATCACTTGCTCTTAGGCCGTGGCGTGTGGCGCCGCGCGCAAGACCGGTGCACGGGGATTCTCAACTGCCGGCGCGTGCTGTCCGTCGTGCGATGCCGTCGCGCTCACGCCGGCCGCAGCCGGTTTGCTGCGTTCCTTCTTGTGCTGCAACGCCGCGCCGATAAACGCCGCAAACAACGGATGCGGCTCGAGCGGCTTGGACTTAAATTCCGGATGGAACTGGCAGCCCAAAAACCACGGATGGTCCGGCGCCTCCACAATCTCCACGTAATTTTCGTCCGGAGTGCGCCCGGTGATTTTCAGTCCGGCGTCAACCAAGGTCTTTTCATGTTCGCGATTGAACTCATACCGATGACGATGCCTCTCGCTGATCTCCAGCTTTCCGTAAGCCTTGGCCGCAAACGATCCCGGCTCCAGCTTGCACGGCCACGCGCCCAGCCGCATGGTCCCGCCCATCTCGTCGACACCCAGCAGTTCGCGCAACTTATAAATCACCCGGTACGGCGCTTGCGGATCAAATTCCGTGCTGTCCGCCTGCTTCAATCCCGCTACATCGCGCGCATATTCAATCGTCGCGCACTGCATCCCCAGGCAAATTCCAAAGAAAGGAATCTTGTTCTCGCGCGCAAACTGAATCGTGTAAACCATTCCCTGAATGCCGCGCTTACCAAATCCGCCCGGTACCAGAATCCCGTCGTAACCGCGCAGCCGCTCCGCGGCCGTCGCCAGCGAATCAATCTCTTCCGACTCAATCCAGTCAATGACCGTTTTGTGGTTATGCGCCAGTCCGCCATGCAGCAGCGCCTCGCGCAGGCTCTTATACGCATCTTCCAGCTGCACATATTTCCCGACAATCGCGATGCGCGCTTCGCCCGCCGGATGATGTATGCGCTGAATCAAATCGAGCCACGGCTGAAAATTCTGCGGACGTCCTTCGAGCTTTAGTAAACGCAAAATCTGTGCGTCCAGTCCTTCACGCGCCAGCTCCGCAGGAACCGCGTAGATCGTGTCCACATCTTCCATAGAAATGACGCAGCCTTCGGCAATATTGCAGAACAGCGCGATCTTGCGTTTCAAATCCGACGGAATATGCCGGTCGCTGCGGCAAAGCAAAATGTCCGGCTGAATCCCAATCCCCAGCATCTCTTTTACACTGTGCTGCGTCGGCTTGGTTTTTTGTTCGCCGGCCGCGGCAAGGTAGGGAACCAAGGTCACGTGAACGAACAAAGTGTTTTCCGCGCCCAGCTCCAGCCGCATCTGCCGGATCGCTTCGAGAAACGGCAGTGACTCGATGTCGCCAACCGTTCCGCCAATCTCCACGATCGCCACATCCACATCAACGGAAACCTTCTTGATAATCGCTTTGATTTCGTCGGTGACGTGCGGAATCACCTGCACCGTTTTTCCCAGATAATCGCCGCGTCGTTCCTTGGTCAAAATCGCTTCGTAAATTCTTCCCGTGGTCCAGTTGTTATCGCGCGTCAGCCTCGCGTGCGTGAACCGCTCGTAGTGCCCGAGGTCCAGATCGGTCTCCGCGCCGTCCTCGGTCACGAACACTTCGCCGTGCTGAAACGGACTCATCGTGCCGGGATCGACGTTGAGATACGGATCGCACTTCTGAATGTTGACTTTAAAACCGCGACTCTCGAGGAGACAACCGATAGAGGAAGCTGCTACGCCCTTGCCAAGTGAAGAAACAACACCGCCGGTAACAAATATATATTTTGGCGCCATCCGTATAGCCCGCGTGGCGACTCGCTTCACCACACCGGACTTCTGACCTCTCAGGCGAAGCAGCGTCGTTGTGCCAACGTCTCAGCCCGCCATAGGATTGACGTACAAACAATTATGGGCAACGTAAGACCTTCTGTCAATTCCAAGTCTTCGCGCCATCGCATCGAAAATTTTTGTTGCCCCGCAACTTTTCCACAGCGGCAGGGTTCAGGCTTTCGGATTCGGCCGGAAGTACAGTTTACGTACAGCTACTTCTTCCGACACACAATTGTGGCGCGGAAACCAATTGTGCCAAGCCGCCATCTAAGCTGGAGTCGTCGATCAAGTCTGCTGATGTCCTTCCGCCCGGTGTCTGGCTCTGGGTTTCAACATCTGGCCGCCCGGTAAGCGGGCCGCAAAAAAATGGGGTGAGTGATGAAGTTGTTATCGACGTTTTATCCGTTTGTGGTTTTTGTGTGTGCCGGGGTCTGCGCGGGTTCCGCTTTTGCGCAGCGGCCCGGCGCCAACGCCGCCTCCGCAAAGCCCGCTCCTTACTCCTATAACATCGCCAACGATGTTTCGTTGCAGGGTACAGTGTTGAATTTCACGGAGAATTCCCAAACAGCGCCGCTCGGCGCTCACGTATTGCTGCAAACATCCGCTGGCAACGTTGATGTGCATTTGGGCGACGCGCGCTTTCTGCGGCTTGCGAAGCTCAACATTACGCAAGGCGCCAGTCTGCGCTTCGTCGGCCAGATGAGTTCCGCCGGCAAGAATCCAGTTTTCCTCGCGCGTCTGGTTCAGATTGGCGCGCAAGTAGTCGCGGTTCGCTCCGATCGCGGTCTGCCACTCGGTGCGGCCGGTCTTCGCGCAAACAAAGCGCTCCTTCTAAGCGCCCAGGCCGAGCAAAAAGGCGGTGCCCGATGAACCGTCTGCTCCTGGCCCTCACTGTTTGCGCCGCCGCTCTTGCCGCAGCTTGCGGTGGTGGCGGCTCGACTCCGATGCCTCCTCCACCTGTCGGTAACTTTTCCAACGCCAGCCTTAGCGGCCAATATGCTTTCTCCATGACCGGCTCGGACGCCGTAAGCGGTAGCTTTCTTGCGCGCATTGGCTCTTTCACCGCCGACGGCAGCGGCAACATCACCGCTGGAATCGAGGACGTCAACACCTCCCTCAACGGCCCGCAGACTTTGGCATTTTCTGCAAGTACCTACACGATTCAAGCCGACGGCCGCGGGATCATCAATCTCTCAAACGCCACCGGAGCGCTTTCCTTCAGCATCACCATGCTTTCGCCAACCAAGGGTTTAATCGTTGAAACGGATTTGAACGCTACGGCCAGCGGAACATTTTTGCTTCAGAGTTCGAGTTCATTCAATGCCGCTGGCATCAGCGGGAACTACGTATTTGACTTCAGCGGCCTTGATCCTGGCGGAGCGCCGGATTCTATCGTCGGCCAATTCGTATCTACTGGCAGCGGTTTGCTCTCAAGCGGCCTGCTTGATGAAAATGATAACGCGGCGCCCTCTGGCGCTGCGCCCTTCACCGCCGGAAGTTATCAGATGGACGCCACAAACGGTCCGACCTCAGGTCGCGGCGTGGTCACCTTCACTGCCAACGGATTCACGTTCAACTACATTTTTTACATTGTGAACGGTTCTCGTGTGCGCATGATGGAAACCGGAACTGCCGGCTCGGTCGGGCTGACCGTTGGCGATGCTATCTCGCAGGCGAGCGTTCCCGCCACCAACGCCAACTTCAACGGCAATTTTGCCTACTTACTGAGCGGCGTCGGCTCGCGCAGCCAGTTGACGCGCGTCGGACGCTTTACCGCCAACGGTAGTGGCGGACTCGGCAGCATTTTTGCCGACACCAACGACGGTGGCACCGCAGCGCAAGTTCCCAGCGGCTCACTTTCCGCGATGACCTACGCCATTGACACCAATTTCCCCGGTTCCGGTCGCGGAACTCTCACCTTCGCCGATTCCAAGCTCGGCACTTTCAGCTACATTGTCTATCTCAGTTCATCAAGTGGCGGCGTCATGCAGGACGTCAGCAAAAACACCGTTGCCGATGGCACACTCCAGCTCCAAGTTGGCGCTCCTTTCAGCAATTCCAGTCTTGCCGGCAATTACGGATTTAATTTCAGCGGAATTGGCAACAACAGCACCAACGGCGTATTGGGCGAAGAAGACTACGTAGGACAGATCGCTTTGACCAGCGCCGCTTCGAACAACGTCAGCGGCGCGGTCGACTTCAGTGCCTTCAGTTCGAACCAGGGCGCATTCCTGAACGTCGTGGTCTCTGGCAACGGTTTAACCGTGGGCGGCGATGGCACAACCAGCAGCGGCATGCGCAATACTTTCTCGCTGAAGCTCGCCGGCAATCCCTCAACCACTCTCAACTTCGCGGCCTACATCGTCAACTCACAAACCATCTTCGTCGCCGGCACCGACAGCGCCCGCGTAATCTCCGGCACCGTAACCCTCCAAGCCCCGTAATCGTCGGCCGTTGAGGCGCAGCATGCTGCGCCCCGGCGCGCCGGGCCGTCACAACCGCGATCATCTTTTGGAGTGCGCCAGCCCAGCTGCCGTTTGTCCGTAGCTTCACAACTTGCCGGTCGCTCGCCTTTTTGGCGGCCGCCACCCGAGGCGGCGCTACTCCTTCTACCCGGCATCCTGCAGTGATTCCGCTACAACTTTACAGCTCGACTCGCGTTGACTTGTCACCGCGCAAAAACTAAAATACGCGCCAGTGCCAGACCCATCTTCGCTCATCGGACAGACCATTTCGCACTACCGCATCGTCGAAAAACTCGGCGGTGGCGGAATGGGTGTTGTTTATAAAGCCGAAGACACCCGTCTTCGCCGCTTTGTCGCGCTGAAGTTTTTACCGCAGGACGTCGCACGCGATCCGCAGGCTCTTGCCCGCTTCCAACGTGAAGCGCAAGCCGCCTCGGCCCTGAATCACCCAAACATTTGCACCATCTACGACATCGGCGAGCTAGATGGACAGGCGTTCATCGCCATGGAGTTTCTTGAGGGCATTACCCTGAAGCATCGTATCGCCGGAAAACCGCTCGATACCGACGTTCTGCTCAGCTTGGCGATTGAAATGGCCGACGCTCTGGATGCCGCTCATTGCAAAGGCATCGTTCATCGTGACATCAAGCCCGCCAATATTTTTGTCACCGAACGCGGGCATGCCAAGATTCTCGATTTCGGTCTCGCCAAGCTCACCTACACGGAAAGTCGCTCCGTTGGTTCGCCCGCCGAAGACGTCACCGAAAATGTAAGCGCGGAACATCTCACCAGTCCCGGCTCCACTCTGGGCACCATCTCCTACATGTCGCCGGAGCAGGTGCGCGCCAAACCACTCGACGCCCGCACCGATTTATTTTCCTTTGGCGTGGTCTTGTACGAAATGGCCACCGGCGCATTGCCGTTTCGCGGCGAAAGTTCGGGCGTCATCTTCAAAGCCATTCTCGACGCCACGCCGACTCCAGCCATCCGCTGCAATCACGATCTGCCAGCAAAGTTAGACGACGTCATCAATCGCGCCCTCGAAAAAGACCGCGACCTGCGTTACCAGCACGCTTCCGACATGCGCGCCGAACTGACACGCCTCAAACGCGACACCGATTCGAATCGTTCCGGCTCCGCCGCGATCGCCCATTCCGATTCGGGTGTGGCCGTCGTAGCCAGCAATGTCGTATCGGCCTACCAGAGCGATGCTCACGCGTCCAGCTCCTCTGCCGTGCGCTCGCAAAGCGGTATGGCCCATTCCTCCAGCAGTTCAGTTGTCGTGGATGCCGCCAAGCAACACAAGACAATGTTTATCGGCGGCTCACTCGTCGTGCTTCTGCTCATCGCCGGCGCCGCCTACGGCGCCTACTCACTTTTCGCCAATCGTACCGTGACGGTTCCTTTTCAAAGTTTTGCGGTCACGCAAGTCACCAACTCCGGCAGAGCTACGTACGCGGCGATTTCGCCGGATGGGAAGTACGTGGTTAGCGTGATCAGCGATAACGGAAAAGAGAGCTTATGGCTTCGCAATGTGGCCACGAGCAGCAACACTCAGGTTCTCAACCCTGAACCATTTAACATTCGCAATCCGGCCTTTTCTCCAGACGGCAACTATATCGTCTACCGCAAGGCAGTGGACGCCAGCCAGAACTCCTTCAACGTTTATCGAATGCCGGTCTTAGGCGGTACGCCTCAGTTCATGGCGCGGGATGTTGACGGTGGGCCCAGTCTTTCGCCCGACGGCAAGCGGATGGCCTACGTCCGCGGAAACGATCCAGAGGTCGGGAAATATCGCCTGCTGTCCGCGAATTTGGACGGAAGTGACGAGCAGATTCTGCAAATCGCTTTGCTTCCTATTCCGGATAATCTTTCCTGGTCGCCCGACGGAGCGCGAATCGCCTTTATTTCCTATGCGCAAGGCGATGCTCAGGGGCAGATCAGCGTGTTCGATCTTGCCAACAAGAAAGAGACGCCACTCACGTCATCTCCGGACAAACTTTTCTTGGATTTGTCATGGCGTCCGGACGGTCACGGACTGCTTGTGAACTACCGGGCCTCGGATGCCACCAACAGTCAACTTGGGTTCGTTTCTTATCCTGCCGGCCAGTTTCAATCGCTGACCAATGACACACGTGGGTATCAAACGCTAAGCCTTTCTGCTGACGGCAAGTCGATGGTTTCAATTCAGCAGCAACGGTCTGATTCGGTTTTCCTCCAGCCAGCGATGAGTAAGGGTGCAGCTGGAGAGGTCGCAGGCGTCCCGAAGCAAGCCACGGTCCGCGGAGTCGGATGGAACGTTCGCGGCGATTTGCTGATCTTCACCGCGAATTCGATCCTGCGATTTCCGGCGGATGGTAAACCACAAACTACACTGTTGAACATGCCTGCTGGCAGAATTCTCTGGTCTTCAATCTGTGCTCGTGGTGGACCGATCCTGTTCAGCGCGATTGGCCTGGAAGGAAAGACCACCACTAACATCTGGCGGGTGAACGCGGATGGCTCTCATGCAAAGCAACTAACCGCCGGCAAGGACGACGAGCTCCCTGTCTGCTCTTCTGACGGAAGTCACTTTTATTACACGGATCAGGTTACCTATCGGATTATGAAAATGTCCACGGAAGGCGGAACTCCGGAAGCCGTAAAAGCTAGTGTGCTGGCTCGCGGATTCATGATGGGCGCAGTGAATTTGTCCCCGGACGGCAAGTGGATACCGGAGGTTGAGACATGGACCGATCCGGCCACGCAAGCGGCGACTCACAGAGTCGCTTTGCTCGATACCGACGCAAACTCCGAGATGCCGCCGAAATATCTCGATGCTCGGCCTGACATCTTCGTTAATATTGCCGTCGTGCCTGACGGAAAGGCCGTGGCTTATTCGGTCGTCGAAAACGGAGTCGGCAACATTTGGGCGCAGCCACTGGATGGCTCAAAGGGCCACTGGCTGACGACCTTCACTTCCGACCAAATCCGATCCTTCCAGTTTTCACCTGACGGCAAGTCGCTCGGGGTTGCCCGCAGCCATGTTGATTCCGACGTAGTCCTCCTCCGCGACTCCAGCACCTCGTCCCATTGAGCCCCGGACAAGTGGCTCGGCCGAAACGCACTCGTCGTCGCGGAAGAGTATTGCCCGCAGTCGCCGGGTGGCGATCGACCCCTGCCTACCCGTAAGCATCCAGCCAATCTGAATGCGAGCGCTCATGTGAGTCTACCGCCGCGCCAAGCAAAGCGAAACGCAAGTCGCAATCTCTCGATTTCCTTTTCCAATCGGTGTTTTTCGGTGCGCCTCGAAACGAAGAACATCAATCGCAACACATCCCGAGCCGATTGCCGCTGATAGCAACACCGACCCATTCGTGTTCCATCCAATCCTGACGGCAGCCACTAGGGGCATCAACGCAGTGACAATAAGCAAAAGTCGGTCCCATCTCGGTCTCCTGGGTTTCACCCCCGCCAATTGCAGAAGACCCGCCATAGGGTGCCCCAGTGAACGCAAAGACGGCAAAAGCAAACTCCCAATCGAGCAATGCTGGGTTCATTTGACGGTCATGCTGCTGCGCGACCTTTGCTAGCGCACTACTGCTTCGTCAACAACGCTTCCACCTTCGCCACGTCCTCTGGCACATCCACGCTCACCGCGTCATGCTCCACTTCTGCCACGCGAATCTTCCATCCATTCTCGAGCCAGCGCAGCTGCTCCAACTGCTCGATCCGCTCCAACTCCCCCTGTGGCAAGGTCGGATACTCCAGCAACGCTTCGCGTTGAAACACATACAGCCCCAAATGCTTCAAGTGCCGCGCATGTGTTTTCATCCCCGTGTCCCGCACCCACGGTATCGGCGCCCGCGAAAAATAAATCGCATTGTCCTCGAAATCCACCACCGTCTTCACCGTGTTTGGATCCATGATGTCGGCTGGCGTTCGAATCAGCACTGCCACGGTGGCAATCGCAGCAGCCGGCTCCTCCAGCAGGGAATTGACCGCCGTATCCACCGCCTTTGGATCCAGCAAGGGTTCGTCTCCCTGCACATTCACGAAGACTTCGCCTCCCGTGTGCGCCGCCACTTCCGCGATTCGTTCGGTTCCAGTACGGTGATCCGGGCGCGTCATTCTTGCTTCGCCGCCAAATCCTTCCACCGCTTTCACGATTCGCTCATCATCGGTTGCGACGATCACCCGCCCCGCCGTCTTGGCCTGCTTTGCCCGTTCGTACACCCTTTGAATCATCGGTTGTCCGGTCAGCATCACCAACGGTTTCCCGGGCAGTCTGGTTGACCCGTATCTCGCAGGAATTACAATGACCACCTGGTGTGAATCCAATTTGGCACCCGTATTCCGCCTCGCAGGCGGGTGCGGGCTCTAGTCCGAGCCCGCCAGAAAGAACGACCGGCTCTCCTTGGAGTCCGCCAAAAGGAGCATGCTAACACAGCCAAATCTCCGCCGCGTTCATCCGGCGAATCCTTTACTCCCCGGCAAACCTTCCTTTACGACCGCAAAGTGACATTCTTTTGACTTGTGTTGCAAATCGCCAGTGATAGAATCCGCTTAGTCCATTCCGCGCGGCCGTCCAGCAAGCCGGATAACAGGGGCTGTAATGCGCGAGGTTCCAGGTTCCCGTCGTCGTGCCTTCCATTTAATATTCGCGGCCACATGCCTGTTTGTTCTATCCGTTGGCGCCTTGCCCGCCTCTGCGCAATCCGGTTCCGGTAGCGATCAACCTCAGGTTCAAGCTCCCGAGAAGCCGTTTGACCCCAATACGGTTGAGCCGACTTCTCTGCACACTCCGGCGAAAGAAGACGTCAAGCACGACACGCCTGGCCTGACCATCAAACCTGGCAAAATGTTGCACACGGATGTGGACGTCGCGCTTGTCAATGTCACCGTTACCGATCCTTACAATCGGCTGGTCACAGGACTTGAGCCCGATAATTTCCGGATCTTCGAAGACAATACCGAACAGGAAGTTCTCACCTTTTCGTCCGAGGATGTGCCCATTTCGATCGGCGTGATTTTCGATCTAAGCGGTAGCATGTCCAACAAAATCGCCAAAGCGCGCGAAGCTGCCGTGCAGTTCTTCAAGACCGCCAATCCCGCCGACGAATTTTTCATGGTTAGCTTCAACGAGCGCGCCGAACTCACCAGCACGTTCACCAACAGCGTCGAGGATCTTCAGAATCGCATGATGGCTACCAGCGCAAAAGGTCGCACGGCGCTTCTCGATGCAATTTATCTTGGTCTCAGCGAGATGAGGGGTGCACACAACGCCAAACGTGCCTTGCTCATCCTATCCGACGGAGGAGATAATCATAGCAGGTACAACGAAAGCGATATCAAGCGGCTGGTGAAGGAAGCTGACACCCAGCTCTATGCCATCGGAATTTTTGACCCGCTTGGCAATCGCGCGCGTACCCCGGAAGAGCTCAACGGGCCTTCGCTGCTCACCGATCTTACGGACATGACCGGTGGGCGTGTTTTTTCGGTGGAGAGGCTCGACGATCTCCCGGACATCGCCACCAAAATTGGCATGGAGCTGCGTAACCAATATGTACTGGGATACCATCCAAGCAACAAAGCGCATGACGCGCGCTGGCGCAAAATTAAAGTCAAGCTGCGCGCCCCCAAGGGCCTCCCGCCCCTCAGCGTCTACAACAAAACCGGCTACTACGCTCCCAGTCACTAGCCCTGCAGAATTAGAGGCTTGTCGTTCCGAGGGAAGCGGGCCGATTCGGTCCTCCATTCGCGAAGCGAATGGAGGCTTGCGCCGTCGAGGAATCTCAGCAACCCTTGCTGCGCTGGCACTCTTGCCGCTCCTGCTTATTTTCTCCGCGTCCGCCGCCTTGGCCCAGAATAATCCGCTCGCGCTGCCCCAATCCGGGCCTCCCCCTCCCAATCAGGGGCCCGAACAGCAAGGCGGCACCATAAAAGTGAACGTCAACCTGGTCGTTCTCCACACCACCGTTCTCGACGACCGAGGAAAATTCGTTGATGGACTAAAAGAAGAAAACTTCCGCGTCTTCGAAGACAAAGCCGAACAGAAACTTTCCGTTTTCAAACGCGAAGACGTTCCGGTCAGCATGGGCCTGGTCATTGACAATAGCGGCTCCATGCGCGACAAGCGGCCGCGCGTCAACGAAGCCGCTCTCACCCTCGTTCAGGCCTCCAATCCTCACGACGAATCCTTCGTCGTCAACTTCAACGACGACTACTATCTCGACCTCGACAAGGATTTCACCAGCAGCGTTCCCGAACTGAAGGAAGCTCTCGAACGTATTGACGCTCGCGGCAGCACTGCGCTGTACGACGCCGTCATCGGCTCGCTCGATCACCTCAAGAAGGGCCACAAAGACAAAAAAGTTTTGCTCGTGGTCACCGACGGCGAAGACAACGTCAGTCGCAACACTCTGGAAAAAGCCGTTCGCGAAATTCAGAAATCCAACGTCGTAATTTATGCCATCGGTCTGTTTAGCGATGAAGACAAAAAGAATCGCAAGAAAGCTATGCGCGCGCTGAAAGACATTACGACCGCCTCCGGTGGTGTCGCCTTCTTCCCGGAAAATGTCGACGACGTTCACAACATTTGCGATCAAGTCGCCCGCGACATCCGCAACCAATACACTCTCGGCTACTATCCCACCAACACTAAAAAAGACGGCACCTTCCGCACCGTTCAGGTCGACATCATTCCCCCGCGCGGCAAAGGCAAACTCACCGCCCGCACTCGCAACGGTTACTTCGCCCCCAACCAGGCTGCCGCTTCCAACACCCCACCGCAATCGCCAACGCCCACCTCCGCCGCCTCCGGCCAATAATCATCCAGCAATCGTCCCGGCCATTTCGTAAAAGGTTTCGTAGCGGCCGGTTTTCGGCCCTTTGCAACTGTTTTGGCCGTTGTAGCGGCCGGGCTGCAGCCACTCTTTTCTTTTGCCCGTAGATTTCTTGTAACCGTGAGTTTCCTTTTTTTCCATCCGCGACCGTTGAATTTCTGTTTCGCCAATTAGAGAATGGTCCTGCGCCGCCATCACGACGAAAGGACGAATCGCTCATGGAACCCCGCATTGCCTACAACAAATATTCCCCCAACGCCCTGCACGCCATGTACGCGCTCGAAAAACACCTCAAATCTTCCAGCATCGAAGAAAAACTCCTGCACCTTGTCAAACTCCGCGCTTCGCAAATCAATGGCTGCGCCTATTGCATTGACATGCATTCGAAGGATGCCCGCGCCGCCGGTGACACCGAAATGCGCCTGTACGCCCTCAACGCCTGGCGCGAAACGCCATTCTTCACTCCGCGCGAACGCGCCGCCCTCGCCTGGACCGAGGCTCTCACTCTCATTTCCCAAAATCACGCACCCGATGAGCTCTACGATTCCACCCGCAAGGAATTTTCCGAACAGGAACTTGTCGATCTCACCTACGCCATCGCGACCATCAATTCCTGGAACCGCCTGGCTATCGCCATGCGCGCCGTACCCGGCGAGTACCAACCCGCCGAGCGCAAAGCTGCCGCCTCTTAGGCCTTTTCCCGCAGGGGTGTAGCGTGCTACGCCCCGGCTTGTCCCGGCTTAGGACTCGAACCTTCGTACGCTCAGGTACCAATTAACTACGTAACTCGCAGTGCGGTTTTGTGTTATATTCCCGCGCATGCACACGCCACCCAACCTCGTGCGCAACTTCGTAATCTGCGCGACCGTCTCCGCCCTTTTCTGCGCCCCCGCCATTCTCCACGCCAACAGCAAAGCAAAAGAACCCGCCCCGCGCTTCAATGCCAAAGCCACCAATGGCGAGACTTTTTCTAACGCCTCGATCAAAGGCAAAGTCGTTCTACTGGAGTTCTGGACCACGTGGTGCGGCTACTGCAAGGAGGAAGCCCCTCTCGTGGAGAAAATCAGCCACGAATTTACCGACAAAGACCTGCTGGTCCTCGCAATCAACGTCGGCGAATCGAAGAAGACCGTCAAGAAATATCTCGACCAGTATCCCCGCACCTGCCGCATCGTCCTCACAGAAGACACCAATCTTGCCGCGATGTACGCCGCAACCGCCTATCCCATCTATGTAGTGATCGACCGCGAAGGAAATATCGCCGGCACCCAGCGCGGCGCCGGCGGTGAAGACGCTCTGCGTTCTTTGCTTTTTAAAGCAGGCCTCGGTACCGACCCAAGCGCTGATTCGAACTAAGGCCCTGCGGCGAAATTTCCACGGTCGTCGTTTCGCGATTTTTCCGCTTTGAGTAGCGGCGGGTCTATCCTTCTATCTTCGTCTTTTTCCTAGCTTCATCCTCTGCTTCGCTGCGGGTCAGCCCTTAGCCCGCGCTCCAGCCTTCGCTTCCATCTCGGTCAATTGTTTCAGCCACCGTTCGAGCTTCCCGCGATCTTCCGGCTCCATTGAAACAATCGCCACTCCCATGCCTTCTCCAGCAATCACGTTGCGAACGCTTGCCCGCGTCCGCAGATATCCGCGCGGCGTCACGATCAGCATCTGAATCGTGCTCCCTGCTTTCGGCGGGTTCTTCGTCTGGATAAACAGTCCGCCCAGCGCGATCGTGGTCACTCGGGAAACTTCCCGCTGCTCGGAATTTTTCCACGCCACCACCGCCGACTTGGGCGCTTTCAGTCTCGGGTATCTTCGCGTCGTTGGGCTGGCGGTCATCCACGCGTTTCCACGGCGTGGTCTTGCGTGGACAATTTCTTCAGCCACTGATCCAATCGCCCGCGGTCTTCCTGCTCCATTGAAACAATTGCCACTCCCATGCCTTCTCCGGCCTTCACGTTACGCACTACCGCTCTCACCCGCACTTGCCCCTGCGGCGTGTTAAACACCAATTGCAGCATCGTTCCGGCATTTAGCGGATCTTTGGTGCGAATAAACAGTCCGCCCAGTGCCAGATTCTCCACCGGAGAAACAAATTTCTGGCTGCCATTTTTCCACGCCACCAAAGCGTTTTTGGGCACTCTTACGCGCGGGTACCGGCGCTTGTTCTCCGTCTCCGTCATGGACAACCCCTACTACTACGATATGCCCGTCCGCTCCACAACGGTTTCGCGTGTACCTACTAGCCACCGGCCCCTCGTACAGGTCAGTCATTTCGCAACCATTGCCGTTCCACCGGTAAGATGGGATGGTGCTGCTGCTGGAAATATTCGCAACCTTGGCCGCTGGCCTCTTCAGCGGCGCTTCCATTTACATCAGTCTGGTAGAGCATCCTGCTCGCATGCAATGCGGAACAGCGGTCGCCCTCGTGCAATTTGCTCCGAGCTACAAACGGGCGACCGTCATGCAGGCTAGCCTCGCCGCCGCCGGATTTCTTCTTGCGATCGGGGCCTGGATACTAGGAGCGGGGGTTCATTGGTTGGCTGGCGGTATGCTGTTGGGACTGGTGATCCCGTTTACACTGATTGTGATTTTGCCCACCAATCGCCGGTTGCTCAGTTCAGCCCTGGCCAAAGATTCTCCTGAAGCCCAGCGATTGCTCGATCGCTGGGGAAAACTGCACGCCGTTCGCAGCGTCTTAAGCTTCAGTTCTTTTTTGGTTTTTCTCTTCGCGCTTTCGCAGAGATTCCGCTAAATCCGCCAGTTTCGCTGCGCTCTTTTTGCTCTGAAGCGCCGGAGGCGACATACCTAGTCCAGCGCGTAAGCGCCGGATTGCTCTTTTGAGTACGCTAGCGCCGCGCGCCGCAGCCGCGACACGACGTCGCTCACGGCGCCAACACCGTCCTGCACCCCGCCTGCCCCGCACGTTTCCACACACTCTCAACCTCCGCCAGCGCCACTCGCTCCGTCTCCATCCGCAACTCCCCCGTCGCACCGCGTTTCATCACTTCTCGCATGGCGTCAAACAAAACTTCCCGCGGAGGGATTCCCGCCGTCCCCAAAATCGTCACCGCCGTGCTCCTCAGCACCGCCGCCGGCAACCTTATCGTGGCCCCCGCGCTTTCGCCCACTTGCACCAGCCGCGTCTCTTTCCCTGTTTCCGCAAACTCCGATTTGGTAATTGCCGCCAGCAGCGCCTCGGTCGGCTCTCCCCACAAGTAATCCAAAATCATGTCGAATCCCGTTCCCATCTCGCTCAAATAGGCCTCTTTCAACGCTTCCGGAGCTTGATCCAGTTGAATGGTTGCATCCGCTCCCAAGTCACCCAGCCGAGCCAAAACCCGCTCATTCCGCCCGACTCCGACCACCCGCACCGCTCCCAGCAACTTGGCAATCTGCACGGCAAGCTGCCCGGTCACTCCCGTGGCACCCAGAACCAGTACCGATTCGCCACCCGCCAGCTTTGCCCGATGCGTCAGCGACAGCCAAGCCGAAACGCCAGGATTCGCCAGAGCCGCTGCCGTCTCATCGCCCATTCCGGGCGGCAGGGGAAAACAAAACGCACGCGGCACGACCGTAAGCTCGGCCATTGCTCCAAACGGCCTGCGGCAGCCTCCAAAGAACACCCGCGTGCCATCCTCGAGCGTTCCTACACCATCTGTCCCGCAAATCAGCGGCAAATCTGCCTCGCGCGGACTGGCAAAGTGCGTTCCCGAGGCTAGCTGCCGGTCCACCGGCTTCAACGAAGCCGCCAGCACCCGTACCAGCGCTTCGCCCTCTCCGGCCTCCGGCTCTTCAAACCCCTCGCACTTCGGCGTTTTGCCGATGCCTTCCAATACCGCGGCTTTCACCAGGCTAGCTCCCGTTTTTCCGAATCTCGATCCCACCATTGGTGGTGGCCACATGCAGATCGCGGCCGCCCCCGCCGACCGTGCCCGAAAGATCCTTCGAGCCGAAGCTACCCATCACCGTAACCGGGAAATCTGTATGGATTCCGCCATTGGTGGTAGCTGCACGCACCTTGAATTCGGCCGAAGCCGGCAACGAAGCGTGGACGCTCCCGTTGGTCGTCACGAGCTCAATTTCGCCGCTCCATTTCGCCCTTCCCATGGCCACTGTAACTCCGCCATTCGTCGTGCGCCCGGAAACCCATTCGCTGGTGGACACATCCACGTTTCCGTTCGTGGTTGCTGCTTCGACGACGCTGTTCAGGTCGCTGCCGCGAATCCCGCCGTTAGTCGTGATCGCTTTCAACAGCACGCCGCGCGGCACTTTCACATTGAAATTCAACTTGGTGTGATTGTTGTCGTGCCAGCTCCAGCCGTGGTGATCAGAATCCGCTCCGCCGTGATGGCACCGTCCCGGCTGCGCGTCTTTTTCGTACACAGCGCAAATCGTGACGCCATCTGTATACTCGACCACTTCCACGAAAACCTCGTTGCCGTCGCCGTGGCTCTCCTTGATTCCTTCCACCTGCGCCGCGTCTCCCGCTGCGCCGTTTGCGTTGATTCCGCCGTTCCGCCCAATGATTTCCAGCGTCTGCCCCGGCTTGAGGTTCCCCTGCCAATGAAAATCGTTCTCCTTGTACACCGTGCGCTTTTCGTTCTGCGCCAACGCCGCCGTGCCACCCGCCAGCAATAGGGCGCCCAGAGCAACCGCCGCCGCAATGCTCCCCGAAAATGATCCGAAAACTCGCTTATTAAAGTTGCTCATGTGCATCTCCCCATTCATCGGCAAAAAGAATATCGCCAAAAGCAAAGCGATTCTTGCACCGTCGTTTGACTGTCATTGTATATCCGATTTTCCGCGTCCGGAGCTCAACAGCAGTGAGCACACCCGCGCGCTTGCACATGGTACGAACGCCGGCAGATATTCGTTCCCCAAAAATCACAACCAAATCCTCGCAAAGTCAATCGCGGTGGTAGCGGCCGCCTTCCGAGGCGGGCGGTTTAGGAGGGGCCGCCGGCCTTCAGACCGGTTCTGTTTCCTGTCGGCAGGTTTTCGATCCGGCATCGCCACAAGCCCAGGTGCGATTGCCCCGAAAGAGCATTCGGCGTCACAGTGGCCCGCGAAATTGCAATCAAATGAATCACCCGCGATCCCGACTTTGCCGCAATTCTTGCCATAACGCGCGGAGAAAAGCCAAGCGCCGTCCAAATTCGAAAGCAAGGTGTTACGGTCGAGCGGCTTGGTCCCACGGTTATCGCGGCGTTGCGGCTTCTGTCTGCGGAGCAGGGAGCGTTACTCAGGATTGAAATGGACCGGACCCGCGTGCGGTTGTTGCCGTTTGCGTCGACTTCTTGAATACATTCAGAAAGCTGGTACCGTGCGGAATCCTTCCGCCAAAATTTTCCGCGACCGTCTGCCCCATGTCCGCGAGCGTCGAACGCGTTCCCAAATTTACGCCTGCGCCTCCACCTGGCGAGTAAGCGAGGATCGGAACATACTCCCGCGAATGGTCTGTCGTCTCCCAGCGCGGATCGGGATCGCATCCGTGGTCCGCGGTGATCATCAGCAAATCGTCGTGCGCTAGCAGGCGCAGAAAATCGCCCAGCAGCGCGTCGAATTGTTCCAGCGATTTCGCAAAACCTTCCACATCTTTGCGATGACCGTACAACATATCGAAATCAACCAGATTAGAAAAAATAAGTCCGTCTTCTGGGCTTTGGTGGATTGCAGCGGTGAGTTTTTCCATGCCGTCGGCGTTGGAAATTGTAGTGACGTAGCGCTCCACACCGCGGCCGTTGTAGATATCGTGAATTTTGCCAATCCCGAAAACCGGAACGTTCTTTTCGGCGAGGACATCGAGCAGCATGGGCTTGGGCGGATCGACGGCGTAATCGTGGCGGCGCGGGGTGCGCGAAAAGTGTCCCGGAGTGCCGGTAAATGGCCGCGCGATCACGCGCCCGACGCGATGCGGTCCATCCAGAATCTCGCGGGCGATTTCGCACATTTTATAAAGCTCGGAGACGTGAATGATGCCCTCGTGCGCTGCGATCTGGAAAACGCTGTCGCCCGACGTGTACACGATCGGATTGCCCGTGCGCACATGTTCTTCGCCCAGTTCCTTGATAATTTCCGTGCCTGACGCCGGCTTGTTCCCAATCGTTTTTCTGCCGATTTGTCTCTCGAAGGTGTCAATAATTTCCGGTGGGAAGCCGTGTTTGTACACAGGAAAGGCTTGGTCGAGCCACACGCCGGCCATTTCCCAATGTCCCGTCGTGGTATCTTTTCCCGGCGAATGCGTCGCGCCTTTTCCGTAAGCCCCCAGCGGGGTTGCGGTTGGCGCAAGGTCTTTGAACGGCGCGATATTTGCCAATCCCAGTTCGACCAGATTCGGCAATTTCAGCGGACGCGATTCCGCGATGTGTCCGAGCGTCGTCCGGCCAACGTCGCCATACTCGGCGGCATCCGGCAGCTCGCCGATGCCCACGCTGTCCAGAACGATCCAGATTACCCGCTTGAATCCAGCGCCAATCTCAGTCCCAGTCTCAGCCCCAGTCTCAGCCCCAGTCTCAGCCCCAGTCTCAGCCATCGTTCCGCTCCAAACCAATCGCCAATGCGCTTCTCCGCGACTCTAACACAGCCGTTAGTTCTTCGTCGTTTGCGGGATGCCGCCAACCTTGTGCTAAATTTGCCGTATCTGAACTATTTTCGTTTTCCGTGCGTAATACAAGTATTGCCTAGCATGAGTGGTGGAGGTCCGCGATGCCCGTGAATGACCGGCAGCCCAAAACATCCCTGGTCATGCCGATCCTGTTAATCAGCGTGGGCGTGCTCTTTTTGCTCAAAACATGGTACCCGGGCTTCGATCCATTTCAATTTATCAAAGAGCATTGGAAATATTGGCCGCTGGTTCTGATCCTAGTGGGGCTTGGCAAAATCTGGGACGCCTCGCGCAAAGGCGCTGCGGCCCCGGGAGAACGCAACGCCGGCGTCGCGCTCGGTTCGACCTTGGGCGTGGTCGCGTTTGTTTTTGTGGTGGTCATTCTTCTTGGCCACTACCAGAAAGCGCGCGGCCATGAAACGCATGGCCAATCCTTCTCGAGTCACGCGCAGCAAACCATCGAGCTGCAGGGCGCGAAATCGGTTTCCGCTTCTTTGCACATGGGCGCGGGACAACTCAACGTTAGTGGCGGCTCCGGTCATTTGTTGAACGCGGAATTCCATTTCGATCGCAAGTGGGATAATCCCATCGTCGATTATCACGTTTCCGACGGCAAAGGCCTCCTGGACGTGAGTCAAGACAGCGGTAACTTCACTTTCGGTCCGTCCGACAACACCTGGGATTTGGATTTTAGTGATGAGGTGCCGCTGGATCTGCGTGTGGACATGGGCGCCGGACAGGGCAATCTGAAACTGCGCGGGGTGGATGTAACCAATGTGGAGCTGCACGTGGGCGCAGGCCAGGTGATTATGGATTTGACCGGCCCGCGCAAGTCCGACTTGAGCGTTTCCGTGAAGGGCGGCGTTGGCCAGGTGACCGTGCGGTTGCCGAAAGATGTTGGCGTGACGGCGCACGCAACCGGCGGAATCGGCGCGGTCCGAACCGAAGGTCTGCACAAGAATGACGGAGACTACACAAACGACACGTACGGAAAAACGCCGCACAAAATCAGAGTCGACGTGGAAGGCGGCATCGGCGAAATTGAACTAATTCAGGAGCCGTAACCGCCCGCAACGTTTTGTCAACCGCTGCAGGCGCTAAATACTCCGCGATTGCCGCGCATTTCTGTCACGAGTATAATGAGAGGTTTAGACAGTGGCTGCCGGACGCGCTGTCTGGGCTCCCTCTTTGGCAAAACACAAAACCCTTCCCGAGGCCGTCGCCGGCCAGTTGGATCAGGAGACGCTGCGAATCCGCGGCGCCCGCGTGCACAACCTGAAAAATGTCTCCGTGGAGATTCCGCACAACGCCATCACCGTGGTGAGCGGAGTCAGCGGCAGCGGAAAATCTTCGCTCGCGTTTGACACCGTGTACGCGGAAGGGCAGCGCCGCTACGTGGAATCGCTTTCCGCATACGCTCGGCAATTTCTCGAGCGCATGGAAAAGCCGGATGTGGACGAAATTTCCGGCATTGCTCCTGCGGTCGCGATTCGCCAGAAAAATTCCACGCGCAATCCGCGCTCCACGGTGGCAACGGCCACGGAAATTTACGATTATCTGCGATTGTTTTTTGCGCGCTGCGGGCAAACTTTTTGCATCAAATGCGGTGCGGAGGTTTGCAAGGACACTCCGGATGCGATCGCGGCAAGAGTGTTGTCCTCAGGAAGCGGACGACGATTTTATGTCTTGTACCAGCTGAGAATTACCGCGCCGCAGCCGGCAGCGAAACCTCGCAAAGCGGAACGTAAAAAATCAACGGACCCGGCGCCGGATTCGGTTCGAATGGCGTTGCTGGATTTGCAGAAACGCGGATTCAACCGTTTGTACCAGGACGGAGTCGTGCACGAATTTATTTCGCCGGAATCTCTGCTCGACGTGGATTTCACGAAACCGGTTTACGTTTTGGTGGACCGGCTAGCCGTGAGCGAAGAAGCGAAATCGCGACTCACGGATTCGGTGGAAATTTGCTACCGCGAAGGGCAGGGCGAAGCAATCGTCGAATTCGTTGCGGATTCCAACCTCGAAGCGGCCGAGCGGATGAAGTTCAACGAGCGGTTCGAGTGCAAGAATGACGGCACGACTTATCAGGAGCCGGAGCCACGGCTTTTTTCGTTCAACAATCCGTACGGAGCGTGCCCGCGCTGCCAGGGCTTCGGAAACACGATTGATTTCGATTTGAATCTGGTGGTGCCCGATCCGAGCAAGTCGCTCGACGATGGCGCGATCGAGCCGTGGACGAAGCCGCGTTTCCGGCAACTGTTGCAGGAAGTGAAGCAATGGGCCAAGTCGCAGGGAATTCCGAGCAATATTCCGTGGCGGCAATTGAAAGAGGAGCAGCGGCAGCGGATTTTGGAAGGCGATCCGGAAAATGACTACGACGGAGTGAAAGGATTTTTCGCGTGGCTGGAGCGCAAGAAATACAAGTTGCACGTGCGCGTTTTTCTGAGCCGCTATCGCGGCTACGCGAAGTGTCTGGAGTGCGGCGGCACGCGGTTGCGTCCGGAAGCGCGAGCGGTGCGCGTAGCAGGCAAAACGATTACGGATATCTGCAAATTCACGGTGAAAGAAGCGCGGGTATTTTTCAGAGAGTTGCAACTGAGCGAAGCGCAAAGCAAAGTAGCGGACCGAATTCTGGAAGAGATTCGTTCGCGGCTGCAATTTCTTGATGAAGTGGGACTGGATTATTTGTCGCTGGACCGGCTGACTTCAACGCTTTCCGGCGGAGAGTCGCAGCGCATTCAATTGGCGACTTCGCTCGGTTCCCATCTGGTTGGGGCGCTTTATGTGCTGGATGAGCCTTCGATTGGATTGCATCCGCGCGACACGAAACGATTGATTGATATCTTGAAATCGCTGCGCGACTTGGGAAATACCGTACTGCTGGTCGAGCACGATCCTGACACCATCGCCGCGGCGGATCGCGTGATTGATCTGGGGCCGGGCGCGGGGGAGCTTGGCGGCAAACTGCTGTTTGCGGGGACGTACGATGAAATTCTAAAGGATTCGAAATCGCTTACCGGGCGATATCTGAGCGGCGAGTTGCGGATTCCGGTTCCGAACGCGCGGCACAAGACGACCGGGAAATTTCTGCGGATTTACGGCGCCACGCTGCACAACCTGAAAAATGTAGACGCCATGATCCCGTTGGGAATGCTGACGGTGGTGACTGGAGTGAGCGGATCGGGAAAGTCCACGCTGGTGCATGACGTTTTGTACAAAGCATTGCTGGCAAAAAAGAATGGCGGCACGGAAAAGGAATTTTGTGAGCGGCTGGATGGCGACGAACGGGTGAGGGAAGTGGTAATTGTGGACCAATCGCCGATCGGGCGAACGCCGCGTTCGAATCCGGCAACGTACTTGAAAGCATTCGATGCCATCCGCGAAGTGTTTGCGGATACGCCGGATGCCAAGCGGCGCGGGTACACTGCGGGGCATTTTTCATTCAACGTGCCGGGCGGGCGGTGCGAGACCTGCCAGGGCGACGGAACGGTCACGGTGGAGATGCAATTCCTTGCGGATGTGGAACTGATTTGCGAGGAATGCAGGGGCACGAGGTTCAAGAGCAGCGTGCTCGAAGTGCAATATCGCGGGAAGAATGTGCATGAAGTCTTGGGAATGACGGTACGGGAGGCGCTGGCGTTCTTCGTGAACGTGCCGAGAGTAACGACAAAACTGCGCATCATGAACGAGATCGGGTTGGGATATTTGCGGCTGGGCCAATCCGGGACCACGCTCTCGGGCGGCGAGGCGCAACGATTGAAACTGGCGGCCCACCTGTCGCGCACGGAGAATCAGGGGATTTTGTACATTCTGGACGAACCGACGACCGGGCTGCATTTTGATGACATCGCGAAGCTGCTGGCGGCGTTTCGAAAGTTGCTGGAATCGGGCGCTTCGCTGCTGGTGATTGAGCACAACCTGGACGTAATCAAATCGGCGGACTGGCTGGTTGATATGGGCCCTGAGGGCGGCGATCGAGGCGGAAAGATCATTGCCACAGGGACGCCGGAACAAGTGGGGAGAAATGCGCAGTCGCATACTGGGAAATTTTTGGCGAAGGCGCTGCAGGCAAACGGGCAGGCAAAGAAGAATGGGAATGGTGCATCGAACGGAACGGTGAATCGGTGAGATAGGGCTCGCGGGGGAAGGCCTGGGCGATGTTTACCTCGAAGAGGATTCCTCGCTGCGCTCGGAAGGACGGTGCTTTTTTGTGCGTCGCATGAAGCGACACACAGGTGTTCAGAGACAAGATGACTTGCGAAACCATGAAGGCGATCCTCTTTCGCTGCGGGGCGGGATTGTTGTCGGCTTGCCTGTTGCTTCTGGCTGGCGCTCGCGGGCAGGTGGCGCCGGGCGGTCAAGGTGCGCACGGAACGAAGCAGAGGATTGCGAATCCGCTGAACGATTTGTTGGATGAGGCGCGGCGGGATATTGACAAGCAGGATTTCGAGGCCGCGATCGCGCCGCTGCAGAAGTTTCTCGCAGAAAAGGACGATTTTGCGTACGCGCATTTCCAGCTGGGCTATGCGTATACGGGGCTGCAGAAAAGCAAAGAAGCGCGCGGCGAATACGAACGGGCGATGCAGCTGGACCCGAAAATGCCCGAAGCTGCGTTGAATCTGGGAATTTTGCTGCTGAATGAGGAGCCAGCCGCAGCGGTTGCTCCGCTGCAGCGCGCGGTGGAGTTGTTGCCAACGCAAAGCCGTCCGCGAACGCTGCTGGCACTGGCGTATGAAAAATCAGGCGACTTGAAAAACGCAGCGAGCGCGTACGAAGCGGCGCTGGCGCTCGACCCGAAGGACTCCGAAACGAGCTTGCATCTGGCGCAACTTTATCTGCGACAGAATCGCGCCGCGGATGCGGAAGCGAAATTTCGCGCGGTATTGTCCAGCGAACCGGACTCACAGCCATCGCTGGTTGGCTTGGCGCAAAGCCTGGAGATCGAACAAAATCCGGAAGCAGCAGACGCGTACCGGAATTATCTGAAGGCACAACCGGGGGATGCGACTGCGCGCGAGCATCTAGTGCATCTGCTGATCGCCAGCGAGAAGTACGGCGACGCCCTGGCGGAAATGGAGAAGACAGAGAAGGGTGGGGCGCCTTCGGTGGAATCGCTGAAACTTCGCGCCGATATTTTGATCGGCGAAAAAAAATGGGATGCAGCGATCGCGGCGTTGCGACAAGCGGTCGAACTGGCCCCGAATGACGCGCAACTGCGCGGCGGGCTGGGGCGGACGTACATGCAGCAGCGCGATTTTGCGAATGCCGAGAAAGAGTTGAAAAGCGCGATCCAACTGGACGCGAAGAACGTGATCTACTGGAAGGATCTGGCGTCGGCGACGTATTTGGCAGGGGAGTATCCGACGACGCTGGCGGTATTGGACCGTGTAGCGCAAAGTGAACCGCCATCTCCGGGAGAATTGTTTGTGCGGGCGCTCTGCTACGATAAACTGCAGCAAACGAAGGCGGCATTGGACGCGTACCAAAAATTCTTGGAAGCGGACCAGAACCAGAATTCGGACCAGGTATGGCAGGCGCAGCAACGCATCCGGGTCTTGAAAAAGACGCTGGAAAAGAAAAGATAACTTTGCGAACGGCAGCCAGTGGCGCGAAAGCGCTTCTGGCGGCGATGCTGCTGTGCGCGGCGGCTGGATTTGCGGCGGACGATCTGGGTATGCTGCAGCAGCGGTTCGATGCGGAACACGACGGAGTACGCAAGGCGAAAATGTTGCAGAAGCTGGGGGACGCGCAGTTCGCCAAAGAACGAGAAGAAGCAAAGGCGAATGATTACGTGGCAGTGGGACTGGTGATGGAAAAATACCGGGACAACGTGCGCGCGGCGGTGGAGGCGTTGAAGAAGCAGCATCCCGATGCGGAAAAACATTCTTCGGGATACCGGCAATTGGAAATCCACGTCGCCGCGGGAATACGCGAAGTGCAAGACGTGATTCTGGCCATGCCGGAACCGTACCGGCCGCCGATGGAACTGGTACTAAGCGATTTGCGGGCCATGGACGTCGAATTGCTGCGGCTTTTGTTCCCGCGCAGACCGGGCGAGCGCCCGGCGCTCGCGCCTGGCGCTTCCGGAGCGAAGCCGCCCGAAGCAACGGAGAAACAGCCATGACGATATGGGGCAGAATTTTGGTCGTGGTCAGTTTTGTCGGGATGCTGGGAGCGAGCGTGGTGGCGCAGGTTCCGCAAAAGGATTATCTGAGCAACGCCGAGGCGGACAAAATTCGCGATGCGGAAACGCCGAACGAGCGGATCAAACTCTTTATCTTATTCGCCGACGACCGAATCAAGAAATTTCAATACGAACTGGAGCATCCGTCGCAAAATAATCACGAGCAGATGTTGAATTATTTGTTGAATGCCTACATCGGATGCGTGGATGACGCGGCGGACCTGGTGCAGCTGGGAATCGAAAAGCAGCAGAATGTGCGCGCCGGTGTGGACTTGATGGCGCAGAAGACGAAGGAATATCTGGAAGTATTGAACAAGGTGAAGTCGGACGCAAAAGAGATTGAGATATACAAAGAGAATCTTGATGATGCGCTTGAGGGTACGCAGGATGCCTTGAATGATGCGGAGAAGGCGAAGAAGAGTGTGGCGCCGCCGCCGGTGCGGAGGAAGAGTTGACGGTGAATTGAATCTGGCAGTGGTTCCGTCGTGTGGAGATGAGGTTGAGATATCGCCAGGATCCCTCCGCTGCGAGCCAACAAGGCGCTTGGCTCTCCGGTCGGGACGACACTCGGGTGGCGGGTGGTCAGCGGTGCGAAGAACTCAGCCTGCAGTCGGTGCCACTGAGAATACAGACTAAACTCTGTGCCACAAGGGTTGAGGAGGACGACGCGGGCACGATGAAGAGAACAATTATACCGGTGCCGGGCGGGGCGGCGCTTTGTCAGCGGATGTTTACTCGGATTGGGTGTGCGGGGCCGCCGCCGGCGTTTCGGGTGGAGTTTTATCCTTATTCGAGCCTGGTGCTGACGATTCGACGGCGCGACGAGCAGATGATTGTGCGGTTCTCGGACTTGTTGCAGCGCGCCCCGCTTGCGGTGCTGGAGGGGGCGGCGGCGCTATTGCTTTGCAAGATTTATCGCCGGCGCACGCGGCGCGTGCTGGTGGCGCCGTATCACGCTTATGCAAAGTCGCACAAGACGCGGGAACGGGTGCAGCAGATGCGGCGCGGGCGCGTGCGCCCTGTGGGGTTGCACGCAGCCGGGCAGCAGTTCGATTTGAATGGGCTTTTCGATGAATTGAACACGCGCTTTTTTGCCGGTGCATTGGAAAAGCCGCATTTGGGATGGAGCATGCGCGGATGGCGGCGGCAGTTTGGGTCGTTTGATCCTGGGCCGAACCAGATTTTGTTGAACCGGCGAATGGACCGGCCAGAAATTCCGCAGTACGTGGTGGAGTACGTTTTGTATCACGAGATGCTGCACGTGAAGCATCCGACGCGGAAATCGGGATGCAGCCTGATTTCGCACTCGCCGGAGTTTCGCGCGGAGGAGAAATTGTTTCCGGAGTTTGAGAGGGCGCGGAAGGCGCTGGACCGGTTGGCGCGGGAGCGGAGGGTGTTTGGGTTTCCCGTGGTAAGTAGAGAGGGAGTGAGTAGCGGGCAGTAAGTAGCGGGAGACAATCCTGCCTGCGCGGTTTGATCTTGCCGTGGGCGGCACCGCGCACAGCCAGGAATAGCTGCCCCACGGAAAGAGCCGGGCTAGCCCGCGACTATAAGGAACGGCGTTGCCGTGGAACGCGGCGGCGCGGAAATGCGGTGAGACAAGAGCCTGGCCGGAGCCTGTGACTGAACGCGTGGCCGGGAACGCGTGAGCAAAAGGACAGTGTTACGGGGATTTCTTCTTGGATTTAGCGACTTCGGAACGGAGTCTTTCGATTTTCTTTTCGATTTTGTCTTTGTCTTCGGCGTGCGGGTAGAGGTCGAGATAGCGCGTGTAGGATTGGATGGCATCGCGCTTCAGGCCCTTTTTTTCCTGCGCTTCGCCTAGGAAGCGGAAGGGAATCGCGTAGCCGGGCTTGGCTAACGCGGCGTCCTGGAAGCGGTCGATTGCGGCGTCCAGATCGCCCTTGTGCAGATAAAACTCGCCGACTTGCAGATCTCTTTCCGCACGCAGGGGATCCCACATGGGCTGGTCGGGAGCGTTTTGCGTGGCGGTGTCGGTGTTTGGCTTGGGCTTTGGCGTGTCCTTTGAGGATGAGGATTGCGCGGCAAGAAGCGCGGGCGTCACACTGAAGATCGCCGCGAGCGCGGTGGTTAGCAATATCGAGCGGCGATGTGGGATGGTGCGATTCACGGTAGTCCGATTCACTCTAGTATGATGGAAGTTGCCCGGAGAAAAAAGCTCGCCGGGCGTGCGATCGTCTGATGGAACCCAAAGAAAAAGCGGCGCTGTTACCGGAATTGCCCGGGGTGTACCTGTTCCGCGACGCGGGCGGAGCGGTGATTTATGTGGGCAAGGCGCGACTGCTGCGGAACCGGGTGCGTTCGTATTTTCTGGAATCGCGGTGGATGGATGCGAAGACCGGTTCGTTGGTACGGGAAATCGCCGAACTCGAAACGATTGTGGTGGACAACGAGCGCGAGGCGCTGGCGCTCGAAAACCAACTGATCAAGCAGCACAAGCCGAAGTTCAACGTGATGCTGCGGGACGACAAAACGTACCCGTACATCAAATTTACGGCGGCGGAAAAATATCCGCGAGTGTATTTCACGCGACGGATTCGAAAGGATGGGTCGCTGTATTTCGGGCCTTATTTTCCGGCGAGCCTGGCGCGGCGGATCCTGCACTTTGTGCACAAGAGATTTCTGGTGCCGTCGTGCGTGGTGGATTTGGCGCGGACGCATCCGCGGCCGTGTTTGCAATTTTATATTCACCGGTGCCTGGGGCCGTGCGTTGCGGGGTTGACGACCGATGAGCGGTACGCGGAGGCAGCGCGCGACGTGCGGATGTTGCTGGAAGGTCGGCGGCACGATTTGATTAAGAGTTTGGAAGAGAGAATGGCGGCCGCTGCGGAGAAAGAATTGTACGAACAAGCGGCTTCGTATCGCGATTTGCTGCGCACCCTGGAGGACATCGAAGAGCGGCAGCGAATTGCGGCGGCGCAAGGCGACGACACGGACGTGCTGGCGTATCACGAAGAAGCGCCGCTGGTGGCGGCGAATCTGTTTCACTTGCGGGGTGGGCGCGTGGTGGACCGCCGGGAATTTTACTGGGAGGACCTGGCGGCGTTTGATGCGAAAGAATTTGTGACTTCGCTGCTGAAGCAGTTGTATCTGGAGGCGGACTATTTGCCGAAAGCGATTCACGTGCCGGAAGATTTCGAGGATCGCGAGTTGCTGGAAGAAATGTTGAGCGAACGGGCGGGGCATCGCGTGGAGATTTTCACGCCACGACGCGGGCAAAAGCGGGCGATTCTTGATTTGGTGAAGAATAACGCGGCGCACTCGTTTGAACAGCGATTTCGAGTGTTGAAGCCGACTTCGAAGGCGATCGGCGAGGCGCTGCAAAATGCACTGAACCTGGTGGAGGAGCCGGAACGCATTGAGTGCTTCGATATTTCACACATTCAGGGAAGCGATACTGTGGCGTCGATGGTGGTGTGGGAAAAAGGCCGGATGAAAAAATCGGATTACCGGAAATTTATCATTCGTGGGATGGAAAACCTTGGCGTAGTCGCGACTGGCGATAGCGCCGAACTCATAGAAAGTCGCGCCGCCCGCCATTCGGGAGAATGGCGTTCCCAGGAAAATAATGGCGGAGCTGGCGAATCGGCGCTGCAGATTTACCGGCACAATGACGATTTTGCCAGTATGCGGGAGGTGGTGACGCGGCGCTACCGGCGTTTGCAGGAAGAAAAGAAAGCGATGCCGGGGCTGATTCTGATTGATGGCGGGATTGGACAATTGCATGCGGCGGCGGAGGCGTTGGAGGCGCTGGGAATTATCAATCAGCCGCTGGGGAGTATCGCGAAGAAGGAAGAGATTTTGTACGTGTACGGGCAGGAGAGCGAGCCGATTATTTTGGAGCGGCATTCGCCGGTGCTGCATCTGATACAGCAGATCCGCGACCAGACGCACCGCTTTGCGGTGACTTTTCACCGGTTGCGGCGCGGCAAACGGCAGACAAAGAGCGCGCTGGAAGGGATTCCGGGGATCGGGCAGAAGACGGCGCGAAAATTGTTGAAAGAGTTTGGCAGCGTGACGAACCTACAGCGAGCGGGATTGGAGCGGCTCTGCGAGGTAATTCCTAGGGTGAGGGCGGAAAAGGTGCTGGAAGAGCTGGGCAAAGCGCCGGGAAGCGTATAACCGCTATAGAGCCCCCGTATCGGTTAGGATGTATTGTGGCCGGCAAAGGGCTGTGTTAGGTTGCGCATTGGAGGCGGAGATGGCTGACAACGTGGGATCGAAAATTTCGTATTTTTTGGTGGGACTTGGAGTAGGAGCGCTGGTGGGAGTGTTGTTTGCGCCTAAGTCCGGAGAAGAGACGCGGAAATTTTTGTCGGACAAGGCCGATGAGGGCCGCGACTTTGCACAGAAAAAAGCGCGGGAATTGCGCGAGCGAGCAGATGATCTGGTGGAGCGGGGCAAAGACGCGGCTGCGCGACACAAGGAAACCATTACGGCGGCGGTAGAAGGTGCGCGGGATGCGTACCGACGCGAGGCGTCGAAGTCGTAAGCGTCGAGTTCTTGCTCTTGCTAGGCGGGTGTTGGGCAGATTTCGTTCCGCGTGCGGGACGACGGGGCGGACATGCAAAACTGGGTCGGAGTATTGGTGGCGATCGCGCTGATCTTGCAGGTGTCGATTTTAACGGCACTGTTTTACACCACGCGGCGCACCATGCAGAGAATGGAAAAAACGGTGACGGACTTGAACGCGCGGGCCGGACCGATTCTGACGCGCGTGCAAATTTTGTTGGACGATACGCAGCCGAAAATTTCCACCATGGTAAGCGACGCGTCGCATATCGTTTATCTGGCGCGCGGGCAGGCGCAGAAGATGGATCGCGTGTTTACGGATGCAGCCGATCGGTTTCGCGGGCAGCTGCTGCACATTGATCGGATCCTGACCGGAACGATGGAAGCGGTGGAGGACGCGGGAGCGCAATTCAAGCACAGTTTTTGGAAGCCGGTGCAGCGGGCGTCGGCGTTGGTGCAGGGAATTAAAGTTGGGCTGGATTTGTTGCGGTCGCGCAGGACGACCACGCAGGCTGACGCTCAGGAACGTTCTTCGCCGGAGCAAGAAGAGGAGTTGTTTATTTAGGAAGTTCAGAAAATAGAAACTAAAATTGAAATTGGGCGCGGCGAGAGTCGCGCCTTTTTTTCCTGCTGCTGTGTTTCGCACATGAGCTGGGCTATCCGGGCCCGGTAGGTCTTTCGTTGCAGCGCAAAAAAGCGGCAGCCGGGGCCGCCGCACTTCAACTCAGAGGATCCAGGAGCCCGCGAGGACTACGTCGTTTGAATAGAGGACGGCGGCTTGCCCGGGCGTGACGGCGCGCTGCGGGGAATCGAAGGTGATGCGGGCGCGAGAGTCAGGCAAGGATTCGACCGTGGCTGGTGCGGGCTCGTGTTTGTGACGGATTCTTACCGTGGCGCGGATCGTCTGAGACGGCTCAGGAATGGAAATCCAATTTACATTTTGTACTTCGAAGGTGGCAGTGCGGAGCGAATCATCGTCGCCGACGACGACGCGATTGTTGTGCGGTTCGATTGCCAGGACATAGAGCGGCTTGCCAGCGGCGAAGCCCAGACCCTTGCGCTGGCCGATGGTGAAATTGTGCACGCCGTTGTGGCGACCTAGAACTTCGCCGGACTCGGTGACGATATCGCCATCGCCGGAGCTGAGCGGAATTTTATTTTCCGTTGCGTAGGCGTGGATGAATTGGACATAGTTGCCATTGGGAACGAAACACAATTCCATACTGTCGGGCTTTTCGGCTACGGGCAGAGTGGCGCGGCGGGCGATTTCGCGGACTTCCTCCTTGGAAAGTTCGCCGAGCGGAAATTCGCTGCGCGAAAGTTGTTCCTGCGAGAGGCCCCAGAGAAAATAGGACTGATCCTTTGAGGGATCGAGAGCGCGAAGAAGCTGGAAGCGGCCAGTAGATTCGTCGCGGCGAATACGGGCGTAATGGCCTGTGGCCAGGCGATCGGCGCCGATTTGTCGGGCCATGCGGAGCAGCGGTTCGAACTTCACATCCGTGTTGCAATTGGTGCAGGCGATGGGCGTGCGTCCGCTGAGGTAGTCGTGCACAAAAGGGCGGACTACGCGGTCTTCGAATTGCGATTCAAAATTGACGACGTAATGCGGAAAATTCAAATGCTGCGCGACGCGTTTAGCGTCATAGACATCGTCGAGCGAGCAGCAGCGATGCTGCGCCGGACCGTTTCCCTGAAGTTCAGGCAGGCGGCGCTGATTCCAAAGCTGCATGGTCAGGCCAATGATCGGACGGCCCTGTTGCCGCAGAACGGCGGCAACGGTGGAAGAGTCCACGCCGCCGGACATGGCGACAGCGACTAGGCCGGGATGAGTTTCTGAGCTGACGGGCAGCGACCATTCGAGTTGGGCGGTTTCGGGCATTTCTGCGCATCTCCAGTTTAACCTACAGGCCGGGTTTTGTGCGGATGTTGCAGCAGACGAACCATGGCAGGTTGCAGAGTCAGCCAAGGCAAGTTGCGGCGTGCTATGTTCAAAGCGTTGCTCGAATTCTTGAACGTACTTCGCGAGCCTAATGCCCGAAATAGTTGACTCGAAAGCAGAAATGACAGCCGAGCGCGTTGATGCGTTTCTGGCGCGCAATCAAATGTGGATTGCCGGTATGAGTTGCTGCCTTGCGCTGGTACGGATTTTGATTTTCGCCGCGGGGTTTCCGCTGTTTAACAACGTTGACGAGCAAGACCACTACGAAATGGCGTACCGGTATGCGCACGGGTTTGTGCCGGAGAAAACGCTCCCGCAAACTGACCCGGAAATGGCGCGGGTGTTTACGCTGTATGGTTCGCCCGAATATTTCGTTTCCGGCGAGCTGCTGCGATCGCTGCACCTGGACACGCCGATCGCGCAGCTCCCTGCGCCGATCAAGGAAGTGCAGTACCAGCGGGTCTTGAATAACTGGACGAAACAGAGTGCGTTCGAAGCGCAATCGCCGCCGGTGTATTACCTGGTGGCGGGGGTGTGGTATCGAATGGGCGCGTTGCTCGGATGGCGCGAATGGGCGCTGGCGTACTGGGTAAGGTTTCTGAATGCTTTTGTCTATGCGGCGTTTGTGTGGATTTCGTTTCTGTTCATCAAGCAGGTTTATCCGGGGCGCGCGTTTCTTTTGGTGTCCGTGCCCGTTTTTCTGGCGGTTTTTCCGCAGGATGTTTTTTTTGGAATGAATCGCGATGTTTTGTCGCCGTTACTGGTGGCGTCGGTTCTGTTGCTGTTCTTCCATGCGCTGCGGCGACAGTCCGGATGGAAATTAGAACTCGTGGCTGGAGCTTTTCTGGTGGGTCTTTCGTTTCTCACCGACGTTTCAAATTTCGTCTTGTTCGGAGTCGTCGCAGTTATTCTTTGCAAGTTGGGAGCTAGCGTGGCGAAGAGCGATGACGCTGCGCGGAAATTCGTCTCCATTTCAGGTGCTGCAGCCGCGGCTCTGTTGCCGCCATTGCTCTGGATGACGCGAAATCGCTTGGTTATGGGAGACCTGACCGGATCGAAAGCGAAGACTGCTTATCTGGGATGGACGATAAAACCGTGGCATGAAATGTTGCAGCATCCGATCTTCACCGTAAATGGAATGAATCTGTTTATGGGGGACCTGATTCCGGTATATTGGCGGGGAGAATTTGTGTGGCACGGCAGTCCGCTGCGCTGGCATGCTGCCGACTTTTTTTACCTGGTTTCATCGTATTTGATGGTGCTCGGGTTTGCGTTGTATTTGTGGCGTGATGACCGCGGCGCCGGCGGGTTGGAAAGACTGAGCAATTGTGTTTCGCTCTTTCTGGTGCTGGCTTCGGTGCTGTTTTTGGCGGCGCTTTCGGTGCCGTTTGATTTCCATCAGTGTTATTACCCTTCACGCGCTTATCCGTATTTTGTTTCGGGAAGAATCATCAGCGGGACGATTTTGCCGTTTGCCGTGGTTTATTTGATCGGATTGGAATACTTGTGGCGACCGGTCCGGAAATTTGTGCATCCGATTTTTCCGGTGTTGGGGATCTGTGTTTTTATTTTGTGCGTGGAGATTTCGGTGCGGGCGACGGTATTCCATAGCCATTTTAATTTTTTTACGTTGCGCGGGATGTAGAGGCTGCTGGGAATCGTTACCTGATGTTTGCCAGAGCGAAGAGCGAGCAATCGCAGTTCTTGCAACTACTTCTGATAGGCTGGGGAAAGTTCGCGAAGTTGGGCTACGGCGGCGGGGACAATCTCGAGTGCGGCGGATATTTCTTGTTGCGTGGTGTGGCGGCCCAGACTGAAGCGGATGGAGGCGCGGGCTTCTTCGGGGCTCAGGGCAATGGCGGTGAGGACGTGGGAAGGTTCTACGGCGCCGGAGGAGCAGGCGGCTCCGGTGGAGCAGGCAAGTCCTTTCAAGTCGAGGGCGATGATTAGGGCTTCGCCTTCAATTCCCGGAAAAGTGATGTTGCTGGTGTTGGGAGTGCGCGGGGCGCCGCTGGCGTTGGCGCGGGCTTGCGGAATGCGCGCGAGCAGTTCGCCTTCGAGTTCGACGCGCAGCGCGGAGACGCGCTGCGCGTCGTCCGCGAGAGCTTCGCGCGCAAGTTCGGCGGCTTTGCCGAGGCCTACGATGCCGGGAACGTTTTCTGTGCCGGGGCGGAAGCCGCGTTGGTGATGGCCGCCGTAGAGGAGCTGGCGAAGGCGAGTGCCGCCGCGAATGTAGAGTGCGCCGATGCCTTTGGGCGCATAAAACTTGTGGCCGGAGATGGCGAGGAGATCGACGCCGAGAGCATTAACATCAAGGGGAATTTTCCCAGCCGACTGCACGGCATCGGTGTGAAAGAAAATATCGTTTTGCGCGGCGATTCGGCCGATTTCTTCGAGCGGCTGCACGGTGCCGAGTTCGTTGTTGGCGTGCATGATGCTGATCAGCGCCGTCTGCGGGCGGATGGCATCGCGCAGAGCTTCGGGATCGACTAAGCCGTTCGCATCGACGGGAAGATAGGTTACTTCGATGGCTTTGCGGTCGCCAGCGACCGTTCCGCCTTCTTTTTCGAGCGCCTGGCAGGCGTTCAGTACAGCTTCATGTTCGATTTGCGTGGTGATGATGTGCTTGGTGGCGCCGGGCGCGTTGCGCACGATGCCAAAGATGGCGTGGTTGTCCGATTCTGTGCCGCCACTGGTGAAGACGATTTCCTGGGGACGCGCGCCGAGAAGTGCAGCGACTTGTTCGCGGGCGGCCTCTACCGCGGCGCGGGCTCGCTGGCCGGTCGTGTGGATGGAAGCGGCGTTGCCGAAGTCGGCGGAGAAATAGGGGAGCATTTCGTCGAGGACTTCAGGCTCGACGGGGGTGGTGGCGTTGTGATCGAGGTAGATGCGTGGCATGAAAGAAGCGACCAGCGCTCACAGATCAGAAACCGGTCATCGGTAGTAGTTTAGCGCAGTGTGGTGCGGAACGCTTGCTGGTCGTCGTCGGCGACAGGATAAGCGATTATTTGGTTCGCCGGAATTGCTGTGGTACGTTTTTTGTAAATTTGGCGCGTTTGCCCCCTGCCCTCGACGCAAGCCTGCTAAGGATTATGTCAATTTAGTGAGATACAGTCCTGCTCCGCCCTCTCGATGGTGCTAGTACTGGATTCCCGTGTGACGAGGAAATTGGCGGCGAACGGTGTTCTATAAATCAAAGGAGAAAGACAATGCGTCGAGGAACACTGTGGTTTTGCGTCGGTGTTAGCCGTCTTGCTCTTGGGGGGATGTTTGCTGAGCCTGCCGGCAACGGCTTCAGCGCAATTTAGACGGCACGTGATCGTGGTTGAACCGTTTTCCCCTTTTTACCCGTGGGGTTTTTATCCCTATGGCTATTCCGGTTATTACGCGCCGCCTTACGGCGAAGTGAAAATCGAGACACGCCGGAAAGACTTGGCTGTCTACATAGACGGTGGTTATGCGGCAGAAATCAAAAAAGACAAGAAGTTCACGCTGAAACCGGGCAACCATGAGATCGAGCTGCGCAACTCGGAAGGGCAGACTGTCTATCAGGAGAAAGTCGCGGTGACCGTTGGAAAGACAACCAAGCTGCAGATTTCATGAACGGATGAGAGTCCAACAATGGTTGGATATTCGTGGCGGCCGCTCGTTGTAAGCAATTCGCCGCTCTCGGTCCGAGTACAAGGACCGGCGCGGCGAAGTTGTGTCTGGCGGTACTTACGACGAAATCGGGCCGTACTATTCCGTGCGTCAGGCACCGGTAATAAGTCAGCAGCCGGCCCGGCTATTTATTTCTTGGTTGGAGTAATGTCAGAGACCGGCAAATCCCAATGTGCCAGCAGGATTTCGAAACGGCGCTGCTCTTCGCGCTGGTAAGCGGCCTGATCGGGATAGAGTTTTTTTATCAGCGCTTCCTCGTCGGGATTGGCTGTGGTGGCGACGGTGGAATTTTTGTAGGTGATGGTGACGCGATAGTCCCAGCGGGAATCTTCGGTCATGTGATTGGCGGGCGTTTCGATTTTGAGGGCGAGAATCCTGCCAGACTCGGCGATTTTTTGCAGCAGCGGGAAATGGTTTTTCAGGAAGAGGTCGAGAAATTCTTTCTGATGCCCCCAGTGCACCTTGTAGTAGAACTCCATGACATAGGGCTTGTCGGCTGAGCCCTGAGGTGGAGCGCCTTGAGCGAATGCCGCAGGCGCGAGGAGAGTAAGTACTGCCAGAAGCAAAATGGTTTTCATGAGGCCTCCGAAGCGGGGTGGATTTTAAGGCCTGCGAAGGGCGCGATCAAACGATTATTCAAGCGATGGATCGAACCGGCCTGGGAGCCTGCGTTGACCGGCTCGGAACAAATGACTATAATGACTATTATGACCATCTGAAGGGAGTTTGCACAATGGGAAAGACGACATGGACCGTGGCCGAAGCCAAAGCCAAGTTCAGCGAAGTGGTGCAAAGAGCGGAGACCGAAGGGCCACAGCGGATTACCCGGCGCGGAGCGGACGCGGTGGTTGTGGTTTCCAAAAAGGAATGGGACCGCAAGACCAAGCGGAAGGGAACGCTGCTGGAATTCTTCATGAATTCTCCGCTACGCGGATCAGGGATTGAAATACCACCGCGCAGCAAATCGATGCGGCGGATTGACTTGTGAGCTATCTGCTGGACACCAATGTGGTGTCTGAGACCATCAAGCCGGCGATCAACGCGGGCGTTTCCAAATTTCTAGAGGCGGCTGAAGAGGACGAACTTTATCTGAGTGTCGTCTCTTTGGGCGAACTCCGTTGTGGGATTGAGCGATTGGCAGCCGGCGCGAAACGGGCACGGCTCGAGAATTGGTTTGCCGAGGAGTTGCTTCGACGATTTGAAGACCGAGTCTATACGATGGATAGTCTGGCCGCCGCGGAATGGGGAGTGATTATGGCGCGCGGGGAAAGAATAGGCCAACCGATCAGTGAGATGGACGCATGGATTGCCGCTACGGCGACAGTTCACGGATTGACGGTGGTCACACGCAATATAGCGGATTTCGCTGCACACCAGGGACAACTGCTGAACCCTTGGGAATAGAACGACGCGGACGGTGGTCGCAAAGGCTTGCAGTTTCGCGTGGATGGAGGAAATGTGGCGTATCGGGATTTGCGGGAGTTTGTGAAGGCGCTGGAAGCGGCAGGCGAGTTAAAGCGAGTGCGGGCGGAAGTGGATCCGGTGCTGGAGATTACGGAAGTGACGCAGCGGATCGCGCGCGACGCTAGCCGTGCGAAGGATAGTGTCGGGACGGCGCTGCTGTTTGAAAAACCCAAGGGATCGAAGGTTCCGTTGTTGATCAACGCGTTTGGAAGTGTGAAGCGGATGTGCATGGCGTTCGAGGTGGACGAACTGGATGAAGTTGCAGGGCGAATTCGCGGATTTCTGGATACCAAATCGCCGCAGGGAATTCTGGACAAAATCAAGATGTTGCCGAAGCTGGCCGAGCTGGCAGCGTTTTTTCCGAAGACGGTGAAAGACGGTGTGTGTAAGGAAGTGATTCACAAAGGCGATGATGTGAACCTGATGGATTTTCCGATTCTCAAATGCTGGCCGCAGGACGGCGGGCGTTTCATTACCTTTCCGCTGGTGTTCACGAAAAATCCGGAGAATGGGAAGCGAAATGTGGGGATGTACCGGATGCAGGTGTATGACCAGCGGACCACGGGAATGCATTGGCAGACGCAAAAGCATGGCGCGGAACATTTTCGCCGGGCGCGGGCAAAAAATCCGGAAGGAAAGATTCCGGTAAGTGTGGCAATCGGGTCGGATCCTGCGACGACGCTTTCGGGGATGCTGCCGATACCGCCGGATCTGGATGAAATGATGTTTGCGGGATTTTTGCGCAAAGAGCCGGTGGAAATGGTGCAGTGCGAGACGAACGAACTGGAAGTTCCGGCCAACGCGGAGATTGTGCTGGAAGGTTATGTGAATTTGAACGAGATGCGGACCGAGGGGCCGTTCGGCGATCACACTGGATTTTATTCGCTGCAAGGCGAGTACCCCGTATTTCACGTCGAATGCATTACCCATCGAAGGGATCCGATTTATTTGACGACAGTCGTGGGGCCGCCGCCGCAGGAAGATTTTTATATGGGCTACGCCGTGGAACGAGTCTTTTTGCCAGCGATGAAGATGCAGTATCCGGAAATTGTGGACGTGGCGATGCCCGCGGAAGGAATTTTTCACAATTTGATGATTGTGGCGATTCGCAAGTCGTATCCGGGACATGCGCGAAAAATCATGAATGCGATCTGGTCGCTGGGGCAGGCGATGTTCACCAAGATGATCGTGGTGGTGGATCACGATGTGAACGTGCACAACTACGGCGAAGTGGTGTGGAAGGCGTTGTGCGCTATCGATCCAGAACGCGACGTGCAATTTTCCCTGGGGCCGGTGGATACGCTGGACCACGCGGCGCGAATGCAAGACTACGGTTCGAAGATGGGAATTGATGCCACGCGTAAATGGACGACGGAAGGATTTGCGCGGCCGTGGCCGGACGAAATTTTAATGGATGACGCCACCAAGAAGCGCGTTAGAGAGATGTGGAAGAATCTGGGGATTTAGACTTCAGGAAATTGCCGGAAACCACTCGATGCCGTCCAGGCCTGGCGTCAGTACCAGCGGCGATTCCAGCTTGCCGCCGCGAAGATCCAAAAACTCAATGGTGCCTTTCTGCGGGCACGTGACGTAAGCATGGTCGCTCGTGTCATCAACTGCGATTTCGCCGGTGGCTGCTGGAATGGCATAGTCGCCGATCACTTTTTCCGTGGACAAATCGATCACAAACAATTTCCCGGAGGAGGCGTTAGCGATGAGCAACTTTCCGTCCGGCGTAGGCGTTGACGAATAAACCTTGGTAGGCAGATCGATCGAGCGAGCCACCTTGTTGGTGGCGGTGTCGATCACCGCGATGCGCGGTGCGGTTTGATCTTGCGTAAAAACGTAGCGTCCATCGGTCGAAATGGAAATACGCTGAACGGTTTTTGAGACGGGGATCACAGCGATCACGGCACGCTTTTGCAGGTCGAGGACGCTGACGCTGCCCGGGCCAACGTTCGCGGTGTACGCGCGTTTGCCGTCGGGCGAAAGAACGAACATGTGCGATTCGGCCGCACCGGTGGGAACTTCTGCGATCACTCTGCCGGATGCGGGATCGACGACATCCAGAGCGTTGGCCAATTCCGCGCTGACGTAAAGCATGCCGTCAGGAGCGAACTTGGCGCAGTGCGGGCGAACCGGTTTTCCCAGATTGATGATCTGGATGTCGCGGCCCTCCTTTAAGTCCACGACATGGATAGAGCTGCCGTCCGTTCCGGGCCTGCCCACGCCGGAATTTCCGTAAATCGGAACGTAGCCGAGATGATGACTGGGGGCAACGGCGACTTCGTGGCCATTAATGTCTACAACGGTCTTACTTACGACCTTTCGCGAATCGAGATCCACGACGAGGGCGGTGTGATCTCCCTGATTGGCGACAAAAAGAAAGCCGCGTGCACTAGCAGGCGCAGGTAAGGAAGCCGCTGGACGGCGCGGTAAGAGGCCGGCTGAGGTTAGAAACAAGAGCGTTAGAAGGAGGGCTTTCATAATTTCCTCGTGCTGCTCCAGAGAAATGCGACTTGGCGAAGTATAGCACCACGAAAATTTCTCGCGGCCGGCAGAAGCAGTCGCGAATACTCGGGCGGAGAAGCAGAAAGCGGCGAAGCGAGATGGGAAAGGATAACCGTCCCTTGGGACAGGCTAGAATTCGGGAAAAACCACAACCAATAGTGGTACTGAGAAAATCACATCGCAAAATGTAGAGTACAGTGCCCACAATAACCCTATCACTGCCTACGATTGCCCGTATTCTTAGGACAACTGCAGGCGTTAAACGCTTGACCCACGCACTTTCGGAATGGGATAACGCTGACACGGGACGCGCTCTCGGTAACACACGGTGCAGTGCGAAGAGTTGCGTCAGGCAAAAGTCTCTCGGGCGTGTGTAGCGTCTCTGGAGTGGTGTACCTCGTGAATGAATCGCGTGAAGTGATGAATGTGCGGCAAGCGTCGCAGTATCTGGGGATCAGTCCGGATACCCTGTACCGTTACATCACCGAAGGCGAAATTCCGGCGTTCAAACTCGGTAACCGCTGGAAACTCAGAAAGACCATCCTGGATCGCTGGATGGAACGCAAGATGAGCCAGGCGCACGCAAGACGGCGGTAGCAGTAACCGTAAGGCAAAGGAATAAAGGGGCTGCCAGATGTCGTTATTCGGCGGAAAAAGAAGCAGGCAGTTGGTTGGGCTGGATATCGGTTCCAGTTCCATTAAATCCGTGGAACTGAAGAGCACCAAAGCCGGTTACGAACTGGTGAGCTTTGGGATGGAGTCGCTGGCACCGGACACGGTGGTGGACGGCGCCATCATGGACGCACCGCAAGTGGCCAATGCCATCAGCCGGATTTTTGATTCAGCCAGTGTGAAAACGAAAAATGTGGCGACTTCGGTGTCCGGACATTCGGTAATCGTGAAGCGGGTACCGCTGCCGTTAATGACGGAAGAAGAGTTGTACGACCGCATTCCCGCCGAAGCCAGCCAGCACATTCCGTTCGACATTGCCGACGTGAACCTGAGCTATCAACTGCTGGAGTCGATGGACTCGCAGATGGACGTACTGCTGGTGGCAGTGAAGAAGGACAAGATTCTAAACCACACCAACGTGCTGGCGCAGGCCGGCAAGACTCCGGTGGTTGTGGACATCGACGCTTTCGGATTGCAGAACTGCTTCGAAGTGAACTACGAACCGGACGCCGGGCAGACCGTGGCGCTGCTGAATATCGGCGCCAGCGTAATGAACATCAATATCGTGCGCGGCGGAATCCCGTTGTTTACGCGCGACGTCAGCGTGGGCGGGAACCAATATACCGACGCGCTGCAAAAGGAACTGGATCTTAGCTTCGAGGATGCCGAACGGCTGAAAAAGGGCGAAACGCTCCCGAGTGTCACCGACGAGCAAAAGCAGCAGATTCTGCGCAGCGTAAGCGACATTCTGACGCTGGAAATTCAAAAGACGTTCGACTTCTTCCGCGCCACTGCAAGCGGCGAAAACATCCAGAGAATTCTGGTTGCCGGCGGTACGGCGCGCGTGCCCGGTCTTGTGGACCTGCTGCGCGAAGAATTCGCCATGCCGGTGGAAGAATTGAATCCTTTCCGCAAAGTGCTGATCAATCCCGGAAAGCACAGTGACGACCAGATTCGCGAGATGGGGCCGCGGTTGGCAATTGCCGTGGGCCTGGCGTTGAGGAGCTTCGACTAGCCATGATCCGCATAAA
>Ga0210406_10000618_pt1 | contig 48018 bp, 53 predicted proteins | sample IncBWC30MmetaG_FD_155454 | JGI IMG/M metagenome (GOLD analysis project Ga0210406, IMG submission 155454) | Forest soil microbial communities from Barre Woods Harvard Forest LTER site, Petersham, Massachusetts, United States - Inc-BW-C-30-M | ecosystem: Environmental > Terrestrial > Soil >...
TCCCCTGTCAACGCTTCGACGCCGCCCTCGCGAGCGGCTCCGCATGACTCGGGGCCGATGTGGGTCGCTACTTCACATTCGTGTGACTTTTTCATTCACTACACCTCGCCGGTTTAACCGGCGCACAGGAGGAAATCAAATGAAAGCAATCCGTCGAACGATGGTTCTCTTTTTTGTGCTGGGCCTCACCGCCGTGGCACAGACGTCAGCAGCTGGTAAGGAACAAGCGTCCTCGGGCGCCATGATGCCGCACCCTTCCCATACCAATGGCGCGGCTCTGACGTATGCGGAACTGAAGAGCACGGCGGCCGCGTTAGAACAAGCCAGACAAGCAACCGCAAAATACCAGGACGTGCATACGGCTGAAGCCGACGGATATCAGATGGTTGGAGGTGATATGCCGGGAATGGGTATTCACTATGTTCTGACGATGGAACCGACCCGTTTTGATATAGAGAAGCCTCCCATTTTGCTCTATGTGAAGAACTCGGCCCAACCGGGGGAATACTCTCTGGCCGGCGTTGGTTATTTTTGGAATGCGCCCGAAGGGCCTGACGGCCAGCCCTTGAACTCGCCCTTTCCAAAATCGTTAGCGGTCTGGCACCGCCATGAAAATATTTGCGTACTACCGCACCTGGAAAACCCCCACGGATTGAGTGAGAGCCAATGCCGCGAACAAGGAGGCCACTTCATCGCTAGGACTCAATGGTTGGTCCATGCCTGGATTTGGAAAGATAATCCCACAGGCATATTCAGCCCAGAGAATCCGGCTTTGCGGTGATCGAGAGATTGAGAGACTGAGAAGAGCATAGCGTGGCTCAGATCGTGAATTCCTGAAGCGTCTGGCGGTGCGGGACTTTCTCGACAAGGGATAGTCAAAGACTCGTCGAAGTGACGCAGCCACAGGCGCTTTGCTGCAGCCTCATGGAATTGCGCCCAAGTAACGGGCAACTGTTCCACTCCTTACGATCCGGGAGCCTGGAAGGGTTCTTCCGAAATGCGTGTCACATGATTTCTGGTGCACCTTAAACCAGGTGGCTCGATCGCAGGTCCCCCTGAACTGTTGTCCATTGGTACTTCAAAACGCATAGGGACACACGGAGCCGCCGGTAAACGACTGACCGGCGAGTATCGCGCCAAGGAACCGGCGTCCGTGACTTCCGCGAATAGAATTGGCGTGGTCCCGATTATGCTTCGCGCGAGTCGTGAACACGTAATTTCCGGATGTCAGCCATACTATCGAGCAAGATGTCGATCCCAGCGTGATATTGCCCGGCGCGTCAACCGCGGAAACCAGCGCAACCCCATCAAGGCTAGCGCGACCTTTCGTGAAGGAACTGCGGCGTACGCCTTCGCAAACGCCTTCTCGGCGCCTGTATAATCTCCCACCGCCAGCTGGTCGCGGCCTTGCTTCACTGATACTTTTGACTCAGCCAGAGCAATTTCTCTCCTGACAAGGACGGCCTCCCTGCCGGCTGGATCCAAAATCTCCAGGAGCCTCCGGAGCGCTTTATCGCGTGAGGGATAATAACATCCTGATTGTAGGTAAGGCTCTCCGAATGGACTCTCCGCTTGCCGAGGACCCGCCCGGATGTAGGCCATCTTGCCACCACCGTACAAAAACTTCAGCCAGTAATGATAGTCTTCGAGCAACCGTAAGGCTTCCTCAAAAAAACCTACTTTCAGAACCGTCTGTCTTCGCAAAAGGGAAAAAGAAGCAAAGGCTCCACCGTGGGTCGGCAGAACCTGGTCAAAGGTCACTGGATCTTCGATAGAATCCAGTGACTGCCACGACCTCCCCTCCAAATTCCGTGTTGCCAAAGTAAATGCAATCGGTGCACGCCATATCCAAAGACGGATTTTGCGCAAAGAATTTCAATTGTTCCGCCAAGAAGTCGGGAAGCCAAATGTCATCACTGTCGAGAAAAGCAAGGAATTCGCACCAGACCCCGGGTACGCTACCAGGAAGCGGTCGTCAGGTAATTTTGCAACGGTTCGACCGGCTATGTCGCGGCTCAAGACGTAGTTCAGAACATAGCCAATCCGGATCAGTATGCCCATTTTCGAGTCCTTCTGCAGTGCCAAGGACGCAAGATAGCCTTGACGGTCCGCAAATGAAGACGCATTCTATCAAAAGCCCGGGTGCCGGACTAAGCGCAAATGAGGCCTCAAATCAGCCTATCCGCTTGACCTTGGGCGGCCATTTCGGAGACACAATTACCTGCAGGACCGGTCTGAAGAAGTTCTTTGCTCTTTCGCGAAATATCACTTTAGAATGTTTGTGCAATGAATAGAGCGTGGGCGGCCATTTACGTCGTACTGCTCGGACTCGTCTCGGTCCATTTGTACCGTTCTCCGGTTTATCCATTGGATACTCTTGGGTACATGGGAAACGCTCTGCTGATGAAGCATCTGGACTCGGCAAAGATTCACGAGTTGGTGTACGCCGAAGTCGATCAAATGTCCGAGGCAGCGAAGCAGGACATTCTCGGAATCCAGGTAACCACAGACTCAACCGCGGACGCCTCGCGGCGGGTGCGCGCCAACAATGTTGACAGCTCCACTGAGTTCTTGCCTTGCTTCGCCATTCGCCCTCTTTACATTCAATTACTTTACGTCCTATCGCTATTGGTAGGGCTTCGGCGGGCTGCTGTTCTCCTCTCGGTTGGCTCGTACTTTCTACTCGGGCTCCTGGTGTTCTTCTGGTGCCAGAAATATGTGCGCAGTCACTTCGCTGGCGCTTTCTCCACGGTGTTAATGTTGACGTCGCCAGTTACTCTGTTAGGTCGCAGTACTCTACCGGACGCCCTTTCCACTTTGCTGGGCCTCAGTGCATTGCTTCTGATCTTCGAAGTTGAAAAGCTGCTCCCGGGACTTCTCCTGTTGCTAGGTTCAATTTTTGTGCGGACGGATAATGTGGTGCTGGTAGCACCGGTGCTCGCGGCTTTGTGGTTCACTGCCCGATTGGATTTCTGGAAGGGCGCTTCGCTTGGCCTGCTGTCTGTTCTTTCAGTGATGCTGATTAATCACTTCGCTGGGGATTACGGGATTGCCATGCTCTATTACCGGAATTTTGTTGGCACGCCCAGTTTCCCAGCTGAGATGAACCTGCACATGTCAGCACAAGGCTATGTCTCTGGCTTCCGATTGGGAATTTGGCGGATGCTGCAGAGCCCGCTGCTGGAATTCATTCTTCTCGGACTCGTCGGCCTCTATCGAAAATCTCACCTAGTGCCGATTTCGGCGATCACGATAACCTATGCCATGTTCCACTTCCTGGTGTTGCCGAATTGGATGGACCGATGGTTTGTGCTGACCTATTTAACGCTGGCACTTCCATCAATCTGCGTCCGGTCCAGGGTTCCGCTCGTACATTCCCCGCCGTCCTTTGAGCGGCCACGGGATTTGTGATCCAGCCCGAGAGCGAATCTCCGGCAAAATCGAAGATCAGGAAGGCGGATTTGCCGTGAGACGAAAGGAATGTAACAGCGAGCGACCGCTTAGCAGTCTGGGCTATCGCACGCCTAGCTATAGCTAAGCTAAGCTAGCGAGTTCGCCGAAACGTTGAGATCCTCACTTCTATATGGATCAGAAAATCGAGGCAGGTCCCAATTTACCCCATCCTTAGGTCCAGCGCGATATTGCCCAGCGAGTCCATTGCGGAGCCCAGCGCAGCCCTAGCAGCGCGAATCTGACTTTTCTTGAATCGACTGCAGCCTGGGCCTTGGTAAAGGACTCCCGGGCCCCTTGGTAATCGCCCGCCGCCAGTCGGCGCCTGCCCTCCTTCAAGGCCAATCGTGACTGAGAAAAAGCAATTTCCCTGCGTACGAGGCGAGCCTGCCTCCCGGTTGGGTTCAAGATTGCCTCAAATTTCTGCAGTGCCTTGATAGCGTGAGGAATGATCACGTCCTGATTGTAGGTTAAACTTTCGGAATGAAGTCTTCGCTTCCCGAGAATCTTCCGCAGGTAGCCCATTTTGCCCCCGCAATACAAGAGTCTCAGCCAGTAGTGATAGTCCTCGAACAGGCGCAGTTGCTCGTCAAAGAAACCGACCTTCAAAGCGGTCTCTCTCCGGAGAAGGACAAAGGACGCGAAGGCGCCGCCGTGAGTCGGCAGAATCCTCTCGAGTGTCACCGTACCTTCGATAGGGTCGAGTGACTGCCAGGACTTGCCCTCCAAGTCGGGGTCGCCGAAATAGACGCAATCTGCACATGCCATATCTAAAGAGGGGTTCTCTTCAAGAAACTTCAATTGATCGGCCAAGAAATCCGGCAGCCAAATATCATCACTGTCAGGAAAGGCCAGGAATTCCCCTCGCGCAAGCCGAATGCCGGTGTTCCGGGCGGCTGACGGCCCCTGATTCTCCTGTTTGATATAGCGAATTTGATTCTGGTATTTCACGAGCACTCTTTCCAGTTCCGGGGTATCCGGTGAGCCGTCGTTGACCACAATGACTTCATATTCCCGGAAGGTCTGGGCGAGGACAGAATCCAGCGTTTCTGCGATGTAACGAGCGGTGTTATATGTGGGGACAATCACGCTAACCACAGGAATTCGATTTCCTCAGGATCTTAGATGTTTTGATGAAGTCTCCAATGCTCTCTAAGCGCTTCCATCGAGGGAGCTTATTCGACCGAGCACATAATCCAAGAACACAGTTTAACCGTCCCTATCTTGCTTTTCAAAACTCACGAGATCAGACAATGCCCAGCCAAGGTTGTCCTCACCCGGTCTCTGGCTTGCACCCTCCGCCCTCCCGGCTGCCGCAGAATATCCCAAGGCAGCCATCAGCGGACCCCAGGTCGACTCTATTTCATGAACGCTCGAAGCTGGCAAAATCGTTCCCCATTTTCCTGGTCGCTCGGGCGACCCCTCGGTTGCATTTGCCCGGCTTACTTCAATGGCGGCCCGAATCTTCTCCCCAGAGGAACCAAGTTTCAGGAATTCTGCGATTCTTCGAAGCACAGTTTCAGGATCGGAGAAAAGATCCTCGTAGCGAAGCGTAAGCAGGCCTTGAGGATCGGCTCCACGCGCGCCCAGCCAACTCATGACATTTTCTCCCCAGGAAGCCGGCGTTCCCAGGAATTCTTCCTTCAGGCGACTGCGGTAAAAGAATCCCTTGTTTTTCTTTATTGCTCCTGAAAAATCTTCGGCCCAGCCGCCCTGGAACGCATCCGTTTCCATGAGGTCGATGGAAACGAATTGTTCCATGGCCAGGGAAGCTTGAATGCCATTACCCCTACGCCGCTGTTGGTAGATTGATACGGCGACGTCCCGAGGATCTCGGACCAGGTAAACCACATTGTTGCGGCAATCCGCGTCGAAGCACTCGTGGCTGAATATCACGCGCGGGCGAGCTATCTTGTCGAACCCACGGCGAGAAACATGGTACAAGTCCGGCACTCTCCGCATGACGTCTGTCTCTGTCACCGGATGTTCCGGGTCCATGAGATTTGCGACAAGCCTGCGCAGCCACTGCCCGCCAGAGCCTGGGTAGGCCACCAGAAAAATGTCATCTGGAAGCTTGGAAACGGTTCGGCCCGCAATATCCCATCCTAGAGCGTAATTGACAATGTAGCCTAACCGCGTCAGCATAGCGCATTACTCGGCGATGAGGGTCAGCCCGCAACAGCCAACTGATTGTAGCAAAGGGCCAAAAGCCGCATGTTCAAAGTTCAAATGGTGTAGAAAGGCGCATCTTGTCTGGCGTGTGATTCGTCTTATTCGTCTAGCGTGTAAGAACTCTGCACCAGTGAGAAGTCAATGCCATCGCACTTAAGAACCGGCAGCGTCGGTGTTGCGCTTCCTCCGAGCCGCCGCTAAATAGCCAAGGGACAGGCGTAGATTGAGTTCTTGCCAGAATGCTTCCTTCCGGTTTCCTATTACGACGTTGAAGAGCGTGTTCCAGAGATTCTGCAGAAGGAGCCGGTATTTCCACCTCGGGACCCCGAAGATCCTCGGCGTGCGTTCCGGCAAATCGAGGTCACGCATGAAGCCCCATTCGCCAAGCCGGTAATAGACCCTGCGCAGGTATGGCTTGGAAAATCGTTGTGGCGCCGGGCAGTGGTACACCAAGGCTCCTGGACAGTAGATCACTCGTTCCCCACGTTTCTTGAGCCGCTGGAACATTTCGGCGTCTTCGCCCATTGACAGATCAGCGCCATTTCTCCCCAGGTCAGTTCGGAACAGGCCGTACTTCTCAAATGCAGAGCGCCGGAAGCTCATGTTCGCCCCGATGCCCATCAGGGCATGATCGGTTCGCCCTGCGACGATGACCGAGTCTCCCCGATCAAACTTCCCTACCGCTCCATCGCAGCGTTCATCCCACCATGTTGGTTTCGTCAGGTTGTCCTCCAGCAGCACCTTTCCCCCTACGCACATGGCGTCTAGCTCGTCAAACGCCTTCTTTACGTGGGGCAGGTAAGTGGGAGATACGATCACGTCATCATCGGTGAAGATAATGATTTCTCCTCGAGCCTCGCGAAGTCCACGATTCCTCGCCTCGGACAGGCCGCGCTTTCCTTCAAAAATGTAGCGAACGTCTAATTTCGAGGCTGTGATGAAGCTCTCAACGACCTGCTTAGTTTCATCTGTTGAGTCGTTATCGATGACAAGCAGTTCCCACGACAACCCGTCAGGGGTAGATTGCAGAAAGCTTGACAGGGTCCTGCCCAGACTAGCCGAGCGGTTGTAGGTGCAAACGATTACACTGAGGTCCATTCCAAACCCTCCGCGCCAGAAGACTCGACCTGGCACGACGTTGAATAAGGCAAACAGGACGAACACTGGAGTTCAGCTGGGCGCCCACCACGGCAACTGTTCGATGATCATCGACTCTTCAATGCTTGGCCAGCGTCGGGACATAAATTTTAAGAGTGCCACCTGCTGTGGATCCACGCCTTGATCCGCGACAGAAATTTGAATTGCAGGTTCCGGAATGCAAGCAAAGTATTGGCGACAGCAAGTAGCCTAAACTGCGACACCTTTTGCAAATCCGACCGTAGATGGTCACGTTCCTGATAGAGAAGCGATATAACCAGGTTCCGCTCGATTATTTCATCATTGAACATTTCTTCGGGAACTGTACCTCGCTTTAATGTTTCGCGAGAATCAGATTGGCCGGCAGGCCAGGCGCCTCGGTCATAGGACAGAGTCTCGAAATCCGCCTGATACAGCGAATACACCTTGTCAGCCAGGCTTCTGTTATAGACATCGCCGTCAGGACCGCGAGAGACGTTTCTTGAGTTGGATACAAGAGCCTGGGAAAGGCCCAGATGCCGCTCGAATCGTCGCAAACCCTCGGCCATATCCTCTATCTTGCCGACGAAGGAGAAATTTAATGCCGAAAAGAAGATATGGTCGGACTGACGTCGCCAATGGGGATTGCAAGTCCGCAAGTCACAGCAGGTCGCTACATACTCGACGAATTGATCGAAAGAGATCAAAGACTTCTCATGCAATGCTGGCAGATCGCCCTTAATCTGGAGGTATACCTGCTCGCATCCTGGCTCACACAGCATCACCTTATTCCTCCATGCCGAAATAAGGCGAGTGTATGGATTCCGAACGAAGGTCATGCGCAGGAAGTCGGGGGATTCAAGGACCTGTCTTTGCGTCTTCTCGTCGAGGTCCACTAGCGAAGGCAGCGGCACGTTCTTCCGGGCGTGGATAAACATGTCTCGACGAGTTTCTATGTTGCCTACCAATAATTCGATGGGCGGCGCGTTTTCCAGTGTCCACAACAGTTCCTTCATCTTGGTGCAAGCGGCCTTCGGGACCTCAAAATACATGTATCGTTTGGGGACACTAATGAAGGTGGAATAGCGAAGCCGTTTGGTTACATCCTCAGGTGTCAAATACTCATAGCGGTCCAAAATCTTCCGCACCGCGTAGGGATAAATCATGATTGCTTCCTGACCGTTCTCTCTGCCATGCGTGCATTCTACAAACCACCCGGTGGATCACACCATCCCCGAAATAATCCGCCCTCTAAGCTTCGAGTTGCTCGATAAGACCACGCTGAAGCTTGTAGCCCAAAAACTGCATGAGGTGACCCCAGTTGGACTCGATCTCCGCTACTGCGGAAGCCGACAGACTCTCTTGCCACTGTCCCGACTTCGCTTCCCGAACAAAGTTAATATCCTTGCGACCTTCTTTAGTCGCGCCCCATTGGTCGCTCTGCTTCTGCTCGAGCCGTCTCATCTTATCCGCCGTGCTCAACTCAACGGCTCCGGCAATTCTTTCCGGCGAAGCACTTATACCCAAGAAGTCTGCAACCTTGCTCAGCTCATGCTCGGTGTTGTCGATCAGGTCTTCGTACCGCAACACTAGAATTTTGCGGCCGTGCCCTCGAGCTCCCAACCAATGCGCCTGGTCCTCGTGCGTTGCCCCAAACGCCTTAGGCGGAAACTTTTTGGGATGAGCCATCTGCAACACATTCAACGAATTTACCAGCCAACTTCCTGTGTGCTCGCCCCAGTTTCCGTATGTGTGGCCGCGTTTCAGAAACATTGTCGAAACATAGGTTTCGAGGGGAAGCGAGTCCTCAATGTGCCGCCCCTTCCTGGCGAAATGATACGAGGACACGGCAACGTCCCGCGGGTCGCGAATGATATAAATGATGCGCCGGTACCTGGGGTCGAATGGTTCATGACTCTTCCAGACCCGAGGGGACGGAATGTTCCTGATATCCTTCCGCGTCGCCCCGTAAATATCGGGCACAATTCGCTCGACGTTGGCGAAGGTTACCGGTTCTTCTGGGTGGGTTAGATTGCCGATCAGAAAGCGTGTCCAGGTGTTGCCGGATTTGGGAAAGGAAACTAGGAAAACAGCATCAGGCGAAACCTCTGCCATCCTTCCGGCTACGTTCCTGCAGAGAAGGTACTTGGCCGAAAACGCAAGTTTATTCCACATGATCCACGATCTGGTTCCTTTCCATGAGGCTCTCACTGTGCCCGGCGCAAACGCAGGAGTGGCCCTAGCGTTCGGATCAGAAGCTGGCTCTCACGTGTGTCAAACACGGTGACCGCCAAGGCTAACCCGTAGAGGATCGCCGTTATAGCCCCCAACATAATCAGTCCCCAATAACTGCGTACGGCAAATTTTAGTATCAATAGAAACGGAATGACACAGCTCCACCCGCCGCAGCACGTGTGCGAGTTTGCTCGAATCGAAAATGCTTCCCACGATTAACTCAAACATGGCTGCCGACCCGATCGGGCTTTTCGCAAAGTAATGATTTGTCATATCCGATTGCACGGCGACGATAAGCGGCACCAGTCCCGTCAGTCCCGCTCCAACGACTCGAACGTTCTTATTATTCATGGAGATGGGTATTCCCCTCACTCAGGTAGCCTCTACAGATTGTGGTTTGCCTTTGGTTTTCCCTGAGGTTGGGTGAACGATCCGGTAGTAAGTCACGGGATCGACGGCCACGGTTTGCTGCGCGAGGCGAAAGAAGAGCTTGCCCCGACTCTTGGATCGCCGGCGATTGAAGCGGAACGTGAACTCATCCAGATAGTAATCGAGGCGCTTATGGCTGACCGCTCCCTGGTGGGTCCCAATCAGCCAGCGTTTGAACAGGGAGATCACGCGGTGAACCCGCGGCATCAGCTCCGATGCAGTCTTCTTCTTCCCTTTGAGAAAGGTAACCTCGTGCTCAAAGCCTTCTCTGTCCAAGGGAAGGTATCCCAGCCAGCCATCGGTATGGACTACGCTGCCTGGTTCCACTGAGTCCGGCACAAAAGGCAACAGGTTTGCGGCCGAAGCGTCTAGAATGTGGCGCATGCGAATCCGCCCGATCCCCGGCCCATCTTCTTGAGCGGCAACGACAATGAGTGCTTTCTGCGAATTGAGCCGACCTGGCAAGCCCTCCTCCAACCCGCCGATATAGCATTCATCCACCTCGACTCTGCCCGCGAGCAATTCACGTCCCGGCCTCACCATGGCGCGGTGCAACTTATGCAGCAGCGTCCAAGCGGTCTCATACTTTTTAAGCCCCAGCACTCGTTGCATTCCTAAGGCACTGGCCCCCGTTCTTTTGCGCGGTCACCCACCACCTGGCACGAAACCACAAGGTCGACGGAATCCGGGTGTCTTGAAAGATCGTTCCTGCGGTGACCGAAGTCTGGCGCCCACACCCGGCACACTCCCACCGATCTCGCACGGACCACGCCTTGTCCGAACCGCAGCGCGGACAGCGGAAACCTGCCGGCCACCGGAGGCGCGCCAGGTACGCTCGACACGCTTCTTCCGTAGCAAAGCTCGCCTCTAACTCCATTACATTCCGCGGATACTCTTCTGCCCCCCACCCGGCATACTAGATATTGGGCCTACTTGAGTCAAGGGGATACCCATCTAGGCCGATTCTTATACATCAAGCAACGAAATCAAGGCGTTTCCGCGGCACACAATGTAGCGATCCAGCGATCGCGCGGAGTTGCTGGCATTTCTGGACGCCGATGATGTTTGGCTGCCGCGATATCTCGACGTGCAAGTAAATTTCCTCAATAAACATCCGGGCACCGTTGTCGTAATCTCAGATGTCCTACGCTTCGGAGAATCGGCACCAAAGCCTCCCGAACGTCGTATGCTGAGCCCGGCGGCCAACAATCCTTTGAGTTTTGATAACATGCTCCGAAGGAGAGGGGGACAACTCCCGTCGGCGGCTGCGGTTCGTCGGGCTAAGGCCCTTGCGGCAGGATTGTTTGACGAAAACCTTCGTGCGGGCGAGGACATTGACTTCTGTATAAGAGTCTGTTTCCCTGACGGAACCATTGGATACACAGGACAGCTATTGGTGAAGTACAGGTTTCACAGCGCCGGGGCTGGCACTACGCTCACTGCCCGCCAAGTAAAGGAAAATGAAGCCGAATGTCTTCGCCGTATCGGCAGAAAACCGCCGTTGACGGTCGCACAGCGTTGCTTGCTGACGAAAGAAGTTGCCGCCTTGGAAGCCGAGCTGGCAATCATGAATGCGTGCGAAAATCTCAATGCACGCATCCTTCCGCGATTCAAAACTGCAATTCTAAACGCATCTGAGAACCGTCATGAATATCGGTCCGTTTGATATACTGGAGCGGCCCGCGGTCAGAACCCATACCTGCGAGCAATTTCGAGGCCGCCAAACCTATTGCCGTCCTCGGAATTGAACGCGCAGTACAAAAATTGAAACGATTACAGGTTATCCTGGGGATTGCAGCTCTCGACTAACAATAGCGCAACGGCGTTTTCGTGGTCCGCCAACAATACCTTGACCCCCGCCCGTCACGCGGCTCTGGCATAGCAGATGGCTAGAGTTGGAAGAAAGCTTGCTCTCGGGTCGTCCTTCAATTCGGGGTACCTCTTAGCCACCGCCGCTGCTTCCTTTCTGGTAACTCCATTTCTCGTACACCGGTTAGGCGACCATCGTTTTGGCGTCTGGACGCTGGTTGTAGTTTTTACTGAAAGCTACAACGTTCTCGAGTTAGGACTATCGTCGGCTGTTGGCCGGTTCATGGCAGGAGCGCTGGGGACCGGGGATGAGGAGCGCAGCAATGCAATCTTCAACACGTCTCTATTCGTTTTTAGCGCGGGCGGAGTTCTGGCTTTACTGGTCAGCATCGCAGCCGCTGGGTTTACTCCCATCATCGTGCACAACGGGCAGGATGCAGTCGTTTTCAGAAGGGCTGTACTGATTCTCGGGCTGAATATGGCCCTCAACTTTCCTCTTCGAGTCTGCCGCTCAGTCCTACAGGCTCATTTGCACTTTGTTACCGTTGTAGGCATCGATCTGGTTTACCTCTTTTTAAGGACATCTCTAGCGGTCGGCTTTGTTCTGTTGGGTTACAGAGTAGTGGGCCTAGCTCTGGCTACGCTGGTGGCCATAACCCCGTCGCTGTTCCTGTACCCCTACCTCGTTTCGAGGGATCTACCCTTCCTGAAAGTGTCCTTCCAGCAATGGCAGCCGGCGTTGGCGAAGGATCTGTTCTCGTACGGTCTGTATACTTTTCTGGGCTTTCTAGGTGGCTTCCTCCGGTCTAAGAGCACCCCCTTCATTGTTGCTTCATTCCTGGGCGTCACCATGGTTACGCATCTCCGATTTGCCGGAATGGCGAGCACCTACTACGGAGAATTGGTGAGTGCACTGATCGGCGTTTTTCAGCCTCTATTGAGCCAGCAAGAAGGAGCTGGAAACCTCTTAGCAATGCGCAAAACGACGATCTTTGCCACTAAGATTGCGCTCTGCATTGCGGCATTTTTTGCCTTCGGAGTGATCGGTTTCGGCAAGGTGATTCTGACCCGCTGGGTTGGGCAGGCCTATCTAGATGCCTATCCTTGCTTGGTGTTGTTAGTGGTTGCCCAAGCGCTTGCGGTCTCTCAACGGCCTTCCACCTATGCGATTTTTGCCGTGGCGCGCCATCAGTTTTTTGGGTTGCTGGTCGTGATGGAGGGTGCAGCCAACGTTGTCTTTTCGCTGCTACTTGTGCGGCATTGGGGCCTGACAGGGGTGGGCTGGGCGGTTTTGATCCCCATTGCCTTCAGCAAGCTTATCGTTCAACCGATATACGCTTGTCGCGTTACCGGGATTAGCTACCCACACTACATACAGACTTTTGCAGTAACCTCGGTCAAAGTGTTGTTGGCACTTGTGGTTCCGACGCTGATCGTGTTCAAAATGGCCAGACCCAACTACATATCCATGCTCTTCCTGGGAACAGTATCCCTGATCCTGTACAGCGTCCCGGTGATTACGACAGTATTGAATCGCAGCGAGAGCCAACTTCTAATGCGGTCGATCCTGCCAGCCTGGGCGGCCCGAGGAATCGATTAGCGCTGCGAACTCGGCTCCTATTTTTGCCGAGGAAGTCCATGCGTTTCCTGCGTGGAGCTGTGAACCATATTCGTGAACTCACGCGTTTTTTGTCGATCTTCTTGACGGACGACGGGAATTAAGTTGTCTGGCGACTACCAACGGCGAGCTGGAGCACCACCATCCACATGGAGCACCTCGCCGCATACATGACCCGCCTGTGCCATGTAGAGAACGGCGTCGACAACGTTTTTTAGGTTGCGATTTTTCTCATTGACGAGGTCTTCGGATCATCCTGACGCATTGGTGTGTCGACAAGTCGACAACGCCGGGCGCATTCTGACGATTCGGAGGCCGCGACCCCGCAAGCGCAGCTTCCCAACTGATTGATTTGAAATGGTAGGCGCGGCAGGATTCGAACCTGCAACCGCCGGATTAGAAATCCGATGCTCTATCCGTTTGAGCTACGCGCCCGCATTGAGGATTACAGTCGTCCAACCCATTCATTCTACATTCAGTTAGGACGAACAGCAGCGTTCAAAAGCTGTTCAGCCGTTGCAACGGTTTCGGTGCATTCTGTGCCTACTCTGCCAGAACTCTGCCCGAAGGAATACGCAGCGGACTTTCGGTCGAGCGCCGCCGCCGCTTCCCGCAAGTCTGCCTGTTCAACGATGTCGTATCGCTTGAAAACATTCGCGGTTTTGTGCCCTGATATTTTCATGGCCACTGATTCAGCAACTCCCGCTCTCCGAAGGTTGCGGACTCCGGTTCTGCGCAAGTCGTGAAACAGCAACCCGACTTTCGGTGGGGTCTAGACTATTGGATGTGATCGACACTCACTCAAAGAGAACCGATACCCACCGTCGATTTCGCGCCACCTTGCGTTGGGTGGCTCGACTGGTTCTCATATCTATTGTTGGTAGCTGGCTCTTCTTGTATATCGACTCCGTCTATCAGCGTCGGCGAGCCGACTCCCTGTTCGCGGACTTAAGATCCCTTGACTTCTCGACGGCAGGCTTTGCTGAAGTTCGGGACATCATGATTCGAAACGGGGCAAGGCCAGGGTCCAAGTGCGACCCACAGAATTGCACGTTTCGACTGCAGATCATGAGCCGGGTGCCACACATTCCGTTACCAGACAGAATGGCAATATTTTACTATGCGACTCTTCCTTACATCGGAATCCGTTGGTGGGTTGTTTATGCGCAGTTTGAGGTGCGAGACGGAAAGCTGGACAGAAGTGACGCGGGCGTCTGGGAATATAGGCTGGAACGCGCGGACCACGATGCGTATCGGCAGTTGGCCTTCGGATATGGAGTCGTGACTCAGAGAGACGCGGCGAGCTTTCAGCACGGCCCGTGCACCAATCAGGAATACGAGGTGTGGGTTAATCATCCTGCTGTCAAGCTCCCAGCTTATGCGCTCGACACTTGTGTCGTGCAGTCCGCGGGGATACCTGTGAAACGGGCGTTTGATGTTCACCTGCGGTGTCTCAATGGCCTTTTTCGCAGTTGCAGGTTCGACGACGTTGCTCCATCGGCATGGGCTGACTACTCCGCGAAGGATGGGGCCGTAGGCACGGGCGATTCCCATAAATAGGAAGTATCCAATTGCTTAGGTTATGCGGCCTGAACAACGTTCGTACGGCAAAAAGGCAAGTCGAAAATTTCTGCCCGAACTCTGCCAGACCGACCGATTTCGACCGCATTCGAAGGGCACCGAACCGAGTGCGTCTACACGTCTACAACCCCAGCCGCACGCGGGTGAGGAGCGCACGCCCTATGGTTTCGGAGGGCGGGGCGTGGATGGTATCGGAGGACGAGGATTTGGTCGTGTTTCCTCTGACGCTAATCTTTCGTGGCTTCCTTCACGCTCCGGGCGGTCGCCTCGCGCTTCGCCCTTTTCCTTTGTTGGAAGTCCCACTGCTGTCGGTGCGCACTGTAGAGATGGGCGTCCCATTGCTTAAAAATCGAAGCTTTGAGAACTGCCACCGTTTTCGGATCAACCACGTTGCATTTCCCGGAAAATTTCGCTTTGCAAACAGAACATTCAAAATCCTGAAACGGCGCTCCTCCGAAAGGGACTTTTCACGGACTATCAGAACCTCATATTGAAGACGCAAATCGACGCAGTGCCTCGAACGGCTGTTGAACAATTTGTGGTAAATACTTGGAAAATCGATGCCTGACCAAATTGCAAACCCGGAATTTCGGGGCAAGAGCCGTTGTTTCGTTGTTTCGTAGGAGGAAATAAAAAAATGAACGCAAGACCACAAGTCAGAGAGATTCTAATCGCCCGCAAGCTTCAACGATGGTCACTGATTGCCCGGTGAAGGCTCATCGAGCCGTCTTTTCCACGCGCCCGCGCACGCAAGAGCTACTGGCGCTTGTTCCATCGTTATAGAGAAATCGCGGAGAGGATTGGCCTGCACGAGTGGTCGGTGTATTAACCGCGCTAGGAATTTCCCCCGCGCCGAGTAAAACTCATCCCATCTGATTACATCAACGGACATTCCAGAGTAAAATCTAGTCTCGTTTCCGGGAGTTGCGCAAAATGAGCGTTCGGCTATACCTCGCCAGCATTCTGGTAGTGGTCGCTTCGCCTGCATGGGTTGCTCGCGCACAACAATCATCCCAAACAGCTGCACACTCATGAGAGACCGCGGCAAAGCCGGGCTTCAAGGTCCCGTTAAGACAGTGCTGAATGAGCAGACGTCTTCGGGTGCCGACGGTCAGCAGTTCCTCATGTCTACGACAACGGAGTACGCACCCGATGGCAGGATTCTGGAACAGCGAATTGGAAACTCGGATGGCTCGATATGGGTAATGAGCTACATCTATTACGCCGATGGACGTCTCCTCAAGACCGTCTCCGGTAACGTGGGGTCTGCCGCCGATTCCCAGACGCCCTATCTGTACGATGACGCACGCAGGCTGGTCGGAGTGGAGTCGGGCGACAACATAAAAAAAGAGCTACCAGTACGACGACGCGGGGCGCAAGTCCGCCATTGAAAGTTACGATTCTAAGCCCTTACCCCGAACACCGCCTATGGAGCACACTGGGAAGGAACGGACTTGGGGTTTGCGCCTTCTCCCGGCGGCACGCTCACAACGTCGTACAACGGTCAGGGGGTGGCGACGGGTGCGGACCTCCATGATGCTGACGGCACCCTCGTGGGCCGCATTGTGCGCAAGTTCGATGTAGAAGGTCGCGTCATCGCAGAGGAACAGGCTGCGAATGCTCCTCAGGTAACCCTTCCCGAAGAAATTCGGTCAGAGCTCAATCCAGAACAGATGAAGTCCGTCGGCGCAATGATCGCTGGGATGCAGAACAGCGTTATTTCCTAGCGACCTTGTCTCTCTCAAGCCGCGCGACCCCCTCGGCGTTCCTAAACCAGTAACCTTGGAGGGAGAAGTCTCCGAAGGCCCTCTGTACAGGCTTGGAGAGGTAATGTTCGTTGAAAATCACGCTTTCTCCTCGGAAAAACTTCGACAGCAATTCCCGCTAAAGATGGGTGATCTGTTCGTTGAAATGAGGCACGAACCCGCTCGCCCATTTCGTCAGAGTCCTCGTCGAAGCACGAGCCAATCATATCGCTAGTAATGCGGGAGAGGTCGGTTGCACTGATTGTCTGCGTGCCTGTAATGGTGAAATCGGTGATTAAGATTCCGGCCTTCTTGTTGGAACGGTGATCGTTGACGCACTCGGCGTGCAGAAAAGCTTCCGGGAAGAATAGGACGAAAACAAAGCCCATAAGGTAAGCCTCATGATGGTTTCTCCCTGCGTCCCGATTCACTCGGATTCTACTCCCTTGGGTTTCGTTGCCCGCGCTCGACAAAGTAATCGTTGAAACATCGCCATAACCCTGAAAATCCGCTTGGAAAGAGAAGAGACGGCGCAAGCTTGTGACATCGCTCGTTTACAGGAGTTGCCGCACCAGACGCTGGAGTTCTCCGCGACTCGGAGGCATAATTCTCGCATGCACAGGAAAAGCGAGCTGTTGTTTCTGTTTTTCTTATTCGCCTCACTGTGCACTGCTCAGTCGAGCATAAAGCCCGAATGGGCGGTCTTCTCTTCGCCGCTGAAATGGGAGTCTCCGCCGCCCGAACTGCATTCAAACACCAAATCCGCTCGGGCAAGGATACTTGTGTTCTTCCCATCCGGCGAGTATGGGGGAGTGTACTGCTTTCTAATTCGGCAAGGAGATGGAAGCATTTCAATCTCCCGAGGGGACTGGGAGATTGTGGGAACAGGCACTTGGCACCAAGAGGGTAGCCGAATGGCAGTCACCTCGCGAACTGTCTATCGGACTGTTGTAATCATCGGTAGGCGCATTCCTGAGGCCGGAACCATCGAGTCATTGACAGTAGGAAGGGACGGAACTGGAGCCGCGGGCGTCCCACCTAGATGCCTTTGAGCTCACCTTAGCTTTTGCGAGTCAGGACTGTCATACTCCGTCGCTACCGTTACCTTGGCAAAAGCTCTTGCGGTCGGATTTTCCTCACTGGTCGCAACGACGTGATAAAGGCCCAGATGTCGGGGAGCGGTATAAATTCCATCTTCGGATATGCGCCCGCCGTCCCGTTCTGCAATCGTCCATCGTATTCCAGTGCTGCGAGTGCCTTTAACGACGGCTTCAAACGTCTGCGTTTGTCCCACGTGGACAGTCGCCTCATGCGGATTGATGGTTACTGAGGCCGAGTCCTGCTTGACACTTTGTCGTGGAGTCGGAGTGAAAGGAACGGCAGAGAACGGCAACAGGAGAGCAACGGTTAAGACTGTTTGAAAGTGGCTCATCGTCATAGGCTGCCTCCCGGCGCAGTTTACCACTCGATGACCAGCGGTCAAAAACGTCAAATCGGCTATAGCGACAGTGTTCCTTATCGTGTCTTCACGTATTCCCACAAAATGACGGCAACGAGAAGGATCGTTCCCCAATAAACGATTCGCATCAGCTGCTTCTCTTTTGTGTTGCGTGGTCCATAGTCCAACCCGTACACGGCATCTTCAGCGGAACTCGACGATACAGCCGTCTTTGATTTCCGGTGTCGGATCGCCTGAACTCCCTGTACGAGCAGGAAGAACATTGTCAGCAGACACAGCAGGAGTAGCAGCAGCCCAAGGGATGGCAGAACCCAATCTGGCACATTTGAGAGCTTCATCAACAGCATTATGAGGAAGAAGAGCATTAGCGTGATGCTGCCGCACTCGATGACCCTGTTCCCGCGATTCCCTTTGACGATTCGCCAAAGGCTCAACCAATAAACCACGGCCACGATCAGAAAGCTCACGATTGGGCGGACGCCAGATGCGGTTGGTTGCAGCATTCGGGGTTTCCGAAGCGACTTTAGCAGATCGCTGACGTAACAGTGCCCCCTGAAAGCCGCTGAACTTCAACGGGTGCAACTCCCGCCCGCAAACTGGCGCTCAAACGCGGTAACAGGGGCTTCTTCAACGCTCAGCTTCGAATCTTTCAACACCTGCGTCTGATTACAACATCGGAATTGACTCCGGAAATTCCATCAAGACGGTCTCGCGCTTGAGACTGGCACCGCCCAGCCGCAAATAAGTCGGCTTCCCTTGAGATAGGTATTAGGTCTCATGGAATACGACGAACGACTGGCTCACGCCAATCGGCTTTCGTGCATCGCCTTGGCCCGTTTGACCTCTACCCATGTGGGTGCGTGGGTATGCCGTGGCGCACCGCAACGACCACCTTACTTCTTGCCTGAGCACGACGGCTTGACCGAGCCATTGGTTCGGAAGAGTCTGGTGCAATCCTCCGTATGGTCATAGCGTAGAGTAGCGGTGGTTGAAGCGGATGGAACAGCATGGCAACGGGATGCTGTTGATATGTGGACGTACCGAAACACAGGCATGGCAGAAATCAGTTTTTCCCCATGCCCATGCGCTCCTATTCGTTGAGGGACAAGTGCGCTTCCGCTTGCCGAATGGAGAAATCGTGAACTCCGGCACCGCACCATCCGTCCGGTTGGCCTACGCTCAGGGCAACGCCCAGGCATTGCGCAACGTGGGCATCGCGGGGGCACGGTATCGCAAAGCTGAGATGCTGGTCGGCACAAAGGCATCTCAGTTCTAACTCTCCCGGACGCCCGAAGACGGTATTGTGCAGTAATATCTTGTCGCTAGGAATTCGCCAGATGGCGACAACTCGACCGGAGGTGAATGTGGCAAGCGCATCTATTCCGAAAGACAGATGGTCGGCTCGTATCGCACTCGTTGAGCACCATATTCGACTTGAGAACGAGCATGACCTTGAAGGCGTTCTCCGCACGTTCGGAGAGGTTGCGCAGTACGATGACGAGGCGTGGGGGGAACACCACAAGGGCCGGAACGGTGTCCGGTTGTTTTACGAGCAGCTAATGAAGGCGCTCCCTGACTTAGAAATCGAGGTCCAGCGCCGCCATGTCACCGACGACGCCATTCTTGTTGAAGTGATGATTCGCGGCACGCACCTCGGCCGGTGGCGTGGTCTTCCGGCGACGGGGCGACGAGTCGAGTTCCCGCTCTGCGGTGTATACACCTTCGACGACGACGACCATCTTGCCGGGGAAAAAATCTATTACGACCGAGGGACGGTATTGAGACAACTGGGCGTGTTCCACGAACCGCAAAGCGTATTGGGGCAAGTCTCCATTTTGGCGACTCACCCCCTGACGATTGCGCGTGCTATCGCGAGGAAGTTCCTGCGCAGTTGACCCATTCGTCTGAAGCTCGAAAGACGCCGGCATTCGCTCGCGAAAAGCGGGGATCGCTCTTTGGGGACGCATCCCATGCCCCATTTGCCGGGAAACCGCAGATTCGTTGGTCTGCTGTAGGTATCAAGTGGCGGGCCGCTCTACCCACAGTGCCCCGCATGGCGGGCGCGAAAAACACTTATCAGCGTTTGTTTTTTTGGCGGGCCTATCTGCCGTGGTCTTTTGGCTGTGCCCGTTGCGCACCGGGATACAAGTCCTCGTGTTCGTGGCCTCCATCGCGGTTGTGCTGATTTGTCACGTCGCGTTGACGAGCATGCCTGCCAAGAGAACGACGCAAAGCGGTCTTACAGAGACTTCGGCGGGTGCAACTCCCGCCCCGGAACTGGTTCGCCGTGTCAACTAGCAGCGGACTTTTGCAACGCCCGAGCCTGATCAACCTATGTCACGGTTTGATAGCCGTTGCTTGCAACGCTACCGTCAGCCAGCGACCTTTTCGCCTGAGATAGACTCGGCTAAATCGGTAATCGCCGCTGTAGTCCTTTCCGTTTGCCATGCCCTTCTGGTTCGAACGTCCCGTCACGACAGCGGTGTCTCCGTATACCCTGATGGTCAGGTCAGAAATCTGCCGTGACTCATATTTGAATGATCCTGACTCGAAGCCTTTCACGATCTCTGATTTTGTCCTCAACTCTCCCCTCAGGGCGATGAAAGTGTAATCATCCGCCGTCATTCGGTCTAGCGCGGCAGCGTCACTATTGAGAATGGCGACGTTCCGCTCCCGCTCCAGTGATTTGATCTCTTGCTCGGCTGATGGCGCTGCATTGGCATGTTGATTCTGCGCGCACACCTGAAAGGAAACTAAACTCATCAACAGCGAGGCTCTACAGACCGATCTCATGATTCCCCCTTAGCCGTCTTGGATTTCCGACGGCAATGATCGCGCAAGATGGCATTTGACGCAATTCGGAGCGTGCTCGGGGAGTGGCTTTAGGTAACCAGAATCCCGTTACGACGGGCAATTGCGCCTGTGCGGACCAGAACGTAAGGTGTGTGAGAGCAGTTTTCGGGGGAGGACTGATCGACGGAGCGTCCCGTGACTCGATTGAGTCCGGGGCGTTTTGTTTTTCTAAGCGATATCTAGATGCCCGCTCTGCGGCTGGTCGCCCCCGCAAAGACGACAAATGGTTCTGCGCCTGCGGCTTTGAGTGGAATACAGTCGATACGGGAGGCATCTGCCCAGCTTGCCTGCACCAGTGGTGAAACCCAGTGCCTGTCGTGTAGTCGATGGTCGCCGCATTCGGACTGTATGCGGAATCATCGCCCACGGCGAGTCTTGGGATTTGCTACTTGCGAGACTTCACATCCTGAGTTGGCCGAAACCTTAGAGCCGACCAAACGTCGTCAATGGCGATTTGGGAAACAGGACGCCAGCCCGTGCCCTCCATCGCCGCCCAGACCTCCTCGCGACTGAGATCGCTTTCCACACCTGAAGTCTTCTTCGGGTAGGTAATCCAAACGAGCGCACCCGGAGCCGCAGACTGAAGCATCTTCTTCGCCGATTTTGTGATCGCTGATTTCTTTGTGGCAAAAAACTGAACAAATTCATGGGGGCTCCCCAGACTTTGGGAAACTTCAACGCGGTCTGGCAACGGAGCAAGCGAATTCATGTAGCCGGAAGGCGCACCAAGCATGAGGGCTCGCATCCCCGGTTTCAATCCAAGTTTCTTCACAGTCGAAGCCATACTCTACCTCCGGTTGGCATCTTGAGCTACTTGCTCGAAAAGACGAATTCGTTTCCATCTGGGTCTCTGAATTTCGCCATCGTTCCCCAGATTTCCTTCTTGGGTTCGGCAGCGAGCTTCACTCCGCGTGATTTCAACGCTTCGGCTGTTGCATATGCGTCGTCACAACGGAACGTCACTGGCTGGAAGCCTCCGATTCGATTCTCAAACCCTTCAGGAGTGAAAAGGGCAATCCGACTCTCGGCACCGGGAATGAGCAGTTCGATCCAGCGTTGTTTCCCATCGCCGAAATCCTGGTTTGTGGCAATCTTGAACCCCAATTTTTCCGTGTAGAACTTCAGTGCCGTGTCTTGGTCACGCACTGGAATAGTGACGATGTCGATTGCACGAATCATGGTGATGGCCCTCCGAGGCGAACAATCGCAAACATAGCGCCTCATTCGCGATTGTGCAATGTGGGAGGCATTGCTATATTAGCAGTCGGTATAGCATGGTGAAACTTGATGAATACGTTCTCGATAGCCTAATGCGCGATCTGGTCGGGCATGACCGCAGACCAGTGAGCTACCTCGTATATTTGTGGCTCGCTGCTGAAGAGCAACGGCAGAAGAAACCAGTCAGTATCAGCTATAGCGACCTCGCTCAATCTGTGGGTGTCTCGAAAAGCTCCGCTCAGGGTGGGGTCGCTTGGTTGATCCACCGCAAGCTGATTTCATCAACAAAAGCGAACGTGACCGCAACTCCGAACTACACCGTGCAGACTCCATGGAAAGCCAACTCGCGGAGGACAGATTAGGACATTTTCGCGGTTGCCCTGAAAACCTTCGACACGGGAGGCGCGTGCCCCAGTTTGCCTTCATCAATGGACTGAGACCCAAAGCCTCTCCTGCAGCCGATGGTCGCGGCATTCGGGGTTGGTACATTAGCTGATCTGGAATTCAAAGAAGCAATCGCAGAAGCTCATTGACGTTATCGCTCACATAACGATGAGCGGTGTCGATGACGATATGGTCGCGCTCCCAGGGTTCGTATTCCCGAGAAACGATTTCTTGCCAAGTCGGTAGTCTCAATCCCTTGATATCGGCGCTCCTTGTTTCTACCCTGTTTCGATGCCGCGCAGGATCAGAGCATGTGACCTCGACTTCGATGGCTTTAGCCCGCGCCCGATCCGCGACACTTATCCAAGCATCACGTGTGAGTGAAAGTGGATTGACTGAGTCCGCGACTACGGTCTTGCCGAGACGGAGGTTGTCTTCGGCGACCGCGTAACCGACCCGGTAGCCCGCATCATCAAGAGACTTGCTGGCCACACCGCAGTCGCGAATGGCCTGCTCCATCGAATCGATGCGCAAATATACTGCGTCTAGCTCGCGAGCTAGTTGCTGGGCAATCGTGGTTTTTCCTGTGCCCGGCAGACCGCCGAAGATTATCAGCATTGGCATGCTGCCTTGTGCCTATGGCTCCTCGGAAACCTCAATGACGTTGCCTTCCAAGTCCCGCATCTCAAAGTAGTGCGTGCCTTGCCGATCCTGCTGAATCCCTCCGACATAGACGCCCCGAGAACCCAAGACCTCCCGCGCCTTTCCGATGTTGGAGGCGTAGAGCATTGGCGTCGTCCCATCAGTCGGCTTGCCCTGCGGCCCGAGGACGGCGATGCAGGTCTGCTCCTTCTTGGAGAAGCCCAACGCGACACCCCCCTCCGGGTCGTCCATGTCCGCAGGAACCTTTTGGAGCCCCAACTTCTCGATGTACCAAGAAGTCGCAGACTCAACATCCAGCACTCCAATGTAGAACGAATCGGCGATAGTCAGCAGAGGCATGGCTGGATTTAAGCTGCCAGTAGAACCGAAGTCAAGAAGGGCTCGGAGCAAGAGTCATTGTGCTTTTTGTCAGAAATGAGAGGCCGGGAAGGCGGCACTAGCTCTGAATCCGAGGCCCGCCCTCGGCTTCACTTCCGCAGCAAAGCCCATAACGCTGCCAGCGCCGAAACCACGGAGCATCCGTGATCATTCAATCTTTCATCCAATGAACTGGGCCAACGAGACTCTTTTCTCCACGTTAGGATTCTAGCCATGAGCGACTATAAGTTTGGCGGGCAGCACTACGACTATTGTGTGTGCCCCGTCTGCCGTAAGGTAGGTGGTGATCACTACGGCTCTTGTATATGCGCCACCTGCAAGAGCCTTGGCGGTGATCACTATGGCTTTTGCGTTTGCCCGCTCTGCGGAAACATGGGTGCCGGTCATTTCGCTTTTTGTGCGTGTCCGGTCTGCAAGAAACTTGGTTGACAGCCCGACCGGGAAGCGCCTATTGCGCATAACAAATTAAGACTGAACCGGGCAAGAACGAAGACTCTTAAGCACTGAATTCCCTACCATCCAGCAACACTTGAACCGACCATCTCGGGTCGGCAAAGACGACCTGCGGGACGCGGCGGCGGCAGCCTGGTCGGCGCTGAGGCGTCACCGGGATGAAGCAATCTGCGCTTGCACGCCGGAATGCGACGAGAAGGACTTGGCGACGACGATCTATTACTAACGCCAATATAAATCGCGTGATTGGGTATCCGCGCTTGGCCAACGTTTGCGTCCCACTGCCTTGCCCCACAATCCAAGTAATCAATAATAGACCGCTCAATCAGGAGAGACCCCACATGCCAGAAGCGCCCGATCCCGCTCCACCAAGAACCGCTGTCTCCAAAGATTGCATCAACCAACTTCTCCGCGAGGCACGGACCCACGGTGTATGGCTTCCTCACCCGGTTTCATCCGAGACGCTGCGTCAGGCTTATGAACTTGCCAGCTTCGGTCCGACGAGCGCCAATACTACGCCCGCCCGCTTTGTCTTTCTCAGTACGCTCAAAGCCAAGGAGCGTCTTCGTCCCGCTCTTGCACCGGGCAATGTCGACAAAACAATGGCTGCTCCCGTCACGGTCATCATTGCGTGGGATACCGAGTTCTACGAGAAGCTTCCAACACTCTTTCTGCATAAAGATATGCGTTCGGTGTTCCTCGGTAAACCCGAACTGATTCAAGAGACGGCTTTCCGAAATAGCTCCCTCGAAGCTGGTTACTTCATTCTCGCTGCACGCGCTCTGGGTCTCGATTGCGGCCCGATGTCTGGATTCGATGCCGCAAAAGTCAACGCCGAGTTTTTTTCCGATGGCAAGTGGAAATCGAATCTTCTCTGCAATTTAGGCTACGGAGACGCGAATAAACTCTCCCCACGTAACCCGCGACTGTCATTCGACGAGGCCTGCTTGATTTTGTAAACCGATTCTGCTCAGAACCTACTCACGAGAACGAACAGGTCTTCAGAGACTTCGGCGTGTACAGTTCTAGTCCGATGGTTGGCGAAATAGTACGCCGTGAAAGGCGCTGGGTTTCAGCGCATGCAACTCCACTGGTCTCGGCTGGTGCGGGACCTGCGACAAAGTGCTAACTGTTTGCGTCAGCTATCCGTAGCAGAGAAGGTGTCTTGCAAGATTCGTCTACAACGGCGTTCCTCTCAAAGCATACCTCGGCGGAGTCAGCCCTCGTGAATGAGGATGAAGTCCGGCGCACTTTCGGCGACGTAGCCAGAGCGCAGGAATTGGCTCGTCGGTATCGTTGCGATTACGTCGATCTCCGTAAATTCCGAGTGCCTCTTGACACCTTGACATCCTTAAGATTATTCCGGTGGAACTGATGTTCCGGTACAACTCTGTCCCATTAGAGGAGAGCGATAACGGGCGCATCGCGGCCGCTTTCGCTGAACCCAGCCAGATGATGTTGCTAGACGAGGTTAGCTTGCTGTTGGGTAAACGAATCAACGAATCATCATTAGAGTCGCCACGCTGAGGCAGATCAGCCAAGCACTCCAAGCCCTGGGCAAGGTTGCTAAGGCACATGAAACCGATGAAAATATCACGCACAAAGCGGAGTCACCGCCCGAAGAATCGCTTGGACACGACGATACGGATGCACCTGTCCGAGCGCCACTCAAGCCGAAGCCACATCAGTTTAGGTTACGCACACGCTCAGGGGCCGCAAAGGCCGTTCCTGAGCAGGAGCAGTAAGTGGGCCGGGAAAGGCGCTGGACTCCAGCGGATGCAACTCCCGCCCGGAAAGTCAGCGTGGCTATCGGTTCAAGAAGGAAAGGCGGCACTAGCTCTGAATCCGAGGTCCGCCTTCGGCTTCACCCCGGCAGCAAACCCCGAAATGCTGCCACAACCGAAACCACGGGCTATGCGCGAGCATTTCGTCGTGCCGCCGATTCGCAGCCGAGATGGCGCTTGCACTCAGCGGCCTAATATCCGGTGCCTCGAACATTTCCTCTAGCTGCTGAATATCGTCGATGATGCGTTCAACGTCCATTCCGTCTCAATATCCAGCATGAGCGTGGCATTCGTCAAACCGTGCCTGCGAGAGCGTCCCACACCCAGCGGGAGTCAGCGTTTCCTGACGTCCTCTGCTGGTCGAACGCAGCGTGCCGTTTCCTAATAGTGCGAACTCGGGATCGAAAGATCGAGTTCTGCTGGCTGAAGGTGGCCCTTATGAGTCGAATTGTGCTGCAAAGCGAGCGAGCAGGGATCGATGGTAGTGGAGATTTTGCCGCAGCTGTAGGCCAAATGTGCTCGTTTCCTCTAGGAATTCCACTGCCGCCCCAGAAAGCGATGACTCATCTTGTACAAATTAAAGGGATGGTATCGGCCGTGCTGTAGTGTAGGCAGGACAGTGCTGGGATCGCTGGGAGGAAGTCATGCTGAATGTAACCGTTGCAAACATAGGGGAGTTAGCGATTCTTGGGTGCGAGGGCAGAATTGTGGGGCGAGAAGCTGCTCATAAGTTGCGCGAAGCCGTCACCGCGCAAACGGACGCCCGGATTGTTGTCCTTGAACTCTCGGAGGTGCGGGCAATCGGAGGCGGCGGTCTTGGCATGCTGGTGTTTCTACAAGGATGGGCGCGGGAACACAATATCCGGTTCCTGCTGTTCCATCCCTCCACGGCAGTACAGAGCAAACTAAAACGTGTCCGATCAGTCGCGGAGTTCTACATTACTTCGCTCGAAGAAATGAAAGCTCTTCTGGCTTATGCCAACAGCAGACACGCGGTAGCTGCTTGAGTCGCTAACCTTGATCCTCCCCTCCCAACAGATGCTAACGCTTTGAGACGGAAGTGCGATCCTTCCGATGCGTAGGTGTCGCGATTTCACTCACGGGTCAATGTCCTGCGAACAATGAAGCGGAAGGCAGAGCGTGGGCCTACTGGAAATCGCGGGAGCCTTGAAGGTCTGTTGAGGGGCGATTGTCGCCCTGCTTGCCAATCCGGACCTTCTGCTTCACGGAATTGCGTGAGCCCGATTTCGTCTGCATGTCCTGATTGGCCGCTTCCCTCGGAGCAGGGTCCATAGGTAATCGACACGATGGCGCATTCCCGGTGGCCCAGACGGGCCATTCCCGCAGCGAGGGTCACAACGTAGAGTGGTTGTGAGCAGACTTCGGGGGAGGGCTGTTCGAGTGATGCGTCCCATGACTCAATGAGTCCGGGGCGCTTTCATTTGCATTCGAGGAGAGGAAAGATGAGTCTGTTTAGAGAAGAACCGAAAGACCGAAGCGTTCAAACCGGACTCGCATCAGTTTTTGCTGTGGTAGTTCTTGTTGCCACCGTAAACTTCTATAGATTTTTCCGTTATTTCCCAGCGTAGGTATCCCGCATGTTGCCGCGCATCAGAAAACGCGGTTTTTTGATCATGCGCCGGTTTGAGAGTAAATCCTCAGCATCATCGCCGAAGCGTAGCGAAGGCTCTCTGGTAAGTTAGAGTCGACGGGGCGAAGAGTGGAAAACCCCGATCGCAGCCACGATCGGGGTTTCCGTTTCTAGTAGCCCCCGTAGAGTAAAGAGAACCACAACAACCAAGTTCGGCGTTGCACAACGGGACAGCCATTACCAGTTTGAATCTATCATTTCGTCTTTTGTTCGCCTAACGTCAGCCGCCCAATCTTGGGGATTCGATGTTGGTGGTTGGGTCGGGTGGCGCGGGGATACGCACGCTAGCCTGTTCCAAAAACTGCCTGGTTGGATTTCGATAGGTAGGGTGGTACTTGGGGTGGCTGGGTTGCGAACTAACCCGCTCCGGGGCGACTGTGCCTGTACTGTGCTACTCAGACCTCAAAATCCCAAACAGAACCGCACAGTCCAAGCAGTTCCCATTGCGTCATCTATCTATTTTTCCAATAAAACAAAAGTTGACGGTGACCACCCACGATTAGAAATCCGATGCTCTATCCGTTTGAGCTACGCGCCCATGCGAGCACAGATTATAGTACCCGCAGTTGAAGTGATCCCAAACCTGGGCTTGCAACGCCTTTAAAGGCTCAAACCCAGAACCTAGAGGCATTCGGAACGACCACAGGGCGTGCTCATCTTCCGGCCGTTTGGACAGCTGCCATTGGAATCGTGATTTTCACAGTGTCGGGTTCCGTCCATACGGTCTTGCCGCTCGTCAGATCGAGCCGATTCATGGTGACCTTCAATTGCTGATGCTCCACCTCGATGAGCAGATAGTGGTAATTCACCTGCTTACTCTGGAAAAGATCCGCCGGAGAACGCTCTATTGGATACGCGTGCGCTCCTCCCCCGCCTGACACGAAATAAGTGACCCCTCCGTGCTCATGACGCTCGTAGTTGTGAACGTGTCCGGAAAAGACCACGATGCGGAAGCGAGCATGAGCCTGGCGGCTCTCCAGCATCTTCGCCAACGCCTGCTCCGTTGTGCGAGCCGAGTGCCCGCCGCCGAACGCCTTCGCGTCAGAGGAACTGGTGTAAGGCGGATGATGGAACATCAGGAACACAAAATCCACGTCAGAAGGAATGTGATCGAGCTTTTCGGCCAGCCATTCGCCTTGCGGATCGGCGGTTTCGTCTAATGAGCTGTCGAGCACGAGAGCCACGGTATTGGCAGCACGCACCGAGTAGTACCGGCTGTTCTTCAGGTCCGGGAAACGCCGGAAGTAGTTGCCCAGAGCGACGTTCGCGTCTCCATGTAAATCATGGTTGCCCAGGGCCGGATATACCGGAATTTTCTTGTCGCGCCAAATAGCCGTCTCGCTGTCCCAGACCTTCCAGTCGTTTTCGTCGTAACCGTTGTAGACAATATCGCCCGTGAAGCAAATAAAGGCCGGATTGACATCGGCAATAGCCTTCACCAAGGCGACGCGCACGGCAGGATTTGCGGCCTCGGTGTCTGCGGGATTGTGGAACCGCGTATCTCCATAAGCTACGAATCGAAGCGGAGTCTTCACATCGAGCCTTATGTCGACGGGGACCGTCTGTGCACTTGATTTCCTGCAGCATGTCAGTGCGAGCAGCGTCACAGTCGCGAAAAACACGACTACGGATTTTGCCAAATGTCTGCGTTGCGAACTCATAGGAAAGATTTCCACTTCGGAATTAGAGCTTTATTTTCCCACCACCAGCACTTCGAATTGACCATTTTCCACCGTCGAGAGGAAAAGCCGGTGAGTTCTCCGATCCACTGCCATGGTCTTGGCTCGTGGGGCCGTCTTCACTGTCTCAACAATCGAGTATGTGTCAGGACTGTCCTGGCGAATGACAGTGATGGTGCCTTCGCCGTTGGAATTGAAAATCAGCTTCGTCTCCGGATCGAAGGCAGTCGCGTCCACGTGATCGCCGATCGGTAAGGTGGTGATGACTTTGCCGGTATCAGCGTTCATTACCGCCATGACCTTGCTGCGGCAGCCGACAAACAGTCGCCGGTTGTCTCGGTCCATCGCCATGCTGCTGGGAGAAGTGCATGGGGCTGTGGGCCAGCGCTGTTCAACTTTGAGTTCTCGGGAATTGATCCGCAGCACGAGACTCTCGTCTTCGAGATTGTCGTAAACAGAGCCGTTTCCATCGGCCGCCGCAAATTCTGGTCCGCCATTCAGGTTGACTGTGCCTGCAACCTTTCCGGTGGCGGCATCAATCGCCGTTGCGCTGTTGCTCCCCCCATTGAAAGCGAAGACGCGTGACGTCGCCGGGTCGTAGATAATCGCGTCGGGCTTTTGCCCAGTCGGCACATCCGCGATCGGTTTCAGCGTCTTCAGGTCGAAAATAGTCACAGTGGAGGCCTGCCCGTTGCTTGCAAATCCGCGACCGGCCTCGGGAGAGATCGCAATTCCGTGCACGCCGAGCGTTTTCGGGATGCTGCCGACGACCGTAAGTGCATCGATGTCGAGCACCTCTACCTGCGTCCCATGCGAGACATACAGCCGACGCGCGCCTTCGTCCACACTCAGATAGTCCCAGCTCCCCTGCCCCGCAATTGGAATCTTCTTGATGACGGAATACCCACTGGACTCTGCCGGCGCAGCAAACAAGGCGCAGTTAAGGAATACAACGACGGCAGGAAAGAAAAAGCGCTTTAGCATTGATAAATCCTCAGCCGCAACCTTAGAGCATGCCCCTGAAATTTGCCTGAAGGCGCAAATTCGGTTCGTCAGAACATAACCCGAACCATGAACTGCAGCTGCCGGGGCAACCCGGTACCGGTGTTTGGGGACGCCGCGTTGTCGTTGTTGTTGTTGAAGTTCACGGTTGAGCTGATGATACCGAAGTTGCTGGCAGCCGTAAGGTTCGCGGCATTGGCTCCGGGAGCGTAGGTAAGGTTGAGTGCTCCAGGATCGCCAAGCTGAACGTGGTTGAGAATGTTGAATGCCTGTACGGCGAACTCCATTGACACGTGCTCCGTGAGCTTCGTTTCTTTTGTGAGAGCCAGGTCAATCTGCCAGGAGTTCAGGGCACGGATCATGCCGTTGCTCTCGTCGCCAAACCGCAGGAAATTTCCGTTCGCGTCTACAGGCGGCGCCTGGAATGCCGCCGGATTAATCAGTGGCACACCATTCGAATTCGGGCTCGCGGGACGAGAGTTGGGTAGGGTTAACGGAACACCCGGAACAACATCAGGACGCTGGCTGGTTTGGTCGTTGCCATCGGGAAGGGCGTAGGTATAGGGAAGTCCGGCGGCGGCGAATGGCGAATTCGGATAAATCGTGGGGTCAATGCTGTTGCCGAGATCCATCTGAACAGTTAACGGATGCCCGGTGTGCCATAACCCGATGCTGCTCAAGCTCCATCCCCCGACCACTTTTCCCACCGCGCCATGACCGTTCAGGTAGGTCTTGCCCGGACCAAATGGAAGCTCATAAACGGCATTGACGACGACATTGTGGCGAACATCAAAAATGCTCGGGCCTTTATCGCAGGCCAGGCAATTCACGTTCTCGGGACCTGACGACTCGCCCCCACCCACCGAACCGTTATTGATGGAATGAGACCATGTGTAGCGCGACTGGAAGGATAAGCCCTTGCTAAACCGCCGTTCGAGGGAAACGCCAAGAGCGTGATAGGTGCTCGATCCAATGTCTTTCTTGCTATCCACCGAACCAAACGGATTCCCACCCGGATAATACTGGTCCAGTGGACGAACACAGTCCCCGTCGGCAGGATTGAACACGACCGGGGTGGTGCAGAGGTTTACGCCGCCGCGCGAAAAAAGCCGCACGCCGTGGCTTCCAAGATATTGGATGGAGAACAGGAAATTCGCGGGCAATTCTTGGTCAACAGTAAGTCCCCAGGTCTCAGCATACAAATCACGCCTCCCCTGCCGTTGGAGCGCGCGAGGATGGCTGGCTTGCTTGGTTGACGAGCTTATACCCGACAGATCGGGGTCAGTCTGCTCAAAGGCTGGGCTTAATGGCTGCGAGGAGTTGACCAGAACGCGAAATGTGTCGCTCTCAAGTCCCGCATTGAGGTCGTCATTCTGCGCCGCACCGTGATAAATGCCAAAGCCCGAACGAAACACCGATTTGCCATGTAATGCGGCCGGCGCCCAAGCCAGAGCGATCCTGGGATCAAAGTTCCGGTAGTTCGGATTGTACAGAGCTGGATTTGTTGGACATGGGGGCGTGTTGATCGGACCGGGACTCGGCGCAACATTGAATGAGCCCGACCCTAGACAGACCCCGTGAAACTGGTTGAGGTCAAACACCGTGGTTCGGTTTGTCGCTTCGCTGGCGACTCCGTAATATTCCCAGCGCAGGCCCGCCGTGAACGTGAACGTGGGTGTCACCTTCCACTCGTCCTGGAAGTACGGCATATAGAAAGTTCGACGCAGCCGATGGCAGCACCAAGGAGCGATGTAGTTGATATTCGAAACCGCAGCCGTTGTCATCGAGCTATCGTCGCCGAACGTCAGAACATTATTGGAAGTTTGCCCCTGATTGAGCCTGACGTGCCGGATCTCCATGCCGGCCTTGAAGGTGTGCCGACCGTGGCTCCAGATCAAGTTGTCGACGACACCATAGGTGGTGCCGACCTCGATATCGGCGGTGTTATCGTTGAGACCCACGAAATCGCTCGTATTGACTGCAAACGGTAGCGCGCTTGCTTGCGGATTATGAAATGGAGCGCGATTGATATAGAACTTCGCTTCGTTGAAGAGATTCGGCTTAAAGGTGTGCTCGAGCGCCAGCAGGTAGTTCGCCGGGTGGTTGATCGTTTGCAGCTTGTCCGGTGGAAGACTGGCACCATTCGGCGCATTCACCAGGCTGATGTCGCGCTGGGCCCGGCCGTAGAGCAAGGTATTTTCGTTGATCTTATGATCAATTCGCACTAACCAGGTATCCTCATGCACGGTCGTAGGTGTGGCGGCCGTAACCAAGTCGTCATTATTAACGTTAGTGAGGTTGTTAGGGTCCCCTTGGTATTGGAAGGCAGAGTCTGGATAAACAAAGCGTGGCGAACACCCATTAATCGTTCCGACCGATGCACGCCACGGGTAAGCTTGCATGATCCTACACATTTGTGGCGATTGCGTCAGAACACTTCGCTGGAATGAAGTTGCGAGCGCATCGTACACCTTCGGGTTTATCGGATCGGGAAGCGCTGCGCAGCAAACCCCCGACGGAACTGTGAATTGCTGAGTGATGGATTGTAGCTGCCGTAGTCCTTCGTAGCTGATGAAGAAGAATGTCTTATTCTTGACAATCGGCCCTCCGAAGGTAAGCCCGTACTGCCCCATGCGAAAGGGAGGGACTGCGGGATTGCCTGCGAGGTTATAGTCATTGAAGTTCCGCGCATCGAAAACGGAATTTCTGAAATAACCGAACAATGTGCCGTGCCAATCATTCGTTCCCGATTTCGTGACCACGTCGACCTGTCCGCCGGCTTGGGTGCCATACTCAGCGTCATACAGGGCGCTGTTCACGCGATACTCTTCAATGGCGTCCTGAGAAATCTGCAGGCGAGTTTGCGATTTCTGAGCTTGCTCTTGAATGCCTCCCGCATCGACGCCATCAATAGAAAAGTTATTGTCATCGCGGGCTCGGCCTGCAAAACGGATGGTGCGCTGATCGCCGCCGCCGTCGTCCTGCGCAAACGGAGCGAGAAGCGTGAAGCTGGCCCAATCACGCCCATTGTTGGGCAGATTGGCGATCTGGCTCGCGTCGATAACAGTTGCAGCTTCGGCCGAGCTCCGGTCAGTGGGCGCGGATGAGGCCTTTACGTCAATCTGCTCGCTGATTGCGCCCACTCCAAGCTGCACATCGAGCGTGCGTGTCTGGCCGACCCGAAGGATGACCTCCTCTACAAGCTTGGTTTTGAATCCAGGAGCGCTCGACGTCACCCTATATCTGCCGACTGCCAGGCCAGGAAACCGGTAATAGCCCTTCGAATTGGTCTGCTGCTCTTCGCTCAAACCGGTGTCGACGGCGAGAACTTTCACATCGGCCCCCGCGATCACGCTTCCCGACGGATCCGAAACCGTCCCTTCCAGCACGGCGCGATCTATCTGGGCGAACGCTGTAGGCACTCCGACGAAGACGAGCAGGGCGATGAGCGCCAATGCAAGTGTGAATCTAACGAGAGAAGAAGGAAGGGATCGGCAGAGAAAAGAGTTCATGGCTTCAGCTCCTTGTAGCTCAAGAAATGCTGAATCGGGAGAATCTCCGAAACGGCGGTCGCCACTCCGACGGAGACCGCTTTCTCCGGTTAAGTCGGATTTCAGTGAACGAGAGTGACAGCAAATCCTAGAGACCTGGTGTGACAGAGGAATGAATACAAAGTTAATATTTTTTCAGATTGTCGATTGTTGAATCTTTCGGTCTAAGCGTCCCAGGCAGCATTAAGCCAACTTGTTAACACTTCTGATCGCAATTTCGTCTTCCTACCATCAAAGACTGCCGTCGGGAGCGGCGCTGATGTCGACGCCAACGCGCACACTTGATCCTCTACATCGCAACAGAACCTTCGCTGCTTTCTTTTGCCCCATTCTCCTTCTTGCTTCTGGCATCGCGGTGGCACAAGAAAGAGTAGATCCTGATGCAGCCGGCCGCATTCGCGACGCGGCATTGAATCATTCTCAAATTATGAATATGGTTGGCTACCTCACCGACATCGCCGGGCCACGTTTAACCGGCTCGCCCAACCTGAAACTAGCCGAGGAGTACGCTCGCGACAAGCTTCGCGAGTGGGGCCTCGTCAACGCTCATCTCGAAGCTTGGGGACCATTTGGCCGCGGCTGGTCGCTGGAAGGGATCGCCGCGAATATGTTGTCACCCGGCTTCAGCCCGCTCATCGCCTACCCTAAAGCCTGGAGTCCCGGCACAAACGGCAAGGTTCGGGGTGAAGTTGTTTTTCTCGACGCGAAGTCCGCTACCGACCTCGACAAGTACAAGGGCAAGCTCAAAGGCAAGATCGTCCTGTTCTCGCCCGTCCGGCGCGTCGATCCGCTATTCGATCCACCCGCGCAACGGCAGACGGACGAACAGTTGCAACGTCTTGCCAATGCCCAGCCATCGGGCGAGTCTCGGCCGTTTCAATTCACCCCTGAACAGCGGGCAGCCGAGGAACTCAACTATCGCAAATGGCAGTTGCTCCAAAGTGAAAATGCGGCGGTTGTACTCGAACCCTCTTATCACGATGCGGGAACGGTTTACGTTACGTCGGCCACCGTGCCGTATCCGCCCGCGGTGCCCTATGAAGAGCGCGCGCACGCCTGGGACCTCAGCCCACCGGTGGTCACGCCGCAGGCCAACGTCGCCGCTGAGCAATACAACCGTATCGTCAGACTTGTGATGCGCGGAATCCCCGTTCAGCTTGAAGTGAACATCGCCGTTCGTTTCTCAGAGGATGACCCTATGAGTTACAACGTCATAGCTGAAATTCCCGGCACGGATTTGAAAAATGAAGTCGTGATGGTGGGCGGTTCGATCGACTCCTGGCACACGGGCACCGGGGCCACCGACAACGCCACGGGCGCCGCCACTGCGCTCGAAGTCATCCGTATCCTCCAATCCCTTGACCTGAAGCCCCGGCGCACGATCCGCATCGGGCTGTGGAGCGCGGAAGAACAGGGGTCACTCGGCTCTCGCGCCTATGTGGCTGCCCGCTTTGGACGCAAACAGAACGCAGCCGATAGCCCAATCGGCCGCGATCGCTTCCAGTGGAAGCCCGAACATGAAACGTTCGACGCCTATTTCAATTTCGACTACGGTACTGGCCGAATTCGGGGGCTCTATTTGCAAGGCAACGAAGCCGCTCGACCGATTTTCCGTGACATGCTTGAGCCCTGCAAAGACCTTGGCGCCTCTACGCTTTCACTCGCCAATATCGGCGCCACGGATCACATTCCATTCGATGAGATGGGCCTGCCGGCTTTCCAGTGGATACGAGACTATATGGAGGGCGACAACACGCGCGCTCCTCACACCAACATGGATACCTACGATCACGTACTCGAAGACGACCTCAAGCAGTCAGTTGCTGTCGCGGCGACCGTTGTCTATCAACTTGCGGTGCGCGAGGAGAGAGTGCCACGCAAGCGGCTGCCTTTCGACTGAGCCGGCTACAACTCTTGTTAACATTTCGTCGGCTGCGGACGTCTATCATTCGGTGGGGTTTGTACGCATGGCCTGGAGGCCAGAAGACAGCGGTGAACTGCTCACGGCGGGTCTGGGGTATCGGCCGGTGAGGGAGCAATCCGCGTCCGCTGGCTTGGAAGACGCAGCGTTGGTGGGTGCAGCACGCGATGGCGACCGGGCGGCGTTCGGGCGCCTCTACGATCGCTACGCCCGCATGGTCCACGGAGTTCTTCTGGCGAAGGTTCCGCTCGGCGACGTGGAGGACCTGGTTCAGGATGTCTTCATATTGGCACTACGGCGCCTGTCTACGTTGCGGGAGAACGGGTGCTTTGGGGCGTGGCTGGCCGCGATTGCCCGCAACCGGGCGAATGACTACTACAGGCAGTCGGTGCCAGAGGATCAGTTGTCGGATGACAGGTCTGCCAAAGGTGAAGAAAGCGGCGGTGCCAGCGGAGATGCTGAAGGTGAGGCTGCTGCAATGCTCGACGCGGTCAAGAGCCTACCAGTTGCCTACAGGGAAACATTAGTCCTGCGGCTGGTGGAGGGCATGACCGGTCCCGAGATCGCGGCCCGAACTGGATTGACGCACGGCTCGGTTCGGGTGAACCTGCATCGGGGCATGCAGCAACTTCGCGCGAAACTAGGCTCGACCCCGAGCCGCACTGGCCCGGAACAGGAGAAGCGGTAATCATGGACACGGGCAACAAGGGAGCGGAAAACGAATCCATGCCGAGGAACAACGACTATCTGTGGGATAGTTCCGGAGAACCGGATCCTGAAATCCAGAAGCTCGAAAAGCTGCTCGGGAAGTTCCGCCACGACCGCCCTGTTCCTGTATTTCCTGAGATCGCGCCGGCTCGACGATGGGCATTGTTTCCCTGGCGGCTCCGACTGTTTCCCGCCGTGGCATCGGCGGCTGCCTTAGTGGCCATCGCGGCAGCCACATTTCTTTTGCATGGAAAGAAGCCGGTGCCGATCACAACAGCCGGTTGGGATGTGTCGCGCTTGGCCGGAACACCCCGCATCGGACGCAACACTGTCAGCGGGAAAGAAACGAGCCGACTCGGCGTGGGCCAGGTGCTTGAGACCGACCTGCAGTCGCGCGCTAGCCTTCGCGCTGAAGATACCGGCCAGATCGAGGTGGAACAGTGCTCGCGCCTCCGTCTCATGACGATGGGCGCTGATCTGAACCGGATCGCTCTCGATCGCGGAACGATTCAAGTTTATATCTGGGCTCCTCCCGGCCAATTCGTAGTAGACACGCCCTCGGCTATGACCGTCGACCTCGGCTGCGCCTACACCTTGAAGGTGGACGAATCCGGCGCGGGGATGGTGCGCACCTCGCTCGGCTGGGTCGGTTTCAAGTTGAACGGCCACGAGTCTTTTATTCCCGCGGGCGCGGCCTGTGCGACACGACCGAAAGTCGGCCCCGGCACACCATACTTCGAGGATGCGTCGCCGACATTTCGCGCTGCTTTGGCTAGATTTGATTTTGAAGACAGCACAGCGCAACAGCGCATCGGCGATCTAGCGATCATGCTCGGGGCGGCGCGCAAACGTGATGCACTCACATTGTGGCATCTGCTGGCGCGGGTCGAACAGGGACCGAGAGTTCTCGTCTACGATCGGTTGCGAGCCCTCGCCCCTCCTCCTGCCAGTGTCACAAAAGATGGAATCTTGCGCCTCGACCAACCTATGCTCGATCAGTGGTGGAACCAACTCGGCTTCGATGACATTTCGGTTTGGCGCCATTGGGAGCGTTCCTGGTCCGGAGCAGCTAAGCCCATTTCCGAAACGAAGTGAACGCGCTTACGCTTTTAATTCCTCCTTCGACTTTGCCGCGGATGTTCACACCACGTGTTAACACTCCGGACTCTGATCGCGTCTTTTGAACGTGGGCTAAGACCAGCGAAACCAAGGAGACTCGAAAATGAATTCACGCGCATTTCCACGCCTGGCAATCAGCATTGCGATAGTTCTGGTTGGATTCACCAGCTATGCCCAAGCAGGTCCGCCTCTCATCTGCCATCCCATTGAAATCGGGCAAGCGAAGTCGCTGCCCTGGATCGACTGGAACCAGAAGGGAACTGGAGGCTATGACTTGAAGAACCTGACACGGGATACGCTTGCAATTCTCGATTCAAGCGCGCCCGTGCTGCTGCGAATGGAGACCCTTCGACGCGCCACCATCTATGCTCGGCAGGATCCGCAAGTCGCGAAAGAATTGCTAACGCGCCTTCAGGCGCGTGCCGCCACTTCAACCGACTCCGGCCTATCTGAAGCTCTGGCATGGTTTGACGTCGGCTATCTCATCGAGACCTACCAGCAATGGATCGGCAAAGCCGAACCCAATCCCGCGGCCGGTCTTGACGGATACGCCTGGGTCAAGAAAGCCGTCAGACTGCGCGGCCAAGATCCGGAAATGGAATTCGCTGCGGCTCTCATTACCCTCACGGGCCCGGAGAGCGATCACCGTGAACATGCTCGGAAGGCAATGGCCGGCGCCGGCAACGATCCGCTTCTCGCCCAGAACTTGGCCTCCGATTTTCACAGCCAAACAGTCTCCGAACTGCTGACCAAAGCCCCGACAGGAGTGTTCTAACCATGCACTCGCTCATGAAGAAACTTCTCTCGGCAGCGGAAATGAGCTCACTGCTGCCTCGCATACTGGCGTTTGGATTGTTAGGGCTGTTTTGCGCCAGCCTGCTGATCGCAGATGATCAGCAGGCGGCGTCGGACGTTACCGTTCACGAGTGGGGAACGTTTACTTCGATTGCCGGCAAGGACGGTGTCGCGGCGGAATGGTCTCCATTGACCGGATCCACCGATCTGCCCCAATTCGTGGAGCATTTCCGCGAACCCAACTTCAAGCTCGGGCTTAGCGGAACGATTCGAATGGAGACTCCGGTTCTGTACTTCTACTCTCCCCGAGATGCAACAGTGTCGGTCAACGTCTCATTCTCTAAAGGAGTCATTACCGAGTGGTATCCACATGCAGATCGTGTTGAACCTAGCGGGGTTTTGCGGGACGCCCTCTTGAGTCGATTGAAATCTGATGGGAATATCACGTGGAGTCATGTCGCGATCTCTCCAAATCTGAGTGGCGAGTTCCCGCGCGAGGCCCGATCAGATCGCTACTATGCAGCGCGCGAGACCTCGTCCACGCCTTTGCACATCAAGACAACCACCGCGGACCAGCAAGAAAAGTTTCTTTTCTATCGAGGAGTCTCGGCTGCTCCGTTGCCCCTATCCGCCATGCAGAACGCGGACGGCCGGTTGCTCATTAACAGTCTCGAGGCAAGCGAAATCCCGGCTATCATTCTTTTCGAGCGCCGGGGAGATCGGGTTGGCTATCGCTGGGTGCGGTCGCCCAGGGATGGCACGGTTGTCGAATCGCCGGAACTGAACGGTGATCTAGACTCCCTTTACCGCGATGTGGAAGGAACCCTAGTTGATCAGGGTCTTTATCCAGATGAAGCGCGGGCCATGGTAGAAACCTGGCGTGACACCTGGTTCGAGGAAGGTAGCCGCCTGATTTACATCGTGCCGCGCGGATTCATCGACCACATCTTGCCACTCACGATCAATCCCGCACCGACCCAAATCGTGCGCGTTTTTGTCGGGCGACTCGAAATCGTGACACCTGCGACCGCAAATGCGGTAGAGACCGCCCTTGCCACTCGTGATGAAGCGACTCTCAAGAAATATGAACGCTTTCTGGAGCCGATTCTCCAAACAATAAAAGAAGAGCACCTCGAATCAACGTCGGCAACTCGAAACCGTCGTTAATTGACTCGACTGAAACTGCTCACGCCCTACTGCTTCTGGGCCGTCACTATGTTGTCGTCCGGATTGCGGTCGATCAACTTGATCAGAGGATCGATGCCTGCCTCACTGGGTACTTTGTCCACGGTGACGGTGAACTCCTGATGCTCCTGCTCGATCTTGTGTTTCTGCAGATACAGGAATTTGCCGTCACCGTCGAGAACGCCGATATCGACGAGATCGTGCGCCGGGATCAGATGTTCCTGCCCCTTTCCATCCGAGCGGTATTTCTTGGCTTCTACAGCAATGCGTACCTGGTATTTGCCGCTCGGCAACGGAGAGTAGGTGGCTGAAACCGCCCGATTGTCGAAGATCGTAATATTTTCGAACCAGTCCTCGTAGAGATACTGGAACTCCGGCGGCGTAACCTTTCTGAGGTAGTCCTCCAGTTCTACCGACGTTGGATATGGCGGCCCTTTGAAAGCGTAATCCTTCGTCATGGCGGCCAGAGCCTGGCTCACGCGGTCTTCGCCGATATAGTCCTGCAAGGCATACATGACCTGACCGCCCTTGTTGTAGTGGATGTATCCCTGATTGGGCTCCACTCGCAGCAGCGGCTTTTCCTCGTTGCGCTCTTGTCCCCGCCCCCGGAGGTAGCCATCCAATTGATAGCGCAGGAATTTCTTCATCGATTCCGGGCCGTAGGTATGCCGCATCACCATCAGCGCGGTGTACTGCGCCAGGGTTTCGACGATCGCAGTTGCGCCCTCCGTGTTCGCGCTTACCACCTGGTGTCCCCACCACTGATGGCCAGTTTCATGCGCGGTCACAAAGAAAGGAAGATTCATCGCATCTTTTTTCCTGGGATCGACGTAGGTGATGAAGCCAATGCCCTCGGAAAATGGAATCGTGTTGGGGAAGGATTCGGCAAAGTCCCCGTAGCGCGGAAACTCAACGATGCGCAGTTGATGGAACTGGAATGGGCTGAAAGATGTAGTGCAGTAATCGAGCGTGGCCTGCATTCCCAGCATCATCCGGTCGAGATCGAATTCGTGTCCTGGCTGGTAGTAGATCTCCAGATTCACATCGTGCCATTGCCCGCGCCGAACCGCGTAGCGCGCCGAGTTAGCCGAAAAGATGCCGCTGAGAATGGGCGCATCGGCCTTGTAGTGAAAATATCGGCGGCCATCTTGCAGCCATTCTTTTTGCAGGTAGCCGGGCAGGATTGCAATCTGATCCGGAGTAGTGCTGACCGTGCCTTCGAAATTCACCCAGTCCGCGTCGGTGGCGAGATAACTATTCTGGCGGGCAGCGACATCTTCGAGTTTCGGCAGCCCGGGAGATTTCTGCAGGCCATGGCGATGGCGGGCGCTGTCATCGACCAGTTGCACGTCCTGAAAATATCCAATGAAAGGAACGTAGGTGCCGCTGACGAAGCTCCCGTTGTGTACGATGTCGCCATTGGGATTGGAATTCACGAATCCGGGATTGGGATAGGCGAGCGCGAAGGCGAGCGCGACCCACTCGTGCGGCTGCAACGGCTTTGCCAGGCGAAACGCGTAGAAACCGAGGTCTGAATCTTGAATCACCGGCGTCTGCCCGCCGTCGAAGCTGAGCGTCTGCACTTCAATGTTCGGACGCGGGATCACATCGACGTCTTCCGGCCAGATAGTCACGGCTACGCTGTCGATTGGGGTATCAGTCTTGTTCTCCAACCATTCCTTACCGCGAAACACAGCCAGCCGTTGCTCAGGGTAAAGGTCAACATCGGCCAGAATATCAGTCACCCTCGGCTGAGGCGTTTTCTGATACTGCTTGTATTTGATCTCGTATTGCGCCCGTGCCTCCTGGAATTTGAAAGTCGTAAGATAGCGGTTCAAGATATGTGTGTTGTAATAAATGTAGCCGCCCACACCCACGAAGAGCAGTCCAAAGACCGCAAAACTGATTCTGACAAGAGCCGAGAGGCGCGCGCGGACGAACCTCAGCCGATTTCGCAGGCTTCCTTCCATGCCACGCACCCACAACAAATTGGTTGCCATCGCCAACAGCACGGCGCCAATCCCCCAGTACAAATGAAACCAGAAAAGCGGCTGCGCGTAAGGACCGTAGCCATTCATATCGGAGTAAACTACTGCCGGCGATTCCCCGATCCGGTAGAGGTAATCCTGAAAATTCATCTGGGGCAGCGCAATGGCCGCCACGAAATACAACACCATCACGAAGTGCCCGAGATATTTGTGATTCACGATGGTGTGCACCAGCAGCGCAATCACACACAGGATCCAGAACGTGATCAGCCGATTTCCGATCAAGTCGGTCAGATACAAACCGAACTCGAAATGATAATAACCGTGGCCAATCTGCACGATCAGGCCGCACAGCATCGCCATGAGGACGAGCAGGATCTGCACCAGCATCAACGCGGACAACTTGCTGCCGAACACCACCCATCGCTGCACGGGCAATGCGTCCATGATCTGACTGAGCTTAGCGTCGCGTTCACGCCAGGCCAGTTCGCCTGAATAAAAAGTGACGATCGCCAAAATGAAAAGGGCAAACCCGGCGCCACCCAGGTCCAGCATGCGCCAGGTGACGGGATACACGGGAGTGGCAAACGGAGCATTGACTCCGTAGGCGGAAAAAATCGCCATGAGAGCCCCGGCCAGTACAAGAACAGCAAAAAAGACGCTCTTGATGGTCTCGGCGAACTGCAATCGCGTCAGAGAAATCAGTTCGCGGAAAGAGTCGGCTACCCTGAAGGTCGGGTGAGTCAGTGCTAACCCGTGCGCCATTGCGGCTGGCAACTCCGTCACCGGCTCAAGCTGCAGCGTCTTTCTAGCCTTGCCCGCCGCGTAACTGAATGAGAAACGGGCGTACGTCGCCGCCAGAATGGTTGCGCCGATTCCCAGCCACAGAACGCGATTCCACACCAAGACTCCGCTGAATGGCACCAGCTGGCTATTGCGCTGAAAGGGAGTCCAGTACTGTGTCAGGTGCGAGACGGCGTTTCCTCCAAACGGGTCCACCAGCGCCGCGAGTTTGCTCACCGTCAGGTCAGACGACAACTGGTTCGCGACAAAGTAGCCGATGAGCAGCAGCACACTGCCCGTATATACCGGCAGCATCTTCCGTCCCAGCGCTGCCAATGCGAAAAAGATCGCAGTGGTCAAAATAAGGTTGGGGATGACCAGCGTGAAGTAAGGCTGGACGTATGCAGGAAAACTTTGTGGCCCCACGCGCGCGGCGTCCAGCCAGGGGACACGCGTACCGGCCCACGCTCCCAGCCCTACACCGGCGAAGACTACCAGTTGCACCGCAACAGCACCCAGAAATCGGCCCGCCAGATAATCGAACTTTGTGATCGGGGCGGTATAGAAGAACGCGGTCGAGTTACTCTCCACATCCTCGTGGGTCGCCTGCCCAGCTAGCGACGCAGTCACGATGACTCCGAAGAAGCTGACATACATAATGATGAAGTTCAGGGCAAAAGGCGACGTAACCAGAACCTTGCCGCCAGTGCCGAAGTCGATTGTGGCGCCAGCAAACGCGCCGCCTGACATGAGCACGAACAAGAATCCCAGCGCGAAGAACACCAGAAAATATACGTAGGTGGAGATGCGGCGCAGCCGGCGGGAAAACTCGAACGCCGAAATCGAAAAGGCGACGGAAGCGGCCATGGATCAGTTCACCGCACCGGCTGCAGGTCGGTGGATAAATCCTCGGATGGTGGCGAAATACAAGTCTTCCAGATCCGGTGAGGCAGGCTCGAAGCCGGCTTCCGGTTGCTGCTCGCTCAATAAGTGCACCAGTGTCTGCCCAGCGAACAGTCGCATGGAAATGACTTGAAAGCGCTCACGGTAGCTCGCCAGTTCAGAGTGGGCGATCGATTTTGTCCAAACCCTGCCCGCTAACTCCGCCACCAACTGAGTCGGATTTCCCGTAACCAGCACACGCCCTTCGTGAATGATCGCCATCGCCCGGCAGAGGTCGCTTACATCGGAAACGATGTGGGTGGAAAGAATGACGATGATGTTCTGCCCGATCGCGCTCAACAAGTTGTGGAAACGCACACGTTCTTCCGGATCGAGACCGGCGGTCGGTTCGTCAACGATGATCAGTCGGGGATTGCCCAGCAGGGCCTGCGCGATGCCAAACCTTTGCTTCATGCCACCGGAGAAGCCGCCCAACGCCTTGCGTCGATGTTCGTAAAGGTTGGTTTGCTGCAGAAGTGCCTGGACGACTGCCCGTCGTTCCTTGGTGTTCGTGATGCCTTTCAAGGTGGCAAATTGCGTGAGCAAATCTTCCGCCGGAACCTTAGGATAAAGCCCGAATTCCTGCGGCAGATAGCCCAGCACGCGACGAACGGCGTCCTTTTGATGCAGCACATCGATATCGCCCAGGGTTGCGTGACCGCTATCGGCTTCTTGCAGGGTGGCCAGAGTTCGCATCAAGGTGGACTTGCCAGCGCCGTTCGGCCCGAGCAGCCCGAACATGCCCAAAGGGATAGACAGCGAAACACTCTGCAGTGCCTTCGTGCCATTCGGATATTGCTTGGAGAGGTTTTCGATTCGGAGTTCCATCGTCATGGGATACGACTCGGACCCAATTTCGGGTTCACACTGCAAAAAGTTCCTGGGAGCATCTTCAATTGTCGCTTCGCACGCCGCGGTTCGAGACCTATGTGAACCTGGTCCTCGGCGTTCAATGTGCCAGCCCGAATAATATATAAGGATCGAGTCGAGGGAGCATCCGCCGCAGCGGCGGAGATTTGAGCGCACTCGCCCAACCCTGGTCTTCGGCTTGAGCCTCCGTTTAAGCGCCGTGGCCAAAATCTTGCCGGCCTGGGGCAGCCTCCATTCTTCTTATGGAACGGTAAGGAAGGGCGCCAGGCAACCCCTTAAGCCATAAGAGTTAAGCTGGTTTGGAAAGGACTAGTGGTCGTTGAGAGGTGGTTGAAGGCCTTTGTAGGCTTCATTTGATCGTAAATGGTCTTTCGCTTTCCTGGTCGCGCACATCGTATCTTCTATGTCACATTAGAAGTTCAATGCCTGCCACCACCGACGCCAGGGCTGGACGCGCCGCCTTCACCCATCCTGGGTTTGTGCTGTTCCAGGTCGCCAGGTTCCTGATTGTCTCGGCGGTCGAGATGCAGGCCGTGGCGGTTGGATGGCAAGTTTACGAGATCACCAAGAGGCCGCTCGATCTCGGCTATGTCGGTCTGGCGCAGTTTCTGCCGGGAATCTTGCTGTTCCCCATCTCTGGCCAGGCCTCCGATCGTTTCGAGCGACGCCACGTGCTCTCTGCTTGTTATGCCGGCTACGCACTCTGTTTTGTCTGGCTGCTGGCTCTGGCGGAACGCGGTGTGCACTCGGTCCATTCGATCTATGTAGTGTTGATTCTGATCGGCGTGGTCAGGTCTTTTAACGGCACGGCGAGTCGATCGATTTTGCCGCAGCTCGTTCCTGAAGAACACTTTCCCAATGCCGTCGCATGGAATGCCAGCATCTTCCAGGCGGCAACAATTCTCGGGCCGTCGTTTGGAGGAATTCTTTATGCGGCCTTCCGTGGCCCTTCTTCCGTTTATGTGGTTGCACTGCTGACAGCAATTGGCGCGACGGCTTCGTCGTTTCGCATCAAGCCCGAGGGGAAGGCGCGCCCACGCGAGCCGATCACATTCAAGACTGTATTCGCAGGGCTCCACTACATAGGGAAGAAGAAGCTGATCCTGGGTGCGATTTCGCTGGATCTGTTTGCCGTGCTGCTGGGCGGGGCCGTTGCTCTGCTTCCGGTATATGCGCGAGAAATTCTTCATACGGGTCCGTGGGGGCTGGGACTTCTGCGAACGGCTCCGGGCGTTGGGGCGGCGATCATGGCGGTCTTGCTGGCACACCGGCCATTGCGCGGACGGTCCGGACCTACCCTTCTGTGGTCGGTTGCCGGCTTTGGAATCTTCACGATTATCTTCGGCGTCTCGCGCAGCCTCACGGTTTCGCTGATCGCGCTGCTGCTGCTCGGAGCGAGCGACATGATCAGCGTGATCATCCGCGCCACGCTCACGCAACTGGCCACGCCGGATGAAATGCGGGGGCGGGTGACCGCCGTGGACATGATTTTCATTGGCGCTTCCAACGAGTTAGGGCAGTTTGAATCGGGCGTGACGGCGCAATGGTTTGGCAGTGTGCCGGCGGTAATTCTGGGCGGCGTGGGAACGCTAGTGGTCATCGCGGTTTGGGCATGGTTGTTTCCTGAATTGAGGCAAGCGGGGGAGTTGATGTCGATCGGCAAAGAAGAATTGCCCGCTCCCGCCGAAAGCTCTGCCCCCCGCTAGATCAATACAGGGTGGTCCGTCCTCTCAGGATATTCAACGGTCTTGCCCGAGCGACCGGACTTCCGGCCGGACAGCCGAGGCGGCAGTGGCCCCGTGTATTGCTATCGTTCCCTGCAGCCACGAACAATGCCGTAGAATGTCGGCTTCACGTCCCTCGACTCCACGGCACCACCGGGATCCGAATTGATCGAACGCTACTTCCGTCTTGCGGAAAATCAGACTACGGTGCGCCGCGAATTTCTCGGCGGACTCACCACGTTCGTCACGATGGGCTACATCGTCGTCGTGAACCCGCAGATTTTGGCGCAGGCGGGTATGCCCGTAGAAGGCGTCGTGTTTGCCACATGCGTATCTGCGGCCGTTGCCACACTGGTGATGGGACTGTACGCGAATTATCCTATCGCGCTGGCGCCGGGAATGTCGCTCAACGCCTATTTCACTTACGTCGTCTGCCTGGGCATGCACGTTCCGTGGCAGACCGCCCTCGGCGTTATTTTTTTCTCCGGCGTCTTCTTTCTGATTCTTACCGTTACGCGCGTGCGGGAGCAGATCGTCAATGGAATTCCAGAATGCCTGAAGTATTCCACTGCCGGAGGCATTGGGATGTTCATCGCATTTGTGGGATTGCGCAATGCCAAGCTGGTGGTGGCAAATCCGGCGACGTTTGTCAGCCTGGGCAGTTTCGCCAATCACGAAGCGCAACTCGCCTGCATCGGCCTTGCGATTATGCTCGTGTTAATGACCCGCAAGATCAGTGGAGCAATCCTGATCGGGATCTTCGCCACCACCATGCTGGGGATTCTGCGTGGCATGGCGAATTGGCCGACGGCTATTTTTTCCTGGCCGCATCCCAGTTCGACCTGGCTGCAACTCGATTTGCGCGGCGCGCTTCATCTCGGGCTGCTGGAAATTGTTTTCGTGTTTCTATTTGTCGATCTGTTCGACAATGTCGGCACGCTGGTCGGAGTATGCGAGCAGGGCGGATTTGTGAAGGACGGCAAAATTCCGCGGGTGGGGCGGGCGCTCGTGTCGGACGCGGTGGGCACCATTTTCGGAGCACTGACTGGAACTTCTACGGTCACCAGCTACATCGAAAGCGCAGCCGGCGTGGCCGCGGGCGCACGGACGGGACTAAGCAACATTTTCGTCGCGGGATTGTTTCTGCTGGCGGCATTTTGCGCTCCTCTCGCGACGGCAATTCCTGGGTATGCGACGGCCCCTGCCCTGATCCTGGTGGGAGCGCTCATGACGGAATCAATTGCCCGCGTGCAGTGGAAGGAATTTACGGAGGCGATTCCCGCGTTCGTGACTCTGGTGGCGACGCCGCTGACCTTCAGCATCGCGACCGGTCTCAGCCTAGGACTGATCTCGTACACCCTGGTGAAGGTGGCTGCGGGGAAGTTTCGGGAAGTGAGCCCGGTCATATGGATTCTGACCGCACTGTTCATTCTGCGCTATGTATATCTGGCCGCGGGGTGACGCCCTCGAGCCGGGCCTGAAAGGCGACCCGAGAAGTTCAGGCAGTCCTACGGAGAATGCGTCGTAGGGTTGCTCTCGCGGCCATGAGGCTTGTTCACCTGCAACTCGCCACCCGCGGCCTGCCCGTTGGTTGCATTCTTTCGACCGGGAGAATGCAAATCAGCGTAGCTTCGCACAGCAACTTTACGATACGCTCACGGTGACAGTTGCGGTGGTGCGACCGTACTGATTGGTGGCGTACAGGGTGTAAGTCGTAGTGGCTTTCGGATTAACCGTCACGCTGGTTGCACGCACGGCACCGAGCCCTGGGGAAACGATTACATAGTCGTCGCCGGCTACATTCCAGGAGAGCGTTACGCTGCCTCCTGAGGAAATCTGAGTGGCCGAAGCGGTGAAGCCGCTGATCGTGGGAACTGATCCGGTGGGATAGTTTACGCTCGTGTATACAGGAGTCATCTGCACGACTTCGAACGCCGATGCGGGCACGGTTTTCAGCGAGTCGAGATCGGAGCCCCAGCGGCTGTCCGAGACTCCCGTCACGAACAGAGCACTGCCGTTATCGGCGAGAATCAAGCCATAGCTCTTCATCGCCATCAGAATGACTTGCATCTGCGTGGAGAAGGCGGAAATGTCGTAGCTGGACCTTAGTCGAAGGCGCATTCCCATGGGCGGCGCTGTCGGATCGCTCGATGTGGCCGCCCAATGGGAAGCCGGAGGTATGAATGCGGCGCTGCTTTTCGGCAACGTGAAACGGAAGGCATGTTGAATCTTGCCGACCGCCACTTCATCGTAACGAACCAGGCCGGGAAAAATCGGTAGCCCGGCCGCATCCGCGGAAGTCCATGTGTCAGGACGTTGCTCGTTGCCTAGCAAATCCCACACCGCAGTCGAATCCGCATTCCAGCTTCCGTCCGAGTTGGGGGAAGCGTTATACATCTCGTACAGAAAGCAGTTGCCGTTATCGAGCACGAGCACGTGACGGTCGCCGGTGCTTGACGATCCGCCCTCGATCGGAGCGCCTGAGGGAATTGGCATCGGACCGGGATCGCTCTCATTCCCGTAGGCGCCCAGATTCAAATTGACCAGTGGCTGGCCTCCGTTCACTACCACGTACGAAATGCCGTACGTGGGCTCAGTACCCCAGTCGGGATGCAGGTTCACCGAGCCCACCCATTTGCCGATGATCGCGCTGGAATTCGGATCGACCGGCGCGGAAGAGATGTTGGTGTTCCACCGACTTTGGCTGGAGAAAGGAACAAAGCCGTTCAGGCTAGCGGCCTGGCCGACCGACA
>Ga0210406_10000619_pt1 | contig 47955 bp, 52 predicted proteins | sample IncBWC30MmetaG_FD_155454 | JGI IMG/M metagenome (GOLD analysis project Ga0210406, IMG submission 155454) | Forest soil microbial communities from Barre Woods Harvard Forest LTER site, Petersham, Massachusetts, United States - Inc-BW-C-30-M | ecosystem: Environmental > Terrestrial > Soil >...
TCGGGCGCGTGGATATTCGCGAAGATCATAGCTACGTGGACTTGCCTGAGGGTATGCCGAAGCCGATATTCAAGGAATTGCAGAAGGTGCGGGTGGCGGGCCGGGAGTTGCGCATCAGCCGGGTGAGCGAGAAGCCGCCGAAGCCGCCGCGCGCCACAATTGGCCGTCATCCTGGTGCCAGCCTAAGGGAGGCCAGGCATGTGAAGCCGAAAATAACGGCCCGCCGGCGCGCGAAAGATTAATGGTTGACCAACCTTAGAGGAGTGGATCATGGGCAAAGGCATGGATCGAAAGAAAGAGGACAAGAAGAAACCGACCAAGACGTTGGAAGAGAAGCGTGCGTTGAAGCGCGAGAAAAAAGCCAACCGAGGTTAATCGCTTAGGCTCCTACACCACCCGCCCGCGCCGGCCTCCGTCGCGGAAATCGCGGATATTGGCCGCCATCTCATCGATGCAGCGCTGGCGCGCTTCGCGCGCCGCCCAGGCGATATGAGGCGTCACCAATAGATTCGGGATTTGGCTGTCGAGGAGCGGGTCGCCGTCCACGGGCGGTTCCTGGGGCAGGACATCGATTCCCGCTCCGCCGAGTCGGCCGGCTTTTAGTGCCGTGGCCAGCGCCGCGCTGTCGATCAATGCGCCGCGCGCGGTGTTGATCAGCAGGGCATCGGGCTTCATCAGCGCCAATTCGCGCGCGCCGATGAGGCCGCGGGTCGCGTTGGTGAGCGGGCAGTGCAAGGATACAATGTCCGCCTTGGCCAGCAGCTCATTGAGGTTCATGCGGCCGGCCTGCGGCGGTTCGCCCGGACGGACGGCAATCGCGACGCGCATGCCGAAGGTTTCCGCCACGCGCGCCGCTCCCCGGCCCAGTTCGCCCCAGCCGACCACGCCGAATGTGCGGCCACTCAATTCGCGGATGGGATTGGAAAACACCGTGCCGGCCTCATCGCGTGCCCAGGTTCCATCCTTGGACAGGCGCGAAAATTCGTACACATGCTGAGTGAGGCTCAATATCAATCCCCACACCTGCTGCACCACCGAGGCCGTGCAGTCGGCGCGCACGTTGCAAACGGCGATGCCGCGCTCGCGTGCGGCGCTCAGGTCGACGTTGTTGGTGCCGGTGGCGGCAAGCGCGACCAGTTTCAAGCGGGGGGCGCCGCACAATAGCTCGCGCGTCAATTCCAATTTGTTCAGCAGCGCGATATCGGCATCGCGAATGCGCTCGGCGATCTTCGATTCGTTCGACTCGTACAAAATCAGATCGCCGGCCGCCGCGCGCAAGCCTGCTGTATCGAGGTCGCCGTTGGAGACGGTGTCATAGTCCAGGAAGACGGTTTTCAGGGGGTGCGCGTTCATGACAAGGTAGAATGCATTGCCAGCATGAAAATTTCCGCAATCCTCATTTTGATCGGTGCGAACGTATTGGTATTCGTACTGCAGGGCCAATCGCCGGTTCGAATCGACGAACTGTTCGCATTGTGGCCGCTGCAACCCATCGACGGCAAAGTCTATTTTCAGCCCTGGCAGATCATCAGCTATGCATTCTTGCACGGGAATGTCACCCACATTGGATTCAACATGCTGGGCCTGTGGATGTTCGGTGCGGAAATCGAGCGCTATGTGGGACCGAAGCGCGTGCTCGCCTGCTACTTCGCCTCCGTGGTCACCGCGGCGCTCACTCAGCTGTTCATACCCATGCTGTTCGATGCGCCGCCGGCGCCGACCATCGGCGCCTCCGGAGGGGTATTCGGTTTGCTGCTGGCTTACGCGCTGATGTTTCCCAACCGCAAGGTCGTGCCCCTGATTCCGCCAATCCCGATGCCGGCATGGCTGTTCGCAACGATTTACGCCGGCATCGAGCTTTTTCTCGGCGTTACCGGAACGCTCTCGGGCATTGCGCATTTCGCCCATTTGGGCGGCATGATCGGCAGCGCTCTTGTCGTCACACAATGGCGGCGCGCGATAACCCGGAAAACCCGCTAGGCTTGCCCTGTGAAAATTAAAAGATTGACGAGCGCACTGTGTTTCGCGGCTGCCGCAACTATGGCCGCTGCCGTTCCCGCGCATGCCGAGTGGGTAAACCGCGTTACCGACGGCATCATGGGCACGCGCATCACCGTGGAATTGTGGTCGGAGGAGCGGGCGAAGGCCGAAGCGGCCATCGATGCCGTGCTCGATGAGATGCGCCACATCGATGAGTCCATGAGCACGTACAAGCCGACCAGTGAAGTATCCCGGGTCAATGCACGCGCGGCCGAAGGCCCGATGCACATCACCAAGGAATTGTTCGACCTGCTGGTCAAGGCGAAAGAGTATTCGGTGATCACCGACGGCGCCTTCGACATCACCTATGCCAGCGTCGGCTACATGTACAATTTTCCGAAGCATATCCGTCCGGACGAGGCGCAAATCGCCAAGGCATTGCCTGCGGTGGATTATCGGCACGTGATTCTCGATGCGAAGAAGCAGACCGTGCAGTTCTCGCAGAAGGGCGTGCGCATCGATTTGGGCGGCATCGCCAAGGGCTATTCGGTGGACTGCGGCATCGATGTCTTGAAGGCGCGCGGCTTTACGCGCGCCTATGTGTCCGCCGGCGGCGATAGCCGCATCCTCGGCGATCGCTTCGGCAAGCCATGGATGGTTGGCATCCGCGATCCGCGCAAGGGCGAGGGCGAGGTGATTGCGAGTATTCCGCTGGTGGATGCGGCAATCTCCACCTCCGGCGACTATGAGCGATTCTTCGATGAAGGCGGCGTTCGCTACCACCACATCATCGATCCGCACACGGGCCATTCGGCCAGCAAGGTTCGCAGCGCGACCGTGATTGGCCCGTACGCGACCCGCACCGATGGCTTGTCGAAGACGGCGTTCGTGCTGGGGCCGGAGAAGGCCATGGAAATTTACAATCGCATCGACGACATCGATGCCATCATCGTGAAGCTCGATGGCACGGTGATCTATTCAAAGGGCATGCAGCGCGGCAAGGCCACGCCGCCGCCGCCGGCACCCTAGCAGAGCGTCAGTTACGCCTGAAATTCCTGGGACCCTTTACTTGAAAGCGATGATTTTCGCCTCTTCGCAGGCCTGCAAATAATCGCTGACGACTTCCAACGGAATGGGCCCGAATTCCGCCGCAACCGCGTCTCTGATATCTCCCACCGATCTTTTGCCGTCGATAAAGTTGACGATTTCATAGGCATAAAGGGCGCCGCGGTCCTGCGCATTCAGCAGGTGGCTCGAATCGGCATTGAGCAGCTTGATTTTTGCTAAGCGTTCGGGCCCAAGGCGATCGAGCAGCACATCGTCATTTTGAAACGTAAGAGGGCCGAATTCGGCGATGCGCTTGGGAGTGCGCGCGCTCTGCGCCGCGCCATGCCACACCGGCGCGGCCGCGGCTCCGTGAACACCCCGCTTCGCGGCGATCAGGTCGATCCAGCGGCTCAAGGCCGCCGCTTGCGCATTGAGCGCGCCCAAGGATGCCGCGAGCTCCTGCGGATGGCTTTGCGTAAAGACGGCGAAGGACTGAAGCGCCGCCTGGTCGCGGCGAAGCATTTGAGCAATGAGGTTGTGGGCCTCGAACGCAGCCTCGTTCGCCGGCAGCTTGGCGTCTTGCGCAAGCCGCTGCGCGCGCTCAAACCCCTTGGCCAGGCGTTGTTGCGCCCGCGCCGCCAAAAAGGGCAGAACCACGGAGGACTGGGCGGCATCGAGGCCGGCGAAACTGTAGCCCGAGGCCGCACCCAGGAGTGCGACCCGGCGCAGCTTCGTCGCGTCGATCTGCTCCAGTGTGTCGTGATCGGTGTGAATGTAAATGTCCGGCCAGTCCCGCAAATACAGCGACGGCACGGCGATGGTCGATGAATCGTAATCATCGTGATCGCTGCCTTCGGCATAGGGAGTTTCGTCCACAAAGAATGCATTGCGCGTGCCGGGCGCCCCATCGCGATTTTCGACCACGGCCGCACCCTCATGACTGCCGTCCTCGGTATAAACGGCCGCGGCATCACGAATGGTCTCGGCAAAGGCGTCGCCGATATCAGTGATGAAGGTGGGCAGCGACCAGGGTGTCTCCGTCACATGCAACACGGATTTGTTCTTGAACGGATCGCCGCCCACCATGTCCATGTGAACATCGGCGCGCATCGATCGCATGATGTCCGGATGCCGGCTCAAGAAAGCCATGGTGCCTTCGACTTCAGGCCCCCAGATGAATCTCAACGTGCGGCTCGGACGCTGTAAGGCGCCGCTGCCGATCAAGCGACTCAGCACTCGCGCCGATTCGAGAATCGTGACGCAGCCGCTGCCGTTATCGTTGGCGCCGGGCCGTTGATGATCGAGATGGCAGCTGAAGACGATTTCTCCGGCGCCGCTGTAGGTTCCTGGAATCGTCGCGGTCACCACCGTCCAGTGCCCGGGCCCCACTTCAGCCTTGACATGGGCGCCGAGCACCACCGGATGACCGCCGAGCATTTGCGCCCGCAAACCGGCCGCCGTGGCGCGCGACACCATGAAGGCAAACCCTCCAGGCAACGAGCCGTCCAGATGTCCCCAACGCACGATGCTCATGTCCAGACCCGACCAAGCAGTGGTCTGATTGGGCATGTCGCTGACGATGCCGGCCGCACCATATTTCGCCACCGCCAGGCGCTGGACGCGCGCGAGCACGCCGTCCGCCAAAACGATCTTGCCGCGCACATCCTTGGCGGCATAGTCGCTGTCCGCAGTTCCCGCGCCGACATCCACCAGCGGCGCTTCCACATCGGCGCTGTGGCTGTAGTCCGCAAGCCTGATGGGGTCGGTCGACCAATCGCCGAGCACCGTGTGCTGCGGTTCGATCTGCCAAAGACGGGCGCCCTCGACCGTCCAGGCAATATGCGAACGCATCAGTCCATAGTGAATTTTGCCGTCGATCGGATATTGCTCGGCATGGGCATCCTGCAATCCATATTCCTTTGCGCGCTCGAGAATGAAATCGGCAGCTTGATCGAATTCAGCCGTCGCGGGAACGCGGTGCAGACGGGTCAAGGCGCGCAGATTTTCGTATGGGGCGGTGCCGCCGGCTTCGTCGCGCAAGCTCGACCACTGCGTTTCCGACAGGAAGGGACGTTGTGCCCAGGCCGGGCACGCTTGAACGGCCAGCAGGATTGCCGCAGCCGCCGGGAGGCTAAGAATTCGGATCACCTGGAATACCCCCATTTTTGGACCCAAAGGATACGCGATCGCAGCGCTATACTGCTCGGGATTCCCCTATTCCGAGCGAGGGCGAATTGGAATCCGTTGCCATTTTCGTCGATGTTCAGAATATCTATTACACGACGCGGCAGCAGTTCTCGCGTCACTTCGACTACAACCGGTTTTGGGCCGAGGCCACCAAGAACCGAAAAGTCGTGAAGGCGATCGCATTTGCGACCGACCGCGAGGATGAGAAGCAGAGGCAGTTTCAAAACATACTTCGCGCCATAGGATTCGAGGTGAAACTGAAGCCCTTCATCCGGCGCAGGGATGGATCCGCCAAGGGCGACTGGGACGTCGGCATCACCCTGGAGGTCATCGAGCACGCGCCGCACGCCGACGTGGTGGTGCTGGCCACGGGTGACGGCGATTTTGACCTGCTGGTGCACAAGATCCGGGAAAGGCATACGCTATCGGTCGAAGTCTATGGCGTGGAGGAACTGTCGGCGGGAAGCCTGATTCGCGCCGCAAGCCGCTTCATACCGATCAAAGAAACCCTGCTGTTGGGAATAAAATAGGCCTGCCGTGAGTCTTAACAGGATGGATGACAAACGCGCTCGATTCGAGGAGCAGGTTTTGCCTCATCTCGACGCTGCATACCGGTTTGCGCGGTGGCTGTGCTACGCGCCCGGCGATGCCGACGACGTGGTGCAGGATGCCGTGTTGCGCGCCTATCGCGGCTTCGACGCGCTGCGCGGCTCCGATGCGAAGGCATGGCTCCTGGCCATCGTGCGCAACTGCCATTTCACCGCCGCCAAACAGCAGCAACGGCGCTCCTTCGTGCCCTTGCCGGAGGAGAACGATGAGGTCGACGGACACGCGATGGTAGCGACGACGCCCGATCCGGAGAGCGATTCAATACTTTCGGATCAGAAAAAAATGCTCGAACGGCTCCTGGCTTCGCTGCCGGAGGAGCACCGCACCGTATTGATGTTGCGTGAAATTGAGGAAATGGATTATGCGCAGATTGCCGCTGTCACCAACGTGCCGATCGGCACGGTAATGTCCCGCCTGGCCCGTTCGCGCGCCGCCCTCAAGGCCAAGTGGGTGCGGGAAGTGGAAGGAGAGCCGCGTGCAGTGCGCTGAATCGCTTCGGGTGCAGGCTTACTTCGATGGCGAGGTCGACGCGATCGGCGCCGCGGAGATCGAGCGGCACGCAGATCATTGCAACGAGTGCCGCGCGCTGCTCGAGGATCTGCAGAAAGTGCGCGCCACCTTGCGCCGCGACGTTTCCTATGCCGCCGCGCCGCCCAAGCTGCGTGCTCAGATTCTGCGAGCACTCGATCAAGAAGAGACGGCCGGTGCAGGCATCGCCGAAGCAACGCGGGCGAGATCGCGAACCGCGCGGCTTCCGGTCTCCCGGGGGCGTTCGTTTTGGACGGGCGCGTTCAGCGGTATCGGCGGCGCCGCGATTGCGGCGGCAATGGTGTTTTTTTTGGTGCTGCCCAGTGCGTTGAGTCCGTTGACCAATGACCTGGTGAGCGCTCATGTGCGTTCGCTGATGCCGGCGCATTTGATCGACGTCGTGTCCACCGACAGGCACACCGTGAAGCCCTGGTTTGCCGGCCACGCCGACGTATCACCGGTGGTCGCGGATTTCGAATCGCAGGGCTACAAGCTGATCGGCGGACGGGCCGACTACATCGACCATCAACGTTCAGCGGTGGTCGTTTACCAGCACGGCCCGCATGTCATCAATGTATTTACATGGTCCGCGGGCAACCCGCGAACCTTGAGCAACACGACGCGCAACGGCTACCACCTGGCGTTTTGGCAACAGGGCGATATCCAGTACTGCGCGGTGTCGGACACCGGCTGGGACGAACTGCTGGGCCTGGTGCGCTTGCTGCGAGAACAAACCTAGCCCGTCCTGACGGGTGCTCGAACCGGAACGACCGCGGATGGCTCTTCGGGCTCGTCCTCTCGCACCGTAACGTTGAGCGGTCCATTGCGAACCACTCAATTTCACGGCGCCGAGTCAGATCCCGGCGGCACGAAGATGGCCACGCCGTGGCCGGTCTTTTTGTAGATGCCCAAAGATCCGCCCACACCCACCCCGACGGCGGAGTTCCTGGAATAGGAGTCGGAGCCGACGCCGGAGCCTACCGAGCCCGTTTGGCGGTCGGAGAAGCCTTCCAGAATGACGCCGTTTGCGCCCAGTTTGGCCGCCTGTTCCTTGAGTCCCGCGATCACCTTATCGACCGTTTTCTGACCGCCGGTGGTGAACGCGCTGCTCTTTGAGGCATTCAGAATGGCGATCTCCTCGAACGCCGGCGGCGGGCGCGAATAAATCCGCACTTCCGATGGCGCGATGGGCGGCCGCGCGGTGCCTGTCATTACAATTGAATCCGAAGCGCAAGCCGCCAGACTCAAGGCGGCCATGCCGCTCAAGGCAAGGAAACGACTCGCGGTTGATTTTTTGCTACCCATGGTTCACTCCGGCAGCACTTGGGCTGCGTCAATCCCGGAAGTTATTGAACTGCAATGGAACGCCGACATCCGCTTTGCGCAGGAAGGCGATGGCCTCTTGCAGGTCGTCACGCTTCTTGCCCGTTATTCTGACCTTGTCGCCCTGGACTTGCGCCTGGACTTTCAGCTTCGAGTCCTTGATCAGGCGCGATACTTTCCGGCCCGCGTCGGCATCGATGCCATGCTTCAAAATCACGAGCTGCTTTGCCCTGGCAAGATTGACCTCCGGATCCTTCACGTCCAGGCAGGCGACGTCGATGCCCCGCTTGGCGATGCGAAGCTTGAGGATGTCCAGCATTTGCTTGAGCTGAAAGTCCGCCGGCGCGGTCATGGTCACGGTGGTTTCCTCGAGTTCGAAGGTGGCGTCGGTGCCTTTGAAATCGAAGCGCTGCGTCAGCTCGCGCACCGCTTGGTCGACGGCGTTCGTCAATTCATGCGTGTCGATTTCCGATACCACGTCGAAGGATGGCATCAGGTGCCTGCTCGGGGTTTCGGCGATTCCGCCAGCAACTGATCGAGCGTGGTCTTCACCTCATTGACGAACTGAATGTAGTGATCGCCCGTGGCAGGACCGGAATAACCGGTATGGATCTTGCGAACGTTGCCCATGCGGTCGACGAAGATCGTCGTGGGAAAGGCAACGAAGCTCTGCAGCATCGGTAACTTCTTGGCGGCGTCATCCTTGTCCGAGATGCCCGCGATCAGGGTGGTGTATTCAATGCCGTAGTGCTGCCGAAAGCGCTGCGTGGCCTCGGCTGCGCGCGGGAAATCGCCGAAGTGCTCGAACATCAGCGAGACGATTTCCAATCCCTTGGCGCGGTAGTCTTGATAGAGCGGCGCCAAGAATGCCGCCTCGTCATGGCAATTCGGGCACCAGCTCCCCGCGAGCGCCACGATGAGCACCTTGCCGCGAAACTGCGGATCCTGGGACGATACGGTCTTGCCCGACAGATCGGGGAACGCAAAATCGAAATGCCGGGTGCCGGCTCGCATGGCGGTCAGCCCATAGGCATCCGGAAGCCGGGCGCCGGCATCGCGCTTGGCGGTCCATTTCTCGTGGAATGCGAGACCCGACCAAAAATCCCCGGCGAGACTGCCGTCGCCCAGGATTCTTGCCTTGTACAAAAACACATGCGCACCGTCGAAAGTCGACAGATACACCTCGTCGCCCTTGACCTGACCGGCAAGAAAGCGATGATCGCCGGTGGCCGTCAAGAAGGTGCCGCTGATGGCGTCATGCGACTGATTGAACTCGCCGACGGCAACTTCCGGGGCCCCGCTGTCGTCGGTGAAGTTCACCGCCCATCGCCCCGACAGGTCGGCGTTGTCGGTGGCAGAGCTCGCGAAGAAACGATAGCTCTCGCCCAGCGTGGCGTGCAGCGGCACATGCTGATTCTTGTCGTGTAACTTGACCAGGAAAATCTCGCCCTGCAGTTGATCGCCGTTCGCCTCCGCGGTGAGTACGTTTTCGTAGCCCGGCATGCGTATTTCCAGGCGGGGGCCGGTAATCTTGACTTCGTTGAGCAGCAGCCGTTCCTGGCCATTCACCAAGTAGCCGACCACCTGTGAGTCTTGCCGCACCAGATCCAAACCGAACGGCAGCTCGCCGCCCGGCGTTTGCAGGACGACACGGTAGCTCCCCAGCTTGACGCCCGCGCCCGCGCCCGCAGCCGCGCCCGCGCCCGCGCCCGTGTTGGCGCCGGCGCCGGCATTCGCGCTGGCTTCGCTTTGTGACGTGCCGCGATGACAGCCGGCCAGCCCCAGAAGGGTGATGACGATCGACAGTGAAAGGCGCCTGGTTTTTGCGGTGAACATGATTGGCCTTGAAAGTTTCCCTCAACGATACCCGCGTGCCTGCAAAGTGAATAGCTTTGCATACTGGCCGTCGGCTGCCATCAGCGATTCGTGGCTGCCGCGCTCGACGATGCGGCCTTCCTCGAGCACCAATATTTGGTCGGTCATGCGCACCGTCGAGAAGCGGTGCGAAATGACAATGGCGATGCGGTTGCGCGTCAGTTCGCGGAAGTGTTCGAAAACCTCTGCTTCCGCGCCTGCATCGATCGCGGCGGTGGGCTCATCCAGCACCAAAATATCGGCTTCGCTGCGCATGAAGGCCCGTGCCAGTGCAATTTTCTGCCATTGGCCGCCCGACAGCTCCCGCCCGTCCTTGAACCACTTGCCGAGCTGCGTGTGATAGCCGGCGGGGAGCTGTTCGACGAATTCGGCGGCCAGCCCCTTGGAGGCGGCACTGCGCCAGCGGTCCTCGTCCTCGAAGGCGCGTACATCGCCCGCACCGATATTTTCGCCCACCAACATTTGATAGCGTGCAAAGTCCTGGAAAATGACGCCGATACGCTGGCGCAGGGCGGTCTCATCCCAGGCCTTGAGGTCCATGCCATCCAGCAGGATGCGGCCGCGGGTGGGCTCGTACAAGCGCGTCAGCAATTTGATCAAGGTGGTTTTGCCGGAGCCGTTTTGTCCCACCAAAGCCAGGCTCTCGCCCGGGCGTACGTGCAGGTCGATTCCCGACAACGCCGGCGATGTCGCTCCGGGATAGACGAACTCGACATCCTCGAAGCGAATGCCGTCCTTAGGGTGGGGCCCCAAGAGCTTGTGTCCGTTGGCGCTGCCGTGGCCCACGGGCTGCTCCAGATATTCGAACAGGTTCGACAGATACAAATTGTCTTCGTACAAACCGCTGACCGCCGACAGGGCGGCGCTCACGGCTGACTGTCCCTGACGAAACAACATCAGGTACATGGTCATTTGGCCCACGGTCATGGCGCCCAGCACCGTCTCCGCGGCGATCCACACGTAGCCGCCGTACAAGGAGGCAATTCCCAACAGGCCCAAGCCAAATCCCCAGGCGTCGCGCCGCAAGGTCAGGTCGCGGTCTTCGCGATACAGGCGGGTGAAAATATCGCGGTAGCGATCCAGGAATCGCGGACCCAAGTCAAAGAGCTTGACCTCTTTCGCGTAATCCTCGCGCGCCAGCACCGACTCCAAATAGATCTGCATGCGCGACTCGGGCGCACGCCAGCGGAACAGCCTGAAAGCCTCGCCCGAGAATTTCGCCTCCGCGAGGAAGGCGGGCAGTCCTGCCACGACCAGCAGCACCACCGCCCACGGCGAGAAGCGGAACAGCAATCCGCCGAAGGAAATCAGCGACACCGCATTTTGGCCCAGCGCAAAGGTGCGCATCACCAGGCTCAAAGGCCTGCTGGAAGCCTCGCGGCGCGCGCGCGTCAACTTGTCGTAAAATTCGGAATCCTCGAATTGGGTCAATTCCAGCGTCAGTGCCTTTTCCAAGATCATCACATTGACGCGCTGGCCCAGTTGTGCGCGAAGCAGCGACTGCGCGAGGGAAATTCCCCGCTGCGCCAGCGAGGTGGCGGCGACCAGCAATGCCTCCAGCGCGACGTAACGCACCACATCGGTCAGCATCGTGGTGCCGGTGCGCCGATGCAAATCCGCCGCATGAATGACGGCATCGACAATTTGAGCGCCCACGTAGGCGATGCCTGCGGGCAGCACGCCGGCTACCAGCGTGAGCAGGGCCAGACTGATGCTCAATGTGCGGTTGGTGCTCCAGACCAACGCCAGCGCGCGGCTGCTGTAGGCGAAGACGCCCGCTAGGTTGCGCCGCCAGCCGCCGCCGTCCGCAGTGGGGCCGTCTGCCGTATGCGGTGAGTTGCCGGCATGCGGCGAGTGGGCGGATCTGGAGCTGGATTGGGCGCTGATGGAATGTCCCCGCGGTCTATAATAACCGGTCGCAATGGTCTGGTATGGCGGAGTACTCGTGAAATTCAAGCCCTTGCTCGAGCGATGGAAGAAGCCGGCGGCGCCTGTGCGGACCGCCAGGGAGTATGCCGTGCGCCTGCCGCTGGACGATGCCGCGAGACTCCATGCCTTGGTCGAATTGTTTCCCGGCCAGACGATCGAAGAAATCGTGACCGACCTGCTGAACGCCGGACTCGATGAGATCGCGGCCGCCATGCCCTATGAACGAGGCCCGAAAGTGATTTCGCGCGACGATCAGGGCGATCCGGTCTACGAGGACATCGGACTGACTCCCCGCTTCGTGGAATTGACCCGCAAACACAAGAAAACCCTCCAAACGGCGGGGAAAACCAAATAGGGACGCGCCGCCTTGACGCTGCATATCCGGTGCAGCGATACTGCCCGCATGTCGACCGCACTCATTTTTCGCAACACCTGGTGGTGGCGTCCCCAGTAGGGAGTGGGCTGGTCGTTTAGCTTTTGATCTTTCGTGAACCCAGAACCCATCTCCGCTAACCAAGTGGTGGTGGGTTTTTTATTGCCTGTGGAATGCGTGGTGAAACCGCCTTTTGACATTGCCGCCGATCTCGACACGCCTGTTTCGGCGTATTTGAAGCTCGCGCCTTTTCGACCAAGATTCCTGCTCGAAAGCGTCGAGGGGGGCGAGCGGCTGGCGCGCTATTCGTTCATCGGCTTCGGCGAGTGTCTGGAAGTGCGGGTGGAGGCCACGGGCGTGACCGTCGGCGGCGTGCGATCGCCGCGGCCGGGCACCCGGCAGGAGTTCTTGAACGTCCTGCGCCTCGCGTTGACACGCGCGCCCAGCCCCAGCCCGAAAATACCGGGCGTTCCCCTTTCGGGCGGCCTCGTGGGATACACCGCCTACGACGCGGTGCGCTATTTCGAGCGCGTCACGGGACGAAGCCTGGATCAAAGCGAAACTCCTCATGCCCACTACGTCGCCCCGCGCTCGCTGTTGGTATTCGATCATCTGACCCGCGGTGTCGCGCTCTTGCATGACGGCAGCGAAGCGGAGCGGCAAAGTCTGCGCCGCGAAGTCATTCGGGCGCTGCGCGGCGCCGTGCCGAGCATACTCGCGCCGGGAAAATTCTCGCCGGCAACTCCCTCCCTGACGCAAGCAGCCCATGCCGTTCGCGTGCGGCGTGCGCAGGAATACATTGCCTCCGGCGACGTCTACCAGCTCGTGCTGGCGTCGCGATTCGAAGGACGCCATACAATCGCGCCGTTCGAGGCATACCGCGCGCTGCGGCTTTTGAATCCTTCGCCCTATATGTTCTATTGCGAGCTCGGCGACATCACCGTGGTGGGCTCTTCGCCCGAGGCCCTGGTGAAATGCCATGACGGGCACGCGCAACTGCGGCCCATTGCCGGATCTCGGCCGCGCGGTGCGGAAGACTCCGAAGACGCCGCGCTGGAGGCGGAGCTGCGCGCGGATCCCAAAGAAAACGCCGAACACGTGATGCTGGTGGATCTCGCGCGCAACGACCTGGGACGTGTCGCCGTGGCGGGCTCGGTGTCGGTGGATCCTTATCGCGTCATCGAGCGCTACAGCCACATCATGCACATCGTCAGCGGCGTGAAGGGCCGGCTGGCAGCGGGGCAGGATGCATTCGACCTGTTCGCGGCGACTTTTCCCGCCGGCACCTTGGTCGGTGCTCCCAAGGTGCGCGCCATGGAACTCATCGACGAACTCGAGCCGGTGGGCCGGCAGCTCTATGGCGGCACGGTGGGCTATTTCGGCCAGCGCGGCGACATGGACCAGGCGATCACGATCCGCACGTTGGTGTTTCGCGGCGATACCTACAGTTACCAGGCGGGGGGCGGTATCGTCGCCGACAGTTCCCCGCAAGCTGAATACGATGAGTTGATGGCGAAGAGCGCCGTGTTGCGGCGCGCGCTCGAACTCGCGGCCGAGGGGCTCTGAAAATGCCTGCCAAAATATTGCTCATCGATAACTACGACTCGTTCACGTACAACCTGGTGCAGGCGTTTCTGGTGTTGGGCGCCGAAGTCGATGTGTATCGCAACGATGCCATCAGCGTGGAGCAGGCGCTGCAACAGGATCACACGCACCTGGTCATTTCGCCCGGGCCCGGCACCCCGCGCGACGCGGGAATTTCCATGCGGATGATCGAAGCGTTTGCGGGGCGCATTCCGATTTTCGGCGTCTGCCTCGGCCATCAGTCGCTGGTCGAAGTATTCGGCGGCAAGGTGGTCCGGGCGTCGCGCCTGATGCACGGCAAGGTCTCTGCGGTTGCGCACGACGGCAAAGGTCTGTATGCCGGCATGCGCCAGGACTTCGAGGCAGGCCGGTATCACTCGCTGATCGCAGAGCCGGACAGCATCCCGGCAGTGCTCGAAGTGACATCGCGCACGGCGCAAGGCGAAATCATGGGTGTGCGGCACCGAACATTGAGAATCGAGGGTGTGCAATTTCATCCCGAAAGTGTGCTCACCCCGGACGGTCCGATCCTCATGGGCAACTTCCTCAAATGAGCACACCGCCGTTGAACACGCCGCCGTTGAACACGCCGCGCCAAATCCTGGAGCACCTTCTGGAGCGGCGCTCCTTGAGCGAAACGCAGGCTGCGTCACTATTGAAAATGCTGACGGCGCCGGACCTCGCGCCCGCCATGGCCGGTGCGTTGCTCACGGCACTGCGCGCCAAAGGCGTCACGGCCGACGAGGTGCGCGGCTTCGCAGGCGCCATGCGCGAGCTGGCCATCAAGCCGGCACTGCCCGCGGCACTCGATGCCATCGACATCGTGGGTACGGGCGGCGATGGTTCCGGAAGCTTGAACCTGTCGACCGGCGCGGCGTTGTTGGCCGCCGCCTGCGGGGTGCCCATCGTCAAACACGGCAATCGATCGATCTCGAGCCGCAGCGGCAGCGCGGACTTGATCGAAGCCTTGGGGTTTAGGCTGCCCCTGGATGAGAATCGCGCGGCAGAATGTTTTGTCGCCACCGGATTTACATTTCTGTTCGCGCCCTATTTTCATCCGGCGATGAAGGCGCTCGCACCCATCCGCGCAGCGCTCGGCATCCGCACGGTTTTCAACCTGCTCGGGCCATTGACCAATCCAGCCGCGCCGCGGTTCTTGCTGGTCGGCGCCTACGACGCGCCGACCGCGGAACTGATGGCCGGCACGCTGGCGGGCATGCACCTTGAACGCGGCTGGGTGGTGCATGGCGCCTGCGGATGGGACGAAGCCACGCCCATCGGCCCCTTCGTGGCCTTCGATGTGCGGGACAGGCAAATCGTTCGGCTCGAGCTCAATCCCGAGGAATTCGGCATCGCGCGCTGCAGGCCCCAAGACCTGGCGGGCGGCGACGCCAGGACCAACCTCAAAGCATTGCTGGACGTGTTCGAGGGACGCGATCAGGGTCCGCATCTCGACACGCTGGTGTTGCAATGCGGACTCGCTTTGATGATCGCCGGACGCGCGCAATCGATTGCGGGCGGCATCGCTCTGGCGCGGGCCGTCGTCGACAGCGGCAAAGCGCTGGCGTGGCTGCAGCGACTGCGCGCTTTCGCGCTGCACGGTGGCGATGCGAAGGCCGCGTCATGAGCGCTTCGCCATGAGCGGTTTTCTCGACGACATGGCACGCGCGAGCGCCGAGCGCGTGACGCAGGCTAAGCTGAAGGAATCGCTCGATGAATTGCAGCGGCGCGCGAAGGCGGCCGGCCCAAGCCCACCGCTGCGCCTGTCGAAAGCGGGATTCGATGTCATCGCGGAATTGAAGCTGAGGTCCCCGGCGGCCGGCACCTTGGGCGAGGCGAGCGACGATTGGCTCAAGAGAGTCGTCGACTATGCGCACGGCGGTGCTGCGGCCGTCTCGGTGTTGACGGAACCATCGCGCTTCGACGGATCGCTGGAGCATCTGCGGCAGGCGTCGCGGGCGCTTGTGCCTCTTGGCGTGCCTGCCATGCGCAAGGATTTTTTGGTCGATCCCTACCAGGTGTTGGAGGCACGTGCCGCCGGCGCAGGCGGCGTGCTGGTGATCGTGAGAATGCTGTCGCGTTCGCAGATGAGCGCATTGCTCGATGCGGCGGCCGAGCATGGAATGTTCGTGCTGCTGGAAGCTTTCGACGCCGCCGACCTGGCGGCGGCCCGAGAGCTGCTCGCCTTGCGCGGTGATCGTGCGAATCATGGCAGGGCCGATGACATCCTCGTCGGCATCAATTGCCGCGACTTGCAGACGCTTAAAATCGTGCCGGAGCGATTCGCGACGCTGGCGCCGCTGCTGCCGGGCGGCTGGCCCGCCGTGGCGGAGAGCGGTGTCGCATCCGCCGCCGATGCCCGCCGCATGATGCGCTTGGGCTATCGCCTGGCGCTGATCGGCACGGCGCTCATGAGCCGCGATGACCCGGCGCAATTGCTTCGTGAAATATTGGCAACGACGCGGACAGTCGAAAGCTAAATGGCTACACTCGTCAGGATGTGGATCAAGATATGCGGCATCACCGGTGCCGATGCAATCAGCGCGGCGGCGGACGCCAACGTCGACGCCATCGGCTTCGTCTTTGCGCCGAGCCCTCGGCAGGTGACGCCCGGTCAGGCCGCGCAACTGGCAGCGTTGGCGCCGAAGGGAATTCTGCGCATCGCCGTGGCACAGCATCCCCTGCAAATGAAAGTCGATGAGATCTGCCGGATTCTAAAGCCGGATTATTTCCAAACCGATGTCGAGGATTTGCGGGAGCTGAAAATTCCGGCGCATATCAAGGTGCTGCCCGTGGTGCGATTCGGCCGCAAAACGCCGAATCCGCTGCCGGGACGCATGCTGTTCGAAGGTCCGTCCAGCGGCATCGGTGAGCTTGCCGATTGGGGCCGGGCGGCCGAGCTTGCGCGGCAGACGGAGGTCATTCTGGCGGGCGGCCTATCGGCGCAAAATGTGGCCGAAGCCATTCAAGCGGTGCGGCCGTTCGGCGTGGACGTGAGCAGCGGCGTGGAGTCGGAGCCCGGGGTGAAGGACCCGGCGAAGATTCACGAGTTCGTGCGAGCGGCGCGAGCAGCCGCCGCGTACATGGAGCGCGAGTCATGAGTTCTCCGCAACGCGCCGCTGCCGGTCCGGCAGCTTTGCCCGACGCCAAGGGACGCTATGGTGCATTCGGGGGCCGTTACGTCCCTGAAACCCTGGTGCCCGCACTTGATCGGCTGCAGGCCGGCATTGAGCGGTATCTGCACCATCCTGAATTTCAAGCCGACTTCAAACACGAACTCAAGACCTGGGTGGGCCGTCCCACCGCTCTGTCGCACGCACCCACGTTGAGCAAACGCTGGGGCGCGCAGGTGTGGCTGAAGCGCGAAGATCTTGCGCACACGGGTGCGCATAAGATCAACAACGCCATCGGCCAGACGCTGCTGGCAAAACGCCTGGGCGCCAAACGCATCATTGCGGAAACCGGCGCGGGACAACATGGCGTCGCCAGCGCGGCCGCGGCGGCGCGGCTCGGCATGCCCTGCGTGGTGTACATGGGCGCGGTGGATGTCGAGCGGCAGGCACCCAATGTGGATCGCATGAAATTGCTGGGCGCCACCGTGGTGTCGGTGACCGGCGGAGATCAAACCTTGCGCGCGGCCATCGATGAAGCATTGCGCGATTGGGTGTCCGATCCCGATGGCACTTACTACGTATTGGGATCGGCGGTCGGGCCGCATCCCTATCCGTACCTGGTGCGTGAGCTGCAGTCGGTGATCGGCCGCGAGGCACGCGCACAAATGTTGGAAGCGGCTGGACGCCTGCCCGACGTCGCGGTGGCCTGCGTCGGCGGCGGCTCGAATGCCATCGGACTGTTTCACCCTTTCTTGAGCGACGCCGGCGTGAAATTGATCGGTGTGGAAGCCGGCGGCCGGGGCGCGGGACTGGGCGACAACGCGGCATCGCTGACCTTCGGCACGCCCGGCGTCTTGCAGGGCAGCTATACGCTCATTCTGCAGGACGCGTTCGGCCAGGTGCGCGAGACGCACTCCGTTTCGGCGGGGCTCGATTATTCCGGAGTCGGTCCGGAACATGCGTACCTCATGCAAAGCGGACGGGTGAGTTACGAGTCGGCGACCGATTCGGAATCCCTGGATGCGCTCGCCGAGTGCGCCAGGTACGAGGGCATCCTGCCGGCCATCGAGAGCGCGCACGCGTTTTTTGGCGCGCGGCGTTTCGCGGAAAAAAATCCCGGGGCGCAAATTCTCATCGGCTGCTCGGGCCGGGGCGACAAGGACATGCCGATTTTGCAGAACACACTGCTGAAAGAACCGCGCTGATGGTCACGCCCAGCGAACGCATATCCGCAGCCATTCAAGCCGCCGCGGCGGCCGGAAGTCCAGCGTTGGTGGGCTATTTGACCGCTGGTTTCCCCAGTCGCCGTCAATTCTTGGGCAGCCTCGCCGCCGTCGCCGGCGTCTGCGAGGTGGTCGAGATCGGTGTTCCCTTCACCGATCCGATGGCCGATGGCACCACCGTACAGCGCGCGAGTTTCGCAGCGCTCGCCGACGGCGTGACGCTGCCGTGGATTCTCGACGAGCTGAAGTCGGTCAAGCCGCGTCACAGCGCACCGATTCTCCTGATGAGCTACCTAAATCCGCTGCTGGCGTTCGGAATCGCGGCGCTGCCGCGCGCCGCGCGCGACGCCGGCGTCGCGGGCTTCATCGTTCCGGATTTGCCGTTCGAGGAAAGCGGCGACTTGCACCGCGCGCTCGAAGCCGAAGGATTGGCCCTGGTGCAAATGGTGACGCCGGTGACGCCGCCCGAACGATTGGCCATGCTCTGCCGCGAGGCCAAGGGATTTGTCTACGCCGTGACCATGACGGGCACCACCGGAAAATCGGCCGACGGCAAATTCGCCGATGTGCCCACCGATGTGCTCGACTACATGGATCGGGTGAAGAGTCTTTCCAGCGTTCCGGTGTGCGCCGGATTCGGCATTCGTTCCGCCCGGCAGGTCGCGCGGCTCGCGCCGCATGTGGACGGAGTCGTGGTGGGGTCGGCGTTGGTGGAGGCGTTGGAGCGGGGCGAGGACGTGGCCGCATTTTTGAAATCGTTGCGCTGACAATCGTTGCGCCAGGAACAGCCGTGAAGCGAGTGTTTCGTGCCGCATCCCTTCTGCAGGTCGCGCATGCGCGCAACGTACTGACGGCTGCCGGGATCGAGAGCGAGCTGCGCAACCAATATTTGGCCGGCGCTCTCGGCGATTTACCCATGCTGGAAACCTGGCCGCAGCTCTGGGTTGAAGACCCGCTCGAAGCGGCGGCGTTGCGCGCGCTCGAACAGGCGGCGCGAGCGCCGTCGGGCGCGCCCTGGACTTGCGGCGAGTGCGGCGAGCAGCTCGAGCCGCAATTCACCACCTGCTGGCGCTGCGGCGCCGCATTTCAGAGTGCATAGCTTGTGCCACGTTTGAGTTGAGCGCGGTTCAAGCGTCAGCCGCGGTTCCTTGAAGCCGAATGCGAGCTTGAATTTCAAACGCTTGGCATAAGCGTGTCAGACAAACACCTACAGGATTCAGCGTGAATTCCGAGCCGAGGATCAGCCCTCTGGCCTCGCCAGCTCAAGCTGCACAGGTTACAAATCGTCCTGTGCCACGTGTAACGATTACACGGGCGGCCAGCAGGAGATTTGTAATGAACACCGTCAGTTATGGTCTTTCTGAGCGTCCCGCAGCACCGCCTCTCATGCCCGCCGTCGAGTCCTTTTTGGGCTCCTCTGCGGCAATGCAGGAGGTGTTTCGCCTGATTGAGCGGGTGGGCCCCACAGAAGCCAGCGTTCTGTTGACCGGCGAAAGCGGTTCCGGCAAGGAGCGGGCGGCGCAGTTGATCCACGAAGGCAGTGCGCGCCGGGACAAGCCCTTCATCGCCATCAATTGCGGCGCCATTCCCCCGGGGCTCATCGAAGCCGAATTGTTCGGCTACGAGAAGGGCAGTTTCACCGGAGCGGTGCGCGCACACGCGGGGGTATTCGAGCGCGCCCACGGCGGCACTCTGCTGCTGGACGAGGTCACCGAGATGCCCTTGGAGATGCAAACGCGCCTGTTGCGCGTGCTCGAATCCCGCAAATTCTACCGTGTCGGCGCAAGCACCGAGTACTCCTGCGACGTGCGCGTCATTGCCGCCACCAACCGCTGTCCGCTGACTGCGGTGCAAGCCGGGCAACTGCGCGAGGACTTGCTGTACAGGCTGGCTGTGTTTCCGATCGATCTGCCGCCCCTGCGCAGCCGTGGCGATGACGTGGAGCTGCTGGCGAATCATTTTCTATCGGAGCTCAACGCGCAAGCCATGACGCAGAAGCGCTTGTCCGCGCACGCCCGAATGACCCTCAAGCAGCATTCCTGGCCGGGCAACGTTCGCGAGCTGAAGAATTGCATCGAGCGCGCATTCATTCTCGGCGACAGCGTTCTGGAATTGGCGCCTCTCATTCAGAACGCCGGCCGGGGCACCGACCTGAGCGTGAGCGGCGAGCAGGCGGCGAACAACGGCTACGCCCGCGATCGCGAGCGCTTGGATATCCGCGTCGGATCGCGTATTTACGATATGGAGCGTTCCCTGATCGAGGCGACCCTGGACTATTTCAAAGGCAACAAGCGCCGCGCCGCCGATGCCCTGGGCTGCAGTCTCAAGACGCTGTATAACAAGCTGAACGGTTATTCACAGAGCCAGGAATGCGCTAATTCCTAGTTAGGCGACGAAGGGGGGAGTCAAACGTGTCAAGAGTACTAATCGCAGACGATCATGCGGTGGTCCGAGCGGGATTCAAGCAATTTCTCGAGGCCGATGCGAGCATCAATGCGGTGGGCGAGGCCGCCAGCGGTAACGAAACTCTCGATGCGCTGCGCGAATCGGAATGGGATTTGGTGCTCCTCGACATTCATATGCCCGATCGCAGCGGGTTGGACATCCTCAGGCACATCCAGACCGGACACCCCAGCGTCAGAGTTCTCGTGATGAGCGGATTGCCCGAGCAGCAGTACGCCGTGAACGTTCTGCGCGCCGGCGCCAGCGGCTATCTGTCGAAGGACAGCGCCCCCGAAGAACTGATGAAGGCGGTGCGCACGGTGTTGTCCGGGCGGCGCTATGTGAGTGCGGCGCTCGCCGAAATTTTGGTGGCCGACCTCGACGGTGATCCCGACAAGCCATTGCATGCACGGCTTTCGACGCGCGAATTCCAAATCTTCTGCAAATTGGCGGCCGGCCGGGGTGTGTCGGATATCGCCAATGAACTAAGCTTGAGCGTGAAAACCGTCAGCACTTACCGAAGCCGGATCCTGGAGAAGATGAGCTTCACCGCCAACGCCGACATCACATCCTATGCCCTGCGCAACGGACTCATTCAGTAAGTAAACCATCGTGAGAACGCTTCAACACGGGTTACGCTTCATCAGAGCGACATGTTAATGGTTCGGTCGTTGCGGGTGTTGCTGGTCGAGGACTCCAAAGTCTTGACCGAGCGGTTGACGGAGGCGATCCGTCAGATCTCGGATGTCGAGTTGATAGGAACCGCGGACACGGAAGCGGCGGCGCTGGCGGCGGTCAAGCGTGACGCGGTCGACGTGATCATCCTGGACCTGCATTTGAAGCAGGGAACGGGATTCGGCGTCATGCGCGCGCTGGCGACCACGCAGCAGAAGCCGCGAATCATCGTGCTCACGAACTACGATCTGCCGGAATACAAAAACGCCGCCATTGCGCTCGGCGCGACGCATTTCCTGGACAAGGCGCGCGATTACGGACGCCTTCCGGAGGTGCTCCACGAACTTTGCGAAGCCCATCTCTCGAAGCATTGATCGCCACCCGGGGCAACGATTCTCGCTAATCGGACTATAAGCAAGCGCCCAACGCGAGATTCTCGCGGTCCTTTCAGCTTCTGACGCGGTCATGCTCCGTCCCACATCCGCGTAAAGTCTGCCGCGCCGTTCGGCAACATCTACACGAAAACCCGCGGAAAATATTTTGCGTTGGCAAAGGCGCAAGCCGCACGCGCGGTGAGGCGTATTGGGATGGCACGCATGATGCTCTTACATGGTTGACCTCGAAAATGTTCATCAGGAACGGCAATGAGGCACTAAAGGAGCAGCAATGAGGCAGATATTCAGTTCAAGCAGGGCGGCCAAGGGCGCAGCCCTGTGCGCGATGATGGCGTTGAGCGCCGCCGCCTACGCCGGCAGTTCGATTCCGGCGGAAAAGATCGCGGTGGCCAAGTCCGCGCTGCAGCGCGCCGAACAATCCGGTGCGCCGGAGTTTGCACCGGTGGAAATGGCGGCAGCGCGCGACAAATTGGCGCGCGCCGAAAAGGCGGCCGCCGATCACAACAAACAGTCAGCGACGCGACTGGCGGAACAGGCGGATGCAGATGCGCAACTCGCCGAGGCGACGGCGCAACGGCAGAAGTCGCACAAGGCAGCCATGGAATTCGACGCCAGCATGCAGGCGCTGCGGCAGGAATCGCAGCGCAGCTCAACCAATTAAGAGGATTGCAGTTATGAACGCAAAATTATTCACCGGGATGGGACTGGCGCTGGCGTTGGGTGCCTGTGTCTCGATGCCGCAGCCGAATGCAGCGCTCGAGACCGCGCGCGCGGCGGTGCGGACGGCCGAAGCCGATCCGAACGTCAATAGATTCGCTCCTCTGGAATTGGACCGGGCGAGGAAGGACCTGAGCATCGCGGAAGATGCATCGCTGCATCATCAGGATGCTGACGTGGATCAACCCGCCTACCTGGCCACGCAGAATGCGCGGCTGGCGCAGGCGCGCGGCGCGGCCAAGACGGATGATGCGCGGGTTGCGGCGGGCCAGATTGAACGCGATCAGATCGTACTTGCGTCGCGCACGCGCGAGGCCGAGAACGCCAGGGCGTCGGCCGCGAATTCCCGGGTGGCCGCCGATGTGGCGCTGAACCAGCGTGATCAGGCCGTCAACCAGCGCGATCAAGCGAACGACGAAACCGCCCGTGCGAACGGCGAAACCGCCCGCGTTCAAGCGGAACTCGATGCGTTGAAAGCGACGCCGACTCCGCGCGGATTGGTCATGACCTTGGGCGATGTGCTGTTCGACACGGGCAGGGCAGAGCTTAAATCCGGTGCCGGCCGCAAGATGGACCAACTGGGGCAGTTTCTGGTCGAACACCCTGACCGCCGCGTGCAAATTGACGGCTTCACCGACAGCGTCGGTACCGACTCGTACAACGAGGATTTGTCGCAGCGCCGCGCCGATTCCGTCAAGACCGCGTTGATCAACCGCGGCGTCCAGCCATCACGGATCGGCACCGAGGGTTACGGCAAGGCCTACCCGGTCGCCAACAACAACGATTCCGGCGGCCGTCAATTGAACCGGCGTGTGGAAGTCGTGATCGGCGGCAACAACGGCACGGCAATCTCGCCGCGCTCCGGTCTCTGAAGCTCGGGCCTGTTAAGATTTAAATTTCTTCAAACCTGGGACGGAGGCGGGTGCAGGCTCGCCTCCTTCATCCTCACGCATCAGCATTCTGGAGAGGGGAATCAGGGCCGTAACCACGGTTCCGCCGGTACCGGGCGTACGAATATCCCAAACCCCGCCGAGCCCGGCAATCCGATGGCGCATCGCGACCAGACCGTGCGAGGTGCTGATGCCGACGCGGTTCTTTGGAATGCCTTTGCCGTCATCGGAAATACGCAGAGTCAGCGTATCTCCGTCGATGGAGACGGCGAGGTCTGCCGACTTCGCTTCGGCGTGTTTCAGGATATTGGTCAATGCTTCCTGCGCAATGCGAAATACGCCGATCGCGGCGTCGGGGCTGAATTTCATCTCGGTTTCCGGAATGGTTTCGGTGCACTGCAGTCCGGTGCGGCGGCAGGTTTCTTTGAACTGCCATCTCAAAGCCGTAAACAAACCCATATTGTCGAGCAGGGTGGGGCGCAGCTCCTCCACCACACGGCGCTTCAGATCGACCCCGGCGCTCAAAGAATCGTGAATGCGCTTGAAGCGCTGTTCGATGGCAGGATCCGTGGTGGGCATCCGCTGTTGAAGCCAGGATAGGTCCATGCGCGCGGCGACAAGGAGGCCGCCCAGTTCATCGTGCAGCTCGCGCGACAGCGCGGATTTCTCCTGCTCCGACACGCCTTGCAAGTGCGTCGACAGCGCGGTCAATTCCCGGGTTCGGGCGTCGACCTCATGCTCGAGTTCCAGTTTTTGGTTGCGCAGCCCGGCGGCCTGCTGGGCGCGGCGGCGCATGTCGCTGTAGACCAGCCGAACCGCCAACAAAACCAGGCCAATGTTGAGAATCGCGCCGGCGGCCGACACCCAGCGCGACAGCCTAAAATCCCCCTGCCATTCGGCGTCGGCCGCCGCTGCCTCGGCCGTCTCCTCTTTACGCATGTTGCCGATGATGGCGACGATGGAATCCATGGTGCGCTTGCCGACATCGGTGCCGACCGTGACGGCCGGGGCGGCGCCGCGCCTTTTGGACAGCGCGACGCCGTCTTCGAGTTCTCCCAGCTCCCTCCCGGTCAAGATTCGCAGCTCATGAAACTCACTGCTGCTGTCATCGCCGCCATAGGCTTCGTGCAATCGGTCAAGCGCGCCCCTGATCCTGGTAACCGCAGCGCCGTAGGGGTTGAGGTAGGCTCCCTCTCCGGTGAGCAGGTAGCCTCGCTGCGCCGATTCGGCATCGGTCATGAGGCCGGCGAACTCGTTGAGGGCCTGTTCACGCAGCTGCGAGCGGTGCAAACGCTCATTGGCCATGTTGAGCCGCGATTGACCCGCGGCGGCGAGAAAGAAAAGGCCGATGAGGAATCCAATGAGCAGAATCGGCGGTAGGGCTATGTACCACCGCCCGATTTCACCCAACTCCTCACCCAGGATTTTCATGTAAAGTATCCGCGTTGCAGCGGTTGAGTCTAACATGTGGGGGTAATCCTACAGGCAGGCCCGGGACGAACCGATGGCTGCGCCACGGAGTCGCCCGCATAGTTGCTTGAGCTATGGCGTGACGTCGGCCGCCGGCCCAATCCAACAGAGGAGAAAGTTATGGAAGCGAACTTTGACAACACGGCCGAACAGGCTCGCGCCACCGGCCGCCGCGTGAAGAATGATTTGAGCGACGGCATCAACGACATCAAATCGGCCGCTTCCGGCGAGATCAAGAATCTGATCTCCGATGTTGAAGATCTGATGGCGCGCATCGCGGATTTGAAGGACGCCGATGTGGTCCGCGTGCGCGGCAAGGTACAGCGCGCCGTGGATGCCACGAAGCAAAGTCTTGCGGACAGCGCTGATACCATCCGGCGCCAGGCGCAAAATGTCGCCAGTACCGCGGATGATTATGTCCGCGAAAGTCCGTGGCAAGCGATCGGCATAGCGGCCCTGGTTGGAGCGGTGGTGGGCATTTTAGCGACGCGACGTTCCTAAGATTTAAAGGCACGACAGTGCGAGGGTTATGGTCACTGCCCAAAGCCGCCCCCGCGCTGATGCGCCATATCGGCGCCTATATCGAGCTGGTCGCCTTGGATCTGGCGAGGGCGCAGCGCGAGATCACGGCGCAGGTGGTGGCCGCGGCAGTCGCCGCGATTTGCGCGCTGTTTGCACTGTTCATGTTTTGTCTCGGTGTCGTGGCGTATACCTGGGACACCGCCTACCGGGTGGCCGCCATTGCATGGATGGGCGGCGGTTTCTTATTGATTGCGATCGCGGCGCTCATTTACCGCTCCCGCTTGAGCAGAGCCAGCTCGCCGCTGCTCTCCGACGTAAAACGTGAGTGGCAGGAAGACCGCGTGATACTCGAGCGGATTTTATCCTCGGACGAGAATTAGACATGGTAGATCGCGACGCGCAAGCCAAGAGCCTGATACACGCGAAGCTGGTGCAATCGCGCGAGGAACTGCGCCTCATTCTCGATCCGCCGCCGGGCGAATATGGCAGTCAGGCGCCGCGCAATGGGAGCGGCGGATTTCCGCGCAGCCGCACCATGCAAATGCTCCTGAGCGGCCGCGGCTTGGGAACCTTGGGCGCATTGGCCGGCGGTCTTTTGATTGCACGTCCTGCGTTGGCGCTGCGATTGCTCAAGTTCGTGCCGGCGAGCGCAGTGGCCAAGATGATCATGGCTAGGGCGGTCGGTGCGCTCAAATCAAAATCCGGAGACGGTGGCGCCTAGCCGCCTCGCCCAGCCGCCTGGCCTATAGCCGCCTGGCCCTCGCCAAAGCCTAGCCCAGCGTGATCTCACCGTAGTGGTAGCGGCCGTCGTCCACCAAGTTGATCTCGCAGGCCGTGCCGCTCAAGTTCCTGCCGTCCAGCGACGCCTGAGTGATTCCCCGGCTGACGCCGCGGGGATTTTTCACGGTGATGCGATAGCGCGACGATCCAAACTTGTAGGTAAATTCGAAGCCGGCCCACGCGCGCGGAATGCAGGGATCGACAACGAGGGTCCCGGCCCGCAAGTTGATGCCCAAAATGCCTTCCACTGCCGTGCGGTACATCCAGCCTGCCGAGCCGGTGTACCAAGTCCACCCACCGCGGCCGACATGCGGCGGCGCCGAATAGACGTCGGCGCACACCACATAGGGCTCCACCTTGTAGCGATGGATGCCGGCGCGGGTGCTGGCGTGATTGATGGGATTGAGCAGCGAGAACAGTTCGCCCGCCCGGTCGCCATCGCCCAGCAGCGCAAATGCCAGCGTCGTCCACATGGCCGCGTGGCTGTACTGGCCGCCGTTCTCACGAAGGCCGGGAGGATAGGCCTTGATGTAGCCGGGGTCCTTCAAGGTGTGATCGAAGGGCGGCGTGAACAATTTCACCAGGCCATCGCTGCGGCTGACCAACTGTGTGTTGACTGCCGACATGGCGCGAAGTGCCCGGCTGCGCTCGGCGGCGCCGGATATCACCGCCCACGATTGCGCGATCGAATCGATCCGGCATTCATCGCTGGATACCGATCCTAAGACGGTGCCGTCATCGTAGTAGCCGCGCCGATACCAATCGCCGTCCCAGGCTTCGCGCTCGATAGCCTGCTGCAGCGCGAATGCATGCTTGCGCCAATTCGCCGCTTTGTCGGCCGCGCCGCGCGCTTCGGCAATGAGCGCAAACCGCGTCAAAGCGGTATGCAGGAACCAGCCCATCCACACGCTCTCGCCGCGCCCTGCGGCGCCGACCCGGTTCATGCCGTCATTCCAGTCACCCGTGCCGAACAGCGGCAGGCCATGCGCACCGATGTCCAAACTCGAATCCAGCGCGCGGACGCAATGTTCGAAAAGCGCCGCTGGATTTTCCGACGCCGGGGCCGAGAAACTCTCCAGCGCGCCCGGCGCCAGCGGACCCCCGCCCAAGAAGGGCACCTGCTCTTCCAGTACGGCGGTATCGCCGGTGACATCAAGATAATGCGCCACGACGAAGGGCAGCCAAATCCGGCTGTCCGACACCCGGTTCTTTATGCCCTGGCCGGAGGTGGGCAGCCACCAATGCTGCACGTCCCCTTCGGTGAACTGACGCGCGGCCGCCCTCAATATATGCGCGCGCGTGATGGACGGTTGGGAGACGCACAGCGCCATGACATCCTGCAGCTGATCGCGAAAACCGTAGGCGCCGCTCGATTGATAAAACGCGGTGCGTCCCCAGACGCGACTGCCGAGCGTCTGATACAACAGCCAGCCATTGACCAGGATGTCCATGGACCGATCGGGCGTCTTGACTTGAATGACGCCCAAAGTGCGATCCCAAAAATCCGTCACGCCATTCAGTGCGGCGTCCAAATCCATGCCGCGGTAGCGCTCGATCAGGGCGATGGCCGCCGCGGATGAACTCTCCTCGCCGATCAGCAGCGTCAGATCCGCGCTTTCCCCGGGATTCAACGCGATTTTGGTCTGCATGGCGCCGCAGGGATCAAGACCTCCACCGACTCGAGCCGACAGGGGTTGAGGTCCCAACAGCGCAGCCGGCTCGGCGAGCGAGCCGTGGCGCCCGATGAACTCGGTACGGTCGGCGGTGAAGCTCTGCTGGCGGCCGGCCATGTCCATGAAAGCGACCCGCGACTGGAAGTCCGCCGTCCAGGGATTGCGCGCCAGCAGCGCGCGCGTCTTCGGGTCGAGGGCCGTGATGATGAAGGGCGCCGCGCGGTTGTTCTGGTTTCCCAGCACCCAATCCAGGTAGTGGGTGATCGACAGCTGCCGCGCTTGATCGGAGGCATTGAGGATTTTCAGCCGCGAAATCTTGATTGAATCCTCGAGCGGCACGAATTGCGTCAAGGTCAGCGAAATGCCGTGGGAAGTGTGTTCCGAGCGCGTGTAGCCGAACCCATGGCGCACGACATACACGGAAGAGCGCTCGCGAATGGGCAGCGGCGTAGCGCTCCAAAGATCCCCGGAGTTCTCGTCGCGAATGTAGATCGCCTCGGCGGGCGGATCGCTCACCGGATCATTGGACCAAGGCGTGATCTGGTTCTGCTGTGCGTTCAGCGACCAGGTACTGCCTGAACCGTCGGCGGATACGAGAAAGCCGAATTGCGCATTGGCAATGACGTTGATCCAGGGTGCCGGCGTCCATTGGCCGTCATCGAGCACCACGACGTATTCACGCGCTCCCGCGTCAAAGCCGCCGAGACCGTTGAAATACTCGAGTGTTGGTACCAGGTGCGGCGCATGCGTGCGTAGTTCTTCGCCGCTGTTCTCGCGGCGCAGGCGTGCCGCCGGCCCCCGTTCGTGAGTCCTGCCGAGCTGCTCACTCAAGGATCCCTTGCCTGAACCGAATACCGCACGCGCCGCAACTTGCAGAAAATCGCGGTGTTCATTCGGAAGTGCGTCGGCGCGCAACGGAATGACCGCGCCGCGGCCCTTCAGGGCTTGATCGCGCCCCTTTTGCGATTCCTGGATGACCGCATCCAGCGCAGTTTGCACGGCCGCGACGCTCGCCGGTCCTGCCGCATTCAAAAGGACCAGATCCACCGACAGATACTTCGATTGCCAATAGGCGTGCGCGCGCAGCAGCTGTCCGACGGCATGGATGTCGGCCTGACCGGTGAGCACCGCCAACACGATCGGCAGATCACCGGACACGCCGTGAGCCCACAGGGCCGGCTGGCCCAGCTGGTTGTTGTCGAGTAACTCCCGGGATGCACGCAGCGACGCGTCGGAATACAGTACCCGTTCGGCGATCTCTTGGAATATTTGCGCGTCATCGCTGCTGACGTTCAGATCGCGCAGCTGCACCTGCGCCTTGGCCCAGGACAGCGTCTTCGCGCGCTGAAATGCCGCCTCGCTGCCGAGCTTGTCGACCAGGCTCAGGGCCTGCGCGCGGCTCGCGCCGATGCCGGTCCAAAAGGCGATGTGCACGGTTTCGCCGGGATTGATCCGCACCCGGCGCCGCAGTGCCAACACGGGATCGAGCACGGTGCCCACCGTATTGGACAAGGGCCTCGCCTCCATGATGGATACGGCATTGCGAACGTCATGTCCCCTGCCGATGAAGCGCGCCCGATCGGTCTCGAACTGCAGCCCGCCGACCGCCTCGCCTTCCAACGCACTGAAATGCACCATCCACAACTGGGCTTGCGCAGGCTCTCGCGGCCGCCGCGTTGCCAAGAGCGCGCCGCGTTCCGCGACGAACTCGGTCTGTACGAACATTTTTGAAAATGCCGGATGTCCGGAATCCGCCGCGGGCTGGCTCAATACCACCTCGGCGTAAGAGGTCAATTCGACCTCCCGGACGCCCCTGCCTTCGTTGGTCAGCGAAAGGTGCCGTACCTCGGCATCGTCTTCGCTCGATACCAGAACTTGCATGATGGTGCGGATCGGCCCGTCTTTACGGCTGATCTCCACGCGATCCTCGAAGAAGGTCACATCGTAATTTTCCGATTCGCGGCCGATCGGTTGATATCCGGCCGACCATACATGGCCGTTGAATACATCGCGCAAGAATATGTAGTAGCCGTAAGGGTCGCAGGTCGGATCTTCACGCCAGCGGGTGAGGGCAAGGTCGCGCCATCGGCTATACCCGGATCCCGCCGCGGTCAGCATCAGCGAATAGCTGCCGTTCGACAGCAGCTGCGTGCGCGGTGTCGCGTGATGCGGAGAGCTGAAGCGGCGGGATGAGTCTACCGGCATGATGAGTGCGCAATCATGGATTCAATTTCCAGATCCCGAGGTTGATCGCGGTTGCGAAGCTGACCCAGAGAAAATACGGCACCAAGGTGACGGCTGCGGCGATTCGCACGCGCCCGAATTCACGCAGGGTCCAACCGACGGCCAGCCACAAGGCAACGATGTCGAACAAACCTGCGTCGATGTTTTTCAAGCCAAAGAACAGCGGCGGCCAAAGGGCATTGAGGAACAACTGCACCGCGTAGGCCGCAATCGCCGCGCTGCGGCCGCGATGATAGCGCTCGCGCCAGATGAGCCACGCAGCGATGCCCATCAGCACGTACATGCCCGTCCACACGGGCGCGAACCAATGTTGCGGCGGCAGCCACGCGGGTTTGGCCAGCATGGCATACCACTGCGCCGCCGCTGCCGATATGGCGGGCGAAAATACCGCGCCCAGCGCGCCCACGCCGACAGCTGTCGCCACGAACAGCGCCAGTGCGGGCAGATTCGGCCGGGAATTGCGGCCGCGATAGCTGGTCGAACCCTCTATTGGAATTCTCATTCGATCCGCGGCCTAGTAACCTTGAGTCTGGCGAACAGGAGAATGGCCGCGATCATCTGCAGCCCTCCGAACCATCGATATTGCGTGGTTTGGGCCAGCCAAATCAACCCGGATAGCCACAGCACCCCTGCGGCGATGGCCGTCTCGCGCCGTGCGGCTAGCTTACGCATGTCGGCATGCAATTCCGCGATCTCTTTCTCGACGGATGGCGCTGTGCCTTCCGCCGCCTGGCGCAGGGCGGTCTGCAGGATCTGCGGTACCTGCCGCAGGCTCATCAGGGCATCGGGCAAATGAGCGCGAATTTCCTTGAGGATGGTGCGCGGCCGCGTGCGCTCGCGCATCCACTCGCGCAACACCGGCTGGGCCGTCTTCCACAGATCCAATTCTGGGTATAACTGCCTGCCCAAGCCCTCGATATTGAACAAGGTCTTCTGCAGCAAGATGAGCTGCGGTTGCACCTGCATGTCGAAACGCCGCGCGGTTTCGAACAGCCGCAGCAGCACTTGCGCAAAAGATATTTCCTTCAGCGGCTTGTTGTAGATGGGCTCGCAGACGGTGCGCACCGCCGATTCGAGCTCATCCACCCGGGTGCCCTTGGGCACCCAGCCGCTTTCGATATGCAACTGGGCGATCCGGCCATAGTCGCGGTTGAAAAAAGCCATGAAATTCTCGGCGAGATAGTGCTGGTCGCGCGGCTGCAACGTGCCGACGATGCCGAAATCGACCGCCGCGTAGCGCGGATTCTTCGGATCGTCGATCTGCACGAAAATATTGCCGGGGTGCATGTCGGCATGAAAAAAATTGTGACGAAACACCTGCGTGAAAAATATCTCGACGCCGTTCTCGGCGAGTTTTGCGATGTCCGTGCCGCGCGCGCGCAATTCGTCGACCTGGCTGACGATGACCCCGCGGATGCGCTCCATCACCATGACGTTCTGGCGGCAATAATCCCAGTGGATCTGCGGCACGTACAGAAGCGGCGAGCCGGCAAAGTTGCGCTTCAGTTGCGAGGCGTTGCCGGCCTCGCGCATCAAGTCCAATTCATCCGTCACGGTCTTGCGATATTCGCGCACCACCTCGATCGGCCTGACTGGGCGCGCCTCGACCCAATACTCATCCGCGAGCCCGGCGAGTGCGTCCAATACCTCGAGATCAAGATCGATGACTTCGCGCATGCCCGGACGCAGCACCTTGACCACGACGTCGTCGCCGTTCTTCAGGGCGGCCGCATGCACCTGCGCAATGGAGGCCGCGGCGAGCGGGACGGGCTCGAAGCTGCCGAATATTTCGTCAAGCGGCCTGCCGAAAGTCTTCTCGATCATCGCCATGGCGATATCGCCGGAAAACGGCGGTACCCTGTCCTGCAATTTCGCCAATTCATCGGCGACATCGACGGGCAGCAGATCGCGGCGCGTCGAGAGGGCCTGGCCGAATTTCACGAATATCGGGCCCAACTCCTCGAGAGCCAGACGCAATCGCTCGCCGCGCGAGCCGCCGACGCGGCGCTGAAACCAGGTCCACGGCGAAAAATAATAGAGATAGCGCAACGGCCGGTACATGTGGGTCGCGCGCACGAACTCGTCCAGCCGGTGCCGCACCAGCGCCCGCTGTATTTGCAGCAGACGTGCAACGACTCGCAGGCGCATCAGGACGTGTCCTTCGCGCTGCCGTCCCTCGCGCTGCTGTCCTTCACGCGCTGCTCCAGCCCCTTGAGCCGCGCCTCGACTCTCTCGGCGCCGTCGCGCACGGCATCGACGCCGCGCAGGAATTCTTCCATTTCAGGTTGGGTGACGAGATCGCGGCCTTCTTCCTGCAGATACTCGGCGATATTTTCACCCGCGGTGCGCCTGGCGCGCCGCGCCCAGGTCCGCACGCTCCTCGCCAGCTGGGACAGATGCCGCGCCGGCAGATCGCCCACCCAACGCGACAGTTCTTCCTCCAAGTCCGGGCGCGCGGCCGTGAACAGTTCACGATACAGGTTGGCGATTTCGGCATCGCCGCGAATCTGCACGGATGATTTGACTTGCGCGGAAGCCGCCCCGCCGCCTCTCAGCATTTGCAGCAGCGCCGGCGCGGATCCTGAAATGACGGCATCCGCGGGCGTATCTTCACCGGCAAGCAATGCGAGCCGGCCTTGGAAGCACGAGGCGCGCACGCGGGTTATGCCGTCGACATCGACTTGCAGGCTGGTTCCTTCAAGGCGCTTGGCCAGCGCCGCCGCCTGGCTCGACACGGCAATGTTTCGATTGAACGCCGCTTCGGCCGATGCCAACCAGGCGGGAGTTGCAGTCATCTCAGGAGCCTAAATCTTGAAGCCGCGATGCACGGCCACGATGCCGCCGCTCAAGTTGTGATAGCGCGTTTGAGCGAACCCTGCGTGCCGCAACATCTCGAGCAGGGTCTCTTGATCGGGGTGCATGCGGATGGATTCCGCCAGATAGCGGTAGCTGTCGGCGTCATGCGCCACCAGGCGGCCGAGGAGAGGCAGCACCTTGAATGAATAGGCATCATAAAGCGGCTTCAAGCCCGGTAGCACCGGCGTCGAGAATTCCAAGACCAACAATTGACCGCCGGGTTTCAGGACACGATGCATGGATTTGAGCGCAGCCGCCTTGTCGGTGACGTTGCGCAGTCCGAAGCCCATGGTCACGCAGTGAAAGGCGTTGTCCTCGAAAGGCAGACGCTCGGCATCGGCAACGATGCATTCGACGTTGCCCACGTGTCCGGCATCGAGGAGGCGGTCGCGGCCGATGTCCAGCATGGCCGGATTCACATCCGACAGCACGACACGTCCCGCCTTGCCCACCTGCCGAAGCAATCCGGCGGCGAGGTCGCCGGTGCCCCCGGCAACGTCCAAGGCGCACTGCCCAGGACGCAAGCCCGTCAACGACAGGGTGAAGTGCTTCCACAGCCGATGCGCGCCGAACGACATCAGGTCATTCATGACATCGTACCGGCCGGCGACGCTCTCAAATACGGAGCGCACGCGTGAGGCCTTGTCGGCCGCTGCGACCTGTTCAAAGCCAAAGTCCACTTTGCGATCGGAGTCAGCCATGGGTCCCCTTCAATCCTGAAGGGGGCATTGTAGCCGACTGGCGCCGCAAGCTTGGCGCCGCCGGGGGGCTTAAGCCTTAAAGACAGGCTGCCTTAAGATTCTTGGTGTTGGGCGCAGCGCTGCAAATAGCGCGCCCAATTCGCCTCCCGTTCGGCGCCCAGCTGGTACAGCACGCTCCAGGAATACAGGCCGGTATTGTGGCCATCGTCGAAGAACAGGCGCAGGGCGTAGTTGCCCACGGGTTCGATGCTGCTGATCCCCACGGCTTGCTTGCCGAGCTGCAGAGTGCCTTCGCCGCCGCCATGGCCTCTGACCTCGGCTGAGGGAGAAAAAACCCGCAAGTACTCGAAAGGCAGCTCGAAATGAGATCCGTCATCGAAGCGCACTTCGAGCAGCCGCGATGCGGTGCGCAGCTTGATGTCGGTGGGCTGCGGCGCACGCGGCGCAATCACAGGATATACCGCGACAAATCCTGATCCTTCACCAGTTCGCCCAGGTTGCCCTCGACGTATTCGCGATTGATGAGCACGCGGCTGCCGTTGCGGTCCGCGGCATCGAAGGACACGCTCTCGAGCAGGCGCTCCATCACGGTGTGCAAGCGCCGCGCGCCGATGTTCTCGGTGCGTTCATTGACCTCGAAGGCGACTTCGGCGAGCCGCTGCACTCCGGAGTCCGCAAATTCCAGGGTCACGCCTTCGGTCGCGAGCAGCGCGGTGTACTGGCGGCACAAGGAGGCATCCGGCTCGGTGAGGATGCGCACGAAGTCCCTTACAACCAAGGGCTCCAGTTCAACCCGGATGGGCAGGCGGCCCTGCAATTCAGGGATCAGGTCCGAGGGCTTCGACATGTGAAAGGCGCCGGACGCGATGAACAAAACGTGATCGGTCTTCACGGTGCCGTACTTGGTGTTCACGGTGCAGCCCTCCACCAAGGGCAGCAGGTCGCGCTGCACGCCTTCGCGCGACACGTCCGCGCCCATGGTTTCCTGACGGCGTGCGATCTTGTCGATTTCGTCGATGAACACGATGCCGTTTTGCTCGGCGTTCTCGACGGCGCGCAATTTCAATTCTTCTTCGTTGATCATCTTCGCCGCTTCCTCATCGACGATGAGCTTCAGCGCTTCCTTGATCTTGAGTTTGCGCGGGCGCGTGCGTCCGCCGCCCAGATTCTGGAACATGCCCTGCAACTGCTGCGTCATTTCCTCCATGCCGGGAGGCGCCATGATTTCCACCCCGACCGGCAGGGCCCGAACCTCGATTTCGATCTCGCGATCATCCAGCTGGCCCTCGCGCAGCATTTTGCGAAAGCGCTGTCGCGTGTCGTTGTCCTTCGTTCCCCCATCGCCCGTGAAGCCCGCTCCCGGCCTTGGCAGCAAAATGTCCAAGATCCGATCCTCGGCGCTGTCGGCGGCGCGATGCCGCACCTTGGCCATTTCCTCCTCGCGGGTCATTTTGACGGAGATCTCCACCAGATCGCGGACGATCGAGTCAACTTCGCGCCCAACATAGCCCACTTCGGTGAATTTCGTCGCCTCAACCTTGATAAACGGTGCCTTGGCGAGCCGCGCCAGCCGGCGCGCGATCTCGGTTTTGCCCACACCGGTCGGGCCGATCATGAGGATGTTTTTCGGCGTGATTTCCGGCCGCAACGATTCGGCGACCTGCTGGCGCCGCCAGCGGTTGCGCAAGGCAATCGCCACCGCGCGTTTCGCGGCCTTTTGGCCGACGATGTGCTTGTCGAGCTCCTCGACGATTTCCCGCGGGGTCATCTGCGACATGAGGAGCCTGTCTGAGTATTCAACGTGAGGCTCCTACAGATCCTCAATCGTCAGATTGCGGTTGGTGTAGATGCAAATGTCCGCCGCAATGTTCAGCGAGCGCTCGACGATGTCGCGCGCCGCCAGATCGCCTTGCATGAAGGCCAGCGCCGCGGCCTGCGCAAAGCCACCACCCGAACCAATGGCGATCAGGTCATGCTCCGGCTCGATGACATCGCCGGTGCCCGAGATGACATACGTGCTGTCGGCATCCGCCACGCAGAGCAGCGCTTCCAGACGCCGCAGGCTGCGATCGCTGCGCCAGTCCTTGGCCAGTTCAATGGCCGCGCGGGTGAGGTTGCCGAACTTCTCCAGCTTGCCCTCGAAGCGCTCGAACAAGGTGAATGCGTCCGCCGTGCCGCCGGCAAATCCGGCCAACACCTTGTCGCCGTACAGGCGGCGGACCTTGCGGGCATTCGACTTCACGACGGTTTGTCCCAGCGTGACCTGGCCATCGCCGCCGACCGCGACGCGGCCGTTGCGGCGTACCGCCAGAATGGTGGTGCCATACATGCGATCGGGATCGTGATTCATATGAAGCTTAGGTAGGTGGGGCCGTTCAGGGGCCTTTCAAGCCGTGCGCGACCGGCGCCGCGCTCGAGGATGGGCAGCGTCGTAGACGCTGGCCAGATGCTGGAAATCCAAATGCGTATAGACCTGGGTGGTGCTGATGTCGGCATGCCCCAGCAATTCCTGCACGCCGCGCAAATCCCCGCTGGATTCGAGCAAATGAGTCGCAAAGGAATGACGAAACATATGCGGGTGCACGTGCATGGTGAGGCCCTGGCGCCGGGCCCAGGTGCCTACCCGCAGTTGCACCGCCCGAACCGACAGAGGCCGCCCGGTGGTTCCCACAAACAGGGGACCTGAGTGCGGCGAGTTTAGGTTCGGGTTTTTTTGGATCAACCCGGCGCGCTGCGTCAGCCACTTTTTCAAGGCAGCGATGGCGTGGCGGCCGACGGGGACGATCCGCGTCTTATGGCCCTTGCCGAGCACCCGCACCGTGCGGTCTTGAAGGTCCACGGCCGATACATCCAAACCCACCAGCTCGCTCAGTCTCAAGCCCGATGAGTAGAACAGTTCCATCACGGCCTTGTCCCGCGCCGAGAGGGTGTCGTCCACACGAAAGTCCAGCAGCCGGCCCATTTGATCGGCGTCCAGGGTCGCCGGCAAACGCTTCTTGGTTTTCGGCGCGCGCACATCGAGAGCAGGATTATTCTTCACGGCGCCTTCGCGCATCAGATATTCGTAGAATGTCCGCGCCGCCGACAAGCGCCGCTGGATACTGCGCGGTGCGATGCCGCCGGCGTGCTCGCCGGCCGCAAAGGCGCGAACTTGAAAATTATTCAAGGCGCCCCAGCGCTTCACGTCGCGGCGGTCGCAAAACGCCAGCAGCGTGCGCAAATCATGCCGATAGGCCGACACCGTATGGCTGCTGAGGCGCCGCTCGAAGTCAAGATGCGACAGAAATCGCGTCATCCATTCGCGCTCAGAGGGCACCATCGTAGAGTGCCTTCAGCGCATCAATGCGCAGGTCACGAGTTCGCCGATGCGCAACAAGAATTCGGTGCTCATGCCGGGATGGAAGCGCTCGGCGTCACTGGCGCCGATCGCCAGAATGCCGAGCGCGCCTTTTTGCCCCAGCGGCGTGAGCGCCACGGAGCCGATCGCGACCGACTCCAGGCCAAACAGGTAGTCGCGCTGTACGTCGCGGACCTGACCGCAACGCGGCTTCCCCGACGTCAACAGGGATTCAAAACTCTTCATCTCCTCGTCAACCGGACTCGCGACGCGCAAGAATCGGCCCAAGTCCGGCTCCAGCGCGCGCGCTTCCTCGAGGAACAGCACCATGACCGAATTCATCGCGTCAAAATCCTCCCGCAGCGAGGTCTCAACGGCGCCGATCGATTCCGCCAACGTGTGCGCACGAATCAGCCGCTGGCTCAAGCGGTGAATGCGGTCCGCCAGTGTGTCGTTGGCTCTCGCCACATCGACCAGTTCCTTGAGCTTGCGCTCGAGCGCTTGATTGCGCTCGCGCAGCACTTCGACCTGGCGTTCCACCAGGCTGACGGTGGCCGCGACGTCGCGCACATGCGGCAGGCGCAGCTTGGTCAGCAGCTGTGAGTTGCGTTCGAAGAAATCCGGATAGGTCTGCAAATAGTCCGCGACACTGTTGTCATTGAGAACATCATGCTTGACCCCGCGCGCGTGACTTGTCGTCATTGGTTGGCTCCCGTGAATCGCGTTAAATCGATAGAACCCGTGAAAACCGTGGTGGCGGGCCCCGTCAGCCAAATGTGTTGACCCGGGCCTTCCCAAGAAATCGTTGCCGTACCGCCCGGCAAGTCCACCCGCACCTCGCTGTCCAATTCGCCCAGCTGCCTGCCGACAGCCACCGCCGCGCACGCACCCGTGCCGCAGGCCAGGGTTTCGCCCGCCCCGCGCTCGAACACGCGCAACAGAATATGACTGCGGCTGATGATCTGCATGAAGCCCACATTGGTGCGATTGGGAAAACGCGGGTGCCGCTCGATACTGGGCCCGAACTGCTCGACCGGGGCCGTTTTCACATCCGGCACGCGCATCACCACATGGGGATTCCCCAAGGAGAGCGCGCTCATCACCACTTCCCTGCCCTCGACGCTCAAAGAAAAGGTGAGCGGCTCTTCAAGCACCGGCATGCCCATGTCCACCGACACCAGTCCGTCATCCCTGACACGGGCGCGCACCCGGCCGCCGCGGCTGCCCATGATGAGATCGCGGCCCAACTCCGGGGCACGCGCATACAGCAGCGCCGCGATACAGCGCGCGCCATTGCCGCACTGTTCGACTTCGGTGCCGTCGGAATTGAATACCCGGTAGAACACCCGGCTGGCGCTATCGCGCGGCGTCTCCAGCATCAGCGCCTGATCAAATCCCACGCCGGTGTGGCGATCGGCCAGGGCGCGAAGCGTCCATTCATCAAGATGAGTGTGAGCGGCGCCGGCAGCAGCGTCGAATACCAGGAAATCGTTGCCCAAGCCTTGCATCTTCAGAAACTCGATGCGCATACCGAAGCATAGCCGATGCGGCAAATTTCCGCTCGGGGGTTGCGCAATGCTCGCTGAAAGCTCTACCTTACGGACACAACAAAGCCGGGGGATTATGCGCCACGTCATGGTATTGAATGCCAAGGGGGGATGCGGCAAGAGCACGCTCAGCACCAACATCGCCGTATTTTTTGCCCGCGACGGGCACAAAGTCTGCATCGCGGACTATGACGCGCAGCGTTCCAGCCTTGACTGGCTCGCCATGCGGCCGGCGGATTTGCCGGCGATCAGCGGAGCGGCCGCGTTCGAAGACGGTTTGCGCAGCGTGCCGCGCAATACCGACATTCTGGTGATCGACGCGCCGGCGCGAGTTCACGGCACCGAACTCAACGAACTGGTGCGGCGCGCCGAAACCATCATCGTGCCGGTACTGCCCTCCAGCATCGACATGAAGGCCTGCGGACACTTCATGGCCGAATTGCTGGAAATCGGCAAGGTATCGCGCAGGCAGGCACGCCTGGCCGTTCTCGCCAATCGAGTGCGCGAAAACACCTTGGTGTATGAGGAATTGGACCAGTACTTGAGCAAGCTCAAGGTTCCTTACCTTGGATCTTTGCGCGAGGCGCAAAACTATGTGCGCGCCTACTCCAGGGGCATGGGGGTGCTGGAACTGCCGGAATATCTCGCGTGGCCCGATTGGAAGCAATGGGAACCGATCGCTGAGTGGCTCGATAGCAAACGCAGCCAGCCCAGCGTCTAGCGCGCCGCGCTCAGTGCCCTGCGCGCAGCGCTTCGCTCACGCGGCCGCGTAACACCGTGCTCATCAGTTTATTCAACTCCGGCGGCAGACGTTCAGGCGGAGACTTTGAGGCCGCGGCCGATCAGCCGCTGCTCGACGCAGCAGCGCATCTTAAGCTCAATTTGCCGCACAGCTGCAAGGGCGGCAATTGCGGCGCCTGCAAGGCGCGGCTCGTGAGCGGCGAAATTCACTATCCCCATGGGGCGCCGCTCGGTCTCTCCGCTGCCGAGATCGCCGAGGGCATGATCCTGCTGTGCCAAGCCCGGGCGCGCACCGACCTTACGATCGAGACTTTCGACATGCGGGCCGCCGGCACGGCCGCGCAAAAGCGCCTGCCCTGCCGCATCGAGCGCGCAGTTCCCTTGTCGCACGACGTCATGGGTTTGTTCCTGCGTCTGCCCATTGCCGAGGAGTTCAGCTTCGAGCCCGGCCAGTACGTCGATGTCCTGTTGCCGGGCGGACGGCGCCGCAGCTTCTCCATCGCCTCGCCGCCCCACGATGCGCGGCCGCTGGAACTGCATGTGCGGCGCGTCCCCGGCGGCGAGTTCACAGATCGGTTGTTCCATGACGACATGCAGAGTTCGTTGCTTGACATCGAAGGCCCCTTGGGAAAGTTCGTGTACCGCCCGCATGCAGGCGATGCGCCGCCCATGCTGCTGATCGGCGGCGGTACCGGGATTGCACCGCTGTTGAGCATTCTCAAGCATGTCATCGAGAGCGGCATCGAACGGGACATGCGCCTCTTTTGGGGAGTGCGCGGCGAGAGGGATCTGTATGCACGGGCGACGCTCGATGCTTTAAGCCGGCGCGCCGCTTTAAACCGCCGCGCCGCTTCAAGCCGCCGCGCCGCTTCATTCAGCTATGCGCCGGTGCTATCCGAACCCGACGCGTCATGGCGCGGACTCACCGGCTGGGTGCATGAGGCCGCATTCGTGGGGCTGGAAGATCTCGAATCCTGCGAGGTCTACGCCGCCGGACCGCCGGCGATGATCGCGGCGCTGCAGCGCGAATACGCAGCGCGCGGAGCCTCGTCACGCCGTTTGTACTTCGATTCCTTCGACTACGCGCCCGACACGCTCGAGCGCCAGCGAATGAGCGCCGTCACCAGATCCTGATCCTCGGCCGATTGCGCCTGCAGCAGCGGCGCTTGCAGCCCCAGTTCGCGCAAGCCCGCAGCAATGCGCTCGCCGGGAACCAGCCAATGCACACGTTCGAACTCGCCGCGCAATTCGGGCGTCGCCATAGCGAGCAAATTTCGCCCGACTTCCAAGCTGGTCGCGGTGATCACGTGCATTTCACCCGCGGCAAATCGCTGATGCACCGCCGCCAGCTCTGCCGCGTCATGGACAGCCGGCGCACGTTCATAGACATCGGCGCTCACCACCGCCGCGCCGCGCCGCGTGAGTTCTTGTTGGAGCAGTTGCCGGCCATCGACTCCCTTGATCATCAATATGCGGTGGCCCGCGATATGTTCCAGCCGGGGGTGCATGAGCAACCCTTCAGTGTCGAGGGAACCGCTCGGCTGTATGGCCACGCGGTAGCCTGCCTGGTTCAAGGCACGCGCCGTCGCCGGACCCATCGCCGCGAGCGTGAGATCGCGTTTCTGCTCGAGGAAGGAGGCGCCGAAACGGACTGCATTGGCGCTGGTGAAAATGATGACATCAAAATTTTCCAGAGTGCCCAGCTGCGCCGCCAGCGCGCGCCGGTCTCCCAGTGCTTTGATTTCCACTGCGGCCAAGCGCAGCGTGCCCGCGCCCTGCGCTTCCAGCAGGCGGCATAGGGGCATCGCCTGCAATTCGGGTCTGGTGACGAGGACGCCAACTCCGTAGAGGGGCGGCACGGCTAACTTGCGAGGCGTGCCACGGCTAACTCGCGCGCAAGCGCTCGAGTAAGGGTCCCGCGCCGGCTGCCAGCATGCGCTCGGCCAATTGCCGGCCCAGCGCGGCCGGATTCCCAAGGTCTCCCGATGAGGTGTCGCGCAGCAGACGCGAGCCATCCGGCTCGGCCACCAACCCGCGAAGCGTGATCCGATCCGCGTCGATTTCGGCGTAGGCGGCGATGGGTGATTGACAGCTTCCCCCCAAGCGCGCCGCGAAGGCGCGTTCCGCATCCATTACTTTGCGGGTCGCCGCATCCTCGAGAGCCTGCAGTAGTCCGGCCGTGCGCACATCACTGCGCCGGCACTCGATACCGATTACGCCCTGGGTCGCGGCGGGCAGGCAAATCTTCGGATCGAGCCGCGCGGTGATGCGCGACTCCAGACCCAAACGATCCAAGCCTGCGCAGGCCAGCACAATGGCATCCATGCCGCCCGCGTCGAGCTTGCGAACTCTCGTATCTACGTTGCCGCGCAGGGATTCAATGCGCAAGTCCGGACGCAAGGCGTAGAGCTGCGCCTGCCGGCGCAGGCTCGAGGTTCCCACGATGGCGCCCCGCGGCAAATCCTCGAGACGTGCGATGCCCGACGTCGTCAGCAAGGCATCCCGCGGATCCGCGCGCTCGAGAACCGCGCCGATGGTCAGCCCATGGGGGAGATCGGCCGGTACATCCTTCATCGAGTGCACGGCAATGTCGGCGCGCAGATCCTCGATGGCGACTTCGAGTTCCTTTATGAACAAGCCCTTGCCGCCGATGGCAGCCAGGGACCGATCCTGGATGCGATCGCCCTGGGTCAAAAGCGGCACCAGTTCTATCTGCAGGCCCGGGTGTGCTGCGCGCAACAGCGTGGCCACATGTTCCGCCTGCCATAGCGCCAGCTGACTCTTGCGCGTGGCGATGCGTAATGGCGGGGTCACATCGACTCGGGCTTGTCGGGAAACAGTTTGGACTTCAGCCGATAGATGGCCGAGATGTCTTCATCGCCGAACCCTTGAGCGATCAGTTGTTCGTACTGCTCGATGGTCGACTCGACCACCGGCAGCACGCCGCCGTGCTTGGCCGCCATCGCGCGGCAAATGCGCAGGTCCTTGTCATGCAGCCGCACGCGGAATCCCGCCGGAAAACTGTTGTTCGCCATGAAGGGCGCGCGATTGACGAAGTACCAGCTCGAACCTGCGCCCTTGCCTAAAACGTCGATAACTTTTTTCAGGTCGACGCCTTCCTCGTGGGCAAACGCCATGGCCTCGCCCACGGCTTGGATGATGCCCGCGCACATGATTTGGTTGGTGGCTTTGGTTACCTGGCCCGAGCCGCTGCCGCCCATGTATGCCACCGCCTTGCCGAGTTTCTCCAAAATCGGTTGCGCCCGGTTGAACACTGCCTCATCGCCGCCGCACATGATGGCGAGCGATGCCGTCCTCGCGCCTTCGACGCCGCCGCTGACCGGGCAATCGAGAAAACCCACACCGATGGAGGCCAGCTGCCCATGGATCTCGCGCACGGTATCTTTTCCCACCGTGGAGCAATCCATGACGATCATGTTCGGGCTCAAACCCGGTTCCAAGCCCGCGACGACCTCGCGCAAATCCTTGTCGGCAGACACGCAGATCACCACCGCTTCGCAGTTGCCGGCGAGTTCCGTCAAACTTGCAAACGCGTGAACCTTCAGTTCCCCGGCGAGCGCCTTGGCTTTCTCCGGTGTGCGATTCCATACCCCGGTAAGTAAGCCGGCGCGGTGAAGGTTGCGTGCCATATGTGCGCCCATGGCACCCAATCCAACGAAGCCCGTTTGCATGTGCATGTCCTCAAGATCTGATTCTAAAGAACGAAATCTTAAGGCTTTGGGCGTTGCGCGGCAAAGCGCGAGCGGAACAGCAGGAGGAAGGCGGTGCGGAACAGCGGAAGGAAGGCAGAGCGGATCAGCAGGCGGCAATGAACTTGCCGTGAGCTTCGGGGACCGTGGCGAACGACGAGCGCCGCTTCAGCCCTCGCTGAAGGTTAGGTCGCGCTATTGCAAATATCGTCGATATCACGCTTGGCGCTGAGGCGCTCAGTATCGATTTCTTCGGAGGTCATGTATTTGCGTTCGCCATCGGGGCCGGTTTTATAAAGCCGCCGACCTTCAATGAGTTTCTTATAGCGATCCTGCGCATCGATACATTGTTTGTCCCGGGCTTGCGCGACGTCCTGATCCACGGCCTTTTTTTCTTCCAGATCTTTGGGGGTGGGGGTGGGGGCGGCAGCGACTCTGGCCGTCGGCGCAGATTGAGCGGCGCTGGGCGGCGCAGCGGTTCGCGCACTGGCTGAGTGAGTGCCCAACATTTCGACCACTTGCGCGTGCACGCCATCCGGCGGCCGATCGCCATATTGCAGCTTGCCCTGCGCATCGGTCCACTTGTAGACGACGGCGGAGGCCAAGCCCGACCACGCGATCAATGCAGCGAAAAGCAAAAAGCGTCTCATCGTCCAATCCTCGCTTGATGGCTACAGGGCACGCGAGCCGGCCTCGCCGGTGCGAATGCGCACCGCTTGACCGAGATCGGAAACAAAAATCTTGCCGTCACCTATTTTACCCGTGCGCGCTGTTTCAATAATGGCTTCCACAACCCGATCAACTTGCTCGTCATCGACGGCCAGTTCGAGCTTTACTTTGGGCAGAAAATCAACGACGTATTCCGCCCCCCGATAGAGCTCAGTGTGGCCCTTTTGGCGCCCAAAGCCTTTGACCTCTGTCACGGTAATGCCCTGAACCCCCACTTCTGCCAGGGCGGCACGCACATCGTCAAGCTTGAAGGGTTTGATGATGGCGATGACCATTTTCATGCAAGGGGCTCCCGGTTCGTAGGACACGCAGTTTAGCAGCGGAATTCAAAAGAGAATTGCTGCGGCACAGCATGGCGGATGGAAATCTTCTGATGTATAAACGCCGGAGCGTCTTGCGTCGGGCGCGTGTATATAAAAAACGGCGCGGGCCCCTTGGTTTGGGAACCCGCGCCGCCGGGATATCGCACCGACGGGGGAGTTGGCTGGCTTGCCGGCGCGAGATGCTCCTAAATCGTCTGAAGATTTGACCTCGCCCTTACCCTTAGGGAGGTCCGATCAAATGGCGTCCGGGCCGGTTTCACCTGTCCGCACCCGCAGCGCCTGCTCCAATTCGAATATCCACACTTTCCCATCCCCGGCATGGCCGGTCCTGGCTACATTGCAAACCGCTTCCATCACTTGCTCGGCGATCGAATCGTCCACCGCCAGCTCGATCTTTGCCTTGGGCAGAAAATCGATGCGGTACTCCGCGCCTCGATAAAACTCCATATGTCCGGGCTGGCCTCCGTACCCGTGTACTTCGGTCACCGTGACCCCTTGAATGCCGATGTCCGCAACCGCTTGCCGGACCTCGTCCAGCTTGAAGGGTTTGATGACGGCGGTGATCAGCTTCATGCATTTATCCCCGCTTTCACCTGTAATTGAGACCGCCTCCGTTATCACTTCCGCGTAGTATTTGATCTTAAGTAGTGCAGTTTTCGTGCCACGGCCGATGGATGACGAATCAACGGGTTACGCCGCGACCGGGCGAAGCATTGCACCCATCTGGCGCACACCGGTGAGATTCGTGCGTTAACCGGGTGCGAACCTTTGGATGCCACCTCCATGGAGACGGCATCCTCGCTATGGAGGTAGAAATGAGCTTTATCAATTCGAACGGCTTGGACGATCTGGCAAAGCGCCTGGCCGACTCGGTGCCCGAGTCGCTGCGTGCTTTCGGCCGCGATCTGGAGGGCAATTTCAAAGCCGTGTTGCAAGCTCAGCTGGCCAAGCTCGATCTGGTCACCCGGCAGGATTTCGACGTACAAGCCGCGATTTTGGAGCGCACGCAAGGAAAGCTAACCGCCCTGGAAGCGCGTCTGAAAGATCTCGAAGCGAGACTCACCCCGCCGTAGTCCAGTCCTCGTATGGAAACCCACAGGGAAGTGAGCACCGTCTTCAGCCGCGCACCCGCGGGACTGGAAGCACCCGTGGTTCGCGTCGAGGTCCACTTGGGCACGGGTCTGCCGGCGTTCAATTTGGTGGGCCTTCCCGAAGCAGTGGTCCGAGAGAGCAAAGAACGTGTGCGCGCAGCACTCGTGACCACCGGGTACGACTTTCCGCAGCGGCGCATCACTGTCAATCTCTCGCCTGCGGACCTGCCGAAGGAGGGCGGCCGCTTTGATCTGCCGATTGCCGTCGGCATCTTGGCAGCCGATCGCCAGATTCTCCCACCGGCGCTCAAACATCGAGAGTTTTACGGCGAGCTGTCGTTGGGAGGCGCGCTTCGCGAAACCCGAAAGCTCCTGCCCGCACTGATTGCCGGTGCGAGATGCCGCAGCGAAATGATTCTGCCGGCCGCGAATGCGTTGGAAGCGAGTCTCATCAGCGGCGCGAAACTTCGGTTGGTGAATCATTTGTCCGAAGTGGTCGCCGCCTTGAAAGGCAAAGGATCGCTTGATGTCCTGCCGACTGCCGTAACCCGGGAAGCAGGAAGGCAGGCAGATCGAGCGGCTTCGAGAGACTGCAAAGTTCCGTACAGCTCGATTCCGGATCTCGCAGAAGTTCACGGACAATATGCCGCCAAGCGCGCACTCGAGATTGCCGCGGCCGGTGAACATGGCCTGCTGATGATCGGCCCTCCCGGTGCCGGCAAGACGCTGCTTGCGCAACGATTGCCCGGCTTGCTGCCGCCGTTGACGGAGCCCGAAGTCCTGGAAGTCGCAAGCCTGGAATCAGCCGCGGGGCGCAGACCATCCATCGGCGGCCGCAGGCCGTTTCGCAGTCCGCAGCATACCGCTTCGGTGGCCGCGCTCATCGGGGGCGCCGCGCTGCGCCCCGGCGAGCTGTCGCTGGCGCATCTTGGCGTGCTGTTCCTCGATGAGCTTCCCGAATTTCCGCGCAACGCACTCGAGGCATTGCGTGAACCGCTGGAAAGCGGCGCAGTGGTGCTCGCGCGCCTCAAGCGCACGTGCGAATTCCCCGCCAAATTTCAGCTGGTCGCCGCAATGAATCCCTGCCCCTGCGGCTATGCCGGCGATTCCCGCGGACGCTGCCACTGCACGGCGGACCAGATCGCCCGCTACAGAAATCGAATCTCCGGGCCGCTCATCGACCGCATTGATATCCATGTCGAGCTCATGGCATTGCCGGTGGAGCATTTGATGCCGGATGCGCGAGAAGAGGCGGAAAGTTCAGCAGTCGTCGCGCAGCGCGTCGCCTCCGCCAGGTCGCTGCAGCTGAGACGGCAAGGGAAGCTCAACTCACGCCTGACGCCCGCCGAGGTCGCGCGCCATTGCGAACTCGCGAGGGATTCGCGCGCGCTGCTGAGTACCGCAATCGCCCGTCTCGGGTTATCGGCGAGGGCTTATCACCGCGTACTCAAAGTCGCGCGCACGTGCGCAGACTTGAGAGGGGACACGGATACCCGCATGATGGATGTCGCAGAAGCCGTCAAGCTCCGGGCGCTGGACAGGCCGGCAGGCTAGCGGCCGGCCGGTGACTCGAGCCGCGACTCATCGTTCAGCGGAGCTTTGCCCAGCCACGCTATTTGTTCAGCGATAGCATGTAGTCGACGGCCATGCGAATGGTCGCATCCGGCCAGGTCGTACCACCCTTGGGCGGCATGCTGCCCTTGCCCGCGATCGCATCTTTGTAGAGGGTTTCCTTACCCTGAGCGATGCGAGGACCCCAAGCCGCATGATCGCCGACTTTTGGCGCGCCGTTGACGCCGGTCGCATGGCAGGCCGAACACACTAGAGTAAACGCCTGCTCCCCGCTGGTCGGCACGTTGACCGCCGGTGCCGCGCCCGCGGGCGAACCCAATGCCGCCAAGGCCGAATTGTCTTTCCCCGCGATGGCAACCTGCGCGAACGGCGCAATGTTCTTTTGCACACTCGCAAGATGCAGCGGCTCCAAGAGCACCGCCGCCCCCTGGCTGTCGGCTCCCATCGAACGCGCTACCGCGAACAGCACGATGGCAAAGGCGACGAGCAAACCCAGCACCATGCTGAAGGAATTGAAGAACTGGGTATCTGACGATTCTGACTCGGACACAGTAACTCGCTGGTATCAATGGAAAAATCCAAGAGGGCGACAGTATAACGGCAGAGCGCGAATCCCGAAATAGCGAGGCGCAGATAGAAACACCGGCAGGCGTCGGAGCGGCGGAATATTCATGTTAGACGCGATCCAGCGGGCTTTTGACGCCCATCGCACCCTTTCCCAGCACGTGGGTGTAAATCATCGTCGCACGCACGTCAGCGTGGCCCAGCAATTCCTGCACCGTGCGGATATCGCAGCCCGCCTCGAGCAGGTGTGTTGCAAAGCAGTGCCGGAAGGTGTGGCAACTCGCCGGCTGAGTAATGCCCGCTTTTTGGACCGCCAACTGCACGGCACGCTGCATCGCTTTTTCATGCATGTGGTGGCGAATAGGCTGACCGGTGTACACATCCTGGCACAGAGAGTGCGCAGGAAATAGGTACTGCCACCCCCACTGCCGCGATGAATTAGGGAATTTGCGCGCCAGCGCGACCGGCAGCGACGCACCCGGCTCACCCGCTCTGCGTTGCTGCTCGAAGCGAACGTGCAATCTCGCCAGATGCGCACGCAGCGGATCCACAATGGAAGTCGGCAAGACCGTCACGCGATCCTTGCCACCCTTTGCATCGCGAACAATGAGCTCACCACGCTCGATCACGACATCTTTGACCCGAAGGCGCAACGCCTCCATCAGCCGCAAGCCGCTGCCATAGAGCAAATTCGCGAACAGCCACGCAACACCATCGAGCTGAGCCAGTACCGAACGCACCTCCGCAACAGTCAACACCACCGGCAGCCGTTTGGGGCGGCGAGCCCGCGTGACATTCTCAAGCCAGGGAAGATCGATCTCCAATACGTGCCGGTATAGAAAGAGCAGAGCCTGCAGAGCCTGATTCTGGGTGGATGCGCTTACGTGCTCATCCACAGCCAGGTGAGTCAAGAAGGCTTCCACCTCCCGGGACCCCATTTCTCGCGGGTGATTCCGATTGTGAAACTTAACGTAACGCCGAATCCAGTAAAGATAAGCCTGCTCGGTGCGGTACGCAAAATGTCGAGTGCGCATTTTCTCCCGCGACACTTCGTACAGACCGCGCGCCGCAGACATGTATAATTCTCCTTCGACGCACTACGCGACAATCCGCTAAATGGCTCCAAGGAAATCAGGAACATGCCACGACCTCCAGCGCCATATATAACGTCATTGACGCAATTTGCCGGCCGATTTCGTCGGATA
>Ga0210406_10000620_pt1 | contig 47922 bp, 46 predicted proteins | sample IncBWC30MmetaG_FD_155454 | JGI IMG/M metagenome (GOLD analysis project Ga0210406, IMG submission 155454) | Forest soil microbial communities from Barre Woods Harvard Forest LTER site, Petersham, Massachusetts, United States - Inc-BW-C-30-M | ecosystem: Environmental > Terrestrial > Soil >...
CCTGAAGATTTTGGCAGCCTGCAGTACGTAATGGCAGGAGCAGAAAAGCTTCCCGAGCGAGTTTCCATCGCCTTTGAAGACCGCTTCGGAGTCCGACCACTTGAAGGTTACGGCTGTACCGAGTGCTCTCCGGCTGTCACGGTAAATACTCGCGACTTCCGAGCAGCACAGTTTCGACAGGTTGGCGCAAAGCGCGCCAGCATCGGCCATCCCTTGCCGGGAATCAGCGTAAGGATCGTGAATCCCGAAACGCTGGGTCGGCTGCCCCAAGGCGAAACTGGACTACTGTTGGTGCGCGGTCCAAATGTCATGAAGGAATATCTGAATCGGCCCGAAAAAACTGCCGAGGTTCTCCGCGACGGCTGGTACAACACGGGCGACATCGCCACGATGGACGAGGATGGGTTTGTTCGGATCACCGATCGCTTGACGCGGTTCAGCAAGATCGGCGGAGAAATGGTTCCCCATATCAAGATCGAAGACACGCTTCACGAGATCAGCGGCTCAATGGAACAGATCTTCGCCGTAACCGCGATACCTGACGAGAGAAAGGGTGAACGCCTGATCGTGCTTCACACCCTTCCCAACGAACGATTACAAGAGTGTCTTGCTGAGCTGGCCAAATCAGAATTGCCGGCACTCTGGAAGCCGCGGCCCGACCAGTTCGTGCACGTGGACTCGTTGCCCTACCTGGGCACTGGCAAGCTCGATCTGCGTCGCTTAAAAGAGATCGCACTGGGAGTCACTGTTTGACAGGGACCGCAATTCAAAACCAGGTGTCCCGCGGTAACCGGACGAGTCGGAGCGCACGATCTTTCGCCCTCCGCCTGGCTGTGACGACCGTCGCCCTCATTATCTGGTTCTGGACCCAGTCATTGATCGGCGCGCGCAGTGTGCCGAACGCTGGAATCGGAGACCGATTGCACACTGTCACGACTTCCGCGAATTCTTACCTGCACGGTCATCCATCGGCGGCAAATCTGCTGCTGATCGTGAGCTCTGGAATCATCGATCTCCTGGGTGTCTTTCTCCTCTCAAGATGGATTTTCGGCGCGTCGATCAGGCCGTTCTTGGGTTTGGTCATCGTACTTGGCCTGCGACAAATCATGCAGTGGTTGGTGGCTCTGCCTGCTCCACCGAATGCAATCTGGCACTCTCCGGGCTTTCCCTCATTGCTGGTGACTTACGGCGTGAGCAATGACTATTTCTTTTCAGGGCACACGGCCATTGCCGTTTTGGCGGTAACAGAAATCGCTCGCGTAGGCAGGCGTTGGCTGACCGCACTTGGCGTGCTGATTGTGGTTTTTGAAATCGCGGCCGTGCTGATCTTACGAGCTCATTACACCATGGACGTCTTCACAGGAATTATGACCGGCCTTTATGCTGCGCACCTGGCTGGTCTGATCTCGACAACGCTGAGGAGCAACAAGATTCCGGGCGAGTTTTGACCTCCACGGATGGCACAGAACAGCCATCGAACAGCGGTTCAACACGTATCGAACAGAGCCGGACGCGGAGCGAAACGATACGGATGCTGTTGCGGAAAGGCCCGTTGGGAACTTGGAGAGTAATTCCACATGTCATTAGCTCCGCTTGAGCAGCGTTGCGGCTGAGAACTTACACCCAGGCTGCAGTTTTGATCTGCCTGGTGGCGACGCCAATTACCTTCTCCATGTGCTTGCTGGCAGCCGCTCCGACTCGGGCAACAATGGCATCCAATACACGCTTGTGTTTAAGCAAAGAAGCGGAAAACCGTGCATAAGCACTGGATGTGATCAAGAAACTCATTCGCAGATAAATTTTCGTAAGCCCCGCGACTTGGATAAACAGTTCATTGTGGCAGGCTTTCAACACTGCCTCGTGAAAACGCAGATCGGCTTGGCTGTACGCCAATCGGTCCTTGCTCGACGACCTCATTTCTTGCCAGGCGTCACGAATTTCTACAATGTCATCTGCAGTCGCTCTCTGCGCCGCCAGTTCCGCAGCCTTGGGCTCAAACGCCAGGCGGAGTTCGCAAAGGTTTTCACAAAATGCTTATCCTTGCTGTTCTCCGAGATCCACTGCAGCAGGCGCGGATCGAAAAGGTTCCACTCTCGGCGTGGACGAACCCTTGGTTCCCGTAGGCCCGACATACACCAGACCTTTTGCCGCCAACACCTTGATGGATTCACAGAGGATGGAGCGACTCACGCTGAGTTCTTTGCCAAGGTCTGCCTCATTGGGCAAAGTCGTCGGATCGCCGGCCACGATTTTCAGCGCCAGGTGACGAACGACTTCTATCGTGCAGGGACTCGAGCGCAATCATAGCCTGGCTCTTCTCCCGAGTCCCAGCTTCGTTCTCTATATCATTTTCATTGGGCTGTTCCGGGCAGAATCGGCGGCCTCAGTGCGTTACATATTAGCACTGGCCTCGCAATCGTCCGGCGCCTTCCGTTCACGGCGTACCTCTCTCGCACGTATATTCGGTCCGTAATACGGAACGGTCGTAAAACAAATCCGGCCGTAAAACAAGTCTTGACAGTCATATGATGACCATACTACCTTCCCCGCGTGCAAGGGTTCGGTCTTTTCGTCCGTAGGTGTGAATGGCAAGCTTCCAACACGAATGAGCGGAGTCAGAGGAGCCGTAGCAACGTATATGGATAGTCCTAATTCAATTTTTTCTGAACAACTGGCTGAGCTGGTTCCGGCAGAACAATTGCAGATCACAAAGGTGAGAACTTTAGTGGTCAACGCCGAACAGAGAAACTGGATTCTCGTCAAGATCGAGACGAACCAACCCGGACTCTATGGCTGGGGAGAAGCCAGCCTGGAAATGAAAACACGAGGAGTGCTGGGCGCAATTGAGGATCTGACTCCCTTGGTCGTTGGAGAGAACCCGACCCGCATCGAACATCTCTATCAGAAACTGTATCGCGGAGCTTTCTTTCGCGAAGGCGTCATCGGAATGAGCGCCATCAGCGGCATGGAACATGCACTCTGGGACATCTTCGGAAAAGTCCTGAACGTACCCGTGTACAAACTGCTCGGGGGAGCAGTTCGTGAACGCGCCCGCATGTATACACACCTCGGCGGTGGGGAATGGTACTCCGTGTACCGAACCTTCGATCCAGGCCCACTGGTGGAGTTGGCACATAAAGTCATCGAGCAAGGCTACACCGCTTTGAAAGTAGTTTGCGTGCCCTACTCCGAACCTTTGATGGGAGCCGAGCACACCAAGAAGTTCGCGAAAGCGATTGAAGAACTGCGTTTGGCAATTGGAGACTCGATCGATCTGATGATCGATTTTCACGGACGCACCTATCCGGCAACCGCGATTCAGTACATCAATGCGGTGGAAGAGTTCAGCCCTTTCTTTTGCGAAGAACCGGTCCCGTGCGAAAACATCGACGCGTTGGCAGAAGTGCGCAGAGCCGTTAGAGTACCCATCGCAACTGGCGAGCGACTGGTCACACGGTACCAGTTCCGCAGGATCTTCGAACTACAAGCCTGTCACGTGATCCAGCCCGATCTCTGCCACTGCGGCGGACTGTTGGAGGCGCGCAAGATCGCCGCGATGGCCGAAACCTATTACATGGGCGTTGCACCGCACAACCCGTTGGGTCCGATTGCCAACTGTGTCGCTTTGCATTTTGCGCTGGCCACTCCCAATTTCCTGATCCAAGAGGACATGCTCGCGGACGTTCCCTGGCGCTGGGATGTCGTGCAGACCGTTCTCAAGACCGAAAATGGATTCTGGCTCACTCCAGATGCTCCGGGCCTCGGCATCGAGGTCAATGAAGAGGAAGCCGCCAAACATCCGTTCAAGCAGGAATCATTTTCCCATGCCGGGGCGCGGGCTCAGGACGGAGCAGTTCTTGACTTCTAAACATCAAGGGGGGCGTCGGTCTCAAGACTGCCGTTGCGGAACCTACACCCGGAGAAGCTGATTTTTCCCTGCGTTATGTGCTGATGCTCACGGGGTTGCTGAGCTCGGCGGAGTTCTCTTCGGCCATGACTGGGTTGTCATCGGTGGTGCCAAGCCGTTTTACTGACGAGCGAGGAGTTGATCGGCTGGGCGAATAGTTGCGCTCTTTTGGGATGCCTGCTCGGTTCTCTGGCCTCTGGCGGTTTGAGCGACCGCTACGACAGGAAGGCTTTGTTAATCGGATCCGCTGCGCTGTTTACGATTTCGTCGTTGGCCACCGGTTGGGATTCTTGATTTCACACCTTCATTCTCTACCGGATCGCAAGGGGCGCGGCCATCGGCGTGGCTTCGAACGTGTCTCCTACCTACGTCGCGGAAATCAGTCCGGCACCCTGGCGCGGGCGGCTGGTCGCCGTGAATCAGATGGGAATCGCCGTCGGGAGCGCGGCGGACGCTGGCGCGCATTGGAGGCAAGAATTACGCCGAATATGAACTGGGCGATATTCAGGAGACGGTTGCTGACTCGGAAGCCGCGACTTGGGGAGATCCTCTCCATCCTCGAATACTGAGGATTGTGCTCCTCCGCCTGATCCTGGCGGCATTGCAGCAGTGGGTCGGCATTAACGTGATCTTCAACTATGCCGAGGAGATCTATCGCAGCGCCGGCTTCGGAGTCACAGACACGTTGCTCAACATTGTGGCGACGGGAGTGCTCGCGCCGATCGCCAATATTTTGGCGGTCCCGCTCGTGGACAGCACGGGTGGCGTTTCGCACAACAAAGTGAGTGGTGCGATGCAACTTTATCTGTTAGGCCCCAAGAACTCGGCCGCTTTGCTGGCTCGAGAACAATCTGCTTCCAATTTCACTGTCTCCCGCTGATTAAGCCTAATCTTTACGGAGCCCTTCTCTGCCATCAATTTCAAATCGCGTCTGTGGACAGCGGACCGTGCTCAACCTCGGTGCAGCCGGCGAAAGTCGCGGCGCGCACCCTCTCTTTGTACGCGTGCACAATCCTTGCTTCTTTGCTTCATTACAAGCCGCGTTCAAGTGCTCCTGCGTGTCCACCCCCCGAAAACGCGCTGTGAGACCTAAATGGAGTAGCGCAAAAGCATCACGCCGCCTTTCAGCGGGCTAGAGAATTCGAAAATCATCTCCGCAATCGATTCCTGCCGGAAATCATGCGATTTCCGAATGGCCGCTTGATATCTGACCTCACTGCTGCCGCAGGGCCGGCATCGGAATTGGAATGTTATACGTCTTCGCCCCCACGCCCACTCCGCCCTCACATGTATTCGGAGGAGTCGTGCAGATCGACCTCGTCCCCTGACATTCCGCTGCCCAGAACATATAGCCCAGCATCCCCGGCGTGGTCCCAGCTCCATTGGGCGCAACTGTCTCGACGAACGCGCCAGTGCTGTTCTCTAAGGAAGCGCTGAAGTTCGTGCACTCCGGCGCGGGATTCCTACCCGTCACAATGTAGAGGCTCCCGGTAAACTTCGCCGGAGCCAGTGGCCCGATCGGAGGACTGTACTGCGGCTCGCCATTAATATGTTCCTGCCAGTTCGACTCCGCCGCCGAGGTACCCGGCTGCTTGTTCGGCACCATCGCATTGGCATAATCCAGAACTGGAGAGGACGTGGTAAGCCAATTCGCCGTCGCCGTCTGACATAGCCCAATCAGATAACGGTCTCCCGCGGCCAGGTCGATGGTCAATCGCGCCGCCGGATTTGATCCCGTGGCGTCGTATGGAAGTTGCGAGCGATACGCATTGATGAACGCCTGCAACCCTGTGATGTTCGGGCTCGAACTGTTCTCGTAATCAATCTCAATGCCCACGCCCAGGCTCTTCGCCAGCGCCGCGGCGTTCAGTCCCAACTGCGTCGCGTTCTGCGAAAGCGCCTGATCCCAGTACGTCGTATAAGTAATGCCGCCGATCGAAAGCATGACGCGAACGTTATGGCTGGTGAAATAATTCACCACCGCCGCATTCATTCCCAGCGGCACGCCCTTCGAATCCCCGGAATCGGTCGTCTGGTCGAGCAGCTTGAGCGGCTGCACAAAGCTCAGAACGACCAGATTCACCGACGGCAGCCCCGACCCATCTCCGCGATCGATGAGCCAGTGATTCTTGGAATCGAAGTCCGTCATGTCGCGTACCGACGCCCAGGTGCAGTAATCGTTGCCACAATGCCATGCCCCGTAGACTTGAAGAGTCTGCGCGTTGGCAGACATGGCGAGAGCAACGGCCGCGAGGGCGAATTTGAAACGCAGGGTTCGTGGCATGAAATGCCTCCTTAGAGTCGACCCACGATTGGCTTCAAGTCGGCCCAAACTGGACGTGCGGCCAGCAATCAGGCTATGAGTTTGCTGGGACTGGAACCTGACTGCCTTGAATCGCCCAGAATCGAAACCGAAGATCGGAGCCGACTATGTAATGGAATCTGCCCGCAACACAGATGACCTGCTAAAACGCCAGAGAGCCTAGCAAATTGATCCTCTCCGAAAAATCGGGTGAATGCTGTATTGAGTGTCTGGTGAAATTCGCGGCCTGGCTGTAATCCCTCAAGACGTTGTCCCGTTCACGAGGGGGCAACTTGGCATTCTGTTCCAGAGCCAGCGCTGCAAAAGGCGGGGTAAGTCTGCGCCTTGGAAATCGTTACAGCCGATTTCCACTTTCGCACCGCTCCCGCTACGACGGGTTTCCTGGGGCGCTGAAAAGGGAACAACGTCCTGAAAGATCACAGGTGGCCCAATCGGTTCGTGCGATGCTCGGTCGCGTTATCAGAACATCCTCATGATCGCAATCGGCTAGGAAGTGGACAGGATCTCAGCAAGACTTGCGGTTAGGCGCGCGACCGCACCTTCTCTTGGTTTTCGAGGATTCGCATCACTGCTCGCCTTCCCGGCTCGCGATCTCCAGTGACCAAGAACGCCAGAATCGCTCCCTGGAACGCCTGCAGCACTTCTTCGACGGTCGGACGATCAGGCAAATACCTCATGAGGAGCTCGACCCACAGCCTTTGCTGCTCGGCATAAAACAGCCTCGCGCGTTTCGAACCCGACCAGGCGCGCTTGGACAGATCCATCACCAGCAAGAGCAAACCTCTTGATTGCGGAGCAGTCGTGCGGTCCCAGAGAGCATTCACAACAGCCTGCACTGTCGCTCCCGGCGGAAATGCCTCGGGAACAAACTGCGCGCGCAGCCGGTTTTCGAGGCGCGTAATCGCCTGCTTCTCGATGTTTTCGCGCCCGCCGAAATAATGAACCAGCATGCGCTTGCTGCTCCCCGCTTTGCGCGCCAATCGGTCGAGGCTTAAGTCGAGGGTTCCCGCTTGGACGAATGCCGCCAGGCACCGATCGAGCAGCACGCTCAAATCTGGTTTTTTGCGACGACGGCGCATCTTGCCTCCTGGTGTACCGTATGGTTCATTTATATGAACCACACGGTACATATGCACGTACCGCGTGGTTCATTTTAGCATGGGAGGAGCCGGTATGAAGATGCAAGAAAGCATGCTGTTGCTTACGCTCGGCCTCATCATCTGGATTTTGGGGACCATCTACTACACCTACGCCGGTCACCGCGTTTTAGAGACGACACCGGCACGATACTGGGTGAGCTTTGCAATTTCTCCCGTCATCTCCACCGCGTTCTGCATCCTTATTCTCCGCTGGCGTCACATCGCCCCGTCCAACTGGGCCGTCGCCATGCTCCTTCTCGCCATACCCGGAATGGTCGGAGAAGCGGTTGTGCTTTCTCACTTGGGAACGTTCATGCCGAGAATTCAGGAAGCATCTGGCGGCCGCTACGGCGCTTTTCTCTTCGCCACTTACGCCGTCGTTCTCGGCATCGCCGAATTCGCTACGCTTCGCTGCGCACGTTAGAAGAGAGCAAAGGGTCAAGCCTTGGAAGCCGCGCGGCATAAAGTGAGCTCGTGGCTCGGCTTCACGTTCGCCGCATTCTGAGCGAGCCGTCGGCAATTCGGATGATTCAAGCTGGCAACCTGGCTGGTTACGGGTCCATCGACCAAAACATGCCGGTCGCCTGACTGACAGTCAGCGGGAAATACCGTGACCCCTTGCGGAAATGGGTCTATCCGACGGTCCGTTCCCCGAATTTCTGACGCTGGCAGTGTTCACCACGCCGCCGGATCTTGCGCAGATCAGCGCGTTGCCCCGTACCAAGCCGGGCGGTCCGGTTGGCGGAGGTATTACATGCACGTGCCCGGGGTACTCTTCATCCTGAATGTAGGAAGAACGATCGATTTGCCAGCGACGACATGCCTTCAGGGATCGGTGCGAGCATCCAGAATCTGCTTGACATAGTGTTCTATAGACACTAGTATAAGTGTCGTAGAGACACTATATGAGGTGCTCACAATGCTCAGCTTCATGAAAGTGCCGCCGACAACCTACGTTCTGCAGTACAAACACGGCAAAATCAAGCGCGAAGGCGCCGGATTATCATTCTTCTACTGGGCCCCCACTTCTACGATCGTGGCGGTCCCACTGGCTAGCGCCGATGTTCCTTTCGTGTTCCCGGAGACGACCGCAGATTTCCAGTCCGTCACCATCCAGGGACAACTTACTTACCGGGTCGCCGACCCGAAGCGGTTGGCATCCCTGCTGGATTTCACGATCGACAAACGGAACACGTCTTACTTTGAGGACCACTCGCGCGATCGGCAGAAGTTGCCGGAACGTCTGGTCCATACTCTGCAGTCGTTGACTCGCGCGGTTGCCCAACGCCTCTCACTCAAGGAGATGCTGGTTAGTTCGGAGTTGATCGTGGCGGAGGCGCAGGCCAAGCTCAAGGAATCGGAAGCAGTCTCCAGCATGGGATTGGAAATTCTGGCGCTGTCGATCCTGGACATCAAACCCACTCCAGAAATGTCGAGGGCACTTGAAGCGGAGGCGCGGGAGGCGCTGCAGGGCCGTGCCGACGAAGCAATCTACGCCCGCCGTAACGCCGCCGTCGAAAACGAACGAATGATCAAGGAAAGCGAACTCAACACCGAAATTGCAGTCGAACAGAAGAAGCGTCAAATTCGCGAGACGCAACTGGCGGCCGAGATCGCCGCAGAGCAACAGAAACGGGAAATTCGCGAAACCCAGATGGCGGCTGAAATATCGGTCGAAGAAAAGCGTTTACAACTCGTCTCCCGTCGCGTCGAAAACGATCGCAAGGACGCGGATGTCCGCGCTTATGCCCTCACCGAGATGCTGAAGCCTCTGCGCGATCTCGACTGGAAGGCGCTGATGATGCTGGGTGGAAGAGGCGCAGATCCCAAGGCCATGATTGCGATGGCATTTCAGGAAATGGCGGAGAATGCGCAGAAGATCGGCGAACTGAACGTTTCGCCCGACCTGCTGAAGTCATTGATCGGAACGACAGGGATCGGCACCGCAGGAAAATAGCCATGTACAAGAAACTGGTGATCGTAACCCGCAAGACAAGGTTGCAGGAACTGGTGGAGCGCTTCAACACGCGGTCCCAAGCCAAGTTCTACATCGAGCACGCGGGCGGGGACTTTGCCGACTATGAGCGTGAGGACGATGCCTACCGCTTCGCGCTGGAAACGCTCCGCCGGTCCCTGGATTTCGAATTGCCGCAGCAACCGGTGGACCGGAGCCTGGTTTCGACGTTTCATTTTCAGAAAGAGGATCTGGTGGTGACACTGGGGCAGGACGGACTGGTGGCGAACACCGCGAAGTATGTGGGGGCCCAGCCGATTGTGGCGGTGAATCCAGAACCGGCCCGGTTTGACGGAATCCTCTTACCCTTCCTGCCGAGCCAGGCACGCGGGGCGGTAGAGCAGGTGATGGAGGAGCGAGCCAAGATTCGCGACATCACCTTAGCTGAGGTGAGACTTGACGACGGGCAGCGGCTGCTGGCATTCAACGACTTCTTTCTGGGAGCCCGGAGTCACGTTTCCGCGCTGTATCAGATCACATGTGGCCAAGAATCGGAGATTCAGTCTTCGAGCGGCGTGCTGGTCTCGACGGGAGCAGGGTCGACAGGATGGATTTCGTCGGTGTTCAACATGGCAGCCGGGGTTTCGCGGTTCTGCGGAGGACCTCCAGTGACGCCGGTGCGCATGCCATGGGAAGACCGGCGACTTCTTTTTGTGGTGCGCGAACCATTCGTCAGCCGCCACTCGCAGGCCGGTATCGTTGCTGGCATCCTTCAGACTGGAGAAGAGCTTACGATCGAATCCCGGATGCCTTCGTACGGTGTAATCTTCAGCGACGGCATGGACGCGGACTCTCTGCAGTTCAACTCGGGAGCCACCGCTCATGTGCGCGCCGCGGAACAAAGTGCCCGGCTTGTCGTATCCTGAGAATCGCCGATGCGAGTTACGGTTGACATCGTAATCTTCACGATCCAGTCGGGGACACTCAGAGTCCTGTTGGTGAAGCGTGCCGCGACTCCATTTCAGGGGCAGTTCGCAATTCCAGGAGGCTTCGTCCTCGAAGATGAGGATCTGGATCAAGCGGCATTGCGGGAGTTGCGAGAAGAAACTGGAGTCGCCGATGTTTACCTGGAGCAGCTTTATTCCTTTGGAGACGTTGGGAGAGATCCCAGGGGGCGCGTGATCACAGTGGCGTACTTTGCCCTAATTTCGGCGGACCGTCCGCTAAGGGCGGGCACCGATGCTGCCGAAGCCGAGTGGTGGGCGATGGAGCAATTACCAACCCTAGCGTTTGACCATGCCAGGATTCTGAACTATGCACTGAATCGCCTCCGCAACAAGCTGGAATACACGACTGTTGGTTTTCAGTTGCTTCCAGAGAAATTCACGCTCACGGAGTTGCAGGAAGTCTACGAAACAATTCTTGGAAAACAACTCGACAAGCGCAACTTCCGCCGAAAACTATCTCTGCTGAAGATCCTGAAACCGCTGCCGGAGTATCGCAGAGGTGGCCAACGACCAGCGCAGCTCTACCGGTTTGTCGCCGCCCGATTTGAAAAGTTGAAGGACAAGGGAATTCTATTTCCATTCTGACGATCGGGTCTCGACCCAGGTTCGCAACCGCGGATTCTTGGTGGGAATGACAACTGCGCGGTGTCGAACCGATCTCGAACAGAACCCGAAAAATGGCGAACCACGTCCGAGATTGTTCGAGCCGCCTTCGTTATTGCAACGAAGATCTGCACCGATCTAAGCCGAAGGCTTAGGGATGGTGTCTCGATTATTGTAGCGTCGGTGGTGCATATGGCTAATACAAATGAAAATGACACCTGAATTCGATGACGCGCCAGACTTCATCAGGCATATCGAGCAGGTGGTGAACGGAGTTGTTCGACGCCATTTGCCTGAAACACTCGTTTGATCAAGATTAACAACTGGTTCGGTTCGAACTGGCTTGGCTTTTCTGGCAAGGCGCTCGGGGCGCTCGGCGTCTGGAGTCGAAATTCGAAGTTCCTGCCGTGCCACTCCGGTGCGCCTACGACGTGAAAGAAGGCGCTGTAAACGTCGCCCTTCCTCACCCATCCTGCGCCGTCAAGCGTGAGTTCTTTCATGACTGAGACTGATTCTTGCGTCCGAACGATGCTCGATTAGAACAAGACTCCACCACCCCGCAACGGGCACTGCAGAAACGTTGGTTGCGCGGGCAGGATTTGCACCTGCGTCGAGAGGTTATGAGCCTCTCGGATTGTCCTACGCTACTACCGGGCCATGAATCTGGTAGCAAAGAAAATGGTCCGGGTGGCAGGAGTTGAACCTGCGTGGACATGTGCCCAAGACATGTGGGTGGCCGCTACCCTACACCCGGATCTGGTGGCTCGGCACGGAATTGAACCGTATCCACTGGCTTTTCAGACCAGCACTCTGCCGTCGAGTTCCCGAGCCAAACTTGGTGGACGGTGCGAGACTCGAACTCGCATTTCACGGTTGCAGGCCGTGGGTAATCCCCTTATACGAACCGCCCATTTGGGGCGAGATGAGAGAATCGAACTCTCGTGACTGGAGCCACAATCCAGTGCCTAAGCCATTCGGCCAATCCCGCCATCGAATTTGGAGCTGCTGGCTGGATTCCCACCAGCATCAACCTGCTTACAAGGCAGGTGCCTTTCTATTTCGGCCACAGCAGCAAACTTTGGAGCTGGCACGCAGCCTCGAACTGCGGTCGGGCGCTTACCGTGCGCCTGCTGTTCCCGTTGAGCTATACCAGCGGAGCTGGCGCGGCGATTCGAACGCCGATCACGGACTTACGAGGCCCGCACTCTTCCTACTGAGCTACACCAGCACAGAACTTCTTTGCGACAATCTGGAGGCGGGGGGAGAGTTGCACTCCCGCTTGTCTGCTTTGCAGGCAGATGCCTTGCTGTCTTGGCTATACCGCCTCGAACCTACTCACTAACTTGGAGCGGAAGGCGGGACTCGAACCCGCGCTCTCGACGTTGGCAACGTCGCGTCTTGGCCACTAGACGACTTCCGCAACATGATGGAGCGAGCAGCGAGAGTTGAACTCGCGTCATCGGGTTGGAGGCCCGAGGCACCAGCCGCTATACCATGCTCGCCCTTCAAACTGGCAGGGGTGACAGGATTCGAACCTGCTTGAACTCGTTTTGGAGACGAGCGCCCTTCCCATCGGGTCATCACCCCTGTGGCGGTCGCAACGGGAGTTGAACCCGTCCCTCCTGATAGACAGTCAGGTATCCTGCCGCTAGACTCTGCGACCACTTTTCAAACTTGGCTGCGAGGGCACGATTCGAACATGCATGAACCGGGTCAGAGCCGGTTATCCTAGCCAATTAGATGACCTCGCATCTGTGAGGAGGGAACCTTCGGAATACGGTGTGTTTTCTAGACAAGAGAAGTACCCGTAACCTTCACCACTCCTCGAATTTCTCTTAGTGAACTTCTTCCTTTGCTCAAGTTTCTAAACTGGCTGCCGGGGAGCGATTCGAACGCTCGTACCCGGATTCAAAGTCCAGGGTCCTGCCACTAGACGACCCGGCATCACGCTTTCAGCGATATTGCTTTCATGCACCGTATGCACAACACTGCCGATTCATCGATGTTGTGGCCGAGCCTGCTGCGATCCGTACGGGCACGATCCACCAATTCGCGATGATCCCCTCCTCGAGCACAGTAAAGCTCCGATGCAAGCTCGATTTCAAAGCCTTCGAGTTCAATCGTTTGTGTACTCATAACTTTGGTAGCAGCGAGGAGAATCGAACTCCCATCTCAGCCTTGAAAGGGCCGCATCCTGGCCGTTAGACGACGCCGCCTCCTATGCGCATTCGCGAAATAGGTCGCAAAAAGCAAAAGCCCCCGATTTCTATCGGAGGCTCAGAAAAACTACGCGCTATGGATCGCCCCCGTTACATGAACGTACCTTCTCCCGCTCCTTGCCACGTAAACGTGGCCGGTGTCGGGAAGCAATCGGTATGGGGTTTGCGCATCATTGCTGGAACTCTCCTATCACTTTGGCATCATTTCGCAAATTCGTCAATAGCCAAACAATGGCCCAACAATGGCCCAAAGTGGCTGTGCGAGCGCTCTTTGGCCCTAACTCCTCGTGGCAAAGCTCGTTCTCTCATCCCGCGGTTCGAACTTCACGATTGTCGGACAACTCCGACCACAATCGATTTCAGACAGCATTCCTTGTATTTCTGGCCACTTCCACATGGACAGGGATCGTTTCGCCCGAACCTTCTTTTTCCCTCGCCCTTTTCCAATGTTGGCCATGCTGCCGGGTTTCCGGAGTCGCGAAGCCATGTCGTCCATTTCCGCGTTCTGGCACCACGTATAGTTCAGCGCCGCCAACTCGTCGAAGACTGCTGCTCGTTTTCTCATCTGCGAATTGATCCGCAATTGCAATCGTAGTAGTAAAGCCAGTCCTTCTATCCGGCGATCCCACGACAAGTTTGGTAGGCGGGCCGGGAGTCAAACCCGGATTTGCAGCTTCGGACGCCGCCGTGTTGTTCGGTTACACTACCCACCCATCTGGAACTCGCGCCGGGAATCCAACCCGGATCTCTTCGTTAGGACCGAAGCGTCATCATGCCTTAGACCACGCGAGCCTACTGAATGTGGAGGGGATGCAGAGAATTGAACTCTGATCTCAAGGTTCGTAGCCTTGCGCCCTCATCCGTTGGACGACATCCCCACATTGGAAGCGGCAGAGAGATTTGAACTCTCATCGTCCGAGGTAGAAGCTCGGCGCATTGTTCCGTTATGCTATGCCGCCGCTTTGCTAATTGACTCTGGTGCGGGATGTGGGAATCGAACCCACTTCGTCTCGCTTAAAAGGCGAGTGCATATCCCTATCTGCCAATCCCGCAAACTCTGGTGGGTGACGCTGGAATCGAACCAGCCTGGTCTCGATTAAGAGTCGAGTGCATCTGCCATCTCTGCCAGTCACCCATGTTCAACATCAAAATGGTGCAGGATGTTGGAATCGAACCAACGCCTCGCGATTATCGATCGCGGGCTCGACCTTCGGGCTAATCCTGCATGGTGCGCCGTTCGGGAGTTGAACCCGCATCTGTTGGGTGTAGGCCAACTGTTCTGGTCCGTTGAACTACCGGCGCGACAAATTGGTAGAGGGTACAGGAGTCGAACCTGTCTGGCCGCGCTAATCTGGCGCCGAAGTCGGTATAAGCCACTGCCCCTCGCTGGAGGCCCCTCCATGGTGGCTCGCGATGGATTCGAACCATCCGCGACGGCTTTATGAGAGCCGCGTTCTTCCTACTGAACTAGCGGGCCTTGTCTTCCCTCGAAAATTGGCTGGCCGGGCAGGATTCGAACCTGCGCATGGCGTGAGTAACAGTCACGTGCCTTTCCAGCTTGGCTACCGGCCAAAAAGCCGAAGGCCCCGATTTTTAGTCGGGGCCTTCGAGAATGTCTGAATTTAGAAACCGAAAATGGTCAGACCAATCCCGAGGGCCCAGCGCGATTGACGCGCCGTCTCATCATGGATTTGGCCTTTATCGTCATCTTCGGAACCGAGTATAGCACACACCTTTTCGAAGGAACAGCGTGGATCTTGCCGCAGTTGTGGAAGCTGAGTGATGCCCAATTTATCGATTATTAATAATTATTAATAAGTAGCTCCTGCAACTCGGCCAACCGCAGCCGGAAAGTCATGTTCGACCCACTTCTGTCGATATCGTGCTAGCCCGTATGTGCGTTCCAGTCTCTGTAGCTCAGACAGCAGCGCACCCGCGAGAGTACGTAGCCCACATTGCGCGTGAAAAATGACTGTTCCATCCTCGTCTGGGCAGCCGCCCACATCTCCTTAAACTCGAGGATGCGAACGTTGACTCTCCCTTCTGAGACTGGTTCGAATATCCAGCGGTACTCACCTGGCTCGTCCGTAAACCAGGCCGTCGCGTGCGGATGCCCCCGCAGCGAGGCCGCGACTGCTGATGCGAGATCCTCCCATGCGCCCGAAAGATAAGCGGCCGTTACCGTCGCACAGGCATCATCGACGCAAATTGTGCATTTAGCCCAACCCACCAACAACGTCGTACGAGATCTGAACGCCCATAAAGTCACTCACTCGGCTTGGTCGCGACCGTCAGAAACTCCTTTTCCGTTCCGGAGCGGCAAAGCGGCTGGCAATCCGACAACAAGCATATTGCCGGCTGACTCTCCCATCGCCTGAAGCATGCGCAGCTGCATAGCTGTGGGTCGTCCTGCAGCATCCGGGCCGCGTTCGCCAGACTTCGCGGGCAATGGCGGTGACTCTGAGCCGCCGAAGCAGCGCTCAACTCTCGCGATCTGGCGATCAATGTTCGAGGCGATTAAGAGTTGACCGGATTCACATAAACATACGTGCGATACTTTCAAGTATCATGAGCCGTCGGTCGCGGCAGGCAACCGAGGTGATGGCTATGGCTGGCGTGTATGGCGAGATCAACTCCCGGGCGGACTGTCATCGAGTCTTGAGCGAAGCCTCGGACATCACGCAACGCATTCTTGCGAAGCAGCCAAACTACGCGGTGATGCAACGCATCCATACGGAACTGAACGCTATGAAGAAGTGGACCGAGAAAGGTCGCGAAACCAAGTAAAAGCGAGCGCAAGAGCGTTGACGTCGGCCTCATCGCCGCGCGCGAATTCGAAAATGCAAAAGGCGAGTTGGCCGTGCTCGTTGACGAGCTCTATTGTCTGAACAACTACTTCGAAGCGTGGCCGACGGACGAAAAGGCCGTGACCGCTACAGATGAGGACTTCTTCGAAGATGAAGAAAACGAGTAGTTGCGAGGAAGGTGTTTTAATTCTCAACTTCTTCCACTGGTGCGATCCCATCCCAGATGTGCACCCAGTACGGATCGATGTAGTCGGTTTGCAATGGCTTCAGACTGGCTTCCAGTGCTTGCATCATGCTCTTGCCGTAATTACCCGGCCGGATTGGGATCGTTGCCGGACTAGCGTTGGACTATGTCGTGGCCAATACGACACTCTCGCGATGGCCCCCGAATGAACTCACCAACGAATTTGTCGCTCATGCCGGGAAGCGGCAATCTCCGAGAATGGTTGTCAGGCGACCGAAAGGCTGATTCCGCGATGCATATATCCGAAGGCTCGACACGGCCTGCGGTCACCGCTGGTCCTCGTGCTTCTCCGAACCAGCTGGTGGCGGACCAACCCCGAACGATTTTTTCCAGTAATCCTTCACACCCGGGGGTAGCGTTTGTATGCGGGCAAGAAATGCTGTGACTTTCCAAATGTCCTGGTCGCTCAGCGCTCTATTCCAGGCCGGCATGCCGGTGTAGCGGACTCCAGTGCGGACAGCATAATAGATATGCCATTCAGCGTCATCCAGCGGATCGAGGATCAGCTGTGGCACGGGCGGATAGAACGACCTCTCCAGCGGACTGGGCTGGTTATCGAGTGTCCCGTGACACGTGGAACAATTCATGGTGTAGACCTTCATACCGTCGATTAAATTCTCATCGGTCGGCGGAATCGGGCTGCTGGCTCGCGGTGCATGGCGCTCCATCGACGCATCCAGCGCCCCGGCGGCCACGCGGCGTTCGAGCCGAGGCGGAGTCGCATCAGCGTTCGTCGGCATCAAGCCCAAGGTCGCCACAGCCAGCCCACCCAGCCCGAGCACCAGCAGCGCAGCAATGATTCCGAAAATGAATTTGCGCATTTCTCCTCCGCGCTCTTTTACGAGCGTCAAGCGATTTACTTTTGCGGGATAGTGCCTTAACCAACCACGGGACACAGGTTGATAAGGCACTACCTCCAGCGTAAAGAATCCGGACTACCGGCCGGACGCTACGGCTGACGAACCAGCCTCGATGCTTGCAATCTTGAGCTGGTTGTTTTCGAGTGTACCGACGACACGTACCTCCAGGCCTGCAAACGCCGCAGCCTTTCCTTGGTCGTCGAGCTGGTAATCCGTCCCTTTGGACGCGTCAAGTAAGACGTACTTGGCGCCTATCTGCGCGCACTTCTGTGCACACGTCTGTTTCTCGCGTCCCATGGTTTTATTTTCATTCATCATTTCTTCGTGCGACTTGTTCTTGGCACAAAAAGTGTCGGTGACTTCCCCAGTAAACACCTGCTGACCACTTTGGTTGAGTTGTCCTGCCCAAAGCTGCAGAGCAACCAGCCCAGCGGAAAGAAGGAGTGAAACACGTACAAAACGGCTTTTCATAATCTATGTCTCCAGGATTAAAGTTTGCTGCCTTCCTGAAGAGCTTAAGAAACAAAGGACCACGCTTTGTCACGTGGTGGTCACGGGTTCGCATTTTTTTGGTTGTTCCTCACTTTCGGTGCATGGACATGGCTTTGCCTTTAGATGACCAAGTTCATGCCCATGCACCGAAAGTGAGGAAGAACCAACAATTAGTAGACTGCAAGCCAGCCAAGAGGTTGAGGACAAGAGACTGGAATGCAGAGTGCCAAAGACCGATCTTTTGCCGGAGTTCCTGGTGGTCCTCCAGCGCCAGCAAGTGGTCCAGGGTTCTGATGCGCGGCATGAGTAGGCGACGTGGATCATACAAGATCTTTCGATCTACTCCAGAGTCCAACAGTAGCGCCAGCGTGGCCAGTACACTTCTGCGATCGTGGATCCGAAGATCGCCGAGCCATGGTTTGGCTTTGAGCGGGCGCTCCCATCGGCAGTGCGGGCGGAAGTGGGAGCCTTCAAGACAGTGCTGAATATACGAATCGTTACCGACAGCTCTGGTCAACACCCAAAGAAGGTCGCAGATGACTCGCAGAATGTCTGGCGCAGATTGCCCGCCAAACCAGGTTCCATCATTAGTTTGGCCCCGGATGGTGGCCAACAGGGATTGTTCGAAGGACGCTAGACATCGACGGACCGGTTCGGGGCTGTCTCGATGGTCCCGCGGTTCCTGCGCCAATGGCTTTCTGGTCCAAGCACAGGTGAGAACGAATTTCGTTCTTGACCGCCAGTGGCGATGTTGAACCTGACGATTGCAGCACCGGCATGTTTCGCGTAGGAAAGTCAGATGACGAGGACAGATGGTCTGGGGAGCCAGCAGCCAGTGAAGCCGCAAGAATTCAACGCCTGTAGTGGTTCCGGCGGGAAACTCCTCTGTGGCTCGACTTGGGTGACGTCAAGAACCTCGCGGAAGTCTCGATCAACGGCAAGGCTCTCGGGATCTGTGGAAGACGCCATATCGCGTCGACGTCACCGGCACTTTGAAGCCGGGCGCGAATAAGGTCGAAATCAAGGTGACGAATCCCTCGGTAAACCGAATCATCGGCGACCGGCAGCCGAACACCGTGAAGACGTATACCTTCACTTCGCCGAAGTATTACAAGGCCGACTTCAAACTTGTGCCCCCCGGTCTTTTGGGGCCGGTGCAGATCATCCGGTCCAAGACCGAAGGGCAACGGCAGTAAGAATTAAGACGGTTTCCTGGTACGGCACTTAAACCTTGGGCCGTCAACTGATCGGTGAACTATACGGTCGGTCGCGAGTTCTGCAATGGTTGGGGCCATCGCCCCGCTTTTTTTCCTGCCGGAGGACAAGCCAACCTTGCTCGGATTTTTCGAACCCCAACAAGATCAAACCTATTTCGGGTGGCAGTAAATCCTGTGCGCTCAATCCGTTGGACATGACTTCGTCCTTAGATCATCAGGTTCATGTCCCTGCACCGAAAGTGAGGAAGAACCTTATTTTGCCCTCTAGAGCAGGTCGTCGGCACCTGGATGTGCGCTCGATACTCCTGCCTGCATTCATTTGTGCGCAGCACCGCTGGCACTTGGTCGACTGGTAATGCGATAATGCGACCGGCAGCGCCAACTACCTCTTTGAATTCTGTGGTACCAGTCATATGGCTGACGGGACACTAAACTGGAAGCGGGCATTCGTCGTCACCATAATTGCGATGATGGGAGTGGTCTGTTTCTTGACTGTACGGCGCGAATCCATTACCTGCGATGAAATCGCCCACATTACCGCTGGAATGACCTACCTACAACGAAACGATGTACGTATGAATATGGTACACCCGCCACTAATGAAGTTACTGGCGGCTATACCTCTGACAACCATCGGTGCTTCCGCTAAATACGACGACCCTTCATGGGACTCACTCGACCAATGGGGACTTGGAGTGGCCTCATTTGACCACTGGGGTACATCCTCCTCTACTTTGCTTCTACTCTCCAGGGTCCCAATGATTGGTATTACGCTCCTTCTCGGAATCACAGTCTTCTTTGTGTCGAACAATCTATTCGGTCCCAATGCGGGCATTCTGTCGCTCGTGGTGTACGCCAGTTCACCTTTTTTCTTGGCTTACGGACCGCTTGTTTTGACTGACATTGGCATAGCACTGTTCTCTCTCCTTACAGTTTGGACATTTGCTTCATTGTGGCAGTGCCCGGACATGAAGAGAGCTACATTGTTTGGCCTCAGCTTCGCGGGTGCCCTCTTATCAAAATTTTCATCTGGTCTACTACTGCCCGTTCTGGTAATTGTGGGAATCTTGTTCGCAAGACGTTCGCCGTCAAGACCCTACAATTTAAGGAAGACAATACGGTTTTCCGTGATCGGAAGTGGGTTCGCGATATTTGCGGTTTACTTGACTTACGCGATCCTTTTTCGAAGGACCGATACTGCATGGCTTCTATCTTATAGATACGCGCACTCTCCACATCCGAATCCTGCCATGCGTGCACTCGCAGACCTGCTAACTATGCACCCTTTGTTGAAAAGGCTAGGTTCGCCCGTTATCCTTTATGGCCTGGGAGTTGGCGGAACCCTTCGCGGGCTATCGCGGCCGGCATATTTGCTTGGCAAAGTTTATCCACATGGCACGGTGGCATATTTTCCGGCCCTGCTCCTGTACAAGATGACACCGGGTTTTCTTTTCCTAATTCTAGTGGTAGTTACGTTGGTGATATGGAAGTTAGTTTATAAAAGGTCACCGATCATTCGTGAACCCCGTGTTCTACACCACACAACGGCAATTGGGGTGCTTTTTGCTGTCTTTATGACTGCGGCTGTGCTCTCACCGCTCGATATTGGTGTTCGGCATCTTTCTGTTCCGATCACCGCTCTCGTGGTGCTAGTGGGGCTCGTCGTACCTATCAGCAACCAACTAAAGCATCGGGGTCGATTGGGTGTCATTGTAGCTGTCGCGTTGTCCGCAGGTGGATGTATTTATTCGGCTACATCAGCTTTCCCTAACTATATTGCGTATTTCAACGAGTTCACGCTTGGAACACCGACATACTCCATCGCGATCGACTCCAACCTTGATTGGGGGCAGGGCCTAGTGCTGCTTAACGAGTTTATGCATCATCATGGAATTAAGACGATCGTTCTCGATGATAGCGTTGAATCCATTCCGGAAATGTACATGCTCAACGGCTTACATGAATTTCAATGTGACCACGGTGTTCCCTCAGGCTCACAATGGGTGGCAATTGGAGCGAACAGGTTAGCGGACCTCCCAGATCTAACGATTGGTCTTAGTCAAAGATGGGGGGGCTGTAATTACTTGCTTAAATATCCACATTGGGTGGTTGCGGGTGGCGCAATGTATGTATTTCTGACGGACCTCAGCTCGCCAACATCGCAGGTTACTTCGGGCGTTGCGTCGCAATAATTGTCCGTACTTGTTTAGCGGGAAAGAGGGGTTATAGTCATGAAGGTGCCGGCTCCTGCAACGATGCTAAGCTTGCTTTAACCGGGTTGATGCTGCTCTCCATGTACGGCAGGGATCGCACGGTGTAAGATCTGATCTGTGCTTTTACCCACAATTGCGACTGACTGCAACTACGAGGTCGAGCGAATTTTACGGGATCTTCAAGGAACCGATGCGACGCACGGGCGCGCTGGCGTCTTGGTAGTCGATCGCTCGAACCTGCGGTTGCAGGTTGGTTCGGGTGTCGTGTTTTCTTAATAAGGTTCTTCCTCACTTTCGGTGCATAGGCATGAACTTGGTCATCTAAAGGCAAAGCCATGTCCAACGAATTGAGTGCACAGGATTTACTGCCACCCGAGATAGGTCTGACCTTGTTGGGGTTCGAAAAATCTGAGCAAGGTTGGCTCGTCTGTGCCGAGGGCCGCACTCGATCGGAGTGCCCTTCGTGCAGAACACAGTCGACCGCTCGCCACAGTCGTTACTGGGGGCAACTGCAAGATCTTCCGGTTCAAGGCAAGCGGGTGGCGCTGCAATTGCGGTTGAGTCGATGGCAATTTTGCAATCGGGAATGTGAGCAAGCCATCTTCCGTGAGCGACTCGGCGAATTAGAGCCTCACGAGCGCAGCTATCACAATGAAATCCAGAACTGTCCTGCCTGAGCTGGAAATGAGGAGAGCGTTCGTCTGTTAGGCCAAGGAGAAATGCCCTGAGGCAAAACCCAGGATCATTTCCGACAACGGGCCGCATTTCATCGCCGGGGATTTCAAGGAGTTGATCCGTATCTTCGGAATGACCCGCGTACGCACTTCTCCGTTTTATCCGCAGTCGAACGGAAAGCTGGAACGATGGCTCAAGTCTCTTGAAAAGCGAATGCATTCGCTCACGTCGCTGACGGTGGAGGATGCGTGGCGCTTGATTGAAAGCTACGTGGATCGCTACAACACGGTGCGTCTGCGCAGCGCAATCGCGTATGTGACTCCGCGGGTATGCCGGGAAATGATTGCAGTCCTGCCAAATCGAGATCGGCACGAGGCGCACCTGCCAGAACTTCTCCGCTCCCCCGCAAATTGTCCTTCATCGAACCCGATCCGCTCCGGGCCATAGCCATTGTGGCGAAAGGCGGAGCCATCCCGCCTACGATTGGCAATGGGAAGACGGCTTCTCCCCGTAATCAATAATTCCTAGCGCGTTTCCCGGCACTGATCCGCGACGAGCGGACAACCGGCCGGCCCGGCCGTGTCTCGGGGCCGATCCCGAGAAGCCTACGTTGCAATCGGAACTTACGCGACCCTTTTGCGCTCATCACTTATACATCCCGCACTTTGTCACCGACAAAGATTCCGGCAGTTCTGCCCTCGGCACTTCTGCATAAGCCAGGCACAATGGCGTATTCTGGCCGGATGACAAACACTTCCGGGACCAATGACAAACCCTCTGCCGGCGACCCGATTCCTTCCAAGTGCTCTGTCATCGAAGTGCACGTAGGCGAATTGAAGCAGTTATTCAATGCCATCGATCCTTCTCCGTTTCGCGACAAGGATCTGGACCCCAAAGCTGAAGAGTTCATCGTGGGTTGGGCCAAGGACCTGCCCCGTGACGCAAGTCTGGCTCTGGTAGTTGATCTCGACCGCGAGGCCGGATTACCGGATGAGGCTGCTGTTCTTCGCGACGCAATTCACGAGTTCTTTAGTCAACGCGCTCAGGCATATCGACGGCGTCTGCGCGAATTGCTCCGGGTGGGCCGGACCAGCCTTGTAATTGGTCTTGTTGCTTTAGCATCGGCGATTGCATTGGGCGATTTTCTAGCTGGTTTGATGAAGGGCAGCCCTATTGGCGAGATCGTACGTGAAAGCTTTACGATCGGCGGCTGGGTTTCCATGTGGCGCCCTCTTGAGATCTTTTTGTACGACTGGTGGCCGATTCGCGCCGAAGCTCGCCTTTCTGACCGGCTTGCGGCCATGCCGGTACGCATCAGGTATCTAAACGCCAAGGAACCCGATGCATGGAGAGGAGACTGGCCAGCGGTGTCGCCAAAAGGTGAACGGGCGAGCAGCGAGGCCCAACCGCGAGATCTAAATCAGGCAAGTTGACGGAGTAGCAATCGCCACGCTCGACCCACATTCTTCGGACCTTGCCCTCAGCCGGAAAAATCGTGATGGATCGTCCGGCCTTAGAATTTCAATCTCCTTGCCTTTGCTCGCCTTGGTTTCCATTGCGCTCCTCACATTGTCAGTTAAAGTTAAAGCTTCGAGCCGCCATCGACGGGGATACTGGCCCCTGTGATCCAGCGCGACTTGTCCGACGCCAAAAACGCGACAACATCAGCCACGTCCTCCGGCTTGCCGATTCGCTTTAGTGCTTGCATCGCAAGGGTGGCCTCGCGACCCGCTTCTGTCTTCGTAAGATTCGACATGTCCGTGTCGATAACGCCGGACGCGACGGCATTTACGCGGATCGCTTTGGGCCTAGGAACGGCAGCCCAGTTGTTGACCAGAGTCTCTAATGCTCCCTTGGTGCAGGTGTAGGCCAGCAGCGAAGGGTTATCCACGCCGGGCTTCCCCACTACGGCGTGGGCACCGAGCGAAGAGATCACGACGATGTTCGAAGCTTCACCCAGAATGGGCGGGAGTTGCTGCACCAGGAAGAACGGGCTTCGCACGTTTGTCGCAAAGAGGTTGTCAAAATCCTCTAGCGTGTAATCTGCGATGCGTGCCGCCTTGCTAATTCCGGCGTTGAGCACAAGCACATCCAATCGATCGCCGACGATTGAGCGCACCTGTTCGGCGACCAGCGCAGCGCCGCTCGGAGTTCCAAGATCAGCCGAGATTGCATTTGCGCTTCCCCCTCTAGTTTGGATCTCGGGGACGAGAGATTTTGCTTCCTGCGCAGAGCGGCCGAAGTGAGCCAACACACGCGCACCCGTCTCGGCAAGCGCCAAGGCGATAGCTCGTCCAATGCCGCGGGAAGCGCGCGTCACCAGTGCACTTTTGTTCTGCTGCGCCATTCTTACAACGTTACGATTCAGTCCACCAGCGCCGCACCGGACACGAGCGCCAAGGCGGCTCGCGCGCAATCGATATCGTTTTGCACCGTGGGTGCCCCGCTCAGCCCGATCGCCCCGACAATTCCTCCGTTCACTTGATGGGAAACCCTCCTCCACACGCTGCCACACGTGCGAGCGTGGGGATGCCGGCTAAAAGCGACGGGTCGCGTTGGATAAAGTTGAAAAAGTCCTGTGTGGAGACGCCGAACAGAGCTGTATACGCCTTATTCTGCGCCATTTCGATCGAAAGGATCGGGGCCCCATCCATCCGGCTGAAGGCCTTGAAATTGCCCCCGTCATCGAGAATCGCCACATTCTCGCTAACACCAAGTTCTTGGGCTTTCGCTACCGCTTCGTCGACCATTTTCTGTGCCAGCTCCGAAGAGATACTGTGTTTCTTCACCACGTTACCCATTGCACGCCTCCCCCCATTTGACATGTATTGCGTTTTGATCATTCCGCGCACTTCGCGCAATCGAGGTGGCCCTCCCTGTCATGCAGGATCACATTTGAGATTCTGTTTTCTGTGTCTTTGGGTCATGCTTCTTGCAAACTTGCGAGTAAAGGGTGCGTTGCTTCAGGCATTCATTCCGCCGTCCACGGTCAGGTTCGCTCCCGTGACGTAGGAGGATTCCGAACCCGCGAGAAACGCCGCCATTGCGGCGATCTCCTCAACATGCCCATAGCGGTCGAGCGCGGTGGCGGCCTTCTGCGGTACCGCCCAATCACCCGAAGCAGGATTCAAATCCGTGTCGATCGGACCCGGCTGGATATTGTTGACCGTGATGCCCCGGCTCCCGACCTCTCTGGATAATGCTTGCGTGAACATCTTGACGGCTCCCTTCGTGGCCGCGTAGGGCACAAGCCCCGGCGCAGCGGCGCGCTCGCCCACTGCCGAGCCGATCATGATGATGCGACCACCCTCATTCATGTGTTTCAGCGCCGCCTGCGTCGCTACGAATACGCCACGGACGTTGATGTCAAGCACACGATCCATCTCTTCCAGCGTCGTCTCCACGAACGCTTTCGGAATGGCCGTGCCGGCATTGTTCACAAGGATGTCCAGGCGGCCGAAAGCCGCCACGGTCTTTTCGACCGCCGCTGCGACGGCGTCGGCATCAGTGGCATCCGCCTGAATTGCGATCGCCTTTTGGCCAGCGCGTTCAATTGCTTTGACCACGGCGGAAGCCGCCTTGGCGTCCTTCGCGTACGTAATAGCGACGTTCGCTCCATCTGCGGCCAGACGCTTGGCGACTGCTGCGCCGATGCCACGCGAACCTCCGGTAACGAGTGCCACTTTATTGGCTAACTTAGACATAAAATCTCCTTTGACCGCCTGTTAACAACTCCCGACTCCAGTGGAATCTTGCTCGAAACTCTCGTACTTCCCATCTGATGTGCCAGCGGTGCGAGCAGATTTGGCACTCTGGGGAATAGCAGCTATTCCCAACAGGAATGCATGGCGCTGAAGAGGAAATTGTCTTGGAGGGTCGGTGTTTCTACATCGGAAAATAGGCCCGAAGAATCGCTATTCTGCGCATAGCATCTATTCCATAGAGGAATAGGGAGGCTGGCCTGGACAAATTGGATGCAATGCAGATGTTCGTCCGAGTCATTGAAAAAGGGAGTTTCTCCTCTGTCGCCAAGGAACGTGGAATTGGTCAGCCTGCTGTCAGCAAACAGATCTCGGCTCTGGAAGATGAACTCGGCACCGAACTGATTCACCGTACCTCTCGTTCCATTGCGCTGACTGAGGCAGGTCGCGACTTTTACGAGTCTTCTTTGCACATCCTCGACGACGTCGAAAATGCGACTTCACGAATCGGTCGAGGCCAAACCGCACCGAAAGGCCTCATTCGTGTGACCGTTCCTCCTACGTTTGCCCGCCTTCATATGGTGTCAAAGCTGCCTGCTTTTTTTGCTGCCTACCCCGATATGGCAGTTGAGCTGGCGGCATCGGAGAGCCCGACCACGATCATCGAAGACGGCTTCGATTTAGCCATCCACTCCGGTGATCTTCCAGACTCCACTCTGGTTGCCCGAAGATTCGCGCAGACGGTGATCATTCTGGTCGCAACTCCGCAGTACCTGACCCGACATGGCGCGCCGGAGTCTCCGGACGATCTCCACCGCTTTCGGTCGGTCGTTTTTGTCGAGCGAGGTTCCATACAGCCTTGGAGCTTTGGCTCTGGACAAGACGTGAAGCGTGTTATCCCCACAGGGGTGTTTCGTACCAGCGATATTGAACAGGTGAGGATGGGTGTCCTGGAACATCTAGGCATTGCCCAAGCGCCAGCATGGCTCTTCGCCGCAGAACTCAGGGAAGGTACCGTCGTCCGGCTTCTGACTCCCTTTGAGCGAACAGTGCCAATTCTTGCCGTGCGGCCTGCAAGCCGCCGGATGTCCACCAAAGTGCGCATTTTCATCGAGCACCTTGAAAAGACTTTCGTGCTTTGTTCTCAGTTCAATCCGCGACCTACGTAAACTGCGGCAGCATGCGCGGCCGTCAATATTGGCTCGCCGGAAGCTTTGAGGATGGGTCACCAAAGCGATGCAATCCCAGTGGTGACGTTTGCCACTAAATTAGGGTTGTGGCTCGAAGAATTGGCGGGAGCGACGGGACTCGAACCTGCGGCCGCCTGCATGACAGGCGTTCTTGCATGCAGGCCAAGAAGGCATACTCAGGCGGAACTTTCTAAGCGTCGCCCCTCCGAATCGTGACACCCGGATCGGAAGCAGGCTAGGGTCGTGCCCTTGGAGTGATTCACAAGCCAACCGTCAGCTCAAGGAAATCTTAGGCTCCTGATCGTATTGCTAAACAGAGAGTAGATATTTTCGCCCTAAACCATTGATTTGGCGTCCCCGGCGGGATTTGAACCCGCGTTACCGCCGTAGAATGAATTCGTGACCGGCCCAGCTCTGGTCTAACAAAACGCATGATCTCTCCAAGAGGTCCTTGTTTTCGGTTTTACGAAAAACAAAATAGTCGCCCGGGGCGTATGCCAGAAATCGATCGCGACCTCAACCCGCTCCGCCATCGCCATCGAGATGCGCCGGTACTTCGACGGGCCGAGCCATCAATAGGCCGTCGGTTGCGATCTGTACGAACGGCAGCGTGGAACTAAGGGTAAGAGTGAAGGTTGTGGCGTTGGAGGTGTTCAGAATGCGGAAGCGATACTTCCCTCGCTCTACTTGTAAAACAGGCCATGCCGCGCCGTTTACAAGAATGACGTCGGAGTCCGCCCCCGAGTGCCCGTGCGGGTTGTATCGAAACGATCCGTCGTCGTTGAACTGCCGCCTGCAGAGCATTAAAGGGATGTTGTAATGCCCCCTCGGTAGCAGAAGTGAGCGCTCTTCCTCATCCTCCACTAGGTAGAACCCCGCCAGGCCCATCTACGCATTCTGACCGGTCGCTCCCATCGCATGGTCGTGGTACCAAAGTGTGGCTGCTCGTCTCTCGTTCGGATACGTGTAGTTGTGTAGCCTCGGATCGTGGTCTGTTTCCCCGAAAGAATTGCGGCAGTACCGCATGGCCTTAATCGTCGGTCCAGGGAATATTCGCGGAGAAATCGACGGCGTGGGCCAAGGAGGCAATGAGCCACCGGCCCGGGTTGTGGGCGTGGAAGATTCGATAGATACGTGCAGGCGAATGAGCGCGCCCACGCACGTTCATAACGCCGGATTGCGCTGCAATTCCCTTCGACCTGTGTTTTTGTCTGTCGATCCTGGGGCCGCTCAATCCGACACCATACAAATGTCTACAGAAGACTCACGGTTTCTGACGGCACACTCGTCATAATGCCGATACTTTGCAAGCAGGAACACCTTTCCTGGCTGGAGAACCATGACGCACAATCACGTAAACCGCAGACATTTGTCCGGCATCCTGTTGGTTGCGGCTGCCATATTGTCCTGTTATCACTGCGCCGTCTTTTCGCAAGATTTGGAAAGCCGCTCCCCATCCACCCAGCGCTCAAGGGACCTTCCTTCCTCTGTGCCCGACCGCGACAAAGACCGTACGTCCTTGCTCGATGATGAAGTCGTCGCTAATCTTCCCGATGCCCCGATGCCGCCGGATCAGGCGCAGGAGCAGCCTCCACCGCCGCCGGCAGACTCTGGAACACACCTGAATCAGTTCCCGATCTTGTCTCCCAGGCTGACCAGAACTCCTCTTACACTGCACGATAACTTTCTCATATACGCCCATAAAACCTTTGGTCCACCAGCCGTCATCCTGCCTGCTTTTGGGGCGGGCTTGGGAATGCTCAATCCACCGAACAAATATCCGAAGGATTGGAAAGATGGTGCTAGCGCATTCGGCAGGAACTACGGATACAGATTGGCAGATCATACTTCCAGAAACACTGCCCAATTTCTGACGGGCACCCTCCTGCATGAAGACCCCCGCTACCTGCGGTCGACCAGTTCCAATCCGTTTCTCCGGACCGTACATGCGCTTGCCTTCACGGTCTTCGATAAGACGGATTCCGGAAGAACTACCTTCGCCGCAAGCAATTTCGCTTCGGCAGCTGCCGGTGGGTTCGTTGGGATGGGGATCCTGCCGGACGGCTTTAACGACGTCACACACGCAGAGCAACACATGGCAAGCGAGTTCCTGCAGATCGGTATTGGGAATGTCCTCACTGAGTTCGAACCCCAATGGGGGCCCTGGGCCAAAAAGCTTCGCATTCCCAAAATCCTCCCAGGTTGGTGGGTCCGGGAGCATTAACGTCGCCCACAGCATCTTGAAGTTCGATTCTCATTGTGGCAGCCACAGGTCAGTCTTTATTCGCCCCATTGGAGATTGGGATGACACAACCGTCAGACACTCGTCAACAACGACACAGCTCAGCTACGGCTTTCACACTTTGTGGCGGAGGCACGCTAATTATCGGGAATTGGAGAACGCTATGAACTTTTCGTGCGTAGTTCTGACCGCAGCGGTATGTGCCACGGCTACCATCGCTGCGCAAGTCAACAGCGCACCGACGGCGACAACCGGGGCGCCCGCTCTACTTTCTTCGAATACGGCGCAGGTGGCTACGCAGAAAAGCAGCCCGCAAGACGGCAACGCGACCGTACCTGCGTCTGGCGTTTGGCTAATGACGTGGACAAACGACAAAGGAGACACCAGGCACGCCACGCTCCACATTCAACAAAAAGGTGAGGCTCTTAGCGGCACGGCCGACGTACAAGGCGGTCCAACAAACGGAACCTTTCGACTCACCGGGAAGGTGCGAGGAAACCAGATTGTGCTCAGCGTTAGAGTCTACTGGCATCATGCCCTTTTTACCGGAACCGTCGATGGTAGCAAGATGAGCGGCAATACCCACGCCGGCAGACCCTGGTTAGCTACAAAGTCTTGATTAAGGATCAAAATGGAAAGATTCGCAAAGAGGAGCGTGAGAATGACCGTGGCGTTTGCAATGGTCATCCTCTTGTGTCTAGCGGTGGTAGCCGCTAATCTTATATATCCGGGCACACCAGACAAATCCAAGTTCATGAGATTCGAGGGCTATATTGAGCTCCCCAAAAATAAGTCGCTCAATGTTCTCGACTATCTGACAATAAACAACAGTACATTATTCGTTACAAGCGAGTCATCGGGTTCGTTATTCAAAGTTGACTTGGATCCGAACGATCCGTCTCTCAGCACGGTATCCGAGCTATCAGGGAACGGAGCGGCTCACGGCGTGGCTTTAATGCCGGACCGCAACGTTGCCTTCGTCACCCGAAGCGAAGAGAACACGGTGGATGTCTTCGATCCAACTTCTCTTCGGCTACTTTCGAGGATCCCAGTCGCGGATGATGCGGATGCAATACTTTATGTCCCCTTAGCGAAACTTGTATATGTGGCGAATGGAGATGCAAAGATTGGCACTCTGATCGATCCTGAGAAGCGTATGACGGTCGGAACAGTACCTCTCCCAGGAAAGCCGGGATTTTCCGCCCTGGACTCGCAGACTGGAGTTCTTTATCAGAATCTTGAAGACATCAACTCGACAGTTGCGATCGATCTTGCCGAGCGGACAGTGGTCGGGCAATGGTCTCTTGCCCCCTGTGAAGGGCCCTCTGGCCTAGCCATTGACTCCGAACAGCGTCGGCTTTTTGCAGTGTGCTTCAGGAATGCTACCTTAGTGGTCTTTGACCTGGAGACACATCATGTGATCACATCGCTGAAGATCGGTGGAGGGCCCGATTCGGTTGCATTCGATGGGACTCTCCACCGAATTTATTCCGCCGGGAAAGCCGGACGATTAACGGTAATTCAGCAAGACGATCCCAACACATATCGGGTACTGGACGAGATCCGCACACACTTCGGAGCCCATACCCTCGGGCTAGATCCTGTGTCGCACAGGGTGTTCGTGGCCTACGCAAGCCTTTTTGTACACCCCAGGATCAGTGTCTTCTCTCCGACGGCGGTGAATAACGTACGACAAATAAAAGTAGAGGGACCTTCTTCTTGAACGTTGTCGCTGAGGACCAGACAGGAGCAGACTGGTGCAGAGACGATCGACAAGATTAGGGTGATCGCAGTCCGCGGAGAATTGCAAAGCCTTGAGAGATGAGAATTGTCAGTAGCCAGGTCAATAGACCGCAAAATCCGCCGCTTTGGAAGATATCAGATACCAGCATGAGCGTAGCTCGCAGAGCAGGATTTCCAAGAAATGAGGCTGTGATATATGCCGAGGCGCCTTCACCCGTTGAGTCTGTAGCAGTGACCATCGGTTCCACTCCATGTCAAATTTGTGCGACAACCGTGATCTCATAATGCTGGACGAAGCCTCGGAGTGCTGTCCGAAAGGGTTGGTTTTAAGTCAGGATTTGTAGCGGGTCAAAATCCCGCTCCAGTTTCAAGGAACGCGGCGGGTTCAGCTATCATTGCGTCGGGAGATGGTCGAACCCTCTCGAGTAGTTCGGCGTAACGGAACCGGCTTTGTAGGGTGCGGGGTTCAGATGGTCCAAGTTGCAAGACCGGAAGAAACGCTGCGAAAGCATGCGCGCTTGCTGATCGTGGACGACGATCCGGATCTGTGTGATCTCGTGCAACGGTATTTGGAAGCTGAGGGGTTCGTGATATCCGTCGTGCATAGCGGAGCAGAAGGCAGCCACGAGGGTACAACCGGCAAGTACGATTTGATCGTGCTGGATGTGATGCTGCCCGATATGAAGGGTTTTGATGTCCTGCGGGAATTACGCTCGCTCGCGCGTACGCCGGTTCTGATGCTGACAGCCAAAGGCGACGAGTTTGACCGTGTCTTGGGTCTCCAAATGGGAGCGGACGACTATTTGGCAAAGCCATTCAGCCCGCGTGAATTGATTGCGCGCATCGGGGCCATCCTCCGCAGATCGGGCTGGCAGTCGGAACAGGTCAAACCTCTACGACCGCCGTCAATCAAGTTGGCTGATTTGGAACTGGATTTGGCAGGACATTCGGCATCCAAGTCGGGAAAACCTTTGCATTTGACGTCGGCAGAGTTCGATCTGCTGCACGCATTCTTGGAATCGCCCGGACAGGTGCTTTCTCGGGAGGCTTTGGCGGAGCGGGTCCTGGGCCGGAAATTTTCGCCTTTCGACCGGAGCATCGATCTTCACGTGAGCAACCTTCGGCAAAAGTTGGGTCCTCAGCCAAACGGTGGCGAAAGGATCCGTAGCGTACGCGGGGTTGGCTATTTGTATGCGTGGCCGCTCTGATGCGATGTCCTTCGTCGGGCCGTTTACGATTGCGGCGAATGACCTCAAGCGTAGGAAGTGGGCAGCATGATCTTAACTTCGAGGCCGATCGGTTTGGCGTTCGATGCGACGATCGTGCCGTGGTGCTGACGAATCGCCTCAAGCGCGATCGCCAGTCCAAGGCCCGTGCCCTTGTTTGCTCTTGGATCGCTACTTGGTTCCTTTACCCGAAAGAACGGCTGGAATATTTGTTGCAGTAAGGCTTCGGGGACACCCGAACCGTGGTCGCAAACTAAAAGAACGACCTGCGAAGAGGGGTTCATTCTCTCGGTTTTCAAAATCACCTCCACTTCACTCCCTGGCGCGGTGAACCTGATTGCGTTACGAAGGATATTCTCACATGCGCTGCGCAAGGCATGCTGATCGGCCTTCTCAATAACTACACCTCCTTCGGCTTGTAGCCTCACAGATTTGCCGCAAGAGCGAGCCTCGAAATCGCCGTCAGCGACCACTTCCTGAACCAATTGAGAGAAGTCCACACACTCTCTCTCATCGGTCGATAAACCCGTTTCCAAACGCGCGAGTGTCAAGAGCTGTCCCATCAGCGTATCAATGCGCTCGACATCGCGCTCCATCCGTTGTAATAACTCTTCGGACTCGGGCGGCGACTGCTTTCGCAAAAGAGTTAAAGACATGATCAATCGCGTGAGTGGCGAGCGAAGCTCGTGCGAAACGGTGCTCAATAGATCCTTGTGGGAACGTACAAAAGCGCTCATCCTTTCCACCATCGCATCAAAGTCTGCCGCCAGAGCAGCCAGTTCGTCGTGTCGCTGGGATATCTCAGCCGGCGCTCTGACGCTCAAATCGCCCGCTGCCACCATTCTCGCGGCAGATTGAATCCCCTGGATGGGTGCAACAATGTGGTGCGTAAGCCAGAAACAGAAGAGCGTCACCATGATCAAGACCGCGCCGAAAAACGGTAGCCCGCCTCCGGCCGTAGCGTCCAGGAATTTCCCCAGCTGCAAAGAGGAGCGGACGAGAAGAACGTAGGGACGCCCCGACGGCGAAGTGAATTTATAAGATGAGCTATGTGAGCGGAGCCCGAAGCGTGAAACAATGCGTCCGTCACTTCGGGCAGAGCGTACGATAGACAAACTGTCGGAAGGAATGGATCGAGACAAAACATCCTTACCGTACCCATCGATCAGATAGAGCTCAAGCCCGGATTTCCCCACCAGCCCTCGCGCGAATCGCTCAAACTGCTGTGGACCCCCTGATTCATAGGCGTGCCCCGCCTCGTCCGCTACTCTGGGTGCGAACGATGCAATGAAGTCTGTAGATGGAAGCAAGCGAGTACCGAGCATTCGGCTAGCCATAAAGATGGCGAATAGCGCCAGAACCGTCAACCAAAACCAGAGGAAGACTTTGATAAATAATCGTCCAATGGGGATTCTGGCGTTCGGACGACTGGTAGAGGATGGAATCATCGAGGACTGAATACCGCCGGATCGTTTCTCTCAATAATGGTATACAGCAATTCGACAACACTCACCAGCCGGAATGCTTGCTCCTTACAAATCCATACAAACGTTCGACATATCCTATCGGCGCGGTCTCTCGTTGTGAGATTGCTTCGAATCATGGAAAGAACCGCGGGGACAAGGACCTTTGAAGCCTTGGCTGCGATTGCGCCGCAGTCGATCCGCGCGCCGAGAAATCGGTGATCGTTTGTAACGAGAAGAAGACCTTGGTTGAGCATAACGATTGAAAATGCGCGGCACGTGATGACTGTGCGTTGCTATGGCAGACTCGTTTACGACCGAGAATCAGCCCTTTTTTGCGCGGCCGTGACTCGCCGCGGTCGAGAGATGATTGTGGACCTCAGAGGCGTCAGTTCAATCGACACCTCGGGAATCGGCGCCCTGGTATTGCTTCAAGCGACTGGTACTCGTGTGAGGCTGTTATCCCCTTCCGTGACTGGACGCCAGGCATTCAGGCTTACACATCTAGTTAGACTCCGTCTTCGATATGTCGGAATCAGAGTCCAGAAAGGAAACAAGCGTTCAAACCCTACGTGCTGCACGCCAAGCCTCTTCTTGAAAACAGGCGCCGCGAATCCGATTACTGCAATTGCTCGCCGTCGCCCCTGGTTGTTCCGCCCGATTCCCCCGACTCGGCTTCCGGTAATCCCTTGTTCGACTTGTCCCACGTTTTTCTCTACAAACCCTTACGCTTACCTGACTGTTTTTAACGGCGCTACGTCGTTGTCATCGACACAATAGGAGACAAGGCGGCGGTGCGGTCCGAAGGTGGCTGATCAATAAATACGGTCAGTGTGCTGCTTCCTGTAAACCGCGCGGGCTGAATCAATCGCTGAGATGAATTTGAGGGTCGAGGAGAGATGCCAGTGAGAAGCCGTTTCCCAGAGAGCGATGAAGAGGTTGCCGATTTCGGTGGATCCGAGGAACAGGAAGTGATCGTAGCCACAACTCCACGGTCACGTACCAGACTGGTGCTCGCTCTGATGGCCATCCTCGCTCTTAGTCTCGGTGTCGCCTCGCGTTTGTCGAGGCACTGGAACCCTTCCATAACTGCGAGCGAAGCGAGCCAGCCTCTGACGATTATTCATGCGGCGCAATCGCGACCAGGCGACATGGGCGTTTATATCGATGCGCTCGGCACAGTCACGCCGGTCTCGACGGTGAACATCTTCAGTCAAGTAACTGGACAGGTCATTGCCGTGCATTACCGTGAAGGCCAGCTTGTACAGAAGGGCGACCCATTGATTGACATCGACCCGCGGCCCTTCCAAGCCCAACTGCAACAAGCTGAGGGGCTGCTCGATCATGATCGGGGCGTCCTGAAGCAGGCCGAGATTGATCTCGCTCGATATAGAGAGGCCTTTGCAGAACACGCCGTGGCCCAACAAATTCTGGATGACCAGGAGCAAGCCGTAGTTCAGGATCAAGGAACTGTCAAATTCGACGTGGGCCAGGTACAAAACGCAACCGTCCAGTTGAGCTACTGTCACCTTGTTTCCCCCAGCGCAGGAAGGGTTGGCCTGCGCCTTATTGACGTTGGTAACACTGCGTTTGCTGGCGGATCGAACCCCCTCGTTGTGATTACTGAGCTTCAACCAATCACGGTTGTGTTCAACGTGGCGGAAGACCATCTCGAAGAAATTCAGACACAGCTCCGTCAACACGCAAGTCTTAGGGTGGATGCTTTCGATAGGAATGGTGAAAGGCGGATTGCAAGCGGCACCCTATTGACGATTGACAATCAAATAGACACTTCGAGCGGCACGGTTCGGTTTCGGGGAGAATTCAATAATCGTGACCTCGCCCTCTTTCCAAATCAGTTCGTCAACATGCGGCTGCTGGTTCGAACGTTAAAGAATACGGTACTCATACCGAGTGCCGCGGTTCAGCGTAATGGAACGCGGGCCTTCGTGTTTGTCGTCAGTCACAACACAGTCTCAGTCCGGAACGTCACCGAGCAGAGCTTTGATGGAAATACGACCGCGGTGGAGGGTCTGCAGGCGGGAGAATGGGTAGCGGTCTCTGGCTTCGACAAACTTCAAGACGGAACCCATGTCACTGTCGAACAGGAGCACGGACCGACAGCAGAAACGACGGGGGACCCATTGTGAGCCCGTCGAGTGCATTTATCCTTCGGCCGGTAGCGACCGCTCTGCTCATGGTAGCCATCGTAGTCGTAGGCGCAGTGTCCTTTTTCAAACTTCCCATTTCGGCGTTACCCGAAGTGGAGTACCCGACCATTCAAGTGCGAACGTTTTATCCCGGAGCGAGTCCTGACGTAATGTCGTCTGCTATCACAGCGCCGCTAGAAAGGCAGTTCGGCGAGATCCCAGGCCTCACGCAAATGACTTCGACAAGTTCGGATGGCAGTTCCTCCATCGTTTTGCAGTTTTCATTGAGTCTGAATATCGATGTAGCAGAACAGGAAGTCCAAGCCGCGATCAACGCAGCCCAGAGCTACTTGCCATCAGATCTTCCGGTCCCCCCGGTGTACAGCAAGTCCAACCCAGCAGACGCACCGATCCTGACCCTTGCTCTGACTTCCACCGTTCTTCCTCTGTCAACAGTAGAGGACCTAGCGGAGTCAAGACTGTCTCCGAAGATTTCGCAACTCACTGGTGTGGGTCTAGTCACAATCAGCGGAGGCCAGAAGCCCGCCGTGCGCATTCAGGCTAACCCGGCTGCATTGTCGGCTTTTGGCATAGGTCTGGAAGATTTGCGAAGTGTGCTTGCAACCACAAGTGTCAATACACCGAAAGGTACGTTTGATGGAGACACCCAGAATTATCAAATCAATTCCAATGATCAGCTGTTGTCGAGCAACGATTATCGCGATCTCGTGGTCGCCTATAAGAATGGAGCTCCAGTAACCCTTTCAGATGTTGCGAGGATAAGCGACGGGGTTGAGAACATGAGGCTTGCAGGGTGGATGAATCAGACACCCGCGGTGATTGTAAATATACAGCGGCAGCCGGGAGCAAACACGATTGCCGTGGTCAATCAAGTTGAGGAGCTGCTGCCCCGATTGCGGGCCAACCTTCCGGCAGCCGTGAGTCTTACGGTCTTATCCGACCGTACAACCACCATCAAGGCATCGGTCAAGGATGTCGAATTCGAGCTGGTGCTCACAATCGGCCTCGTTGTCATGGTCATCTTCATATTTCTGCGGAATCTCGCCGCAACCATAATTCCCGCCGTTGCCATCCCCATCTCTCTAGTCGGAACGATGGCCGCGATGTATCTATCGGGCTATAGCCTCAACAATCTCACCCTGATGTCGCTGACGATCTCGACTGGATTCGTCGTAGACGACGCAATCGTCATGATCGAGAACATATCGCGCTATCTGGAAGAAGGACTCAGTCCTCTCGAAGCGGCACTCCAAGGAGCAGCACAGATCGGATTCACGATTATCTCGCTGACCATCTCCCTCATAGCGGTCTTAATACCATTGCTGCTGATGGGAGACATTGTAGGCAGGTTATTTCGCGAATTCGCGATCACGCTCGCGGTCACAATTCTTATTTCCGCCGTAGTCTCGCTCACGTTGACTCCCATGATGAGTGCTCGAATACTGCGTCATCAGCCGGAGGGCGAGCAGGGCCGCTTTTACTCTTGGTCCGAACGAATGTTTAAGGCTCTAATAGAGCACTACGGACGGGCTTTGCGGTGGGTCCTTCGGCATGAACGATCAACACTTCTGGTAGCAGCAGGGACCCTAGCGCTCGCTGTCTACTTGTATATGGTCATGCCAAAAGGTCTATTTCCAGCGCAGGATGTTGGCATCATTCAAGGTATATCGCAGGCGCCTGAATCCACCTCGTTCCAGGCCATGTCGCGCAAGCAACAGGAATTAGCCAAAGCTGTTCTTCAAGACCCCGCGGTTGCCAGTTTGTCTTCTTTTATTGGCGTGGACGGAACGAATGCGACCCTCAATAGTGGACGCATTCAGATCAACCTGAAGCCATTCTCCCAGCGAGGTATCGATGCAACTGCGGTGATCGATCGCCTGCAGTCCCGCCTGCAAAAGGTGAAGGGCATTCATCTCTACATGCAGCCTGTTCAGGATCTGACAGTTGATGACCGTGCCAGCGGCAGCCAGTTTCAGTACACGCTTGAGGATGCCGATCAGACAGAACTCGATGTGTGGACGGCAAGAATGGTCGTGGAACTGCGAAAACACCCGGAGTTGAGAGACATTTCTACCGATCAACAGTCACACGGATTGGCGGAAAGGTTGGTGATTGATCGCGCGACCGCCTCACGGATGAATATCAGCGCAGATCAAATTGACTCTACGCTGTATGACGCTTTCGGACAGCGTCAAATCAGTACGCTTTACACCCAGTCCAACCAATACCATGTCATCCTTGAGGTTTCTCCCGAATACCAGAGGAGTCCTCAGAGTTTAGAGAACATCTACCTTAAAAGTCCTTCATCTCAGAGTGCTTCCAGCACGAGTTCTGCGCCATCGGGACGCACCGCTTCTAACAGTGCGACGACTTCGGTGTCTACCTTAGCAGCCTCTTCAATGAGTGGAGTAACAGCACAACAATCGAGCCTCTCACATTCCATCCATACGCCTGCGCTAGGACCCAACAGTTCCGGAGCTCTTTTGTCGTCGACAAGTTCGACAAGCACAGCGCTATCGAGTCAACCTCCTGCAGGATCCAGCGGCGGCTCGAATACCCCATCAATAACGTCCCCGATACCGCTCTCTGCTTTCACGCATGTCGAAAGAACATCTAGTCCTCTCACCATCGCACATCAGGGCCAGTTTCCGGTTGTGACCATCTCCTTCAATCTGGGATCAAACAGCTCTTTGAGTCAGGCCATCGCGGTAATTGACAAGGTCCGGCAACAGCTGAATATTCCGGCAAGCGTCCAGTCAAGCTTTGAAGGCACTGCTGAAGCCTACAAAGCAATTGGCTTCAACGAGGTACTGCTGATCTTGGCCGCTCTGGTGGCTGTCTATATTGTGCTCGGAGTGCTCTATGAAAGCTTCATTCACCCTGTCACTATCCTTTCGACGCTACCCTCGGCCGGCGTCGGAGCATTGCTGGCGCTAATGCTCTTCAAGCAGGATCTTGGTATCGTGGCCATCATCGGCATCATCCTGCTAATTGGCATCGTAAAAAAGAACGGCATCATGATTGTTGACTTCGCGCTCGAGGCCGAAAGAACCCGGGGACTCTCCTCTGCCGAAGCGATTTTCGAGGCTTCTCTCCTGAGATTCCGTCCGATTTTGATGACCACCCTGGCGGCGCTTTTCGCCGGCCTACCGCTCGCTTTCGGTTCAGGTATTGGATCCGAACTGCGCCGACCTCTAGGCATTGCCATGGTCGGAGGTCTGCTTCTCAGCCAGCTTCTGACGCTCTTCACCACTCCTGTCGTTTACATATTTTTCGACAGGTTAGCGCGACGCTTTGCGCCTAAACGAGCGCCTTCGGCAGCCTTCGACACTGCGGAGCAGTTGTGAACATTTCCTCCGTGTTCATAAAAAGACCCGTTGCTACCACTTTGCTAACTGTGGGGCTCACGCTCGGCGGCATGATCGCCTTTGCGGTTCTTCCGGTAGCTTCTTTGCCGCCGGTCGATTTATCGGCAATCACCGTAAGTGCCGCCTTGCCGGGAGCTAGTCCCGAAAATATGGCGTCATCTGTCGCAACTCCCCTAGAAAAGCAGTTCAGTCATATTCCTGGGATCACAGCCATGAGTTCGACAAGCACCCTGGGCGTAGCGTCAATTAAGTTGACCTTTGATACCGGCCGAGATGTGGACGGTGCAGCGCGCGATGTGGAGGCCGCGATCAACGCTGCCCGCAGCTACCTGCCAACGAATCTTCCCCTAAACCCGATATATCGAAAGCTGGACTCGTCAAGGGCTCCTGTACTCGTTCTTAACCTCGCATCCAAAACAGCCGATTCCAGCGCGCTGTATGACACCGCATCTTCCATCATCCAACAAAAGGTTTCCCAAATTAGAGGCGTAGGGCAAGTGTCCATTCTTGGGGGCTCCCTGCCTGCCGTCCGAGTCGAGCTCAATCCGCAGCAGCTGAGTCACTACGGTCTTGGCCTGCAAGACGTAGCCGGCCTGATTAACGCCCAAAATGCCAACCGGCCTAAGGGGCAGATCTCCGACGAGAACACCATAGCCGACATCACCGCAAACGACCAGATATCGAAGGCTCGCGATTATGCGCCCCTCGTCGTTGCCGCGAAAGATGGGGGCGTCGTACGCCTCCGAGACATTGCGACCATAAACGATTCAGTAGAAAACATCCGCTCCGTGGCGTACGTCAACGGCAAAGAGTCCGTAAGCCTTCTCGTTTATTGCGCTCCGGGAGCGAACGTCATCAGCAGTGTCGATGAGATCAAGCGTCAGCTGCCTGCAATTCGCGCTTCGATCCCTGCAAATCAGCAACTGCTGGTTACGGGTGATCTCACAACGACGATCCGGGCCTCCGTTAGAGATGTTGAGTGGACACTGGTCTTGTCCATTGGGTTGGTTGTCTTAGTTGTCTTCCTTTTTCTCCGCGATGTACGAGCCACTCTGATTCCAGGAGTTGCGGTTACGGTTTCGATAATAGCCACGTTTATCGTGATGTATCTCTGCGGCTACACACTCGACAACTTATCGTTGATGGCGCTCGCAATTTCTACGGGCTTTGTCGTCGATGACGCCATCGTGGTCATGGAGAACTGCGTGCGCCTGATGGAATTAGGGGTTCCGCGGCTTGACGCCACACACCGGGGCTCTGCAGAAACGGGACCCACGGTGTTGTCCATGAGCCTTTCGCTTATCGCAGTGTTCATCCCAATCTTATTCATGGGAGGGATTCCGGGGCGGTTATTTCATGAGTTTGCCGTCACCATGGCGGTCTCGATTGCAATCTCGATGGTAGTGTCGCTTACGCTCACGCCGATGATGTGCGCGCACCTGCTGCAATCAGAAAATGACGCCCGGCATGGCCGGTTCTATCGATTCAGCGAGCGCGCTTTTGACGGAATGCTGAGTGGATACAGGAATAGCTTAGCCTGGGCGTTGGAGCGCCCTGTTCTCATCTTGCTCTTCTTTGTGGGGACGCTCGCTCTCAATCTCATGCTGCTGGGGCGCGTTCAAAAAGGCATGTTTCCCATACAGGACACAGGTTCTCTCCTAGGTGGAATTCAGGGGCCGCAAGATGCTTCTTTCCATGCAATGCAAAGTGCTTTGAGAAAAATAGAGAAAATCATCCAGGCCGATCCCGCCGTAGATGTGGTAACCGGATTTACGGGAAGCAGTTCGGGCCCTGGAAGTGATAATGGGAGTAACTCCGGCTTTCTGTTTGTCACTCTAAAACCGCTAAAAGAAAGAAAAGTGAGTGCCTCCGAAGTGCTGGATCGCTTGCGTCCGCAAGTGGACGCCGTATCGGAAGCGACAACGCATCTCAAGCCGTTCCAGGATATTCCGTCCGTAGGCAAGACCAGCAATGCCAACTACCAATATGAACTTTCCTCCGACAATGTAAGCGACTTGAACACGTGGGGTCCGTTGGTCTATCAGGAAATGACAAAGCTCCCTGTGATCAAGGATGTCGACATTGATCAGCAAAATCGAGGTCTGACCGCCCTGGTTAACTATGACCGCTCCACGGCCGCTCGCTTTGGCATTACACCGCAGCTCATTGACCAGTCTCTCTACGGGGCATTCGGGCAGGCACAAGTGTCCACAATCTACACTTCGCTCAACCAGTATCACGTGGTCATGGAGGCTGCGCCGGAACACACGCGAAACCCGCTTGACTTGAAATCCATCTACATTCATCCGCCAAACGGGAATTCCGTTCCTCTCGATGCCTTCGTGCGAAGCGCAAGGTCCACTTCACCTCTGGCCGTCAACCACGATGGTCTGTTCCCTGCCGTGACCATCTCGTTCAACTTGGCTCCGGGTGTCTCGCTCGGACAGGCCACCATGGCAATCGAACGGTTGCAGCAGAGGCTGGCAATGCCTGTTACAGTGCGGGGCGGTTTTGCCGGCACTGCCGGGGATTTCAAGAAGTCGCTCGTCGATCAGATCGTGCTTATTGTGATGGCATTGTTCGCGGTCTACATCGTGTTGGGAGTTCTATACGAAAGCATGGTGCATCCGATCACGATTCTCTCCACTTTGCCGCCGGCCAGCGTAGGAGCCGTGCTTGCCCTGATTCTCTTCAAGAGCGAACTAGACGTGATCTCCCTCATTGGGATTGTCTTGCTGATCGGCATCGTGAAGAAGAATGCAATTATGATGATCGATTTCGCCCTCCTGTCAGAGCGGAATGGCGGAAAGGATTCAAAGGATGCCATATTCGAAGCGTGTCTGCTTCGCTTTCGACCGATCATGATGACCACGCTGACGGCCATTCTCGGAGCGCTTCCGCTCGCCCTTGGTCGCGGCACAGGCTCGGAGCTTAGGCGCCCCTTGGGAATTGCCGTTGCAGGTGGTCTGATCCTCAGCCAGATACTGACACTCTACACAACCCCCGTGATCTATCTATTCCTCGACCGACTCCGGCTCCGGTTGCAGCGTCGCCGCGGTACAACGGAAATGGTCGCCCATGGAGGCACAAGTTGATGAATAATCCAAGGCAGAATCTCGCTCTGCGCTCAGTAACAGTCCGCCACGAGCGAAATCGTCCCCTCCAGGCTTCGCTATTCCTTCTTATCATCGGCACGATCTGCGGCCTTCTGGGGTGCAATGTTGGCCCCAGATATGCCCGTCCAGCCGTCCCGTCCCCTCCCGCATTCAAGGAGGTAGGTCCCCAACAGGCTCCGGATGGCAGTACGTGGAAACCGGCGCAGCCGCAAGATGAAGCGCTTCGCGGGAAATGGTGGGAGATATATGAAGAGCCTGAGTTGAACGCCCTCGAAGAGCAACTGAATATCTCTAACCAGAACATCGCTCGGTCTTTTGACAATTTCATGGCCGCGCGGGCTCAGGTTCGGCAGGCGCGTTCCGCCTATTACCCGACGCTGAGCGTCGGCCCCTCATATGCGCGGAACCGAGTTCCCCAAACCCAAACCGCAGCGCCTAGTCTTTCGAACAGCAATCCAAACAGCAACCAGTTCAATCTTCCTTTTGATGTAGGTTGGGAGCCCGATCTCTGGGGACGCGTTCGCAATACCGTACATCAATTTTCCTACGCGGCGCAGGCAAGCGCAGCCGATCTTGAGAATGAGAAGCTTTCGGAACAGACGAATCTGGCGGTTTTCTATTTTGAATTGCGCGGCCAGGACGCGCTCGAAGAGCTTTTCCGGAAAACAGTCGAGGTAGACCGGCAGTCTCTTGCACTCACCCGCGTCCGGTACAGATTGGGTCTCGACAATGACGAAGCGGTGGCCCAGGCTGAGATCGCTCTTGAGGGTGCCGAAGCAGCGGTAACGAACACGGGCATTGCTCGGGCGCAATTTGAGCACGCAATCGCGACGCTGGTAGGAGAGCCGGCTTCTACATTCTCCGTGCCGGCAAGGTCGTTAACAACCCAGGCGCCTCACATCCCAGCCGGTATCCCCTCCGACCTTTTGGAAAGGCGACCTGACATCGCGTCTGCGGAACGAACCATGGCTGAAGCAAATGCACTGATTGGAGTTGGAACAGCCGCCTACTATCCCACGCTTAGCATCAGCGGCACGATCGGACTTGAAGCGACCAAATTCTCGAAATGGCTGACTTCTCCAAGCCGCTACTGGTCAGTTGGACCGACAGCCTCGGAAACAATATTTGATGGTGGTCTAAGAAAATCGACGGTGGCGCAATATTTAGCCGTTTACAACGCTGACGTTGCCGCCTACAAAGAGACGGTCCTGACCGCACTGCAACAGACCGAGGATAATCTTGCGTCGTTGCGACTGCTTACCCAAGAGATCGAGCAGGAGCAGGAGACTGTCGCGTCTGCACAACGAAACCTGGATGTTGCATCTGCGCGCTACAAGACCGGGCTCGATCCATATTTGAACGTCTTCACGGCACAGACGATCTTACTCACAAATCAGCAAGCAGTAATTACGCTTCGAGTGCAGCAGATAACCAGCAGCGTGCAGTTGATCGAAGCATTGGGCGGCGGGTGGAGCGTCGCCCAGCTTCCGTCAGAGCGTGCGGTTTCTTCGACTAGGCTGCCATAGAGCCTATTGCCAGGTGGAGGCAGGAAGGCTGCGGGCGCGAGCTGAGGTTCGGCGCTGAATGGCTGAGTCTGTGAACAGCGGATATATTTGGACCAGGTAAAGCAGGTCCAGCCGCACATCGTTCAGATTGGAGAAGAAGTCTTGCGGGCTCCGGCCAATGAATTGTCCCGCGAAGAGATCCTAAGCGCGAAAACACAGGAATTGATTGAACACATGCGCGACACGATGCACGATGCGACCTGTGTTGGGCTTGCGGCCCCGCAAGTGGGTGTTCCCTTGCTGTAGGCAGTCATCGAGGACCGGGAGGAATACCACAAGAAACTCACCCCAGCGCAGTCGTCCGAGAGGCAAAGGCGACCGATTCCATTTCACGTCATTATGAATCCTCGGATCATATCGGCGCACAGCATAGGTCTCGAATTCTTTGAAAGCTGCTTGAGTGTGGCAGGATATTCAGCGATTGTGCCGAGGGCACGGGCGGTCACCGTGGAATACCTGGACGAACATGCGAAAGCAAAAGGGCCGAATCAGTTGGCTGGTACGCGCGAATCTTACAGCACGAGATCGACCACCTGGCTGGAGCCCTCTACGTAGAACATATGCGTATTTCCATGTTTGCCACGCTTGAGAATCTCGAATGTTTCTGGAACGAGCTGCCAACGCCTGACGTTCTTGCCAAACTAAAGTACGGTCTCGGCAACCGAGGACCTTACGTTTAGCTCTGAGATCACGATGGCCGTGGCCATCAGAAACGTAAATCACTCGCGAGACTAACGATTTGCATAATTGAGTCCCGCAAAGGCGATGGCCTTTCTCTCCGGCTGTATTTCAGCTGCAATAGCGAAGCTAGCCAGATCTCGGAGTGCAGCGGTCCGCGCGTTAATCACATCTCGCCGAAAACACCCCAGGAGCAGAGAGCACTCCTGGATCGAATAGCTTTCCAAAACTGACATGATGAGCACAAAGCGCTCAAAGGAATTGAGCATTGCTATGCGGTCAAAGTTGGGATATGCCCGCACCTCTGCGGATACCTCCCCGATCAAACGCGACAGTCTTGCCTCATTGAATTCGTTTTCGTCGCTTGGCGTAGGGCAAAGCAACCGGATTGCGTGAAGGATGATGCAGCGCCGGGCCCACATATTTGCTCTCTCTTTAAAGACGGACTTATTGTTGATGGAATCATCGAACCCTAGAACGAAACACTGCTCGGCTCTCTGAGGATCTGCGGTCAGAAGCATGGATAATAGATAAAGACTGTTCATCTGTTCGATGAAGATGTGGCAGAAATCGCTACTGGTGGCATATTCATTTGCCCGTGTTTTCATGCGCTTTTGTGTCACTTCTGCTGCTCCTTTCTCGGTTGCGGCCAGCGATAGAAGTTGTTTCGGAATAGCGCGTCTGTATTCGAGAATTAAAAAGAAAGAAGTGGCGCTTTCTAGACCGCGCTCTCTTGCCCGCGGCTTTTTCAATGTTTTCGGATATTGTCTGACGTAGCTACTGTTGGGGTTTGGTCCCCACCTGATTGCTCTGCCTTCTCATCAATGCGCAAGAACACCGGTGTGTTGACAGGCAGTTCCACATTCGAACCTCTGGCAAAAAAAGCATCATATACATTCATGGCTCCACCGAAATAACCGAACCCAATCGCTGTCGTGGCCGATGCCTGTGCTACACCCGCGCCAAGCAGTCCGAAGCCCTTACTTCCCTGTCCGGCTCGTGCCCAGGCAGTTTTATCGACGCTCGTGTCAGCGACGGCCCTTGAGGGACCAATCAGCGAAACAGGCGCTCGAAAGCGAGAAAACGTCGACGTCGTCGCCTTTACGTGACCTTCCTGTCCGACGGCAAGCCGTTGACCACCTGGCGCTTCGATGCCGGCGACCGTTGCCCTCATTTCAGTCGTAGTCCCATCGGGCGTTTGCGCGGAATGAAAGGAGAATAAGAGCTCGCCATTCTTCTTCATCCAGCCAGCAGCAATGGCCCTGGTAACCGTGCCCTCAAGCTTTGTACCCGGCGGGTAGAGTAGGACATGCTCCTGGTTGTAATAAGGCCGGGGCACCACGGCTTCGATCGCCGAGCCCGCGGCACTCATCCCCGAGTTCAGAGGCGTCAAAAGACGAATGTGAAGGTAGCTGTCTGCGGGCAGAGAATGAGTCTCAGTCTGATCGACAGGCAATGGCGTTCCGACAGGGTCGAGAAGTGTTGCATCGAAGATTGTTCCCTGACTGAGGTATTCGGGGTGATAAGGCAAACTGGTGACGGCGGCTTGGCTTAATCTTTGCATTTTGTTGGGTTCAGAGAGAGGCTTGGCAGCATTTTTTATCTTCTGCCGCACGCCGGGACGTTGAAACTTGGGAAGATACTGGGCCATTTTTACGTCAACGACTCCGACGGTCGAGTCAGTGTGAATCTGTACCCCGGTGCCATCGGGAAGAATGACCTTATCGAAGGTCACCTGCGCTGTTCGTGGGCGCGTGAAATCGCCCCGCAGCAGCTGTGTTTTACGTCTCGGGGCACTGGAAACTGAGGAGACATGTCCTTTGATCGTTGAGCCTTCTGGAATCACGATAGTCGTGCCGGCGTAGACCGGCTCAACCAGCTTTGCTGCGATTGGTTCTCCGGCCTTAGTGATGCGCAGACCCTTCTCGAGTCTGCACCGAAGATCGTTCCCTGCTCCGACCACGATCGTGCTTTGTGGCTGAGCGTCTGGTGCGGCTGCAAGCGATACGGATGCGGCCAGCACTGAAAACGATATAACTACGCTGTTGATGTACGACTTCATTTGTACCTCGGTGAGATTGCGTGAAGCGATTTCGGGCCGGAGCAGAACCCTTGCAACCGATCCGTTACTTTGAAAGTAGCTGGGCTTGGCGCGCGGTGCCGTTAGGGTGTGTGAGAGAAACGTAAGGATTTGTACAAACGGGGACGATAGGGCTCGCTGACCGGGAAACATCTGGCGTCTTTTGTGAGATGCCGATTCTCGTCAAGGTCGGGAATGACCATGTTCTTGTCGTGTGTCACTCAGGGAGAATCTCATTCTGTACCGCTCCTGGTAAGAAGCGCGCCGCAAGGCGAGGAGCAGCGAGACTCACTAGAAATGGGAAACCGGCACATTGCCTCTGGATAGAAGCCGGTCAAGTTTGGACACTCAAGTCAAACGCGACTTACAGCAGGCAACCTACTTTCCTCAGAAGGAAAAGTCGAGCCATCACGCTTTGGCGCTATCTACCGTGCGCACGCCAGGCGTACTCACAGAGACGACAGCAATGTCGATGCCGGCATCATCCATGAATGAGGCGGCTGATTCCTTCGACCATTGAAGCGGCGCAAGCCCTCCGACGGGGCATGCGCGTTCTCCGTCTCCTGCCAGAAAAAGTCGGACAATATGTGGTGATGGGTGTCGATGGTCAGCGATGTATCTGGATTTCCGGTCATGCGATCCCCTGTTGTCAGCCGAGAATCAGCTTGGCGGCGCGGCCCGCGATCATGTGGGCCGACGCGTTTGTCCCCGGCCCGGAAATGATCTTTGGCATCACGGAGGCGTCCGCCACGCGCAAACCCAAAGTGCCGTGCACGCGAAGCTCTGGGTCGACGACCGCGAGCTTGTCCACGCCCATTTTGCAGGTACCAACCGCGTGTCCAAAACTCGCCGAGGCCAGTCTGGCAAGTTCTCGGATCTCCTCGGCGCTCGCCTTGGGTCCTGGAATAAGTTCGCTCTCGCGTAAACTGGCGAAGGCATGCTGATTCCCGATTTCACGCGCGGCTTCGATGGCGCGCACGATGGCCGCAAAATCGCGATCCGTGTCGAGATAGTTGCCATCGATCACGGCGGCATCCTGAAAGTTGTGGCTGGCCAGGCGGACGAAACCTTTGCTGGTGGGCTGCACAAGAGCTGGCGCGACTGTGAACGAGTCCGGTGGAGGAGTTCCAAAGCGCGAGGCTACTTCGGGCGTAACCACTGGCAGTTGATGAAGCACAAGACTAATGTCTGTGTCACCCGAAGGACCGCTCGACAAGTAAGCCTCTGCCTCGACTGCGTTGCTGTGGGCCGGCCGATCCGGCATCTTGCCTTTGTACTTGAACACGACGCCGGACACGAGCACATGGTCCTGCAGATTCTGGCCAACGCCGGGCAGGTTCTCGACGACGTCGATTTCAAGACTGCGGAGTGCCTTCGCTTCCCCGACGCCTGAGAGCATCAGAAGCTTCGGGCTATTGATGGCGCCCGCGGCAAGGATGACTTCCTTGTCAGCCGCGAAATCCTTTACGGCGCCCTCTGTCATTAGCTTGACGCCCACGCAACGAGTACCTTTGAAGTTCAGTTTCACCACGTTGGTGTTGAGCAGCAGAGTGAGGTTCGGCCTCGACAAAGCCGGGCGCAAGAAGGCGCGAACGGCGCTCACGCGAGTCCCATCCGCGGCGATGTTCATGTTGATGTAACCGGCGCCGGCGCGCATCGGTCCGTTCACGTCATCCAGAATGGGCATGCCCATCTGTCGTGCAGCATCGATGAAGGCTG
>Ga0210406_10000621_pt1 | contig 47917 bp, 42 predicted proteins | sample IncBWC30MmetaG_FD_155454 | JGI IMG/M metagenome (GOLD analysis project Ga0210406, IMG submission 155454) | Forest soil microbial communities from Barre Woods Harvard Forest LTER site, Petersham, Massachusetts, United States - Inc-BW-C-30-M | ecosystem: Environmental > Terrestrial > Soil >...
AGGGCTCCCTGCGCTCTGAAGCACGCCGCAAGCGCCGCGCACAGCACGGAGGCGGCAACCGCCCAGCACCGCGCGGTTTTGCCGAGGCAGGTGGCAACGAGCAATCCGGCCGTTGCCAGATTGAGCAAGACCGCAAAGAGAAGCTCCGAGGTGAGGACGTTCCTGAACAGCAGCAGGCCCGGATACACCGCCACGAGGATGATCGGCACCAGCCCGCCGGCGCTGCGCGTCGTCGCCTGAGCGGTCGCGGCAAGCGCCAGCATCAGGACGACCCACGCCGCCTGCTGCAGACGCACCACCGTCGCGAGATCGCCTCCGAACGCGAACGTCACGGCCATGAACGTCGGGTAACCGGGATCGCGCCCACCCGTTACAGTCGGCCGTCCGGCATCAAGCGTCTGAAACGCAGATTCCACAAAGGATGGCGTGTCGCCCCAGATCACCGGAACCGCCGGCCTGAACGACACGGCGATCACGACCAGCAGCGCGGCCCAAACCAGCACAGTCCAAGCGAGCACGGCCCGACCGGCGCCGCCCAAGCGGGCGGCTCCGCCCGTCATACGCGCTGGAGCTTCGCGGTCGGACCGCACGATCGCCGTCCATATTGGATGAAGTTCGAATGCCGACCCAGCTTGATGCTAGACCAAAACGCTTGGCAAAACCATCGGAGCGCCGGGCGCGTTCCAATCGCGCAGATTTCAACCCCAAATCGGACGCTGCGACCATCCATCTTCCACGATGCCGATGGGCACTGCTACCATAAGACATGACCTTGATTGCCAAGGGAGAGGATCAGTCTTCCGCCGCGCTGACCGAGGCGGCGGACGTCGTCTTATCATTTGGCGCCTTGATGATGCGGGCGGGAAATACTGCGAGTCGGACCCGCGAGTGGGTTGAGGTCCTGGCGCGCAAGCTGGGCTTCGACGCAGTGTCGATCGGTCTGTCCCTCGATAACATCACCGCCAGTCTCCGCCGATCCGGTGCCTGGACGACGACAATGCGCGAGATCGGACCGTCCGGAATCAGTGCGATCCGTATCGCCGCGCTTGAGCGGCTTGCGAGGACGGCGGAGCCGGGGCTTGCGCCGCGCGAAGTCGCGCTCAAGCTCGCGGAGATCGAGTCGACAAAGCCTCCCTATTCGAGCGTGCTGATTGCCGCGGCGGTCGGCGTGGCAAGCGGTGCCTTTGCATTTCTCAACGGCGCCGCGCCTGCGGAAATGATCGCGGCAGCGATCGGCGGCGCCATTGGTCAGCGTTTGCGGTCCTGGCTGTCGCAGCGCCAGCTCAATCACTATGGCGTTGCCGCATTGTCGGCCCTTGCGGCGTCGGGAATGTACGTCCTGTCGGACATGCTGATGCTTTACCTGGGTTTCGGGAGCGTGCGCTATTCGGCCGCCCTGATCGCCTCGGTATTGTTTCTTGTCCCCGGCTTTCCCTTGATTGCCGGCCTGTTCGATCTGTTGCAGTACCAGACCGTGGCTGCCGTGAGCCGATTGGCATACGGCGTCATGATGCTGTTGGCGGTCGCCTTCGGCCTCAGCATTGTCATCAAAATCGTCGGCATGGACCTTTCGCACCCGCCGCCACAGTTTGAGCTCGCGTATCCGCTCAAATTGCTGCTGCGGGCGATGGCAAGCTTTCTCGCCGCCTCTGCCTTCGCGATGCTCTTCAGCTGCCCTCCACGCACGGTCCTGGCGGCGGGGCTCGCGGCCTTGGCGGCAAACGGCTTGCGGTTGGTCCTGATCGATCTCGGCATGATGCTGGCATCGGCGGCCTTTTTTGCCACTCTCGTCATCGGGCTGGTGGCTCTGCTGATGGACGAGCGTTTCAACATGCCCCGCATAGCGATCACGGTGGCACCGAGCGTCATCATGGTGCCGGGCACCTATGCGTTCACGATGATCGTCTTGTTCAACCGCGGGCAAATGCTCGATGCATTGCGAGCATCCGCGACATTCTGGTTCGTTGTCGTCGCGCTGGCTGCCGGCCTGGCGACGGCGCTGTTTTTCAGTCCGCGACAACGCGCTTAGAGCATCCACTATCCCTCGAACGCTTCGGCCGACACGCGGCCCGAGCGCGCGATCAGCGACTCGTCCGGCTGCGGCAATGGCTTGCCTGCGTCGCGGAAGCGGTTGGTGATGGGATAACGGCGGTCGCGCCCGAAATTGCGGCTTGTGACCTTCACGCCCGGCGCCGTCTGCCGGCGCTTGTATTCGGCGATGTTGAGGAGATGATCGATCCGCGTGACGATCGCACGGTCGAAGCCGGCTTCAACGATGGCGGATAGCGGCTCCTCCCGCTCGACCAGCCGCTCCAGGATCGCGTCCAGCATGTCGTAGGGCGGCAGCGAATCCTGGTCGGTCTGGTTTTCCCTAAGCTCGGCGGTCGGCGGACGGGTGATGATGCCGCGCGGGATCACCTCGCCAGCCGGACCAAGCGCGCCGTCCGGTTTCCAGGCATTGCGCAAGGCGGCGAGACGGAACACCTCGGTCTTGTAGATGTCCTTGATCGGATTGAAGCCGCCATTCATGTCGCCATAGAGCGTGGCATAGCCGACCGACATTTCCGACTTGTTGCCGGTCGTGACCACCATCGCGCCGGTCTTGTTGGAGATCGCCATCAGCAGCGTGCCGCGGGCGCGCGCCTGCAGGTTCTCTTCGGTGATGTCGCGCGGCAGACCCTTGAACGTCGCCGCGAGGATCGTCTCGAAACCGTTCACGGCGTCCGCAATCGGCAGGACCTCGTAGCGGATGCCGAGCGCACTTGCGAGTTTCGCCGCATCGTCGAGCGAGACCTGGGCAGTGAAGCGGTACGGCAGCATGACGCCGCGCACCTGCTCCGCGCCAAGCGCATCCACCGCGATCGCCGCGCACAGCGCTGAATCGATGCCGCCGGAGATGCCGAGCAGCACGCCCGGAAACCCGTTCTTGCGGACATAGTCGCGCAAGCCCAACACGCAGGCGGCATAGTCGGCCTGGTCGCCCTCCAGCATCGGCACGATCGGCCCGGCGCAGCGCCAGCCGTCGTCGCCCTTGGTCCAGCGCAGCGTCGTGATGCTCTCGGCAAAATCCGGCAGTTGCGCCGCAACCGACAGATCGGCGTTCAGCGCAAAGGAAGAGCCGTCGAACACCAGCTCGTCCTGGCCGCCGACCTGGTTCAGATAGATCAGCGGCAAGCCACTTTCGGTGACGCGGGCGACCGCGATCGAGAGCCGGACATCTGTCTTGTCGCGGGCATAGGGCGAGCCGTTAGGCACCACCAGAATCTCGGCGCCCGTCTCGGCCAGACACTCGACGATATTCTCGTAGTCCTCGGATTCCTCCAGCCAGATGTCCTCGCAAATCGCCACGCCGACGCGCACCCCGCGCACGGTCACCGGGCCCGCCGCAGGCCCGCGCGCGAACAGGCGTTTTTCATCGAACACGCCGTAGTTCGGCAGGTTGGCCTTGAAGCGGATCGCAGCGATGCGCCCGCCATCCAGCAGCGCGCAGGCGTTATAGAGCTTGCCCTCGTCGACCCAGGGGCTTCCGATCAGCATCGCCGGTCCGCCATCGGCGGTCTCCCGCGCCAGCGCCTCGACCGCCGCCCGGCAGGCCGATTGGAACGCCGGCTTCAGCACCAGATCCTCCGGTGGATAGCCGCAGATGAACAATTCCGGCAGCACCATCAGATCGGCGCCGTCGGCCTGCGCGCGGGTGCGCGCGGCGCGCGCCCTGGCGGCGTTGCTTTCGATGTCGCCGAGCGTCGGGTTGAGCTGGGCCAGCGTGATGGTGAATTCGGTGGCGCGGTCGGTCATGGCGGCAATGGTGCACCGCGGGCCGGCAAACTGCAAATGCCCGCTTCAGATCGCGCCCATGCGCTCGGCAACGGCAAACAGCCAGAACATGCCGGCCGCGACGAGCGCCACTCCGACAGCGGCCGAGCCGAGATCCTTGACCCGCCCGATCTGGGGGTCATGGTCGGTTGTCAGCCGGTCGGCCAGCTTCTCGATCGCGGTATTCAAGAGCTCGATCGCCAGCACCAAAAGCACGGAGGCGACCAGCTCGACGCTGCGCATCGGCGTCGCGCCGATCAGCCAGGCCAGCGGCAGCGCCAGCAACAGCGCGGCCAGCTCCTCGCGAATGGCCTGCTCCGAACGGATGGCAAAGGCCAGGCCGTTGCGCGAGTTGAGAGTGGCCCGCCAGAACCGCAGCAACTCAGAAGCCCGCCACTGTTGGCACCGGCTTCGCCTTGCCGGGGTGCTCCTGCTTGAGCAGCTCCGCGATCAGGAAAGCCATGTCGATCGATTGCTCGGCATTGAGCCTTGGATCACAGACCGTATGGTAGCGATCGTTGAGGTCCTCATCCGTGATGGCGCGCGCGCCGCCGACGCATTCGGTGACGTCCTTGCCGGTCATCTCCAGATGGACGCCGCCGGCATGCGTGCCCTCCGCCGCATGGATCGCAAAGAAGCTCTTCACTTCCGACAGAATGCGGTCGAACGGCCGGGTCTTGTAGCCCGTTGTCGAGGTGATGGTATTGCCATGCATCGGGTCGCACGACCAGACCACCACGCGGCCCTCGCGCTGAACGGCGCGGATCAGATGTGGCAGATGGTCGCCAACCTTGTCGGCACCGAACCGCGCGATCAGCGTCAGCCGCCCCGGCTCGTTGTCCGGGCTCAGCACATCGATCAGCCGCAACAATTCGTCGGGCTTCAGCGACGGGCCGCATTTCAACCCGATCGGATTCCTGATGCCGCGGAAATATTCGACATGGCCGTGATCGAGCTGCCGGGTGCGGTCACCGATCCAGATCAGGTGGCCGGAGGTCGCGTACCAGTCACCGGTCGTGGAATCGACGCGCGTCATGGCCTGCTCATAGCCGAGCAGCAGCGCCTCGTGGCTGGTGTAGAAGTCGGTCGCGCGCAGCTCGGGGTGGCTTTCCAGAACGAGCCCGCAGGCGCGCATGAAGTTCAGCGCATCCGAAATACGGTCGGCCAGTTCCTTGTAGCGCCGCGATTGCGGGGAGTCCTTCAGGAAACCGAGCATCCATTGATGGACGCTGCCGAGATTGGCGAAGCCGCCGGTGGCGAAGGCGCGGAGCAGATTGAGGGTTGCCGCCGACTGCCGATAGGCCATCAACTGGCGCTGCGGATCGGGCGTACGCGCTTCCGGCGTGAACGCGATGTCGTTGATGATGTCGCCGCGATAGCTCGGCAGTTCGACGCCGTTCACCTTCTCGGTCGGCGAGGAGCGCGGCTTGGCGAACTGGCCGGCGATGCGGCCGATCTTCACCACCGGCAGCGCGCCGGCATAGGTCAGCACGACGGCCATTTGCAGAAACACGCGGAAGAAGTCGCGGATGTTGTTGGCGCCATGCTCGGCAAAGCTCTCGGCGCAGTCGCCGCCCTGAAAGAGGAAGGCTTCGCCGGCGGCAACGCGGCCAAGCGCCTTTTTCAGGTTGCGCGCCTCGCCCGCAAACACCAGCGGCGGAAAGGTCGCAAGCAGTGCCTCGACATCGGCCAACGCCTTGGCGTCGGGATAGTCGGGCATCTGCTTGACCGGCTTGGCGCGCCAGCTCCCGGGTGTCCACTGCTCGGACATGTGTTTGCTCCTGAGCAAAACCTGCTACTTTATATGCGTCACGAAGGGCCGCGTTATACACAGGCGTTCGGAAGACCGCCACTTGGAATTTCCGCGCCGAGTATAACCCATTGTGGCAAGATCTGAATTCGCCTCTGCCGCAAAGGCGGGCGAAAAACAAGGAAAAATGACGGGGGAATCGCAGTGACCGACGCTGCGCTGGACGACATCTTTTCCGACGACATCACGATGCCCGCGATCGACGGCTATCCGCTCGCAGCCACACTGTTCCTGCCGCGCGGCTCCAAGCGCCATGCCGTGCTGATCAATTCGGCGACCGCGACCCCGCGCAAGATCTATCGCCACTTTGCTGCCTACCTGGCGCATCTCGGCTGCGCGGTCCTGACCTATGATTACCGCGGCATCGGCGGCAGCCGGCGCATGGCCGTGGAAGGCTACAACCAACCGAGGCCCCTCACCGGCTTCAAGGCCTCGATGGCGGACTGGGCCGCGCTCGACGTCACTGCGGCTGTGAGCTGGATGCGCGAGCGATACCCTCAACTGCCGCTCAGTTATGTCGGCCATTCGTTCGGTGGCCAAGCGCTTGGCCTCTTGCCCAACAACAGCGAGGTGTCGCGTGCGCTGCTGATCGCGGCGCAGGCCGGCTACTGGAAATGGCCGCGCCGGAAAAGTACCGCGTCTTTCTGATGCTGAACTTCGTCGGCACCCCGGTGACGCAATGGCTCGGCTATGCGCCGGGCCGGCTTGGCATCGGCGAGGACCTGCCGAAGGGCGTGTTCCTGCAATGGGTCCGCTGGGTGATGAGCCCGCATTACATGTTCGACGATCGAAGCCTCGTGGCGCTTGCCAATTTCGCGCACTATCACGGCGCGCTGCGCGCGATCTGCCTGTCAGACGATCCCTGGGCGACGCGGCCGGCGGTCGAATTGCTCTGCTCGGGCTTCACCGCGATCAAGCCCGAGATCGTCACCGTGATGCCCACCAAAGTCGCGGCAAGGCGCATCGGCCATTTCGGCTTCTTCCGCCCCGAGCATCGCGACACGCTATGGCGAAGTGCGGCGGAATGGCTGGAGGTCGCGCAATAGCTGCCTGCTGGTCTCAACGCCACCCTATCTCCGCAGAATCGCCTCCACCAAATCGTCTCCACCGAATCGTCGCCGCCAAATGGTCTCCACCGAACCTCCTTGTGGCAAATTTTAGTGATGCAGCGGGCGCCTGTGCCGCACTGGCGTTCCTGATATCCGGTGGTTATAGTCTCGGCTCACTTGGCGGTAGCGCGGATGTTCCTTTTCGCAAGCAGATTAGGTTTCGTGTTGGTGGTGGCAGCGCTCTGTCTGAGCGGGCGCGCCTATGCCCAGGCGGCTCCTGTGACATATTTCATTCCGGGTTGGCCCATGGGCTTCGGTGGCGATCCGACCGACGGCCAGAGCGCGGACACTTACGGCAACTTTCCAAGCTTTGACGGCAGTGACGCCCGAAACGGCTTTTCCTATACGCGCTACAATTTCCCGAACGGCTGGTTTGTCGGCGGCGCGGGCGGCAACCTGGGTTTGAGCACGAACGGCATCAACCAGTATGGAGCGTTCGGCAATTCGCTTTATTACCAAGGCGTGCAGCTCGGCTACAAGTTCCAAAACTCCGTCACGATCCATGCTGGTTTTGACACCTTGAAATATAATCCCGGCATCGGCGCGCCTTTTGGCGCCTTCGACACCACGTCCGGCTATGGCGCGCATGCGGGCGTCGAATTTCAGGCCGCGCCGAATGTCAGCCTGTCGCTCGGATTCGGCTACACCCAACTACAGTCGGGGCGCATCGACAGCGACATCAATTCGTCGTCGCTGCCCGGCGCTACTCCGTCCGCCTTCAGCAGCGGTCACCGCTGACACGCACGCGCTGGCCGCAATAGATTGCAGCAAAACGGACATTGAGAAGCAACGCGGCTAAGCCGCCGCTGCCTTGCGCACATGGCCCGCGGTCGGCTCATGACGACGCTGTCGAATCCCGAAAGATGCTCGCGCGAAGTTGCTGCGGGAACTCAACAAATGCACGATCGCGTGCGCACAACAGTCATTTTTCTGCCCTGCTGAAAAAGAATCCTCAATACGACGAGTGCTTGTTCCTCAGCTAGTTCCTCAGCTAGTTCCTCGGCTTGTTGCTCCTGGGAGTTCGCGGCGGAAAGTTAGAGTTGGGTGCAGAGCAACCGAAAGAGCTTTGCGATGGAGACGCTTTACGATCTGCTCGGCGCGCTTCCGGACGATGAAGCCGATGACTTGAGGGCTGCGTTTCGTCGCGCGGCCAAGCGGGCGCATCCCGATGTCAATCCGACAGACCCGGATGCGGAAGCCAAGTTCCGCAGGGTCGTGCGTGCCAACGAGATTCTCAGCGATGCCGAGCAGCGTGCGGCTTATGATCGTCTGTTGGAAGTCGCGCAGCGTGAGCAGGAGCAGGCGGCAAAGCGTGCTGTCGCCGACAAGGTCCACAAGCTCGCTTCCGCCGTGATGGCGCTGGCCGGGATATCGGTCGTCGCGCTCAGCGGCTATGCGATGTTCGTGTACCTGTCGGCCACCGCCCCCACCCTCGCAACCACCGCCGTGGAAACAGTATGCGAACCAGCGGCCGTCAGCGCCGCTATTTCTGCCGGAGAACAGACGGCAAACGCTCCAGCCGCGCCGGCAGACGCGTCCGCGCACGCCGACGTCACCACCTCCGCGACTGCGCCGGCAGCCGGGAGCGCGCCGAACGATACGGCCGAGACCGCGCCTGGTCGCGTCCGGCCGTCGCTCGACCGCACGGCGAAACACGCCCCGAGATTCGCTGCGTACATTGATGGCGGCATCATTTTTTATCGCCTGCGCAGATTCGCGCACGTCTTTGCCGCACTCGCTCGGCCCGAGCACCATCAAAGAGCTGGCCGCAACAGCGCGTCGTTGCCGTCATCCGCGGCAAACGCTGGCGCACGAAATCGTCTGAGGTGAGCGGGCAACAGCACCGCAAGACGCCGCTGGCCGCACCGACCGGTTGAGGCCGATCCGGTTGCGAAAGGCTTTCCATTACTTTCACGCTTTTCGCCAGAGCGTTTTCGAGCGAAGCATGCCCTCGGACTTGATCCGGGGTTGGATACCGGTTCGCGTGAAGAAAACGCGTCAAAACAAAAGATTAGAGCTTCCGTTCCGATTCAATCGGAACGCAAAAGGCTCTAGTAGGCGCGCCCTTGGCGACCTGCGAACAGGCCATAGACAAAGAGCACAACGACCGCGCCGACGACGCCACCAAAGAATCCTGCAGATTCTCCCGGCTGATACCAACCGACAGACTGGCCGAGGTAAGTCGCAACGAACGCACCGACAATTCCCAAAATGGCCGTCAGAATAAAGCCCTTCGGCTCGGTCCTGTCGCCAGGCATAATGAACCTGGCAATCACCCCAACGACAAAGCCAATGATGATTGTCCAAATGATGCTCATCTCGTTGCTCCTGTCCTGAACAGGCACTCCATCAATTAGCGACCTTGCGACGGCTTACACCGGAATTGTCTTGATACAGATCAAAGGCGCGACATCAGCCGAAAACCGTGCCTAGCGCGATTTCACCTGAACACATCATGCTCTAAGTGCCGGCCGCTGCTTGTTGCACCATGCCGGTTGGTGTCCAATACAGTCCGTGCGTCGCGGGCAAGGCCGCAACGCCAGCCCACCTTCTGAGCGAAACTGACGTTGAGAGGCGACCGGACTATTCCGCCGCGGCTTCGCGCACATGGCGCGCGGTGGGGTTGCGCATCGTGACGAGCTCTTCGGCCGCGGTCGGATGCAGCGCGATGGTCGCATCGAAATCGGCCTTGGTCGCCTTCATCTTGATCGCGATGGCGACCGCCTGGATGATTTCGGCAGCGGTATCGCCGACGATATGACAGCCGAGCACGCGACCGCTCACGCCATCCACCACGAGCTTCATCAGAACGCGGGTCTCGCGGCCCGACATGGTCGCCTTGATCGGCCGGAACGTCGTCTTGTAGATGTCGACATGGCTGAACCGGGCGCGCGCCTCGGTCTCGGTCAGCCCCACGGTGCCGACCTCCGGCTGCGAGAACACCGCGGTCGGAATGCTGGAATGATCGACCTCGACCGGCTTCTTGCCGAACACAGTATCGGCAAACGCATGGCCCTCGCGGATTGCGACCGGCGTCAGGTTGTGGCGATGGGTGACATCGCCGATCGCGTAGATGTTGGGTACCGACGAGCGGGAGAAATGATCGACCGCGACGCCGCCATTACTGGGATTGATGGCGACGCCAGCCTTTTCGAGCCCGAGATTGGCGACATTGGCATGCCGCCCGATTGCGAACATCACCTGGTTGGAGGCGATGCTCGATCCGTTCGACAGATGCGAGGTGAATTCCTTGCCATGCTTGTCGACGTTGGTGATGGTGCAGCCGGTCAGGATGGTGATGCCGGCCATCTCCATCTCGCTACGGACATGGGCGCGGACGTCGTCGTCGAAGCCGCGCAGAATGTTGTCGCCGCGATAGACGACCGTCACGTCCGAACCGAAATTGGCGAAGATGCAGGCGAATTCCAGCGCGATATAGCCGCCGCCCTGGATCACCACCCGCCGCGGCAGCTCGGCCAGATGAAACGCCTCGTTCGACGAGATGACATGCTCGACGCCGGGAATCGCGGGTCCATGATTGGGGGCGCCGCCGGTCGCGATCAGTATGTATTTCGCCGTGACGGTCTTGCCATCGCCCAGGCGCAGCGTGTGCGGGTCCTCGATCACCGCGCGCGTCTTGACGATGCGCGCGCCGGATTTCTCCACATTGGCGGTGTAGGCGGCCTCCAGCCTCGCGATCTCCTTGTCCTTGTTGGCGATCATCGTCGCCCAGTCGAAGCTCGCTTGCGGAATGGTCCAGCCGAAGCCCGCGGCGTCTTCGATCTCCTGCCGGACATGGGAGCCGATGACCAGCAGCTTTTTCGGCACGCAGCCGCGGATCACGCAGGTGCCGCCCATGCGGTATTCCTCGGCGACCATGACGCTGGCGCCATGGCCCGCCGCGATCCGGGCGGCACGCACCCCGCCCGAACCACCTCCGATCACAAACAGGTCGACGTCGAAATCAGCCATCTTCCACCTCGACCGCCTGTGATGATCCTGCGATCAGATCTGCTTGCCCCGCTTGCGCATCTCGGCACGGAACGCCGCGTTGACCTGCTCGGCGAAGTTCTGCGCCCATGCATTCATATAGGACATGCTGAACTGGATTGCCCGCGGCTCGCTGCTGAGCAGCTTCTGGCCCAGCGGCGACTTGTAGAAGGTCACGAGATCCTTCAATTCCTGCTCGGTGAACTCGTTGGCATAGACCTGCGCCATGCCCTCGCCGATCTCCTTCTCGCGGCCTGCCATGCTCTGCGCCACAACCACCGCGACCTCGTTCAGATCCTTCTGATAATTGAGGTTGTTCGACAGCAGCGCTTCCTTGGTCTGCTGGACGATGTTGGGAACGGCGCTGGCGTAGAGCGCCCCGGCGTTCTTCATCGCGAGAATCTCCCTGGCGGCAGCCATCGCGCCCGGCGAAGCCTGCTTGAGCGCAGGCGCGGCCGGCTGTTGGGCACCGACCGGCAGACCGGCCAAGGCAAGCCCCAGCACCAGGCCTGCCGCCGGCAAGATCTTCATGACGCTCTTCATTACGCTTCTCCTTGGAAGTTACGGCTTTCGCCGTTCAACTAACGCGAATTCCGTTCAACAACGCGAATCCTTTGGGCGCCCGCCAGAACCACAGCACTTGCCAGAGCGATGAACAGACCGTGCTCGACAACGCCCGGTATCGCGCTCAGCAGATCTGAAAGACGAGGCGCGTCTTGTATTCGCCCGAGGTGGGCATCGACAATCCAGTGGCCGCTATCGGTGAAAAAAAAGTGGCCTTCCTTGCCCTTTCGCAACACCATTTGTCCGGAAACGCCACATTTGGCGAACGCCTCCGCCATGGCGCGCCGTGTCGCTGCAAGTCCGAACGGGATCACCTCGACTGGCAGCGGAAAGCGGCCGAGCGTCTCGACCCATTTGGACTCGTCGGCGATCACAATCATGCGATCCGACGCCGCCGCCACGATTTTCTCGCGCAACAGGGCACCGCCGCCGCCCTTGATCAGGTTGAGCGAGGGATCGACCTCGTCCGCGCCATCGACGGTCAGGTCGAGACGGTCGATCTCGTCGAGCGTGGTCAGGGCAATACCGCAGCGCTGCGCATCGGCGCGGGTTGCCTCCGAGGTCGGCACCCCCACAACGTTCAGCCCGGCGCGCACGCGCTCGCCCAGAAGTTCGACGAAATGTTTCGCGGTCGAGCCCGTGCCGAGCCCGAGCTTCATGCCGTCGCGCACTTCCTCCAGCGCGCGCGCGGCCGCCTGCCGCTTCAATTGGTCCGTCGTCACCGTGCAGCTACCCCGAAACCTCCCACCGGCCGGGCGACCGGCGAGGTCTGTCTAGCCTCGTTTCGCGGCGGGGAATAGCGCCGAATGGGGCCGAAAGGGGTCGAAAGGGGTCGATCGCTGGAACTTTTGGCAAGGGGCCGGTGCCCTTGCGTTGTTCGGCCGCGGTCCGTAGCCTCGCGCTCACTCATGACTGTCCCGCCCCATCTTGCATAATCGCGCCGGCCTCGGTAGCGCATCTCCATGATCTTGGCCCCGACCATCGCCTTCGATCTCGACGGCACGCTCGTCGACACCGCGCCAGACCTGATCAGCGCGCTCAACTTCGTGCTCGATCGCGAAGGAATGCCGCCGGTACCGCTGGACGCCGCGCGCAACATGATCGGTGCCGGCGCGCGCAAGCTGATCGAACGCGGGCTGGAATTGGAAGGCCGCGCCGCCAGCGTCTCGGATATCGACCGCCTCACCGCCGACTTCATCGATTATTACGCGGCCCACATCGCCGACGCCTCGCGGCCGTTCGAGGGGTTGGAGGGCGCGCTCGACGATCTCGCAGCGCGCGGCTGCCGGCTTGCCGTCTGCACCAACAAGCTCGAATGGCTGTCCAGACGGCTGCTCGATGAATTGGGATTGAGCCAGCGTTTTGCCGCGATCTGCGGCGCGGACACGTTCGGCGTCTCGAAGCCTGATCCGGCGATCCTGCGCCAGACGATCGCGCGGGCCAGCGGCAACCTCTCCTCCTCCATCATGGTCGGCGACGCCGGCACCGATGTCGGCGTCGCCCGCCGCGCCGGTATTCCCGTGATTGGTGTAACCTTCGGCTATACCGACATACCGATCGCCGAGCTGAAGCCCGACCGGGTGATCGCCCATATGCGCGACCTGCCGGTGGCCGTGGACGAGTTGCTATGGCGGCCTCGGGCCCTTGGCTTAGACTTGGCCTAGACTCGGTTGGGCTTGGCCCAAGACCTTGGCCTAAGACATTGGCCTAAGACATTGGCCTTATTCGCTATTTTCAATCTCTGCACAGCCTTGTTAACCGTCGGTTAACGGCAAAGCGCCCCGCAGTTGCACGGCTGTGATGACGCTCCTATGGTCCGGCGGTATTGCGGCAGTTTGCCGCAGTTCGGGCACGATGCGGAAAAGCCCGTGGCACATCCGAGGCAGGCACCGGGTTTTCCCCCAGCTAACAATAGGTGGAACTCGTTTGTGCAGAGATCATGCGCGAACAAAGAGCTAGAGCATGAATCGGAAAACCCTGCCCCGCGCGCGTTGCGGGAGCCTGCCCCGCGCTTTGTTGCGGGCGCGTAGCGGATTTCTCTCACGACAAGCGCGGAACGCGCTTGCGCTGAGATCATGTTCAAACAAGAAGCGGGAGCGGGATGATGATTCGTCCTGACCTCATCGCGCTCTCATATGGCGGATCGAATATGCGTCGTGTCATCGCGGTGGCGATAGCGGGGGCGAGCCTTGCCGGCTGCTCGTCATTCTCCTGGGACATGTTCAAGTCCGCGCCGGCTTCGATTGCGGTCCAGCTCGAATCGGACCCGCCGGGCGCCGATGCGCGGACCTCGCTTGGACAAGGCTGCAAGACCCCCTGCTCCGTGTCCGTGCCCGCCCCCGATACCGGGTTCTCCGTTACCTACACGCTGGACAAGTTTCAGTCCCAAACCGTGCAGGTGCAGGTGGTCCACAATCCCGGCGACGCGGCCAATCCGGCGACGACCGTCACCGAGCCAAACCCGGTCTTCGCCGAGCTGCAGGCGGCCGCCCCGTCGCCAAAGGCCGGCAAGCCGGTGCGGCCGAAGCCGAAGAAACCGAAGCCCGCGACAGCGGCGCCGGCAGAAGTGGCGTTCCCCGATCCGAATGCCGCGGCGCCTGCGCCAGCGGCACCCAGCCGCTGATGGCCTGCTTGCACCGCACCACGGTTGATGTTGCAAGTAACTGCAACGCGCGCATTGTCCGCCGCCCACATCATGCTTAGATTGCGCCCAGCGTTGCGCCGCGCCGCTCCGGTCCCGGCCACGCTGATGTGAACAAGGCTTTCTACATGACCGGAACCAGCCCCGATCCCGCTCCTTCGCTGTCGCGTCCGATGACCGATCCGTTCGGGCGGACCATCAGCTATTTGCGGGTCTCGGTGACGGATCGTTGCGACCTGCGCTGCTTCTATTGCATGTCGGAAGACATGACCTTCCTGCCCAAGGCCGACCTCTTGACGCTGGAAGAGCTCGACCGACTCTGCTCGGCCTTCATCGCCAAGGGCGTGCGCAAGCTCAGGCTGACCGGCGGCGAGCCGCTGGTCCGGCGCAATGTGATGTCGCTGGTGCGCTCGCTGTCGCGTCACCTCGACAGCGGCGCGCTGCGCGAGCTGACCATGACGACCAACGCCACGCAGCTTGCGCGCTTTGCGCAGGAGCTGCGCGATTGCGGCATGCGCCGCATCAACGTCTCGCTGGATACGCTGGACCCCGCCAAGTTCCGCGCCATCACGCGCTGGGGCGATCTCGACCGCGTGCTTGCCGGCATCGAGGCGGCGCGATCGGCCGGCCTTGCCGTCAAGATCAATGCAGTGGCGCTGAAGAATCTCAACGAGGACGAAATCCCTTCGCTGATCGAATGGGCGCATGGCAAGGGCATGGCGCTGACGTTGATCGAGGTGATGCCGATGGGCGAGATCGGCGAAGGCCGTCTCGACCAATATGTGCCGCTGTCGCTCGTCCGCGCGCGTCTGGCCAAGCACTACACGCTGACCGACCTTCCCGACGATACCGGCGGGCCCGCGCGCTACGTTCGCGTCAGCGAGACCGGCGGCAAGCTCGGTTTCATCACACCGATGACCCATAATTTCTGCGAGTCCTGCAACCGGGTGCGCGTCACCTGCACCGGCACGCTGCATACCTGCCTCGGCCAAGAAGATGCTTCCGATCTGCGCCGGCCCTTGCGCGCTTCGCCGGACGACGAGTTGCTCTCGGCCGCGATCGACCGCGCCATCGGACTGAAGCCGAAGGGCCACGACTTCATCATCGATCGCCGCCACAACCGCCCGAGCGTCAGCCGCCACATGAGCGTGACCGGCGGCTGAGCCCGCCGCCGGGCGGCTGATTTTACCAAGCCGGTGCAACGGCTTGACCGCACGTCAATTTGCCCATTTTCCGATTGACAGGGGTGAGATCGCACTGAGATGGTGCGATTGCTTTCTTTTCGCGCGGCCGGATAGGCCGCTGCGCCACTCAGCGCAGCCAAGACGGCAGAAAGCAGGAGGGGAGGAGGATTTTGCAAATCGCTCCCATCAACGCGCTTTGGCCGCACGCATCCGCGTGGCGGCTGGGCCATGTCTGTTGAAGCCATTCTGTTGAAGCCATCGGCACGCGTGTCTGGAGCGCCGCCGCGGAGAACATTGATGCGTCCCATGTTGGCGGTGAGCTCAGCCATCGACTTGCTCAACGAAAAGATAGGCTACGTCTGCAACCTGCTCGTCCTGGCATCATGCGTGGTGAGCGCCGCTAACGCGATGATCCGTTACGCATTCGACTACAGTTCGAACGGCTGGCTCGAATTGCAGTGGTACATGTTCGCGATCCTGGTGATGTTCGGCGCCTCCTACACCTTCAAGCGCAACGAGCATGTGCGGGTCGAGATCTTCTATCTGTTCCTGTCCGAGCGCGGCCAGCTATGGCTTGATCTGATCGGCACGCTGTTCTTCCTGATTCCATCCTGTCTTCTGCTGGCCTATCTGTCCTGGCCCTTCTTCATGCAATCCTATGCGGTCGGCGAAATGTCGGGCAATGCCGGCGGGCTGGTCCGCTGGCCGATCAAATTCGTGATTCCCTCGGGCTTCATCTTGCTGGCCCTGCAGGGCGTCTCGGAAGTCATCAAGCGCATTGCGGCATTAAGAGGTGAGACGACGATCGACGCGAAGTACGAGAGGCCGACCCAATGATTACGCTGGAGATGATGCCGCCGCTGATGTTCGGCGGACTGGTTCTGGCAATGCTGATTGGCTTTCCCGTGGCTTTCACGCTTGCCGCCGTGGGGCTCTCCTTCGGCTTCCTCGCCATCGATCTCGGCTTCTTCGACCTGAACTTCCTGCAGGCGATTCCCGGCCGCGTGTTCGGCAGCGTGCTTTCCAACGAGCTGTTGCTCGCCATTCCCTTCTTCACTTTCATGGGCGCGATCCTGGAGCGCTGCGGGCTTGCCGAGGACATGCTGGATTCGATGGGCCAGTTGTTCGGCCCGATCCGCGGCGGGCTCGGCTATTCCGTGATCATCGTCGGCTTCATCCTCGGCGCCATCACCGGCACGGTGGCGGCGCAGGTCATCGCGATGGCGCTGATCTCGATGCCGGTGATGATCCGCTACGGCTACAACATGCGCTACATTACCGGCGTGCTCGCGGCGTCCGGCACGATCACGCAGCTCGTGCCGCCCTCGCTGGTCCTGATCGTGCTGGCCGACCAGCTCGGCAAGTCGGTCGGCGACATGTATCTCGGCGCCTGGGGACCGTCGGTCTTCCAGATCATGCTGTTCGCGGGCTACACGTTCCTGCTCGGCATTTTCAAGCCGAACCACGTGCCGCCGGTGCCGAAGGAGGCGCGCACGCTGACCGGCTGGGCGCTGTGGAAGAAATGCCTGATGGGCATCATCCCGTCGGCGGTGCTGATCTTCGTCGTGCTCGGCACGATGATGATGGGGCTTGCCACGCCGACGGAAGCCGGCGCCATGGGCGCGATCGGCGCCATCGTGCTCGCTGCGATCCACCACAAGGATTTCAGCGCGGTCGGCAGCAAGATCCTGATCGTCGGGATCATCGCCGCCGGCATCGGCACGATCGTCGCAATGCTCTACAGCGAGAACCTGCTCTTCAAGATCGCCTTCGCGATCACCTATTTTGCAATCGTCTGGATCTGCCTCGAAGCCGTCCGCATCCCGGACCTGCGCAACCTGATCAAGCAGGGCTATGAGACGACCATGCGCATCACCACCATGGTCACCTTCATCCTGATCGGCTCGACCTGTTTCTCCGTGGTGTTCCTTGGCGTCTCCGGCGGCGTCTGGCTCGAACATCTGCTGACGTCGCTCCCTGGCGGCGTCTGGGGATTCCTGCTCTTCATCAACATCTTCATCTTCTTCGTGGCGTTCTTCCTCGACTTCTTCGAGATCGCCTTCATCATCCTGCCGATGATCGCGCCGATCGCACAGAAGATTCTGGCGCCCGTGGTCGGCCCGGACGCCGCGCTGATCTGGTTCGGCGTCATGCTCTGCGTCAACATGCAGACTTCGTTCCTGCATCCGCCCTTCGGCTTTGCGCTGTTCTATCTGCGCGGCGTCGCGCCGAGGGAGGTCAAGAGTTCCGACATCTATTGGGGCGCCATGCCCTGGATCGGACTGCAGGCCATCATGGTCGTGCTGGTGATCGCCTTCCCGATCACGGTGACCGCCCTGCTCGACAAGCCCAGCGATGTCGATCTCAACAAGGTGAAGATAGAGGTGCCGCAGATCGATCTGCCGCCGCTCGATTTCGGCCAGCCGAAGCAATAGGCAGGTCGCGATCCGAAGCCCATGACGCCACTTGCCTCATAGCGAGGCGCCAAGAGTGATTCGCCCGTCGTGCCAATCTGCCGCATCCCGACGGGTATTGCCCTAAACCCCAAATCAGAACGATCATCCTTGCCGTCCCGCACCCGAAGAGGGGCGCTTCGCGATCGTCACGGACGTTGGGAGCGGGATGCGATGGACGCAAGGCCTCGAAGCGCGATCTTCGCGCGGACGAGCGATGTCTTTGCGGACGGCGAAGTCGTGTGGTCCTGGCGCCCCGACGCTGGCGCTAAGTCCGCAAAGACGCGTTTCGCGCCTTGCGGGTGATGGTGGCAAAAGAGCCCGGTCACCAGGGAGAGCACGAAGGAAACCGTTAAAACCATTGCGCAGGGAATGCCGGTTGTTTGCGGTGTACCTGTGGTTGCTACGCGTGTGCTTTCTTTATGCACACGCGGCTGCGGGTGCATCGGACACCCGGCATTCCCTGCGCCCTCTTTGTCAGATGAGGGTGAATCAGATCAAAAGCTCGGACGCAACGCGCCGCGAGAACGCGGACTCTTGGTTTGCGACGACAACTCCTTCCACGTCGTCCCGGCGAACGCCGGGACCTATAATCACAGGAAAGTATTATTGAGCGGACCGCGGGCCACCAGCATCAACAACAGTGCAAGCCGGTGGTGATGGGTCCCCGCTTTCGCGGGGACGACAGTGTAAGCGGGCAACGCGAGCCTTTGCCCGCCCCATTCGTTGTCTGCCCCATTCGTTCGTCAACAGGACAAACCGCTCTCCGCTCAGCTCTGCGAGTGGCGGGCCATGAAGTTGTCGTAGCCGACTTCGGCGACCTGAAACCAGGAGTAGCCGTTGTTGGAATAGTTGGTCAGCGACTCATAGACCTTCTTGAAATTCGCATTCGTCGCGGAGACCTCGTTGTGCAGCTCTTTCGCCGCCTTGAAGGACGCCTCCATGATCGGCGGCGAGAAGGGATGCAGCTTGGTGCCGCCGGCGAGCAGCTTGCGCAGCGCCATCGGATTGACCGTGTCGTATTTCGCCATCATCCAGTTGTTGGCGAAATGACCGGCCTGCTCCAGGATGCTCTGGTAATATTTCGGCAGCGCGTTCCATTTGTCGAGATTGATGAAAGCCAGCAGCATCGGGCCGCCTTCCCACCAGCCGGGGAAATAATAATGCGGCGCGACCTTGTAGAGGCCGAGCTTCTCGTCGTCATAAGGACCGACCCATTCGGCTGCATCGATGGTGCCTTTTTCCAGTGCGGGATAGATGTCGCCACCGGCGAGCTGCTGGGGCACGCAGCCGAGCTTCTGCATCACGCGTCCGGCAAAACCGCCGATGCGGAATTTAAGGCCGTTGAGATCTTGGACCGTGTTGATCTCCTTGCGGAACCAGCCGCCCATCTGACAGCCGGTATTGCCCGCGAGCAGAGAGATGATGTTGTAGCTCTTGTAGAACTCGTTGAGCACGTCCCTGCCCCCGCCCAGCATGTACCAGGCCTGGTTGAGGCGCATGTTGGGACCGAACGGCACCGAGGAGCCGAAGGTGAAGGTCGGGTCCTTGCCGAAATAATAATAGGAGGCGGTGTGGCCCATTTCGACGGTCGCGCTTTGCACGGCGTCGAGCACCTGCAGGCCGGGCACGATCTCGCCGGCCGCGAAGGTCTGGATCTGGAATTTGTTGTCGGTGGCTTCGCCGACCACCTTGGCCATCATCTCGGCGGCGCCATGCAGGGTGTCGAGCGACTTCGGCCAGCTCGTCGTCATCCGCCATTTGATCTCCGGCATCGACTGCGCAATCGCTGGCGCTGCGACGCTCGCCGCGCCCGCCACGCCCAATCCGGCGACCTTGATGAAATCTCGGCGTTTCATGATATCTCCCTCGATGATTATCTGTTCTTTGCGCCTTCTTTGCCGAGGCTTGCCATAAGCATGGAACATCCGGCTTTGGATTTCCATCCCTGGTTCGGACTGCGAGACGCAAAAAAAGCCCGGCCTTGTGAGAAGGCCGGGCTTTCGATCTACGACTTAAGGCTGAGAACCTTAAACCAATGCTGCCGGAGATCAGCCGCGGGTCCGCGAGCGGATCATGAAGCTGTCGAAGGTATATTCGGCGACTTGCCACCACAGATATTCGTCCGAGCGGTAGGCCTGCATTGCGTCGATCGACTTCTTGAAGTCGGGATTCTTCGCCGAAATCTCCGCCCACAATTCGTTGGTCGCCTTCAGACAGGCTTCCAGGATCTCATTTGTAAACGGACGAAGCTGCGTACCGCCTGCGACCAGGCGCTTCAGCGCCGACGGGTTCTGCAGGTCATAGCGTGCCGCCATCCACGTGTTGGCGTTTGCCGTCGCATTGGTGATGACCGCTTGATAGCTCTTCGGCAGCGAATTCCACTTCTCCAGATTGCAGTAGGCGTGCACGGTCGGGCCGCCTTCCCAGAAGCCCGGATAGTAGTAATACTTCGCAACCTTCTGGAAACCGAGCTTCTCGTCGTCATACGGGCCGACCCACTCGGCCGCATCGATCGTGCCCTTCTCCAGCGCCGGATAGATGTCACCGCCGGCAAGCTGCTGCGGCACGACGCCGACCTTCTGCAGCACCTGTCCCGCGATGCCGCCGATGCGGAATTTCAGGCCGGAGAGGTCTGCGACGGTCTTGATCTCCTTGCGGAACCAGCCGCCCATCTGCGTGCCGGTGTTGCCGCAGGGAAATCCGATCACGCCGAACTTCTTGAAGAACTCGTTGCCGAGCTCCATGCCTCCGCCCTGATACCACCAGGAGTTCTGCTGGCGCGCATTGAGGCCGAACGGCACCGACGCATAGATTGCGAACGTGGGGTCCTTGCCGACATAGTAATAAGAAACGGTGTGGCTCATCTCGACGGTGCCGTTGGAGGTCGCATCCAGCGCCTGCAGGCCCGGAACGATTTCACCGGCGGCAAAGACCTGAATCTGAAACTTGTTGTCGGTCATCTCGGCCACGTATTTCGCGAACTCCGCTGCGCCGCCATAGATGGTGTCGAGCGACTTCGGAAAGCTCGACGTCATCCGCCACTTGATCTCGGGCGAGGACTGGGCGATGGCCGGCGACGCCACCGCGGCCGCCGCCGCGGCGCCGGTTGCCGAAACCTTCAAGAAATCACGACGCTTCATCTAAGGCATCTCCTTGTTGGGGATTGTTTCCCTTCATGCGCTCGTCCGGCCGCGCGGTATTTCGCCTCTAGAGCATGATCCGGAAAAGTGGAAACCGGCTTTCCGAAAAGGTCATGCTCTTTGTTCGAGCGTGATCTCGCGCAAAACGCGTTCCGCGTTTGTCGCGAGGGAAAACGGGTTTCCACCCCGCAACAGGTGCGGGGCAGGCCTTTCCGGATCGTGCTCTAAACCGGCCGCTTTGGCGGGGGCGCTTTAACATGAATGTGATCTTGACCCAAACGCAACGTAAGAATGACAGAGCACTGAATTCCGCGGCCGTCATCGCTGCGGCGGCGCGGATTTGCAAATGCCGGACTCAAGCGGTCAGCAGCAAAAGCAGGTTTTTGGCGGGTTCTTGTGATTCGATGGCCGCGTTGGCGCGCAGATCCGGCGAGACGCGAATCACCGATCGCGCTCTGCCCGTGCGATTGAACCAAAGTCGCATATGGCAAGCGGGCTCAGGCCGCCGCGATCGCGCCCTTGAGCTGATCGCGGACCTTGGCGCCGATGGCGCGGTAGATCGCCGCATGCGGCCCGTCAGGCTCGCTCACCACGACGGGATTGCCCGCGTCGGAGGTCGTGCGGATTGCCATGTGCAGCGGGATTTCGCCAAGGAACGGTACTCCCAGCCGCTCCGCCTCATGCCGCGCGCCGCCATGGCCGAAAATGTCCGAGCGCGTGCCACAATGCGGGCACTGGAAATAGCTCATGTTCTCGACGATGCCGAGCACCGGCACATTGACCTTCTTGAACATCGCAAGGCCTCGCCGCGCATCGATCAGCGACAGATCCTGCGGCGTCGAGATGATGATCGCGCCCTTCAGCGGCACGTTCTGTGCGAGCGTGAGTTGCGCATCGCCCGTGCCGGGCGGCATGTCCACCACGAGCACGTCGAGCGTGCCCCAGGCGACGTCGCGCAGCATCTGCGTGATCGCCGACATCACCATCGGTCCGCGCCAGATCATCGCGGTGTCTTCCTCGACCAGGAAGCCGATCGACATCACCGCAAGCCCGAAACGCTGAATCGGAATCATCTTCCGTTCGTCATCGAGCTCGGGCTTCTCGCGAATGCCGGTCAGCCGCGGCACCGACGGCCCGTAGATGTCGGCATCGAGCAGCCCGACCCGCAAGCCAAGATCGCGCAGCCCGAGCGCCAGATTGACCGCGGTGGTCGATTTGCCGACGCCGCCCTTGCCGGAGGCGACCGCGATGACGGCCGCGATGCCCGGAATTTCCGCCTGCCGCGCCATCGGCGAGCCAGCGGGACTCTGCGGCGGCCGGTGCGCGGCGGCAGGCGGCACACCCGCTGCGGGGCGAGGTCGCGATGGCGCCGAACCGGCCTTGCGTTCGGCAGTGAGCGCCACCATCGCGCCGGTGACGCCGGGAAGCGCGCGCACAACGCTTTCGGCCTGCGCGCGCACGGTCTCCCATGCGCGGGCTTCGTTGGCGTCGACACTGATGGACAAGAACACCTTGCCGTCGGTCACGGTAACCGGCGACAGCACATTGGCATTGGTCAGCGCCACGCCGCGCGGCGACCTGACGCCGGCCAGAGCATCGAGAACCTGTTGCTGCGTCACGCTCAAAGCGCATCTCCCAAGATCATCCTGATGCGACCCATTAGAGCGTTACAGCCAAGAATTCTACCTGACGCCAATGACCGACGCCTATTACCTGGCGCCGATATCGTCGTGCCGCTCTTTGGGCGCGATGACCCCGCCTTCCTTGGCGGCCTCGTAATTCAGCTCGATCATGACGCCGTTCGGGTCGTTAACGAAAATCTGCCAGAGATCGCCGCCCGGAACCTGCCGGGCGTCGAAGGCCATGCCTCTGGACTGCAGCCGCTGCTTCATGCCCGCAAAGCCGTGGCTGGCGAAGGCGACGTGGTGGACGACGCCGGAATCGGGCTTTTGCGGCTCATCGGTCCTGGAGATGTCGACCAGATGAACCACGGCCTTGCCTTCGCTGTACATCCACGCGCCCGGAAAGGCGAAATTCGGCCGGGCGCCCTTCTCCAGGCCCAGAATGTCCTGGTAGAACCGGACGGTCTCGTCGAGGTTCCGGGTCCGAATGTTGAAATGATCGAGCACGCCCACGCTGACGCCCATACGGTACACTCCCTTTTTTGTGAGGTTAGTTGAGGCGGCATCCTAGCACAAAACCGGCGCCACCCGCCAAACGAAGCCGTTGCCCTTCGGTCCGGAGGGGCTAAGGTTGCGGCCTCCTCGCAAGAATGCCGTCCGGCCCATTCGATGTCGCCGGCGAAACCCCAAGGTCCAAAAACAAGTTAGCACACAAGGTAGCACACATGGCTAAAGTCGCTTTTCTCGGTCTCGGCGTGATGGGTTTTCCCATGGCGGGACACCTGGTCAAAAAAGGTGGCCATGAGGTGACGGTGTACAACCGCACCGCGGCGAAGGCGAAACAATGGACGGAGAAGTTCGGCGGCAAGTCGGCGGCGACCCCGAAGGCCGCCGCCGAGGGCCAGGATTTCGTGATGTGCTGCGTCGGCAACGACCATGACCTACGCGCGGTCACGATCGGCCCCGACGGCGCATTCGCGGGCGTGAGGAAAGGCGCGACCTTCGTCGATCACACCACGGCGTCGGCGGAAGTGGCGCGCGAGCTTGATGCGGCGGCCAAGCAGGCCGGCTTCAAATTCGTCGATGCCCCGGTCTCCGGCGGCCAGGCCGGCGCGGAGAATGGCGTGCTCACGGTGATGTGCGGGGGCTCCGAGGACGCCTATGCGGGCGCCGAGCCGATCATCGCGGCCTATGCGCGGATGTGCAAACGGCTGGGGCCGGCGGGCGCGGGCCAGCTCACCAAGATGGTCAACCAGATCTGCATCGCGGGCCTGGTTCAGGGGCTCTCCGAGGGCATCCATTTCGCCAAGAGATCCGGCCTCGACGTCGCTGATGTCATCGACACCATCTCCAAGGGCGCCGCGCAGTCCTGGCAGATGGAGAACCGCTACAAGACCATGAACGAGGGCAAGTACGATTTCGGCTTCGCGGTCGAGTGGATGCGCAAGGACCTGTCGATCTGCATCGCCGAAGCCCGCCGCAATGGAGCCCAGCTGCCGGTGACCGCTCTGGTCGACCAATTCTATTCGGAAGTCGAGAAGATGGGCGGCAAGCGCTGGGACACGTCGAGCCTCCTGGCGCGGCTGGAAGGCTGATGGAGGGAGCTGCCAATGGTTAATTTAACCCCCGGTTAGGGAGATTTTTTAGTTTCTTAAGGCAGCTCTTAAGGATTTGGCGGCACAGATAGGCAGTGCAAAAAGGCCCGCGCCACGCGGGCGGGGTTTGTGTTGCGTAATGAGTAAACCCGCCGAAAAGCCCGAGGTTGTCCAGCTTCCGGCCGAGCCGCCGGCGGCTGCGCCTGTGACCAATCGCCGGGCCGCGTCGCAGCGGGTCCGAGAGGCGCGGGACAGGTTAACGTCAACCAGTGGAACCCGGCCCGCCTTCGACCGCGAGCTGCTCCGGCAATACGCCCAGACACGCATCTCGGCCTCCTATGTCGTGATGCTCCTTGTGGTTGCGACAGGCCTGCTGTTCGGCGTCTGGATGCAGCCGATCTCAGCGGCGACCTGGACCTGCGCCGTGCTGTCCGTCCATGCCGCGATCGTGCGCGCCTGCTTCCGCTTTCTGGCCGAGCAGCCCTCACTCGCCGCGACCCGCAAATGGCGCACGCGTTTCGTATTGCTCGACCTGCTCTACGGCATCTCGTGGATGGCAATCCTGGTGCATCCGGCGCTGGATGCGGTCTCCGACACGCTGATGATGTTCTTGATGCTGCTCGTCATCGCTGTGTCGAGCATGCTGGCCGCCAATCTGCCGATCGCGGCACTTGCGGCGACGGTGCCGGTGACCGCGGCGATCTCGATCAATTATGCGCTTAGCGGCAAGTTCGACAATTATGTGCTCGCGGCCTTCGCCGTCGCAGCCGAAGGCTATTTTGCGCTGCTCGCCCACCGTCTGCATTCGACAACGCTTGCAACGATCGAGGCGCGGGCCGAGAAGGACGCGCTTATCGGCGAGCTCGAACAGGCGAAATCGATCTCGGACGAGGCGCGTCACCGCGCGGAATCCGCCAATGTCGCGAAGTCGCGGTTCCTGGCGCAGATGAGCCATGAGCTGCGCACGCCGCTGAACGCGATCCTCGGCTTTTCCGAGGTGATGAAGAGCGAGATCTTCGGTGCCCACGCCGTGCCGGTCTACAAGGAATATTCGGCCGACATTCACAATTCCGGCGTCCATCTGCTCAACCTCATCAACGAGATTCTCGACCTGTCGCGGATCGAGGCCGGCCGCTACGAGCTCAACGAGGAAGCCGTGTCGCTGCTTAGCGTGGTCGCCGACTGCCATCATTTGATGAAGCTGCGCGCCTCCAGCCGCGGCATCACCATCCACGAGGTGTTCGAGCACGACATGCCGCGCATCTGGGGTGATGAACGGGCCACCCGTCAGATCGTGCTCAACCTGTTGTCCAACTCGATCAAGTTCACGCCGCAGGCCGGCGAGATCTGGCTGAAGGTCGGCTGGACCGCATCGGGCGGACAATATCTGAGCGTCAAGGATACCGGCTCCGGCATTCCGGAGGACGAGATCCCGATCGTGCTGGCCTCGTTCGGCCAGGGCTCCAATTCGATCAAGTCCGCCGAGCAGGGCGCGGGCCTCGGGCTGCCGATCGCCAAAAGCCTGATCGACCTGCACGGCGGCACGTTCACGCTGAAATCGAAGCTGCGCATCGGCACCGAGGTGATCATCACCTTCCCGCCGGAGCGCGTGATGTCGGCACTGGCGCCGGTGGCCGACGACTCCGCGCCGCCGCTGCAGCCCGACGCCACCTATACCGCGGTGACCGACGAGAACCACCGCGCGCGCCACAAGCCGATCATGAGTGCCGGCACAGGATGATCAACAAGAACACTTGCGCCAGCATGGAAACGCCCTTCACTATCCCGGAATGAGCAAAGAAACGCCGTGTATCGCAGTCTGTATGATCGATCCCAGGACCAGCCTCTGCTTCGGCTGTGGTCGTACACTTCCCGAAATCGCGCGCTGGCATCGCATGGACAGCGCCGAGCGGCACGCAGTCATGGCGCTGCTGCCGCAGCGCATGGCGGACGCCGGTTTGGCACAAGCGGAAGCCAGCCCCGGGCAGGATTAGCGGCCGGCCGCGCGCAAATCGGGGGCGCGCGATGAGCCGAATGCTGCTCGTATTTTTCATGTTTGCGGCCACCGCCGCCATGGCCTTCATTTACCGAAACGCCGAGGCCGTGGCACGTGCCAGCGACAACGTCGCAGCCGTATTGCGCGAGCACGCGCCCTCGCAGGCGCGTGCGGTGAAGATCCCGCGCGGGCAAGGCGGCGAGTTCGCGCTGCACGCCAAGATCAACGGCGCCAGCGCACCGATGGTCGTTGATACCGGTGCAACCTCCGTCGTGCTGACCTATGAGACCGCCAAGGCCGCCGGATTACCGCTCGAGCTTTTGGAATACGACGTCGACGTCGAGACAGCCGGCGGTCGCACCAAGGCCGCGCGGCTAACGCTGGACCGGCTCGCGATCGGCAAGCTCGTCGAGCGCTCGGTGCCGGCGCTCGTCGTGCCCCACGGGCAGATGAAGACCAATCTGCTCGGCATGAGCTTCCTGGACCGGTTGGAAAGCTGGGAGGTGAGTGCCGACCGGCTGGTGCTGCACGGCTATCCCTAGAGAATGATCCGGAAAAGCATGCCCTCGGGCAGCGACCTCGCGACAAACGCGGACAGCATGCTCTTGAATCGAGGTCACGCAGCCATCGAGGCCGCCGCGCGCTCCTCGACCAGCGCGACCGCTTCGCGCAGGACATTGGCGCCGGCCCCCGGCTTGACGCCGCTTTCCGCAAGATAGCGGCGGAACGCACGCGCACCGGGCACACTATGATAGGCGCCGACGAAATGCCGCGTCATCGCATGCAATCGGGTGCCCTGCGCGAGTTCGCGCTCGATATACGGCATCATCGCTTCGAATGCGTCTTTCATTGTCGCATGCGGCGCGGCTCGGCCAAAGAAGTCGGGATCGACGGTCAACAGCCGCCACGGCTCCTGATAGGCCGCGCGCCCGAGCATGACACCATCGACCTTCGCGAGATGGGCCTTCGCCTCGGCGAGACTGCCGATCCCGCCATTGATGATGATCGGAACTTCCGGCAGCGCCGCCTTCAGGCGATAGACGCGATCGTAGTCGAGCGGCGGGATGTCGCGATTTTCCTTCGGCGACAAGCCGCTGAGCCAAGCCTTGCGGGCATGCACGACGATCGCATCTGCGCCGGCGGCCACGACGCCGCGCGCCAGCGCGTCCAGCGCGACTTCCGGGTCCTGATCATCAATGCCGATGCGGCACTTCACCGTCACAGGGATGCGCACCGCGCGCTTCATGGCGCGCACGCAAGCCGCAATGAGCTGTGGTTCAGCCATCAGGCAGGCGCCGAAACGACCAACCTTCACCCGGTCCGACGGGCAGCCGACATTGAGATTGATCTCGTCATAGCCGAAATCCTCGCCGATTCTCGCCGCAGTTGAGAGATCGCCGGGGTCGCTGCCGCCAAGCTGCAGCGCGACAGGATGTTCACTCGCATCAAACGACAGCAGACGCAGGCGGTCGCCATGAATGACGGCGCCGGTCGTCAGCATCTCCGTGTAAAGCAGCGCCCGACGCGTCAGCACACGATGGAAGACTCGGCAATGCCGGTCAGTCCAATCCATCATCGGCGCAACACTAAATTTATACTTCATATCAACGGCTTAGAGATTTTATCGATTCAATGCAACGAGAATCACTGGCCCTTTCCATTCGAGAGTTCAGCGACTTGTCTGCTGGTGCGGAATCCACACCATTTTCGGTACGCCAAAAGTATGTTGCCCGACGAAAGTCCGATCAGCCGCGACGCACGCGATGCCGGGGAGCGACGTTCATCAAAATTGATGTAGATTGGAACCCATGGAGCCGAGTGCCGCGTAATTAGTTACGGCGCTTCCTAACGCGCGACGCTGTGGAGGAGACATGCGGCGGTTGCTGTTGCCTACGATCGTCATGGCCGGAATAGGATTTGTCGTGGGCATCGCCTATCGCTACCTGGAGAATGATCCAGGCGAAGCGACGCTCGCAAACTACATCCGCAGTGGCCTCCACGGCACTGGCCTCGCACTTTCCGGCTGGGTGGTCCATCTCTATTTTACGTCACGTAACAGCGCGTGGATGACGAAATGGCCGCTCGCGATCGAACTCCTCGTCAAGTCCGTCGTCATTGCGGTCGTCGTCGCGGTGGTGGCTGCGGTCTTGCAAGCCACACTGTATGGCCAGCGAATTGAGGCCGCGTGGCTGGCGGCCCAATTTCCCCGCATCGTCGGCATCGCTTTTGTGGTGTGCATGCTGATCTGCTCGGTCTACGAACTGACGGGGCTTGTCGGCGGCCGCATTCTTTTGAGCGTGATGCTCGGTCGGTATCGAAGACCGAGGAGAGAAGAGCGCGTGCTCCTGTTTCTCGATCTTGTGGGCTCGACCTCACTCGCGGAGTCGATGGGCGAGGTGCGCGTGCAAGAGCTTCTGACCCGCTTCTTTTTCGACATAGACGATGTCATCCGCGCTCATGGCGGCGAGGTACACGCCTATGTCGGGGACGAAGTTATCGTGACATGGCGGGTGACTGCCGCTCTGCCGGCGGAGCGTTGTATCGATTGCTTCTTCGCCATTGAGGACAGAATTGCCGAGCAGGCCGACTCATATCGTCGTGAATTCGGCCTGGTGCCGAGTTTTCGCGGTGGATTGCATGCCGGTTTGGTGGCCATCAGCGAATGCGGCAATTCACGCCGACAGATCGCCTTTTTTGGTGACGCCGTGAACGTCGCGGCGCGCCTGCAGGAGTACTGCAAAGAGGCCGGCCGGCCCCTGCTCGTATCAGGGGATCTGGTGCGCTTGGCGACCCCCAATGCTGACCTTGCAGTCGAACCCTTGGGATTGACACCGTTGCGCGGGCGAGCAACGCCAATTGACGTGTTCGCGGTCAAGCGCAGTCGCGGACCATGGGTGGCACACCCTCGTTAGCTCGTTCCGGCAGGGCCGGTGAGCGCCTTGCTATGATGAATGACCGCCTCGTCATCTTCTCCGCGGCCGGCTGCAGCCTGCCTCGCCCTGAACGAACAGAGAACTATTCATCACCCCATCGCCATCTCGTCGGTTCACCCTTCCACCAGCATACCCCAGTGAAGAGAATACCTAGCACGACGACATAGACGACGAACCCGACGACCGACCGTCGCGTCGGTTCGAGGACTGCGCCGCCAACGATCAGGCCGACGAACGCCACGAAGACTCCCCAGCCCTGCCAGGTAATTGGCAGGCCCCATCCATGGCGCTGAGCTGGAAACCAATAGCGGCCGCCGTCTGGCATAGGACACCTCCTCGATCCGATTTCGATGGCGCTGACTAACATCATGAGAACGCGATGAAAGAGCGCGCAAGCGCGGTTCGCATTGAGGCAGGTTGATGGCTTTGGTGTGCGTTGGCGCCTATTTCTAAACAAACTGAGAATCTGATGGCGTGAAGTGCCTCCCGCGATCGCGGCGGCACCGTACCTGGAACGCCGCAGACACGGCCTGCTCCCGCGGGACACCTGTTGCACCGGTCTGGCGGCTTCGGTCCCGGGCTTACTCAATGACCGCTATAGCCTCGATTTCCACCAGCCACTCCGGCAGCGCAAGCGCCGCGACGCCGACCAGGGTGCTCGCCAGCGGCATCCCGCCCTCGAAGAATGGCACCCGCGCTCTGCCAATGACGGTTCGATGTTCAGGCTGATAGTTCACGACATATGTCTGCCACAGAATCTTCACTGCTTGGGCAGCAAAGCCAACGTACGCGAGAGACGATCACGCCATTCGATGTTCTCGACGCTGATCATCTGAACCGCAAGCATCGCACATTCATCGCAGATAAACGCCCGAGCCCCGGCGATCAACACCATGACCTCGCTTTGCTTCTTGCCGCAGAACGAACAGGCCGGTTCCGACATTCAATCCCACCAAGGACATCGCGCGGAACACCAATCGTAACACGAAAGATCCGGTCGGTCTCACCGTCCAAAGCTGCCCAGTGATGCATAGACGCGAGCCGATCCCGTTCCGGTTTTGTGCGTGAGGTCCGCGGGTCCCGGCCGATCGCCGCGCAGGCAAATCGACAACCTTGCGAAGCTCTTCCAGAGCGCCATGGGATTAGGTTGAATCGCCATCGCGCTCTGGCTTATTGTTTGAGCATGATCTTTCCGGGAAACCGCTACGCGCTTTTCCGGATCATGCTCTAGGTTGCGCGGCATGATCGATTGGGTCAGCGAAGATTTGATACGCAACACTTTGTCGGCTCTGGCGGTCGTCGTGTCTGGCCTGAGCTTGGTCATTTCCTATCGCACCGCCAAGCGACTGCGGGCAGAAAAGGCGGTCGTTGCGTGGATCACGCTTGCGCGCTCCGATATGGAATGGTGGCTTGCGACGTTGAGCATCAAGAACAATTCACAGCTAAATATCGAAGTGGAAAGCTTGCACCCCGAACATCTCGAAATTCGCGTTGGCGATTTTACAAGGGCGAAACCGGTCCAGGCTTCCGCTCTTGATAGTGGTGATCTTGACCACCACCTGAAAATGCCGTTCAAGCTCGCTGTTCTGAAAATGCCGTTCAAGCTCGCCGTTGCGGCGGGAGAGACGAAGGACGGCAAGTTTTTGCTCTACCAACCGGCGCATAGTCGGCTGAAGAAGACGAACGTCAATGTTTGGTACAAAACGTTAGAGGCTAGGCAGCGGCGGTTCTGTCTCAGGATCGAAGTCCAGACGAGAAGCGATTTGTAGCGCCCACACTCTCGCCATCTGGTGGCGGGAGCATCGATAGCGCGGCCGGGGCCGGAGTTCGCCGACCAGCTTCGCTATCCGGCTGCTCTCTCGATTGTCGGAGCCGTCGGCGAAGGCAAATATCAAGCAGCTAAAACCGTCTGACGTCCATTTGTTCGAATTCCTGCCGGCACGCCGCGCTGAACTCGCGCAACAGGTCGATCGTTCCGCTCTTCGCCATGTCGCGAAGCTCGACGAAGCTCTTATCGGGCTCTAAATAAATATCCAGTATTTTTCTGGCGATGTGGTCGGCGCTGTTCACCACCGGTTCAGAAGACAGGACCCGCATCCTGCTGAGCTTCGCATAGAGGCCCACAAGGCTTGGAATATCCGCCTCGTCGTGCTGAAGCGCATCGACATAGCACTTCGCGGCCTCTTCGATAAAATCCCGATAGAGAATCTGCCGGCGGTTTTTCTCATGCGTGAGCCATTGCGCCCGAACCTGCATCCGCTGGCTAAGCAGGTTTGCGACTACGTTCGTCATCCCGCCCACAAACGTACCGGTCAAAGCTGCAAGTGCCGTAATGATAGAGGTGTCCATAGGTCATCGCCCGAGAAAGGTTCAACGTGCTGACATGACGGCGTCGATTAATCTCAGAGCTTCTAGAGCACGATGGGATTAGGTTCAATCGCCATCGCGCCCTGGCTCTTAGTTAGAGCATGATCTCCGCGCAAATGCCTTCAGCGTTTTGTCCCGAGAGTCTCCACAGAGGTAAATCGAGCCCCGCCGAAAGCCCGGTATCGACGCCCTAGAATGAAGCGACCGACGAAACGACGCGCGCGAGCTCCATCGGTCCGCCCCACAAGCCGGCCTGGCGGCGGCGAGCGGATTGTCGACAAAGATATTCCTTTAGGAGTAGGAGGCCCGTGCGCACGACGCCGCCGGCGGTTACGGCCAATGGCTCTCGCGCGCGACACCGAGTTTGCTTGGCGTTGCCGCTTCCATTCCATTGCTGTACAAGCGCAAACGCCTGAAGCGCTGGCCGCATTCAGAAAGCCCCGATCGAAAGTGACGATCATCGCATCAGCAAACATCAAGGCGGAGCAGAAGGCGCTCGACATTTCAAAATCCCCCCGTTCGGCGATCCAGCACGCCGTGACATCAGCGTAACATCGGAGGAACAACGATGCAGTTCCGGGTCTTTGGGCGCACGGGAATGCAACTCTCATTGCTGGGCTTCGGCTGCGGCGCAGTCGGCGGACTTATGGTGCGCGGCGATCCCGCCGACCAGGAGCGTACCATCGCGCGGGCGATCGCCGCCGGCGTGAACTACTTCGACACCGCGGTCCAGTACGGCGATGGCGAATCGGAAAAAAATCTTGGCCGCGTCTTGCAAAGGCTGAAACCAGCCAACATTGCCGTCGGCACCAAGGTCCGATTGCCGCCAAGCGAGTTCGGCCGCACTGCCGACGCGGTGACGAAGTCGCTTGATGGCAGCCTGGCGCGACTGGGTCTCGACCATGTCGACATATTTCACCTGCACAATCCGATTACCGAGACAGGAGGCGGATCGGCGCTCAGCGTCGGCCAGGTGCTCGGCGACGTCGCGCCGGCGTTCGAGCGCCTGCGTCAGCAAGGGAAAATTCGTTTCCTTGGGATCACCGCAATCGGCGACACGGCAGCACTGCATCAAGTCATCGACTCACACGCCTTCGACAGCGCTCAAGTCGTCTACAACATGCTCAATCCATCCGCCGCCGAGGAATTGTCGTCCAACTATCCTGCACAGGATTATGGACGATTATTCGATCACACCAAGACGGCTGGCGTCGGAGTGGTGGGCATCCGCGTGTTAGCCGGCGGCGCACTGTCGGGCTCGGCGGAGCGCCACCCGATTGCGAGTCCGGCGCCCGAGCCGATTGGTTCGGCTATCAGCTACGATGCCGATGTCGATCGCGCACGCCGCCTCATCCCGCTGGTGAAGGAGGGATTTGCCGCAAACCTGACTGAAGCGGCCACGCGGTTTGCCTTGTCTCATCCGGCGATGGGCACCATCTTGGTCGGCATGGCGACGCCACAACAGTTTGAGGACGCGCTCGCCGCGGTCGAGAAAGGCCCATTGCCAAGCGTTGCGATCGATCGGTTGTCAGCACTACGGCAGGCTTTCTCCGGCGAACCGCGATGATCGGCCAGGCTGCCCGTCACACCTCTCCACGTCGCGGCGCGGTATAACGGGCTCCCTTGCGTGCCTGGTCGCGGTCGCCCTAATCTCTCCCTTTGTCGCGTCAAATCGGACGGACCAATACAAAAAACAGGGAAGAGACGAGCAGTGGCCAAAAACAGCACAACGCACGAGACAGTGCGCCCTACCGAAACACAAGCGTTCGATGCCGTCGTGGTCGGGGCTGGGTTCGCCGGCATGTATATGCTGCATTGCCTCCGCGGGCTCGGCCTCACCGCGCGAGTTTATGAAGCCGGTGGTGGCGTCGGCGGCACCTGGTATTGGAATCGTTATCCCGGGGCGCGCTGCGATGTCGAAAGCCTGCAATACTCTTACTCCTTTTCGGCAGAACTGGACCAGGAATGGAACTGGTCGGAAAAGTATTCGCCACAGTCCGAGATTCTGGCTTATGCCAACCACATCGCTGACCGCTTCGATTTGCGCAGCCAGATTGTGTTCGACACCCGCGTCATCGCGGCGACCTTCGACGAGACATCCAAGACCTGGCTGGTCGAAACCGACCGCGGCGACAAGGTCACGGCCCGCTTCTGCATCATGGCAGTCGGCTGCCTGTCGGCGCCGAACCGTCCTGCCTTCGCAGGCATGCACGATTTCGGTGGACCGATCTATCACACGGGAGAATGGCCGCATGACGGAGTTGACTTCAGCGGCCTTCGCGTCGGCGTCATCGGCACTGGCTCTTCCGCGATCCAGTCGATTCCAATCATCGCGCAGCAGGCATCCCACCTCACGGTCTTCCAGCGCACCGCAACCTGGTCGGTGCCGGCGTGGAACGAGGCATTATCGGCTGAATATCTGAAGGACGCGAAGGCCCATTATCCGGAGCTGCGCGCGAAAGCGCGAGCGCGTCCGACCGGCTTCTACTTCCCCTTCAACACCGAGCCGGCGCTGCAGGCCAGCGCCGAACAGCGCGAGAAGCAATACGAGGAAGCCTGGCGGCGCGGTGGTCTGCCATTTCTCGGCTCCTACGGCGATTTGCTGTTTGAAAAGGCGGCCAACGACACCATTGCCGAGTTCGCGCGGCAAAAGATCCGCGGCATCGTGAAGGATCCAGCCACCGCCGATTTGCTGTGTCCGCAAAACGTCTTCGGTTGCAAGCGTCTATGTGTGGATACAGGTTATTTCGAAACCTACAATTTGCCGCATGTGAAGCTTGTCGACGTCTCCAAAACGCCGATCGAGCGCTTCACGGCCGGAGGCGTTGTCGTCGACGGCGTCGAATATGAGGTCGACGCCATCGTCAGCGCCACGGGTTTCGCCGCGATGACGGGCTCGTTCGACAGGATTCGGATTAGCGGCCGCGGCGGCAGGACGCTGGGCGAGAAGTGGCGGGCGGGACCGCGCGCCTATCTGGGGATCGCCTCGGAAGGATTTCCGAACCTGTTCATGATCACCGGACCCGGCAGCCCTTCGGTGCTCGCCAGCATGATCCAGGCAATCGAACAACATGTGGATTGGCTGGCGGATTGCCTGGGACATATGCGCGATGTCGGCGCCAGCACAATCGAACCGACTCGCGAGGATGAAGATGCCTGGGTCGCGCATGTCAATGACGTCTCGACAGTGTCGCTCCGCTCGACCTGCAGCTCCTGGTATGTCGGCGCCAACATCCCCGGCCGCCCCCGCGTATTCATGCCGTATATCGGCGGCTTCCCGATTTATGTACAGAAGTGCAACGAGGTCATGAACAGCGGCTATGATGGCTTCGTGCTGGACGGCGCGCGTGACTGCAACGTGCCGCCGCGCGTGCGCTTCACCGAACGCTGGCAGGTGCCGCTCGACATGGAGGTTATTTCGCCGGCCGCCGTCGCCGCCAAACGCGTTCCGGTCGTTTAGAGGGTGATCCCGCATCACTTGGAGGCAGTCGAAGACCGTTCATCGCGTGGGAAAATGCCTTGGCAGCGCCTTGCTAAGAAAGATGATGGATGAGCGGGCCAAGGGTGCTTGCAGTCAGATCCAAAGTCGCCAAAGTGACGGGTAGATTGAAACGCCGTGGCCCGGCGCTTCCCGGATTGAGATAGAGCACCCCGCGAATAGTCTCGATGCGGGGCCGATGCGAGTGGCCGGAAACGACCACGTCGACCCCGCACGAGACTGGATCGAGCTGCATTGTTTGAATGTCGTGCAGAACGTAAATGCGGCGCCCGCCGAGGGTGGCCATCTGGGTCTCCGGATAGTCTTTCGCCCAATGGCCGGTATCGACGTTCCCCTTGATCGCGACGACAGGCGCAATCCGGCGGAGTCCAGCGATAATGTCTGGCGAACCGATATCGCCGGCGTGGACGATATGCGCCACGCCGGCGAGGCATTGCTCGACCTGTGGACGCAAGAGCCCGTGAGTGTCCGAGATGACTCCAATTCTGAGCACTGCGCCAGCGTCCTTGTCGATACTTGACGTCATCTTAGGCTGACACTGCCGCCGCGCGAAAGTCCGTTTGGAGAGATGCCAAATAGGCCGGGGATCGGGCAGCCAACGGGGACACCATGACTGATGACGATCTACAGCTCCCTTTCGGCGAGTTTGCGAAACTCGTCGGGAACTGAACGAGAAATACCCAGCGCCACCTGGCCGTATCCTATCGCATCCCATCCGAAACGATTGCGGATCTTGTCGACGGCGCGGTCGGCCGCCAAACGCGCCATGCCTATCTTCGTGCCGGGACGACGGGGTTCATCTCGAAGCCCAAGCGGGAACTCCAGCTCCAGATCCCAATGTTTTTCCAGGTGCGACACCGAGATCGCCAGGAGCGAAATTGTCTTCTCGTCGGGATGTTCCGCAAGGATCGCGCGCACCAGCTCTTCCGCCAGCTCGGCGAGGATCACGGTCGCGGAGATCGGGGCATCGAGTGTTACCGAGCGCGTAGTCGAGTTCAGCTTGGCGAAACGAACGCGGACCGTCACGGTCCGGCCGGACCTTGACTTGGCTCGGAGCCGACTGCCGATTCGGTCCGCAAGGTGAAGCAAGGTTGGTCGAAAGACTCTCTCTTCGGCAGGCTTCTTGCCGATCGCCGATTGCGCTCCTGCCGATCGGGCCTGGCGGCTGGTTTTGATTTCGCGCGGATCGCGATTCCACGCCAGCGCGGCCAGTTTCTCTCCTGCCGCGCAACCGAGCAAGCGCTCAAGCGACCGTCCCGGTGTCTTTGCCAGCTGCCCAATAGTCAGCACGCCGATCTCGGCCAGCCGCGCCTTCGTGACCGGTCCCACTCCCCACATCAATTCGACGGGGAGGTGGTGAAGGAATTCCAGCTCGATGTCGGGATCAACGACTGCCAGCCCGTCAGGCTTGGCGACTTGCGAGGCGATCTTTGCCAGATGCTTGGTGCGCGCGATGCCGACTGAGATGGGAAGGCCAAGCTCCGCCCGCACGCGTTGCCGGATCGCCTTTCCAATTTCGGGCGGAGGACCGAAGAGATGGGTGCAGCCGGCAACGTCGGCAAAGGCCTCGTCGATGGAAATCCGTTCCACGAGCGGAGTGAAATCCCCGATCACTTTCACGGCGGCGTCGCCCAGGCGCTGATATTCCTCGAAATGGCCGCTGACAAACGTGAGTGGCGGACAAAGCTCGCGCGCTTGTCGCGCTGACATGCCGCTATGGACCCCGAAGGCTTTGGCTTCGTAGGAAGCGGCAAGCACAACCCCTCCCCCGACGGCGATGGGTCTGCCGCGCAGCGAAGGGGCAAGCAGCTGCTCAACCGAGGCGTAGAACGCATCCAGGTCCGCATGGAGGATGGTGGCTCGCGTTGCCATCCCGACCGTTATCCCGACGGTTCACCGATGATGTTTTGAGACGTCCTCACATTGAGAACATAATGAGAACATTCCTGGCGCATGTCAAGCGGACCCAGAGAAATGGTCGCAGCGCAGAAACGGCAAGTGGCGCGTCAGAAGGTCAGTAGTGAAAGCCGCCCCAGTAGCAACCGCCGATGCCACCGACGCACGGCCCCAGGGATTTTCGGCGAACCCCTGGTGGTATGATGTCGTCGAAAGCGCCCGCGCGATCATCTTCGAATGGTGCGTAGCGACGAGACGAGGGATATCGATCCTCGCGCGCGGCATCACGGTTCGCTGTCGACCTTGAAGGAGGAACGCTCCTCGCCTCGCGACGCGGCGTTGAAACCGGTGGACTTGCCGGGAAAGCCGATGGAGGTGCGGATAGCGGGGCAGAAGGAGCCGCTAGAGTTGCGGAAGGAGCGGGAACGGTTGCGGGGGGAGCCGACGCGGTGGCTGGACCAGCCGGCGGCGTTGCGGATGACGGGGACCCGGAAGGAGGAGATGGGACTGGAGCAGAGGTGGTCGTCGGTGCCGGCGCGTCCTTAGATCGGTGCAAGATCTGCTCGTTGACGAACGAACTCAGCGACGACATCGCGTTGTTCGCGCTGTGGCGGACGGTGGCGACGGCATCGAAATATCCCAAAACTTGCTGGCCGACAAAAACAGAGCCACGCACGGCGTAGTACAGGAAGATGGCGACAAGTGCGATCGAGAGGAACCGAAAGGGATGTCGCAACGGAAAAAAAACGATGCGCGCAACAAAAAGGAGCGCTCTCCACCATCCGGAGGCACCCGGCCCGCGCGCCACTTGGTCCAGTGGCTCGCGCTCCATTTGGTCCAGCGACTCGTCTGTCATTTGGTACAGCGGCTCGCTCGTCATCTGACGCGGCGGCCCGCTCTCCTGCGCCACATCCTCGTATCGGGACGCGGGTGGGGTGTTAAGTTCGAGGGCTTCGGCAATTTGACGAAAGCTCTGACCTTCTCTGCGGAGCGCGCTGCCTGCGTCGCGGAATGCCGCGTCCCCGAGCATGCCCGGCTGATCCATGCGCTTGATGTTGGTCAAAATTCGAGGCCGCAGCAGCAATCGACGCTGTTCGATCAAGTCGGCCATTTTCGAGAAGCTCAGCTTGGCACTGCTGAGGGTCTGCGCGGCCCGGTCCTTGGCGGCCTGGGCCACGACAGGATCCTCCGCGTCCATCTGCTCCATCTCCTGTTTCAGGAGTGCCATGTCATCGATCATCGTAAAACCGCTCCGGCGATAGCCTCAGCGATGGCACAACTCTGCCGCCGTCGCGCGTTGGCGTAGCGAACAGTTGCGCTGGAACACTTCCGACTACTACCAGGTTTTTCAGAAACCAGACCAAGCCGCCAAGCCCAGCAGCACCTCTTCAGGGAACTGGGCAAGCTGCCACCATTATATGTAGGGCAAACAACCATACCAGGGAACAGCGAACGAACCATAGTCAGCCGGGCCGCCTGCGGCGAGCCGTCCATGCGGAACCTCCAATTGGGGGAGGTCGTTCGATCGCCGGCACTCGCGATCTGCAACGCAACCGTCCGGTTGTCCGGCTGATGGGATTCAGAACGCACGCACAACGTGCAGAAGCACAATTCCCGCCATCGCGAGCCGCGGCGCAGGATCGAGCGAAGTGGGTACCGGTTCGCGCGACGAAAACGCCTCAAAGAAGAGATGCAATCGGAACGGAAAAGGCCCTAGCCCGTCATCTGAGACGACGCTGCGCCGCAGTGCTGAACTTGGCGACCCGAATATTTGGCGACTCGAATATCGAGCCAGCCAAGCGCGTTGACCGACAGCGTGTCGCCGTCATTGATCACGACAGTCGTCGTCTCGGCTTCGACAATGGCGGGTCCCTCAAGCGCCTGCCCTACCCTGAGATCGCCGAACGCGTAGACGTCGACGTCCCGCCAAGCGCCGAAATAGGCCTTGCGCTGGGAGCGCGGCAGGCACCGCGCCGTCGATTGTGCCGCGTCCTCTGCCGGCTCGAGGAGGGAAACCGCGCCGATCGCGGCCACACGCGCGTTGACGAACACGACCTCCTGGTCACGCGAGGCATAGGTATAGAGCTCCTCGTGCCGGCGGTAAAAGCGCTCCTCGATGGCTTGGATCAACGCCGGTGAATTCAGATCGACACCATCAAGGGGAACGTCGATCTCGAAAATCTGCTCACCGTAGCGCATCTCGGCCGCGCGCTCGACCACGATCGGCCCATCGAACCAGCCGCGCAGCCGTTTGGTCGCGCGCGATTCAAGATCGGAGAAAATCGCTCTCACTTCCTCAGGCGTCGTGCGCGCTCCGCTCTCGAAATGCGTGCGGCTCAGCTCATAGCGCAAGTCGCTGGTCAGCATGCCCCAGGCCGACAGGACCGATGCGGCCGTCGGCACAATGATGCGCGCAATGTCGAGCTCGCGCGCAAGCTCAACGGCGTGCAGGCCGGCGGCGCCGCCGAAACTTAAGAGCGCGAAGCGCCTGGGATCGACCCCGCGCCGCACAGTCATCAGGCGGATACCGTCGGCCATCTTCAAATTAACCAGACGGAATATGCCGGCGGCCGCCTCTATGCGCGAGATCTGGAGTGCGGCCGCCAACCGATCGGTCGCCGCTTCCGCAGCCGCGACGTCGAGCGGACGCTTGCCCCCCATGAAGGCCTTTGCATCCAGATAACCGAGCACGACGCTGGCGTCGGTCACCGTGACTGCGGTGCCCCCATGACCGTAAGCCGCCGGACCCGGCATGGCGCCCGCGCTTTCGGGGCCGACCCGGAAGATTCCGCTTCGATTCACCGACGCAATTGAGCCGCCGCCGGCAGCGATGCTCGCGATATCGAGACCACGCAGCGCAATGCGCTCACCCGCAAGTCCGCCATCGGCCGACAGTGTCACGCGCCCGTCCGCGATCAGCGAAATGTCAGTCGAGGTGCCGCCCATGTCGAACGCCACAAGGTCCGCAATCCCAAGCAATTTCGCGCAACGTCGGCACCCGGAGATGCCGCCCGCAGGGCCCGAGAGCACAGTCGCGGCCGCAAGCCGCGCCGCTTCTTCGATCGGCGCCATGCCGCCATGGGACAGGATGATGAAAAGACTTCCCTTCAAGCCCGCTTCCGACAAGCGCCGTTCGAGGCGCTGGAGATAGTGCCGGACAATCGGTCCTACATAGGCATTCACGACCGTGGTCGAGACGCGCTCATACTCCTTGATCTGCGGCAGCACATCGCTCGAACAAGATATGCTGATCTCGGGAAGCTCGCGCTTAAGCCGCTCGGCCGCGGCAATCTCGTGCACGGGATTGCGGTAAGCATGCAGGAAGCAGATTGCAACCGATGTCACGCCGGCCTCGTTGATCGCCGTAATGGCCTTGGCAAGAGAGTCCTGGTCAAGCGGCACCAAAACCTGGCCATCCGGGCGCAACCGCTCGCGGATGCCAAAGCGCAACTCGCGCGGCACCAGCGGCTCAGGCGGCGGGCTGCGCAGATCGTAGCGATTGGGTTTCAAGCCTTCGCGCATTTCGAGGATGTCGCGATGGCCTTCGGTGGTCAGCAACGCAACGCGGGCGCCCTTGCGCTCGAGCAGCGCGTTGGTCGCTACGGTCGTGCCGTGCACCAGCCGCTGTGTTTGCGCCAGCATCTCATCAACCGTCAAACCTATCCGGCTCGCCAGTTCCTCAAGCCCCGCCATCACGCCGATCGACTGATCATGTGGCGTCGATAGCGATTTTGCGAAGACCGTGCGGCCGCCTCCGTCGATGGCGACGAGATCGGTGAAAGTGCCGCCGATGTCTACACCGATCGTCAACATGCTCAAGTCGCCCGCGCCTTCGCCATGTCTGTAGTGACGAGGCCTTGCCGCTGGTCGCGCGCGCGCCTCTCCTGCGAGCGCTTCTCGGATGGCCCCCAACCACCGCCGCCAGCAGAGCGAATTTCAAGACAATCGCCGGGAAGAATTTCGATGCCAATCTCCTTGGTGCGCAGATCGCGCGGCGGCCGACCCGCCGATACCAATCGATAACGATGCGGTTTGCTATCCTCACCGCCGAGCACGCCGGCCGAGCCGTGTCGCGTGCCTTCGCCCGCCGTATTGCCAAGCGCTGTCCTCTCGGTTTCGACGACGAGATCAAGTGCAACCCCAAGGCCGCCGCGAAACTGGCCATCGCCGCCGGAATTGGGGAGAAATTCATGAAGGCGGAAATGCAGCGGAAAACGCGCCTCTGCCACCTCGATGCTGCCGAATTTCAATCCGCCCACGGAGTGCCATTCGCCGATCGACGACCAACCGTCGCCGCCGGCCGACGCGCCGCCACCAGGACGCGCATGAAACAGGTGCCAAATGAAGCCGCGGCCGGTGCGCGGGTTCTCGCCTTTGATTGCGATCCGGAAACGGCGGCCCCAGCCGGCCATGACTCGATCCGGACAGGAGGAAGCCAGTGCCTTGATGACGGCTTCCACGATTTCATTTGAGGGATGGCTGGTGCAGAGCGTCACAGGCAAGCCCGGCTCAGCCCAAACGATCGTGCCTTCCTTCGCCACCACCTTCAGCGGCCGCAGCGCACCGGAATTCTTCGGCGTATCGGGATCGATCAGGTAAAATAACGCCATCGCCACCGCGGCATGCATGTTGGCGTGCGAGGAATTGACAAAGCTATAAACCTGCGGGTCGGATTCAGAGAGATCGACCTCAATGTCGCTGCCGCGCTTGATCACGGTGGCGGCGATGCGGATGTCGTTGTGGCCGCGCCCGTCGTCATCGAGAAAAGCCTCTCCATGGAAGGTACCATCCTTCCAGCTTGCGATGACGGAACGTGCCTGGCTCTCGGCCGCGTCCAGAATCCCTTCGATGGCGGCAACCACCACGGGGGCAGAGAGTTCAGCAAATAATTTTTGGATTCGCCGTTCGCCAAGATGCGCCGCGCCGATCATCGCGAAGAGGTCGCCGCGAAAATCGTGGGAGTTGCGGACATTGAGCGCGAGCATGTCCAGTATATCGTCGCGCAGTCGTCCGCTGTCGCAGAGCTTGATGGGCGGAATCCGCAGTCCTTCCTGCCAGATTTCGGTGGCTTCCGGATTGTAAGCGCCGTGCGTGGCGCCGCCGATATCGCTCTGATGCGCGCGCACGATGGTCCAGAACAGGCGCCGTCCCTGATCGAAGATCGGCACGAAGACGGTAAGATCGGGAAGATGACTGCCACCATGATAGGGGTCGTTCATGAGGATCACATCGCCGAGCGCAACGTCGGAGAAGCGTGCCTCGACGGCGCGCGCAGCCCAAGGCAGCGCCCCGACATGGACGGGGATGTGATCGGCTTGCGCGATCAGCCGGCTTCGCGTGTCGCAGATCGCGAGCGAGAAATCACGGCTCGAATTGAGTATCTGCGAATAGGAGGTGCGAAGCATGGCTTCGCCCATTTCGGCCACGATACCGCTCAAGCGATGCTGGACGACTGAGCGGGTGATAGGATCAACGGAAGTCATCATCGGCACCGATTGTCCGCGGCCAACCGGCCAAGTCAATTCGCCAAATCAATACAAGCCCTTTTTCTTGGCAGGCTTGGTTGTCGGAGATTTGGGGGACCCCAATCGAGCGCAGATAGCCATTATCCCTGCCAAACGGGTTGAATGCGAATGCGCAAGGCTTCCAAGAATTATTCGATCGGGACCGGGTGCAGCCTGGCCAACCGATCAAGCGGCAGTTCCGCTTCCCGCTCCGTCAATGGGAAGCGGACAATAACGTCCTGACGATTAAGCTGGCCCCAAAGCGCATCCGAAGACCATTTCTGCGGCTCTGGCCCGCGCAAACCCTCGACCCAGACAAAGTACCACTCAGTCATGACAAGCGTCCCGAACACCTCGGCTGACGCTGCGGCGCGTGACGACGCCAATATGCGCAGCTTGTCTGTCGCTTCTATTCGTTACTCATTCGCCCGCGGCAAATGGACCTGCCGGTCTCATCCAAGGTAGCCCGTTGGGTTCATGTTGGCTTCCGAGGATGGAATAGCTCTTCAACGGACCGTTTCGGGTCCTTGATCCGAGAGCGGTCCTTTCGATCGTTCTTCTGTGCTTCGAGCTTCTGCAGGAAGCGGAAACGCGGCGACCGGGTCGCGTGCCCCGATCGACCGTGCTTGGTCATGCCAAAACCCTTTTGGCCGCTATGCATCATTCGATCATCGACGAAATCTGTTCGGCTCCCTTCTTACGCCCAGGAGCCGACATCGAGGACAAGCCTCATTGCGGTTCATCGGAACCACGATCCAACACTAAAGATAGCCCTGATTGTCAAAAGGCGCGAGCACTTTGCCGGACGGCTGCCATGTCCGGCCCCCGGAGCAACAATGTTGGGAGACTCTGCCTTCGCTGTCGCCCAGCAGACCGACAATGAGGACATCATCGCCCCAAATCTACCCGGCGTGTGACCTAGCTCACAGATACAGCCCGCGAGGCATTATGGCATCTCGCATGTAGTTAGAGTGACAGTCTGGATGTACCGCTCGATCTGGCGGCCCGCTTTCCAGAACGGAGCATCAACCCGCACATGCATCGCTTCTTGCGAGGGCGACTTCCAACGACGACACTCGAAGCCGTTATGGTCGCTTCGTGTCCGCGCTATCATTGCTGATGTCGGCCGCCGTACCCGTGCCACCCTCCTGGCCATCCGATCCCAAGGATACGATCTCGTACGGACCGTGCTCAGCGGGCGCGCGGTAGACATAGGCATGCCCCCAGGGATCAGCCGGTACAGCGCCGTTCTTCAGATAGGGCCCATTCCAGATCCCGGTGTTATCGGGTCGCTGCGCTAAGGCGGCAAGACCTTCGCTGCCGGTCGGGTAGCGGCCGGCATCGAGATAGAACAAGTCGAGTGAACTCGCGAAACTCTCGATCTGGAGTTTGGCCGCCTTTACTTTGGACTCTCCGAGATAACTGAGTACACGCGGACCGACCAAGCCCATGATCAACCCGATGATCGTGATGACGACCAGCATCTCGACCAAGGTGAAACCCGCCTGCCCCCGCCGAGCGGTACGGCCGCTTCTGGACTTTGCACACGGCTTCATGGCTTCCTCTCTCCCCCTATTCGCTCGGTCGTCAAATCTGCGCCAGTCCATCAGCGAGCGGACGTGACGCGAAGAACCTCCGACGTTGCGGTCACTCCTGTTCGGCACTTTTCGACGGCATCGTCCAACATGGTTGTCATGCCGGCGCGGATGGCAGCACCATCTATAAGGGCAGCGTCGGCCTCGGCGCCTACCAGGGGCCTGATTTCGTCGATCAGTTCGAGCAGTTCGAAAATCCCGGCACGCCCGCGATACCCCGTGCCGCCGCAGCTTTCGCAACCGACCGGACGGTATACCGTCTCGCGTGCCACAAATCCGAGAAGCCCGTAGCGCGGATCCGCGACCAGATCCTGCTCGGTCAGCAGATGCTCGCTTTTGCAGGCACCGCAGAGCACGCGCACGAGCCGCTGCGCGATCACGGCCCGCAGCGTTGATCGCAGAAGAAATCCCTCGACACCGAGATCCAGAAGGCGCGGCACGGCGGCGGCGGCAGTTTCGGTGTGAAGCGTTGACAGCACGAGATGGCCTGTCAACGCCGCATGGACGGCGATGTTCGCCGTCTCGCTGTCACGGATTTCACCGACCATGATGACATCGGGATCTTGGCGAACAAAAGCGCGCATCGCGGTGGCGAAGGTCAGGCCGATCCCAGGTTTGACCTGAGACTGATTGACACCCGAGATCTCGTATTCGACCGGGTCTTCGATGGTAAGGATCTTCCTTGTCGGATCGTTTCAAGCGTCGTCGTCTTCCCGCTTCCGGTCGGGCCAGTGATGAGGATCAACCCATGCGGCAGTGTCAGCAGACGGCGCAATGTGGCTTCGTCGCGGGCGACCAATCCGATCTTGCCCAAGTCGAGCAGGCCGCGATCTCGCGCCAGCAAGCGAATGACCACGCTCTCGCCGTGCTGGGTCGGCATGGTCGCGATACGGATATCGATCTCAGTTCTTCCGGGCCGCGCTCTCGCTGCGCCGTCCTGAGGCAGACGGCGTTCCGCGATGTTGAGGCCAGCGAGGATTTTGACGCGCGAGACGACGGCTTGAGGCGGAACGTCAGTCGAAAACGATACGGGGCGGAGAATTCCGTCGACCCGCATTCGCACGACGAGTCCGGTCCGGAATGGCTCGATATGGATGTCGCTGGCTCGCAGCTCCATCGCACGCTCGAGCAAATCGTTGACGGCCCTCACTACGGGCGCCCCGCTCGCCAGATCACGCAGGCTGTCGATGTCGTCGTCGCCTGTACGGCGCTCGAGCCCCGTAACATCCACGGCATCTGCCACTCGCTCGTCGAGCCGCCGCTCGAGAACCGCAACGATGTCGTCAAAGGAAGCGACTACGATCCTGACGGCACCGCCGCAGACAATCTCGGCGGCTCTGATCGCCGCGCCGTCAGCTGGATCGGACACCGCCAAGCCGAAGCGGCCGTCGCCGGCGCGAAATGGAAAGACCGACGACTCGCGCAGAAAACGTGGAGAAAATTGCTCAACGATAGCAACAACGCTCATCAGTTCTTGCAGGCCGAGCCGCGGCAACTTCCAGAAGCTTGCCACCTCGTCAGCAAACTTTCCGGCCGGGAGGTCGGATTTCTCCCACAGTTCTCGAAGCCCGTTCCCTGCCGCCGTTTCGAAGGAACCGACTCGCTGCAGTTTCGCTTTCGCTGCTTCCGGTATCCGATCGAGCAAATGCATCCGGAATTGTTCCGCCGAGCGTTTCCCCGCCGCGGCGGCCGCTCCCTCAGGCGCCGACGAACTTCCACGGCTTGGCATCGACATCTTCTTTCGCTCCGCCGCGTCACATGTTTGCAGGTTTGAGGTTGAACATCATGCCGGTCTCGACCTCGACTGGATGTCCCTGCTTGACATAGGACTTGAATTTCCACTGCCGCGCGGCTTGCTCGATGGTCCGCCGTTGCGCCGCGGAAGCGCGTATCACGTGAACATGCTTCACGCTGCCGTCTGTCGCCACGATCACGCGGACCGGAATCGACTCGGCCCGCGTACCGATACGCTCCGGTTCCACCTGACTCAGCATGCTTTCGGACGCATAGTCCTTCCGACATTCCGGGATGCGATCAGGGCTTTTTCGAACCGACTCGAGATCGTCCAACGACTTCACCAGGCCCGCCCGCGATTCAGGATCCCGGCTTGTCAAATTAAACATCACAACATGGCAGCGAATCTTGATCGCCAATACCGAGCGGAACAGTCCCACGCCGCTGAAATCAACACGGTAACCGGTATACGCCCCGACATTCACCGGCTCAGGCTCCCGGTCGATCGTCATGCCGTCCACCGACGACATGACCTTTCGAATTTCGGCGACGACATCCTTCACGTCATCTGATGTATCCGCCGCAAAGAACATATCTTGCGCGACGATCAGAACCGATCCTCCGAAGTCGTGCTTCGGAACTAACGTTCCCAGCACGTAGTAGCCGTACTGCGACGGACTCGGCCCCGGCAATCCTTCCGTCCACCCGTCAGGTACCCGATACGAAAGGTCAAAGTAATCGCTGACAAATACGCCGGCCGCGACGTGGACATCCTCCGGATTCGCCGATTGGACGACGATGGCATTGCGGGATGAGAGAATGGCGACAGGAACAACCGCCGCCGTCCCCGCAAGGCAAGCGGCAATTCCCATGTATATCCAGCCTCGCATCGTGCGGCACGTTTCACAGTGAGCGCAGGTAGTTCAAGAGGGACTGCTGATCGTTCTGTGACAGCATGTTGTAATTGTTGATCACCGTGTTGGCTTCCGACCCGCGGCTGGCATGCTGCCGGATGGCCACATTCAGGTCAGCGGTCCGGCCATCATGAAGGAAGAAGGTTCGCTGGCCGACACCCCACAGCGGAGCCGTCCGGAATTCGTTGCCGTTTGCGGTTCCCTGCGTCACGCCGTCTGCCAACCCGCTTCCCATATCGTGCACGGCAAAATCGCTGAAGGGCTGAATCGTAACGTTGCTTTGCCCAGTGAGCTGCGACTTCGCGGTGGTGAACGTCATGGTGTGACACATTCCGCACCCGATATTCTTGAAAACCTGGCTTCCGCGTGTGACGGAAGCCCCTGAGGTGGCGGAGGCGGACGGCTGCGCCGCCGATGATCCTGCAGCGGCTGTCATGACGCTCGACATATCCGCGGCCACCGACGCCATCATCGTGGAAGTCGTGCTGACGGCCGCCGTTGTTGAAGTTGCACTTCCCGTTGTCTGACCCGCCGTCCCCGTCGTCTGGCCCGCGGTCCCTGTGGTCTGTCCCGACGCTGTCGTTGTCTGGCTCGATGCGCCTGCTGTTTGCGCAGCCGGCGCAGCAGGCGAACCCGCCGGCGTTGGCGGCGCGGTCAGGCGCATGAACGCAGAGAACAACTCGATATCATTCTGGAAGTTTGCCGCAGGGCTTACTGTATCCGCCGGTTGCAGCGGCGTGACACTTTCTGGCGTGGCGTTGAACTGACAATTCGCATCGCCTTCGCGCTCGTTCTGGAAGAGATCGTTGGTGATGCCCATTTCGACATTGTAGGCCTCGCCTGAGAACAGCAGCAGCGACTTGTTCTGCGCTTTCCAACCAAAGCGCGCGATCGTTGTGTCGTTGGTGTTGATATTGAAGTGTCCGGAGATACCCAGCGATCTCTTCTGCTGAGCATTGGCCGCCAGAGACGTCTGAAGCGCGCTGTCCGGGACGTTCTCGACCAGGCCAAGTCCGAATAACGGCGTCGGGATCCGGAATATCACGTTGTTGCGGGCAACCTGCGCCGCAAAATTCGGCTGCGTGATGTTGCATCCGGGAGCGTCGGAGCGTCCGGCGATCACAAACAATGCATGGACGCTGCCATCCATCGAGCCGTCAGTATTGCGCACAAAGCGGACCTCCCGCACCGGACCGTTGGCCGTGATAAAGGACGGCACAGTGTTCTTACCACCGGCCGCGGTCGCGATTGCCACCTGCGGATTCGTAGGAGGACTGCTGCCCCCGACTGCCGGGTGAGCATGGCATCCGGCACAGCCGTCGAGATTAAAGCGCGGCCCTAGGCCCTCAGGGACCGCATCAACTTCCTCGAAGACCTCCTTCGAAGCTTGAAAGAATTGCTGCTCTACATCGCTGAGGCCCTGCAGTGGCCCCCCGCTCCGGGGTCTCCGCCTCTCACGCCCGGATCGGTCGCCCCACTCGACGATGAGCCTCCTGAGTTGCCACCACCGTTCCGGCCGCCGGCGGTAGCAGCCGCCGTCGTCGTGGTTGCCGCT
>Ga0210406_10000622_pt1 | contig 47904 bp, 45 predicted proteins | sample IncBWC30MmetaG_FD_155454 | JGI IMG/M metagenome (GOLD analysis project Ga0210406, IMG submission 155454) | Forest soil microbial communities from Barre Woods Harvard Forest LTER site, Petersham, Massachusetts, United States - Inc-BW-C-30-M | ecosystem: Environmental > Terrestrial > Soil >...
ACGTATAGATGTCGAACTCGCTGTAGAGCGATCCGATCATGTTGGCGTTGGAAAGGCGCATCAGCGAATAAAGCTGGGGGGCGATGAACATGCCCGAGGGATCTGTGAGGTTGATGGGATCGTTGCGGGTGTAGGAGAACCGATTCAAGCTTTGCGGGTCGGCGGTACTTCCTGCTATGGGGTCCGACGAGAGGAAGCGCCCCAAGCGGGAGGCGTAGAAACGAGCCATGGCGTAGTCGTTGCCGGACTCGCTGTCACGATGGTACGTGGTAAGAATGGATGATGCGCCGGATGGAGAATACCAACTCTCGCCGAGGGGATAGTGTCCCCGCTGGTCAACAACCCCTCCGCTAGCGTCTGTTCGAATGCGCAAGGAAAGATGGTCATTGTGGAAATAATAAGTAGTGCCGGACTGGATTGAAGCTATTTTCTCACTGCCAGCGTAGAAATATTCGTACGACGGAGAAGAGGGAGCCGCTCCGTTCACATATTCGGCGATGTCGAGATCGCCCGAAAAGATGGTTACCGTTGTGGTGCTCCCAGAGATTCTCTTAACGCGCAAACCGCGGCCGCTGAGCAGGCCCTTCCGCGCTCACCCAGCTCCAGAAGCACAACCACGGAACTCAAAAGCCTTGCGCGCACGTGCGGCAGATGCCTAGGTCGTCGCCTGCGCGAGTTTCCCTTCAGATACTTAGCTTGTAGCCAAGAGTCGCTTCTCTGGACCTCCCCGCTGTGCGCTAAAACGCCAAAAGCAGAATCCCCGCATTTCCTTAAAACCCTGTCAAGGGGGTAGCGCACGCGCGCGCGCGCGTGCGCTAAATCCGAATTTTCGACCATCCGTATAATCCGCGCAAGCAGAAGCAATTCTGCCCAAGCGGAGGCAAGGCCGTGAAACTGGGACAAACAAAGGCGGTGCAATTCATCGCTAGCGGTATTTCGGCCCTGCCTCGCGTTCGAGGCCAACGGATGGATGGGACGCATGCGGTCCGATCTGGCCATAGCCTCTCTGTGGACTGGCAGGCATGGGGCACTAAGGGCGGGCTCTGCTGGCGAGCAACCCGCGACGGCTTACGGCACGTGCCTGCCGGTCCTCCAAAACCACCCGATACTGGGAACCAACCGAGATTTGAATCGAGAGGTGCATCTCAACATCCGGTTCCCCGGCGGTTCCCCGCTCGTACACGAATCGTTTTCGACCATCAACCCCGTACCAGCATATCGACAAAGAAAACACGGGAAATTAACTCTAAAAACGAAACTTGCGTTTTGTCGGGTGCCCCATCTGCCGGGGCCGGAGAAAACGCGCTCTTCCCCTCGCGCAGTTTTTCCGCGCGAGGGGCTCTTGGGGTTGGTTTTGGGGTTGGGGTTCGCATGCCTGATTCCCACGCACTGAGTAACACGTGGGAATCAGGCCAGAAATTCGGAGATGCAGTCTGGACTCATTTCACGACCAAGATGGACGCAACCGTCGCAAACTGTGAACCCTGAAATCACAGTGTCCAAGAAAGGATAGAACCCCGCGGCTTATATTCGTCTCGACTCGTATTCTTGCGTCGCCCGCTCTGCGTACGGTACAGACTCGAAAAGCATCGCTCTAGAGGGGCGGTTTACCTCCGGTTTCCCGCGGTTTCCCGTGGGTGTTTTTGATTCTGGCTATACATAGCACCCCTGCCCGTTTAGCGCGGGAAAACGGCACTTCTCCTATGAGCAGCTTCGTCGTCGCGAACGCACAATCTCAAGCCCGAAGGTAGCGAATCCAGACTAATCTTTTCGCCCCTGACCCTTTCCCCCCTGTGCTTAAGCAACCTAAAGTCAGATTCCTCTCGCCTTTCGCAATAGGAACCCCAAAAAGCAGGCGCACGTGCGCGTGGGGAAAATTCCGTTTTGTCGACCACCTGTAAAATCCAGCGCAAACGGGACCAATCCCGCCCGAAAGGCGGGAAAGCAATGAAATTCGCATCACCGACGAAGCAAGCCCGAGAAGATTCGAGCGGGCTTGTGCCCCACATGAGGAATCCAGAGCCGGTGGTTCTTCCTGTGCCTCAGGGAACCCCCTCAGGGGGACCCAGTGCACGCACGCGTGCGCGTGCACGCAATTCCGTTTTTGGCACCCATAAGATTCGGCGCAAGCGGAGCGCCCCCGCCTAGCGGAACTGGCGCGATGAAACTCGCATTGCTGACTATCAGGTCCGAGAAGATTCGGTTTTCACACAACATGGGCGAATTCAGTGCCAGACAGCTTTTCTTGCCCTTCAGAAAAACCTGTCAAGGGAATTGTGCAGGTTGTGCACGCGCGCGCGCGCGTTGCACAAATTAATTCTTTTTTCAAGCCGTATGATTTGGCGCAAGCAGGAGAAATCCTGCCCAAGAGAAGGCAAGGCAATGAAATTCGCGTGCTTGCGCATCAGCGTGAGCGATGTTGAAAAAAGGCTTCTGCTACAGGCTGGCACTTGTCCGGGCAACGCTGGGGAGCGACCCGGAGCGACGGAGTTGGCTTGTAGCCGAGGATTTCTGGGACGTGCCCTTGCAACTCCAGAGCATAAACCCACACTCCCCCGCGTCGCGCAGTTTGCGACGTGGCGGGAGCGGGGAGGGGGTAGTAGAGCCCTTGCTGGAGAGTTTTTCAGAAAAGCTTTGCGGGAAAAATTGTTTCTTACTCTTGACGGGGTTTAGAGATTAATTGCAACAAACCAAAAAATTTTTCGCCTGCGGCGCGTACTCGGTAAGCGGTCCAATCAAGGGCCAGCCGGGAAAATATGGCTTTGCGTGCCTCTTCTGCGGTTCCTATCGCTGCAATCGCTGCCGCAAACCCAAGCTCAGGAAAGTACGCAAGCGAATTACGGAGATTGCGGCGGAACACAAGCTGCAACGCATGGCGACGTTGACGCTAGACCCCAAAAAACTATCCGCGACTGATCGCAAGCGCACTGATCGCTACATCCGCGAACTGTGGCGCTTGATGCGTGTCTATCTCTCGCGGCGATGGGGTAAGGGGAAGTCTCTCCCGTTCGTCGGCGTCTTAGAGTTCCAGAAAAACGGCAACGCGCATTTGCACGTCTTGCTTGGGCAGTACATACCGCAAGCCTGGCTCTCTAAGGCTTGGCAATCCATCGGCGGTGGTCGGTTCGTAGATATTCGCTTCGTGGACGTGCATCGTGTCGCGGCTTACCTGTCGAAGTATCTAGCGGGCGATAAGGTTTTGAGTACGCTGGCATTGCTTCCCAAGCGCGCGCGGATTTTTACCACGGCGCGCAGTATCGTGCTGTGGCCGAAAAAAGAAAAAAGCGGCTGGCGGCTGCGCCGCGTGGATATTGGGGAATTGCTCGACGCGGTACAGAACCCGTCGAACGTCAAATTTGTGGCCGTCGAGGATTTGAAAGCCTTCGGGCTCGAACTGCTGAGTTATTTCGAGTCCCCGCCTTGCGCCACGGCGTTTGGTTCGCTGGATGTGATTCCAGCGTTACGCAAGGGCTGCCGATTTGGAATGCACCAAAAAAGAGTTTCGCCTGAGTAAATCGGGCGAATTAGGAGAAAGGCGTAGCGCGCACATGAAAACACACACTGAAAGCGGACTTGTCACGGTACAAGACGCGGCGAAATTCCTCGCGGTCTCCACTTCCACTCTCTACGGCTGGGTGTACCAGCGAAGGATTCCGTTTGTAAAAGTGGGCAGCGCCCTTCGATTTGAGCTGGTTGAACTGAAACGGTTCATTCAATCGAATCGCTATCGTGTTCCTTCGTAATAACCGAGCGACTTCTCTTGGACTCGTCATCGACAAACGCGACTGGCGCTTTTAGTCAAACGGGACTATTGCCTCCAATTCCGTCTGTCGATAAGCTACCTGGCGCGACACCAGCAAAGCGGAAACGAGGCAAGTCCTTGTCACGCCGAACTGGTCAAAATGGTCATATCGAAAAATCAGGAAAATGGTTTGTAGTGCGATTCTGGAAAGACGTACCCGGTCAAGAACGGCGGATGCACTGCCGCGAACGCATCTGTCCGATTTCTGGCCCTGGCCTACTTTCAAAGAGCGCACGCAAACGAAAAGCGAGGGAAATTATCCAAGCGAGCGGTGCGGACTCTCCTGAATACTTCAAAGTAGTTGTGAAGCAGGACGCCGAGATCACGTTCCGTGAGCAATCACAAATCTGGCTTCGCCAACTGCAGAATCGCAAACGAAAACCGATTGGCGACAGCTATGCGGTCACGATTCAAGGAGCGCTCGACAAGTGGATTCTTCCTGCCATTGGGAATTTTCCGCTTGCGAACGTGGACAACCTAACTGTGAAGCCGCTAATTGAAAAGATGTCCGCAGCTAGCCTTTCACCGCGAACTGTGAACAAGTACATCGAGCACGTCAAACAAGTCGTGGCGTCGTTGGTCGGGCCGAACGGTGAGCCTGTGCACAGCAGAAAATGGAACCCTGACGTGATGGACCTACCCGTTGCTGAACACTCTGAACAGAAACGTCCATACCTCAGGGCGACAACGATCTCGGAACTCATTAGGGAAAGCAGCGGACAGGAACAGACTCTCTACGTTCTGCTCGCTGCTACTGGAATGAGAGTTTCTGAGGCACTGGCACTGGAGACTCATCACTTCACCAACGAACGGCGCACAATTGTGGTGGAGCAACAGATCAAAAAGGATTCGCCACGGATTGTGAAGTACTTGAAAACGGCGGCTGCGAACAGGCAGATTGATTTGCACCCGGATATCGCAGAGTACCTGCAACGCTACTCGAACGGGAAAACTGGCCTGCTGTTTCACACGGCGAATCGCACGCCACATCTTTACGCGAATTTGGAAGATCGCTGGCTCACTCCGCGTCTCGTCAAGAAGACATTAGACGAGAAAGGAATGGGCTGGCACGCGTTCAAGCGATTCCGCAAAACGTGGATACGCGGTCAGCGCTGCCTGGAAGACATCAACAATTTCTGGATGGCGCACAAGCCGCAAACCATGTCCGAACTCTATTCGCATCTACACGACGAAGTGCAAGTACGTCTCGATGAAGCGGAGCGAGTCGGCTACGGATTCAGTCTTCCTGATTTCAAAAAAGAGTCTGTTGTCCCGATTGTCCCGAATTTGCGGCAAAGTAGTGCAGAGGAAAAAGCAGCGTAAATGACTGAGAGAGCGGAGATTAAGTTGGTGGACGTGACCGGGATCGAACCGGTGACCCCCTGCTTGCAAAGCAGGTGCTCTCCCAGCTGAGCTACACGCCCACAGCGGGCAATCTTTATTTTAGAGCATTTATCGCCATTACGAAAATTGAATCGCGTTTTGTTTTTTCCGAAAGGCCACCAAAGATCTTAAGAACTTAGTCCGTCGAGTTTGCGACGAATTGGTAGCCCAATCCGCGGATTGTCAGCAAATAGCGTGGTTTCGATGGTTTCGGCTCGATGTATTTGCGCAGCCGCACGATAAAACTATCAATGGCTCTGGTGTCCGTCTCTTCGTGCAGGTTCCAAACGTCCTGAAGAATGGCCTTTCGCGATACCGGGTGCCCGGCGTTTCTAATCAAATAGCGGAGCAGATCCGCCTCCATCACCGTCAATTGCACCGTCTTTCCTCCTGCACGCAATTGCAAGTTGCGAAAATCCACGACCTTATCGTCGAAGTGAAAAGTATCAGCTACCTCCACGTCCTGCTGCGGCCTACCAGCGCTAACGCTATTCGTATCACGTGTCCAGTTTTTGCGGCGCAGCAGGCTTTCCACTCTTGCGATCAAAATCGCTAAATTGAATGGCTTGGGCAGATAATCATCCGCCCCCGCTTCGAATCCCTTCAGCACATCTTCCGGCCGTCCCCGCGCCGTCAACATCAGCAGCGGAATATAATTTTTCGCCTCGCGTAATTCGCGCGCAACTGCAAAACCGTCCTTCCCCGGCAGCATTACGTCCAGCACCAGCGCGTCAAACTTCTCGTTTTTCTTCACTAGAAGCGCCAGCGCCTCTTCGCCCCGGTCCGTCGTCTGTACCGCGTGGCCTTCCGCCTCAAAATTAAAGCGCAGTCCTTGCGCCAGGTGCGCCTCGTCTTCGACAATCAGTATCCGGCTCATGCGCGATAAATTCTCGGCAGCCGAATCGTGAACGTGCTGCCCAGCCCTTCTCCTTCGCTTGCGGCGTAGGCGTCACCGCCGTGCCTTCGTGCGATTGACCGCACAATGAACAATCCCAGTCCGGTTCCCTTCACGTCCCGGCTCATTGGATTCGGCGCACGGTAAAAACGTTTGAAGATCCGCTTCAACTCTTTCGCCTCTATGCCCACGCCGTGATCGCATACCCGTAGCGCCACCGTATCAATGTTGGGCGCCAAAATGTCCACGACAATTTTCTTTTTCTCACCGGAATATTTGATTGCGTTGTCAAAAAGATTGAACACCGCCGTGCGCAATTCTTCCGCGTTGCCCATCACCGTAATTCCGCCCGCAGGCTCGCTGCCAAAATACATCGCGTCCTCGGGTAAATGTTGCCGCACCCGCGCCAATCCCAGCGCATCGCGCACGATTGCCGCAAAATCCACTTCCTTCCAATTCTCCCGCGCGCTTCCCTGTCTCACCTGGCTGGCCTTCAGTACTTGTTCCACCGTGCCAAGCAAACGATCCGTGTCCTCCAGCATGATGTGATAGAACTCGCGGCGCTTCGCTTCGTCCATCGGCCGGCTTTCCAGCGTCTGTAAATAAAGCCGGATCGACGCAATCGGCGTCTTCAGTTCATGGGTAATCGCGTTCAGAAAACTGTCCTGTTGTTCGTTGCGGCGAATTTCGCGCACCAGAAAAATTGTATTGATTACCATCCCCGCGATCAGCAACCCAAAAAGAATAATCCCCAGAATGAGCGGCACCACTTGCCGCCAATGGAAAATAATCCAACTGACATTAAGCGCGACCGCCAGCCCGACCAGGCACACACCCAGCACAATGAAAAACGCCATAGCCTTCGTCCGGCGTGTAATCCGCATGCACTGTAGTTTATGTCAGACGCGGCGTTTATGTTAGAAGCCTGCCAGCAAGGCGAGCAAGGTACAACTTAAGCGGAGCAAAATGGTTTCCATGGGCTAAGCGGAGCAGGATAGTTTTGTAGAGGCGCAGCATTGCTGCGCCCTTCTTTCCAAGCTAATCCAAACGCGCCGAATCAATCACCCGACAGAGTCGGCGCCGCAACAACTTCCGGCGCAGGTTCGAACGGTCGCGCCGAAATTCCGCTAGCCGGCACCAGTTCAGCAACCACAGGTTGCGTCAATTTTGGAAGTTTAATGTCCCACGCCAGTCCCAACGCCTGCAGCGCGCAAATTCCGTACCAGTTGACGTCAATCTCATACCACGCGATTCCATGACGTGCCGCCTGCGCGTGCGCATGGTGATTGTTGTGCCAGCCTTCGCCAAACGTAAGAATCGCCACCCAAAAACTATTCTTCGAAGTGTCGTTCGTCAGGAACCGCCGCGATCCCCACATATGCGTCGCCGAATTCACCAGCCATGTAAAATGCAATCCCAGTACCGTGCGCAGAAATAATCCCCACAGCAGCACAGGCAATCCGCCAATCGCGAAAAGAATCACGCCCAGCACCGCGATCGGCACCCAATGCCATTCCGTAATCCATGTGTGAAACTTGTCTTTGCGAAGATCCGGCACGAAATGCAGCAACTCTTTCGCTTTATTGTGCATGGCCCGACCGGTAATGATCCACCCCATGTGCGCCCACAATCCGCCTTCACGCGGTGAATGTGGATCGCCTTCCACGTCGGTCAATTGATGATGAACCCTGTGCGTCGCTACCCACGCGATCGGACCGCCTTCCAGCGCCAGCGTTCCGCAAGTCGTCAGAAAATATTCCACCCATTTCGGTGTTTTGAAGCCGCGATGCGTCAGCAACCGGTGATAGCCCATCCCGATCCCGAGACTTCCAGCTACCCACCACAATACGAACGCAAACGCAAACGCTTTCCACGTAAAGAAAAATAGCGCGGCAATCGCGCCAACGTGGAACGCTCCCAGAAAAAGCGACGTCGTCCAATTGATCGGCTCTTTAAATGTCTTGTCGTCTACCAATACGCTCATAGTTAAATTTTCCTCGCGGCTAACTTCTACTGCTACTGCTTACAAACACAAAATTAGCATGCGGCACTCCCCGCCTTTGTAATACTTGTGTAATCCCTCCAGACTCCGTCGCGAAGCTGCAAATAGTACGAAAGAACAGTCAAGAACAGGTGCGTTTTAATGCGTAGTGACGTTTTCCCAAACGCGTATGATGGTTTCTGAGGCGTCATCCCGAGGAGCGAAACAACGAGGAATCTCTCTTCAATTTTAGCGAGGTGCACCATGCGTCTCCGTTTTCTTCTCCCTCTACTCTTCACATCAGCGTGCGCCGCACAGCAACCCACCACTCCCGATCAAGACATCTCCCACATGCAACACTCCCACTCCCACGACGGCTTCATGCAAAGCGGAATGCATCACGCCATCGCGCAAGGAGTCGCCCTCGATGCCAAAACCAATGAAAATTCGCACATCATCACCCTCCGCATCGGCCCCATGACTCTCCCCGCCAACACTTCCCACATGAAAATGCCCCAGCCGCCCGATCTCGTCTGGACCATCCCCATGGCCGGCTGGCTCCTCGCCTACCACCCAAAATTAGTGGATGCCGCCGGCAAATCCGTCCCCGGCACGGTTCTCCATCACGTAGCTTTCTGGAATGAAAATCGTTCCGATTTTCTCTGCCCCAACAAGGAAGAACACATTTTCGGAGCAGGCGGCGAACTCACCGACTGGGCGCAAATTCCCGGCTTCGGCTATCGCGTCGAAAAAGGCGATCAGATCCGTATCGAAACCATGATTCACAATCCCACCGCCGCATCTTACAAGAAAGTTTTCCTCGAAATCTCAATTTCCTACGCCGACATCGCAACTCCCGCTCCCATAAAAAATGTCTACCCAGCATGGATGGACGTCGCCAGTTGCGGCAACTCCGGCTACGACCTTCCTCCCGGCCCCAGCAAAAAGGTTGGCTCCGTTCCGGTAAAATACTCCGGCATCCTACTAGGCGTAGGCGGCCACATGCACGACTTCGGCCAGCAGCTCACACTGGAAGACTCCACCGCAAAAGCTCCTGTAGCGGTCCTCCCGGCAAAAACCGACGAGCAAGGCCATCTGATCTCAATTCCCGTCGTGACCTTCTTCCAAACGGGCGGCTACCATTTTTCCGCAGGCGACCAACTCACCATCACCGCCACCTACAGCAATCCAACTGGCAAACTCCTTCGCGACGGCGCCATGGGCATAGTCGTGGGCTACTTCGCCCCCCAAGACCCCACTGCGCTCAATTTCCTTCGCCACCCAGCAAAATCCGCCGCTCACGACATGGCAGAAGTCCGGACTGTACTTGCAGCCCGACAATAGAAGGGTCCGGGCTGTACTTGCAGCCCGGCAATAGAAAGGTCCAGGCTGTATTGCAGCCCGGCAATAAAAAGGTCCAAGCCGTACTTGCGGACTCCCAGTAGAACAAACTAGTCTGGCATCTGGCCGGACTGGACTCATGCAAGGACTCTGTCCCTTTTGCGGAAAGCGAATCGGCGCTACGCTGGTCCGCTGCCCCTATTGCCGCGAAGCTATCCCGTCTGCCGTCGCGTCTTCAGGTTCCCGCAAAACTCGATCCGAGGCCGGTTCGAATATTCGTCGCGGCCTTTTGTGGGCGCTTCTCGCCGCAGTCATTTATTACTTCACTGGCCCGCACAGCTCCCTGACTCTGCCATTCACGGTCCCGGGCTTCGTCACGCAGTACTTGGTGCCGCTTCTGTTCCTCGGCGGCGTAGCGATGGCTCTCTACGGCGCCTATCAACGCCTGCAAGGGTAGTCGAACCGAAATTCCCGCTCAATCATCTCGATACGTCACGAAGTCGCTGTGGCTTTGGTCGTTTTTGCCACTTTCCGTCATTCCGAGCGAAGCGAGGAATATCGCGGGGTTGGTTTTCTCTGGTCTCTGGTCTCTGCGCCCTCTGCGTCTCCTCTTCTGCCTGTCCACGCTCGTGGCCGTCACCAAAGCCATCGGCGTGAAACTCACCGTGGAAGCCGCCGTCTAGGCAGCCTGTTCCGCCAATGCCGCAGCCAGGACCAAAGGAAGCATCTTCGAGATCGTGTATCGCCGCTCGGTTCCGCGCCTGGGACACAATCAAGCCATCGGGGCCATCGCCCATCGACAGTGTCGGCTGATCTGGTTGATCCTGCATCAAGGAGTTCGTTACGAAGAACGCGGCCCGGCGGTCACCAAACAACCGAAGCAAAGACGCACAGCGAGAATGATCAGGCAACTCCGAAGCCTCGGCTATGGGATCGAAGCGCCGAATTCTCAACCCAGCCAAGCACAAGCACATTGATTTTCGAGCCTGGAGGGTTGAGCCGAACACTCAAAACCTACTCCCCAAAAGGGGGCCCTTTTATCCTTTCCCTCCTCAACTTCCTTACCTCGTCGTCCTTTGCTATACTTGTTTGCTATCGCGCATTCAATTTACAGATCCCTGACAGGGTTTAAGTAGAAGGAAGAATCATGGCAATGAAGTGTGAATACTGTGGCAAGGGCCCAAGCTACGGCAACGTAGTCAGCCACGCCAACAATACCCGGCGCCGCCGCTGGAATCCCAATCTCAAGTCCGTCCGCGCCCTGATTTCCGGCGCTCGCAAGCGCGTCAAAGTCTGCACGGCGTGCATTCGCGCGGGCAAAGTAAAAAAAGCCGCCTAAGCGGGACAAACCCCTTTGCAAACTCTGCGCCTGAATCCCCTGCGAAAGCGCGACTCTGCTGCCAATCCAGCGCACAGCGCGGCTTCTATCGTGCGCCGCGCCACAGCGATGCTGCCTTGCGCGGCGCTGCTGCTTTTTCCGCTGGTCACTTTTCTGGCGAGCGGCTGCAAGAATGCTTCCGCGCCCGCGGCCGATGTCTGGGCCATCGTCAACGGCAAGGAAATTAAGCGCGACGAAGTCGAAAAGTATTACCGCACGCGCATCAGCCCGGAGGGCCAGGAGCCTTCGCAAGAAGAAGCGCTCTCGCTGAAGCTCAATGTCATCGACGAGCTGATCAACAATGAAATTCTTCTCGAGCGCGCCAAGAAACTGAACCTCGAAGCCAGCGACGGCGAAGTTGAGGACAAGTTCACCGAGTTCAAAAGTCCGTACACGGAAGATGAATTCCAACGCCAACTGAAAGAGCGCGGCGTCACCGTCGAAGATCTGAAAAACACCGTGCGGCGCGAGCTCTCCATCCAGAAATTGATCAATCGCGAAGTGGTCTCCAAAGTCGCCATCAGCGATCAGGACATCAATGATTTTTACAACGCTAACCGCGCGCAATTCAATGTCGCCGAGCCGCAATATCGTATCGCGCAAATCGTGGTCACGCCGCGGAAGGATCCGCAAATTCGCAATCGCAAAAACGATGACGCTACCAACGAAGCGGAAGCCCAGCGCAAAGTAAAAATGCTGGTTGATCGCCTGAGCAGCGGCGCGGATTTTTCCCAGCTGGCCATGGACTATTCCGAAGACATGAATTCCGCGACCACCGGCGGCGATCTCGGCTACGTCCCGGAATCATCGCTGAACCAGTCTGATCCCACGCTGAAAAAAATTGTGATGAACCTGAAGCCGGGACAGGTCAGCCAGCCGATCGTTTTGAAAGACAGCATCCGCATTCTAAAATTGGTCACGCGCGAAGCCCCCGGCCTGCGCGGCCTTTCTGATCCCCAGGTGCAGCAAACCATTCGGGACACCCTGCGCAATCGCAAGGAACAATTGCTGCGCGCTTCGTATCTTGCCGTCGCCCGCGACGACGCGCGCGTCCGCAACTACCTCGCCGAGCAGGTATTGGAATCCAACGGCAAACTCCCCACCGCTGCCAAGTCAACTCTGCCCGCAAAGCCAGTCACTCCGCAAAATTAATTTTGCGGTTGTGTTTTTCGTGCGCGAATTTTCGGTGATATTTTTCTTGCCCGCGAATTTCGCCGTGAAATTATTCCACCCAGGCCAGCACATCTCCAGCATTCACGGCCTGATTCTCTTTAGCAAAGAGTTTGTCGACGCGACCGCTTTTTGGCGAGCGGATTTCGTTCTGCATTTTCATCGCTTCCACTACCAACAATCCTTGTCCCGCTTCGACGGCGTCTCCTTCGTTCACCAGAAGCCGCACAACTTTTCCCGGCATCGGCGCGGTAATCTGTTGCCGTCCTTCCACTTCCAGCACGCTGTGTCTTCTGCCGCGCCACACGCGCGGATCACTCACTTCCGCGTGGTACTCCGCCAATGCTGTATGCAGCGTTAGAGTTCCATCGGCGCGAGGCGCGATTCGAATCTGGTGCGACTCTCCGTTCAGTAGAACGCTGAACGTGTTCGGCGCAACTTCCACGACGCTGGCCTCGAGTTCTCTTCGGTCCAGGGAAATTTTCCATCCGTTGTCCGCGGGCGATAATTCCACGACGCGGGTTCTGCCGGCCAGGAGCACGTCGTATTTCACGGCAGGCGCTCCAGCTGCCGGCGGCGGCCTTCGCGCTTCCATTCGGATTCTTGCGCGGCGTTCGAACCGGCCGGACTGTTGCCGTTGTGAGTGGCTTGCCAGACCGCGGCTGCTACGGCTGCGGCGTCGGCGCCATTCGAATCATCGTGCGCGGTTGGATGCGGCCGCTGCAACAATTCGTCGAGCCACTTGGTGTGGATTTCCGCTTTCAGAAATTCCGGTTCGGCAAGAATTCTTCGGAACAGCGCAGTGTTCGTTTTGATTCCGGTGATGGAATATTCTTCTAGCGCGCGACGCAACCGTGCGATGGTTTCTTCGCGGCTGTTGCCCCATGCGATCAATTTGCTGAGCAACGGATCATAATCCATCGGCACGGTCCAGCCTTCATACACGCCTTCGTCTACGCGAATTCCCGGCCCACTTGGCTGGTGTTGCGAGATAATTTTCCCAGGTGACGGGAAGAAATTATTATCGGGATCTTCCGCGTACAAACGAACTTCCATGGCGTGTCCGCGCGGCGTGATGGTTTCCCACGCGAACGGCAAGCGGTGGCCTGCCGCAATCGCAATTTGCAGTTTCACCAGGTCGAGGCCGGTGACCTGTTCGGTGACGGGATGTTCCACCTGCAAGCGGGTATTCACTTCGAGAAAATAAAAGTCGTAATGCGCATCAACCAGAAATTCTACCGTTCCGGCGTTGGTGTAGCCGCCTGCGCGTGCAAGGCGCACTGCCGCGTCGCCCATGCGTTTGCGCAATTCCGGGGTCATGATGGGCGAAGGAGCTTCTTCAATGACTTTTTGGTGGCGGCGCTGCACGGAACATTCGCGTTCGCCAAGCGAAACGACTCGGCCGTGTGTGTCCGCCAGAATTTGAATCTCGATGTGGCGCGGCTTTTCCAGATATTTTTCCAGGTACACGCTGGCGTTGCCAAAGGCGTTGAGCGCTTCGGAGGATGCGTCGCGAAATCCCGCAGAAAATTCAGCGTCTTTAGTGACTAGCCGCATGCCTTTGCCGCCGCCGCCGGCAACTGCTTTCAGTAAAACCGGATAACCCATGTTGCGCGCGAGTTCCTGCGCCTGCTGCGGATCTTCAATCGGGTCGTTGGTTCCAGGAACTGTGGGAACTTCCGCCCGGCGAGCCAACTGGCGTCCGGCAGTTTTTGCGCCGAGCGTTTCCATGGCATCAGCGGTCGGTCCGATGAAAGTGATTCCGGCTTCGGCGCAAGTGCGCGGCAGAGCGGAATTTTCCGCAAGAAAGCCGTAACCGGGATGAATGGCGTCGCAAGCGGCACGTTTCGCGACGTCCATGATTTTGTCGATACGCAAATAACTTTCGCGCGACGGCGCGGGACCGATAGGGTACGCTTCATCGGCCAGACGCACGTGCAAGGAGCCACGGTCGGCTTCGCTGAATACGGCAGCGGTGGGGATGCCGAGTTCGCGGCAGGCACGGAGGATGCGGACGGCGATTTCGCCGCGATTGGCGATGAGAATCTTCTTGAACATGCTTGATTTGAAATGCAGCGAGATTTTAGCACGCGGCCGATGGAGGGAATTCACGTCAATTTACTTGCGTGTCCAATTGTTTCGGGTATAAGAGAAGTCTTCACGATTAAAGGTGACTGTACATGAAGAGAATTACGCAAAGACGATGGATGTTCGCCGCAGCGGCATTGCTGATTTTCACTGCTTCAATTACGGCACAAGAGGCGACGATCACTCCACCAGAAAGCATCGTAGCTGAAAATGTTCCCAAAATTCCGGTGGCGCTTGCCGAGACTGCGGGGCGATACGGATCGTATCGAACCGCGAGTTTTTTGGACTGGAGCCCGACCGGACGGGAGATGCTGATCAGCACACGATTTGGTGACACACCACAATTGCACCTGGTGAAAGCGCCGGTAGGCGCAAGACAACAACTAACGTTTTACGCGGACGCGGTGAGCAATGCACGGTTTCATCCGAATGGCGGTGACTACATTGTCTTCAGCAAGGATAGCGGCGGCGGCGAATGGTATCAGCTTTATCGTTACGAATTGAAAACAGGCGACGTGACTCTGTTGACCGATGGAAAAGCGCGCAATCTCATGGGCCCATGGTCGTCGAAGGGCGACGAGCTCGCTTATATGTCTACGCGGCGGACGGGGAAAGACACGGATTTGTGGGTGATGAACCCGTCGAACCCGAAGTCAGATCATCTGCTGACAAAGCTGCAAGGTGGGGGATGGGAGCCGCTGGATTGGTCGCCAGATAACAATCATATCCTGTTGTTGGAAGAGCTTTCTATAAACGAATCGTATTTGTGGCTGGTGGACACCGCTACAGGAGAGAAGACCGCACTGACACCGCGAGATGCGAAGGAGAAGATCTCTTACGGCCGCGGGCAATTCCGCAAGGATGGAAAAGGAATTTACGTCACAACCGACCAGGATTCGGAGTTTCATCGCCTCACTTATGTTGAGTTGATGACGAAGCAGCACAAGCCTTTGACCGCTGACATTCCCTGGGATGTGGAGAGCTTCGATTTATCGAAGGACGGCAAGCATATCGCGTTTGTGGCAAACGAAGCAGGGATCAGCGTTCTGTATGTGCTGGACACGGCCACCAGCAAGATGACGCATGCAACGGTAGTCTCCCAGATCGGTGGACATGGAAGGAGTCTCCCGGCTGTGATCGGCGGAATTCGCTGGAGCCCTGATGGCAAAGAAATTGGATATTCGATGCAGCTGGCGACCTCACCAAACGACTGCTGGTCCTACAACCTGACGCACGACGTGTCCGAGCGGTGGACCTTCAGTGAGGCGGAGGTGCGGACGGGCTCGTTTTCAAACGCGGAGTTAGTGAAGTGGAAGAGTTTCGACGGGAAAGATATTTCGGGATTCTTGTACAGGCCACCTGTGGCGAAGTTTCCCGGCAAGCGCCCGGTACTGGTTGTGATTCACGGAGGGCCGGAAGGCCAGTCACAACCGATCTTCCTGGGCCGTAGCAATTATTATTTGAATGAATTGGTAATTGCGTTGATCTATACGAACGTGCGCGGCTCGACCGGATACGGAAAGACGTTTTCGCTGCTGGACAACGGATTTCAGCGCGAGGATACATATAAGGATATCAATTCCCTGTTCGATTGGATCGGCACGCAAGCCGATCTCGACGCGAGCCGCATTGGCGTTACCGGAGGAAGCTACGGCGGGCACATGACGCTGGCGGTTTCTACTTTCTATAGCGACCGCATCAAGTGCTCGGTGGATATTGTGGGCATGTCGAACCTCGTTACTTTCCTCGAACACACGGAGGCGTACCGTCGCGACCTGCGTCGCGCAGAGTATGGCGACGAACGCGACCCGAAGATGCACGATTTCCTGGAAAAGATCGCGCCGATGAACAACATCGAACAAATCAAGAAGCCGATGATGGTGGTGGCGGGTAAGAACGACCCGCGCGTGCCGGTGAGCGAGAGCGAGCAGATTGCCACAGCGCTGAAGAAACAAGGGACGCCGGTGTGGTTCCTGATTGGAAAAGATGAAGGGCACGGGTTCCGGAAAAAGACCAACCAGGATTTTCAGTTTTACGCGACGGTGGAATTCTTGCAGGAGTATTTGTTGAAGTAGATTCCCGTAGAAGAGCGTGGGCAGGAGGGTGAGATGACAAGAAGCTTATTGTTGTTTGCGGCGTTGTGCGCGGCCGCGCCAGGAATCCGGCCGCAGGAGGCGACAGTTCCAGCTCCCGAGAGCATGGTGCTGGAAAACGTACCAAGTATTCCGGCCACGCTGGCGGAAACGATCGGGCGGTACACGGAAAACCGCGATGCTTTTCAGACGGACTGGCACCCGACGCGGCGGGAAATGATCATCGGGACGCGGTTCGGAAACACGTACCAGGCGCACGTGGTCAAAATGCCGGGAGGCGCCCGGCAACAGCTGACATTTTTCCCGGAACCAGTTTACGGCGCCTCCTATCACCCGAAGGATGGAAATTATTTGTTGTTCCAGAAAGACGTTGGCGGCGGTGAGTGGTTTCAGTATTTTCGCTACGACGTGGAATCGGGCGAAAGCACGTTGTTGACCGACGGAAAATCGCGGAACACTGCGGCGCACTGGTCTTCGAATGGAGATTTGATCGCGTATGTTTCGACGCGCCGCAACAAGCAGGACACGGATTTGTGGGTGATGAATCCGGCCAGCCCGAACACAGATCATTTGTTGACGCAATTGAGCGGAGGCGGCTGGGAACCACAGGACTGGTCGCCCGACGACAAGAAGATTCTCTTGATGGAAGGGATTTCGGTCAACGAAACGTATTTGTGGATTGTGGACGCCGCGACCGGGGGAAAAACCGAGTTGACGCCACGTAAGACCGAGGAACAGGTGGCGTACGCGAACGCACATTTTAGCAAAGACGGAAAAGGCGTTTACGTTACGACAGACAAAGATTCCGAGTTTCAACGGCTGGCCTACATTGACCTAGCGACGAAGAAACTAAAGATCTTAACGCCGGAACTCTCGTGGGACATCGACGAGTTTCAGCAATCGTGGGATGGCAAGTGGATCGCGTTTTTGAGCAATGAAGGTGGGCTCAGCAAACTGCACATTCTGGATGTGGCAACGGGCAAAGAGCATACGGTTCCGAAGCTTCCCGTCGGGGTGATGAGTGGGCTGATCTGGCATAGAAACAATCGAGACCTCGGATACGGCCTTCAGGCTGGGAGCGCGCCTGGCGATTGCTATTCTCTGGACGTGGCTGCGGGAAAAATCGAACGTTGGACAACCAGCGAAACAGCGGTAAATCCCGCGGGACTGCGCGATGCAGAGCTGGTGCGCTGGAAGACGTTTGACGGCAGGAACATTTCCGGGTTCTTGTACCGGCCACCAGCGAAGTTCACGGGAAAGCGTCCAGTGCTGATTGAGATTCACGGCGGACCGGAAGGACAGTCGCGGCCATGGTTTCTCGATTCCGACAATTACTACTTAAAGGAATTGGGCATCGCGATTCTTCTACCCAACGTGCGGGGCTCGACGGGGTACGGCAAGGAGTTCACGAAACTGGATAACGGTTTTCTCCGAGAGGGCACTTACAAAGATATCAATGCGTTGTTCGACTGGATTGCGGCGCAGCCAGACCTGGACGCAAGCCGCGTTGCGGTGATGGGGGGAAGCTATGGCGGGCACATGACGCTGGCGGCTTCCACTTTCTACAGCGACCGGATCAAATGTTCGGTGGACATTGTCGGCCCGTCGAACCTGGTGACGTTCTTGGAGAACACGGAAGCCTACCGGCGGGATCTGCGGCGCGTGGAGTACGGCGACGAACGCGATCCGAAGATGCGGGAATTTCTGGAACGGATCGCGCCGATGAACAACATTGAGAAAATCAGGAAACCGATGATGGTGGTGGCCGGAAAAAACGATCCGCGAGTGCCGGTGAGCGAAAGCGACCAGATCGCTGCGGCGTTGAAGAAACAAGGAACGCCGGTCTGGTACATGACGGCTAAGGACGAGGGGCATGGGTTCCAGAAAAAGGCGAACCGGGATTTTGAGTTTTATGCAACGGTGGAATTCTTCAAGGAGTATCTGTTGAAGTAAGTTGCGCCAGGAATCTCTTCGACGAAGGCGACATACCATTCCCCGCGCTTTTCGATGACAGAATTGAATTACCGTTTCATATTGGAATTCTAGCAGAAATAGTCGGTAACGGCGGAAACGAACACCCGCGGACCGCCAAGCGCGCCAGACCAAACTGATTTCTAAAGCGGGATGTTGCCGTGTTTTTTGCGGGGATTGGTGTCGCGTTTGTTTTCCAAGGAGCGGAGGGCGGTGATGATGCGGGTGCGGGTTTCGGCGGGTTCGATGACCGCGTCGATGTAGCCGCGTTCGGCGGCGATGAACGGGTTGGCGAAGCGCTCGCGAAACTCGGCGATTTTTTCCTGGCGCAATTTTTCGCGATCGGATTCAGGGGCTTTGTCGAGTTCGCGTTTATATACGATGTTCACTGCGCCTTCCGGACCCATGACGGCAATTTCGGCCATGGGCCAGGCAAAGTTAGCATCGGTGCGGATGTGTTTTGAGGCCATAACGCAGTATGCGCCGCCGTACGCTTTGCGGGTGATGACGGTGATTTTGGGAACGGTTGCTTCGGCGAATGCGTACAAAAGTTTTGCGCCGTGGCGGATGATGCCGCCGAATTCCTGCTGCGTGCCGGGAAGAAAGCCCGGAACGTCTTCGAAGGTGATCAGCGGAATATTGAAGGCGTCACAAAAGCGGACGAAGCGCGCACCCTTCACTGAGGCGTTGATATCGAGCACGCCCGCAAGAAACGCAGGCTGGTTGGCGACGATTCCGATGGGACGGCCATCCATGCGCGCGAGCCCCACGACGAGATTTTTTGCAAAGTGTTCGTGCACTTCAAAAAAGTAGCCATCGTCCACGACGGAGTGAATGGCATCTTTTATGTCGTAAGGCTTTTGCGGATCTTCGGGAACCAGCAAATTCAGAGCGGGATCGCGACGCGTTACCGGATCGCTGCTCGCGCGGCGCGGCGGGTCTTCCAAATTGTTGGATGGAAGGAAACCGAGCAGTTCGCGAATCATGGCGCAGCAATCGGCGTCGTCGCGCGAAATGAAATGCGCGACACCGCTTTTTTCGTTGTGAGTCATGGCGCCGCCAAGCTCCTGCTTGGTGACTTCCTCATGGGTCACGGTCTTGATGACGTCGGGTCCGGTGACGAACATGTAGGACGTTTCGCGGGTCATGAGTATAAAATCGGTGATGGCCGGAGAATAGACGGCGCCGCCTGCGCACGGGCCCATAATGGCGCTGATTTGCGGGATCACGCCACTGGCGAGCGTGTTGCGCAAAAAGATGTCCGCGTAACCGGCAAGTGACATCACGCCTTCCTGAATCCGCGCTCCGCCGGAGTCGTTGAGGCCGATTACAGGAGCGCCATTGCGCATGGCGAGGTCCATGATTTTGCAAATTTTCTGCGCGTTGGATTCCGAGAGCGAGCCGCCAAACACCGTGAAGTCCTGCGCGAAGACGTAAACCAGCCGGCCGTCCACGCGTCCAAATCCAGTTACAAATCCATCGCCGGTGGGACGCTGCGATTCCATGCCGAACTCCGTGCAATGGTGGCGGACAAATTTGTCCAGCTCTTCGAAGCTGCCTTCATCGAGCAATAAATTGATTCGTTCGCGCGCGGTCAGCTTGCCGGCTTTGTGTTCACGTTCGCGACGCTCCGGTCCGCCACCCGCTTCAGCTTCCTCGCTGCGACGACGCAACTCTCTAATGCGGCGCTGCTGCGAATTCGCGTCCGCAGGGATCGATTTCTTTTCAGGCAAGCGGGGCTCCTGGAGGCGGCGGATCCTGCACGTGGAAAATGCGGACCGCAAGGTGAGTGGCAAGCCAAACCGTGCCGAGGAGCAACACGATTCCGAGAACCAGTTCCGCGACGATAGCTACCGCGCGCTGCAAGGGCGAAACGATGGCGGTGACTTTCAGCGTGGCGTCAACTAGTACAAACATCGCGGCTAAGGTCATCGCGACGATAAGAGCGGTAGTCAGAATGGAAGCGAGAATTCTTTTCATAGAAATTTTTGCTTCGGAAAAATATCCACGCCCAAGCTTAGCGCAAACGCTTCGACTGGGCTCAGCGCAAGCCGGACCAATCGTCGGCTACGAGAATCGAGTCCACCGGATTCGCAGGATCATACTTAATGCTGGCGGGCTGGCCGGCGACCAGACGTTCCAGGCGGACCTGGCTTTCGAGCCCGGTGATATCCTGCGCGGTGTGATAAGTGACGCCGGAAATTGCATAACTGTAGGAAACAAGCTGACGCGCGCGAATGTTGGCGACGGGAGCTGGCTTGCCGCCAAAAATTCCGCGCGAAGCGGGCGCCGGCAAAGCCTCATGTTCCGCCAACTCGACCACCTGGCCTTCGGCTATGCGTCCGATCTGATTGAGGTAAAGCCTGCGCTTGCGCTCTGCATCTTCGGGATTAACCGCAGGACGAAAAAACACATACGCGATCATCGCGCCACCGGCAACTGCGGCACCGGCGACTATGGCGACGGTTTTCCAATCGGCAATCAAACTTTTCAACGTTCTGACCCTCAGCGAATTTTAATTCGAATCCACGCCGCACGGCAAAGAAACGATTCCCCGCTTCTCGCCCGATGCGGCGGCCAGCCAAGCGCAACCATTTTAACCAATCCCAGTCGCGGATTTGTATCTACGCAACAGCAGCATGCACCGGATTGCGCAACACGCCAATCCCTTCGATTCGAACGGACACAACGTCGCCGGCGATGAGCGGGCCAACGCCGGCCGGAGTTCCAGTGGCGATCAGGTCGCCCGGTTCAAGCGTCATCATACGTGAAATCCAGCGCACCAGGAACGCGGGCGGAAATACCATCAATGAAGTGCGCCCTGACTGCCGGACTTCATTGTTAACAAGCGTTTCGACCAACAGATCGTCTGGTGACGATCCCGATTCAATGTGCGGGCCGACCGGGCAAAAGGTATCGAACCCTTTGGCGCGGGTAAATTGCACATCGGATTTCTGCAAGTCACGCGCGGTCACATCGTTCACGCAGGTGTAGCCCAAAACATAACTCAGCGGGTCTTCGCGATCGTTCAAATGCGAACATCTGCATCCGATTACGAGGCCAAGTTCGCCTTCGTGCTCGACGCGTTGCGAGTATTTTGTCAGAACAATGGCTTCCGATGGTCCGACGATGGAAGTTGGCGGCTTCAGAAAGATCAGTGGCTCCTTCGGAACATCGTTGCCAAGTTCAGCGGCGTGTGCGGCGTAATTGCGTCCTACGCAGACGATTTTAGTTGGCGTGACGGGAGCCGTTAAACGCACCGAGGTCAGCGGCAACGACTGCCCGGTCGCGCTCCACTCGGACCAGGGGGCGGCGGAGATTTCCTGAACATTGTCGCTGTCCAGGATGCCGTATCGCGGCAATGCCGAATCGCGAGCGGTATCGGGCGAAATAAATCTGCAAAATTTCATCGTCGGTGAGTGTACCAGAGTCAGCGCGGCAGGTCAGCGATTCACGTGCGAGTGGAGATAATGGCTTCGCATCTAGGGCAAAGGTTTCGTCAGCTCGGCGAGTACAGGCCCTGAGGGTATGCTTTCGTTTCCCGCGCGGTCCACCGCGGTCACTACATACCAATAGCGGTGGCCGGGTTGGACGGAGACATCACGATACGCCGGTGACAGCAATAACTCCAGCTGCAAAGAACGTCCGCGTTCACCTGACTGCTCGCTACGATAGATGCGGTAGCCGGCCAGGTCGTCTTCCGAATTGATAGACCAGGAAAGGTCCACGCTGACCGCGCCATTTTCCCCGGGAATCTCCGCGACTACAAGATTTTGCGGCGCCGCAGGCGGAAAAGTATCGCGCGGAGTTACGATCGCCGGCGTGGAATCGTCGGATTCGACGGGCTTCCCGTCGGCAATGATCAGGCTTCGCACCTGATACACGTACGTTTTCCCGAAATCGAAGAGCGTGTCCCGATAGGAATTGGTTTGCGACGGCGCGAGCAAAATCGTGGGCGATTTCCACTTGACCTGAGAAAGATCGTTCGAAGCCGGGGCCGGCGATGATGGATCGAGTTCGCCGCGATAGATTTGGTAACCCGTGACCTGCTCGCCGGAGGGTGCAGACGCGGCAAACTGCGGAGGTGGCCACGAGAGTTCGATGGCGTTCGGTGTAACTCTGGCGTCGAGAGAAACGATGCGGTCTGGGACCGGATAAACCTTGGCCGCCACCGTGTTGGAATCGGCGGAATCTTTTTTCTTGGAAGCGCGGGTTCGAACGCGATAGGCGTATACAGCGCCAGGACTGGCCCGCAGATCTTGCGACGGAAGTGGATCGGTGAATTGAATTTTTCCTTGCGCCGCGTATGAGTCGGCCAACGCGCCGGGGATGGTGTAAACCAGTTTGAAAGATTTGCTGTCGGGCGAACCGTTGGATTTCAGCGAACCGCGGAAAATTTCAATCGCGGGAGGCTCGGCGAGTTTTTCGCCCGCGACGGTGCGGTTCGGGAGAGAGAACACCAGTTGCACGCCATTGCCTTGTTGATGCGCGGCAAGGTCGTTCACGGTCGAGGGTATCGGGGGCGAGGGTGGCTGTGGTTCGCCGGGCGCTCCGCAGCCGCCCAGAAGCAAAAAACTGAAAATCACAATGGAAAGAACGAACCGTTGTTGTCGAGGAAGATTGGCTGAGCGGCCATTCACCGAAATCTTGACTCCGTTTTTCGTATGTGACTTTTCGTGATGCGAATTTCGGCTCGGGAGCTCTAAAGAATGTAGCGGCTCAAGTCCTGATTCTTGACGATGTCCGCGAGTTGCTTGTTCACATAGGCGGCGTCAATTTTAACGGCTTTTTTCTTCAAGTCCGGCGCTTCGAATGACAGTTCGTCCAACACTTTTTCCATGATGGTATGCAGACGCCGCGCACCAATATTTTCGGTTTGCTCATTGACCGTCGTCGCGAACTTTGCGATGGCCTGAACCGCGTCTTCGGTGATGTTGAGCTTGATGCCTTCAGTTTCCAGCAGTGCGACATACTGCTTGATCAGCGCGTTTTTGGGTTCGGTCAAGATTCGAACGAAGTCTTCCTCTTTAAGAGATTGCAGTTCGACGCGAATCGGCAAGCGGCCTTGCAGCTCCGGGATCAGGTCTGAAGGTTTCGTCACGTGGAAGGCGCCGGCGGCCACGAACAGAATGTGATCGGTGCGAATCATGCCATAACGTGTGTTGACCGTCGTGCCTTCGATAATCGGCAGGATATCGCGTTGCACGCCTTCGCGGCTGACGTCGGGACCATGGCCGGACTCGCGCCCGGCAACTTTGTCTATTTCGTCGATAAAAATAATTCCCATCTGCTCGGCGCGTTCCACCGCGGTGCGCGTCACCTGATCCATGTCCAGCAGTTTGCTTTCTTCTTCCTGAATCAGGTATTCGAAGGCGTCGGCCACGCTCATCTTGCGTTTCTTTTTTTGCTGGCCGAACATGCCGCTCAGCATTTCCTTGAAGTTGACGTCCATCTCCTCGACGCCCTGATTGGAAATGACTTCAAACGAAGGCATCATCTTTTCGCGGACCTCGATATCCACCATGCGCTGGTCGAGCTTGCCTTCGCGCAATTGCGCACGCAGTTTTTCGCGCGTGCGCTGGTTCTGTTCGCGCTGCGCTGCGGCATCGCTTTCGGTGGTTCCTTGAACGGCTGGTGGAGGCGGCGGGAGTAGTACGTCCAGGACGCGCTCTTCGGCTGCTTGCTCAGCGCGCTCCGCCACTTCGTCCAATTTTTCTTCGCGCACCATGTCAATGGACATTTCCACGAGATCGCGCACCATGGATTCGACATCGCGCCCTACATAACCGACTTCCGTGTACTTCGAGGCTTCCACCTTCACGAACGGGCAGCCGGCCAAGCGCGCCAAACGGCGCGCGATTTCCGTTTTACCAACGCCGGTGGGGCCGATCATCAAAATATTTTTGGGCAATATATCTTCGGCAATTTCGGGCGGCAGCTTTTGCCTGCGTACGCGGTTGCGCAGAGCCACGGCCACAGCCCTCTTCGCCGCATTCTGGCCGACAATATATTTGTCCAGTTCCGCCACGATTTCCCGCGGCGTCATATCGTCCAGGGCCGGCAAAAATTCTTCGCTCTCCGGCGCGCCGCCATTCGCGTTTGCCCCGCCGGGCATCAAAATCAGTTCTTTGTCAGACTTGCTTGGCATATTAGAAGTGATCAGCGATCAGAGACCAGCGATCAGTAAGCGGCTTTCAGGCCTGCTTGATAGCGAATACCGATAGTTGGTACTGACAGCTCCCCTTACCCCAGTTCCTCGACTGTAAAATTCGCGTTCGTGTAAATACAAATCTCGCTGGCGATGCGCATTGCCTCCATTGCCAAATCCTTGGCGTTCAACTTTGAGTGTTTCATCAGGGCACGCGCCGCTGCAAGTGCGAAGGAGCCGCCCGAACCAATCGCCACGATGCCGTCGTCCGGCTCGATGACATCGCCGTTGCCTGACAAGATAAAAGTCCCTTTGGTGTCGGCCACGATCAACAATGCTTCCAGGTGACGCAGCGCGCGGTCCTTCCGCCAATCTTTGGCTAACTCCACCGCCGCCTTTTGCAAGTTGCCAGAAAATTCCTGCAGTTTGCCTTCGAACCGTTCGAATAACGAAATCGCATCCGCCGTCGAACCCGCAAATCCAGCAATTACTTTATCTTGATACAGACGCCGCGTCTTCCGCGCGGTGTGCTTCATCACATGATCGCCCATGGTCACCTGACCGTCAGCGATCAGCACAACTTTCGCGTCTTTGCGCACACACAAAACCGTGGTGCCATGCATCAGCGCACTATTTTGGCCATTAGACATTCGACCATTATACGCTGCGCGTCTCCCCCGCGCCAAAAGGGGTAAATTGCATTTGTTATCCGAAGTTCGTCTTATCCTGAGCTACTTCTTTGCCGCCAGTAGTGCCGCGTTGCGGTGCGCGATGGCCTCAATCGAAATCATGGGATTCACTCCGGACGCGCTTGGGAAAGACGAACCATCCATCACGTATAAATTCTTCACTTCCCAGGTTTCGCCATCGGGATTCGTCGCGGAAAACCCTGGCGAATCGCCCATGCGCGCCGTTCCCATGATGTGGAACGAAAACAAAGCGACCTGCGCGTTGCCCCACCCCGCTGCGTCCATGTCCTTTACAAATGTTTCGATTGAACCGCTTTTTCCCGGTTCATAGGAACACAGCTTCGCGTGCGGCGAATAAATTCTACGGGCGCCTGCGTTTTCCAGAATTTCCGCCGCGCCGCGAAAACCGATTTGCATATGCCTGCGGTCGAAATCGGAAAGCGAGTAGCTCGATACTGGATGCCCTTCGCGGTCGATGGTCACCCGGCCCGCTCCGCGATCGCGAAGTAACACGCCAATCGCCGAAGTATTTTTCAGTTGCGACATGCGCACCCGAAAATCCCGTGGCTCGCGCCAGGGCATCACCGCCATGGCGATTGCGGGTTGCAGCGCCGTGGTCTCATATTTCACGCCATAATTCCCAGTCAAATGACGATGCTGGTCCGAGTAGATCGCCTGCATGGTTCCTTCCCACGGAAGAATCTCCTCGTTGAAGATACCGCTGACGTTTGAAACAGGATGCAGATGCAAATGGCGGCCGATGTGCTCGTTCTCGAGTCCGGAGCGCAGCAGCAGGGCCGCAGTGTGAATTGCTCCGCACGCGACGACAACGTGTTTGCATTTCACGACAACGCGATGGCCCTTCTTCGACCATGCTTCCACTCCACTCGCCGCCCCGCGCTCCACGCGCACTTTATCCGCGCGCGTCTCGCCCACGAATTTCGCGCCATGCATTTGCGCATCCGCCAGCCAGGTCTTTACTGTGGATTGCTTGGCACCAATCGAACATCCGTAACCGCAATAGCCGCACAGCTTGCCCTGTTCGCAACCAACGACGTTGCGCGGCATCGCATCCAAGTGCCACCCGAGCCGCTTCAGTCCGCGCTGCAATATTTCTTCCCGCTTCGAAATGCGATTTTGTTTCGTGTTCACTGAAAGCCGTTCGCACACCGCATCCAGGCTTTTTGTGTACTCTGGCCCGCGAATCCATTCAGCGCCTTCCTCCGCCCACTCCTCGCGAATCTCGTCCGGGGTCCGAAACGACGTGCAATAATTCACTACGGTTCCACCGCCCAGACATTCACCAGCTAGAAAACCGACGCTATGATCGCGCGTCGAAGCGAATCCGCACTCGGCATAAAGTTTCTGAAATCCTTGCAACTCCGCACCGTCAAAGTCCGCGTCGTCAAAATATCCTCCGGCCTCCAGCACAATCACCTCTTTGCCAGCCGCGGCCAGCCCCGCCGCAGCAACTCCCCCGCCCGCGCCCGAGCCAATCACGCAGACATCGCACTTCAGAGTCATTTCCTCGCGCGGCACGATCACATTCAACTTGCGCGGCGCGTCTGGCCGTTGCACTCCGATGGGTCCGGAATATCCGATGTTCGCCCAAACCGGATTTATTTGACCCGCGTCGCCCGGCAGCATGACGTACAAAAATCCAACGGCCTTACGCAGGGCTTGAAAGGCCGCGCGCCGGAGCGCCAACCGGCTATTCGCCCACGACAACATCACTTTGCATTTGTCTTCTTCGGCAAGCTCGGAGAATTGCGCCCAGTGTCCCACTTCGATGAAGGAATGAATCGATGAATCCCACAGGTCCAGCAAATTCAGAAATTCCCAGCGGTCCACGGCGCGCGGATTAAAATCCAGCGCCGCGGCCAAGGCATCGGGAACGCCTCGCTCCACCGCCGAAGGCCAACCGGGCGCGGCAGGCAGAAACGTATCGCAAATCGAACAAAGCGCTCGATGCTGGCGGGGCGTCAGCTCCATGATTCGCTGTTAGCCTACCAGCTACGCGCCATTCCGGAAACGCCGCAATTCTTGTGCCGGCCGGTTCTCTTTTTCGATTTCCGATATTCGGTGTTCCGCGGTACCTGATATCCTTTCGAGGATTTAACCGGGCTCGGAGGACTCAGCATGCGCCGTCACATAAAATTATTCGTCACCGGATTTTTGTTTATTTCGTTCGCGGCACCGCGGAATGTTGCAGGACAATCTTCCAGGGAAGAAAAGCCAATGAACAGCAGCAAAATTGCGCCGGACGGGACGGCATATGTCACCCGCGTGGTGCCGGTGCCTACTACCGTCAGTGCGGAAGCGCAGCAAATGCTCGCACGCGTGGAGTCAGACGCCGCCATGCCGCAGACGCTGCAGCAGCGGCGGACCGGCACCGACCAGTGGCAAGCGGGAGTCGGTGAGCAATTTAAGCAGCTGTATCCGGTCAACATCGTGTCCGACACTATCGCCGGAGTGCCGGTTCGCGCGATCACTCCGCTCGCTACCGCTGCGGAGAAACGTGACCGCGTGCTCATCAATCTGCACGGCGGCGGATTCAATTCCGACTCAGGTTCACTCTCAGAAACCATTCCCATCGCCAATCTTTCCGGGTTAAAGGTGATCGCCGTTCTCTATCGCCTCGCGCCGGAGCATCCATTTCCCGCGGGGCTTGACGACGCAGTCGCCGTTTACAAAGAACTTTTGAAGACCTACAAGCCGGAGCACATCGGGATCTACGGCACTTCGGCCGGAGCAATTCTCACCGCCGAGGTCACCGTAAAATTGAAACAGCTAAAGCTGCCGCTTCCCGCAGCGACCGGAATCTTTTCAGGGCTGGGTGACTTCAGTCAGGTCGGAGATTCGATCGCGCTTTTTGCCTTGAACGGATTTTCCGGCCACCTCGAACCGCCTAAGCCTGGCGTGCGCAACAGCGAGTACTTTCCGGCTTCGATCGACCCCAAAGATCCAGTGCTCTCCCCGCTGTTCGCCGATCTCACTGGATTTCCGCCGACGCTGTTCATCACCAGCGGACGCGATCTTCTACTAAGCGGCACAGCCATTCTGCATCGTGCGTATCTGCGCGCTGGCGTTGACGCTCAATTGGTGGTGTTCGAAGCGTTGCCGCACGCGTTCTGGAATAATCCCACGCTTCCAGAATCCAAAGAAGCCGATCAACTCATGGCGGCTTTCCTCGCGAAACATTTGAAACCGTAAATGACACTATTCGAACGGCGGTATACTCCTGAGCACGAGACTCGCAGTTAAAATGACCATCAACGCTTTTGCTCGTGCGCTGTCCGCGAGGGAAACCAAACGTGCAGACGTGCACCATCGAAAGGAGCCAGAATCCGGCGCCTCACTCCACAACAACCAAGGCGCTGTAGTTTTTCAACCCGGCCTTTTCGCAGTTATCTTTTTCTGTTTGTCTTCGGTGATAACTCTCAGCGCTCAGGAAATTTCCCTCCCCGTACAGCTCACGGCGCAGGAGCCCAATCAGGCTCCTGCAGTACGCGTCACGACGCACCTGGTACAGGTCAACGTGGTCGTCAGCGACAAGCACGGCAACCCGATCATTGGCTTGTTGCAAGATGATTTTTCCATTTTTGATAACGGCAAACGCCAGCCGATCCGCATTTTTTCCCCGGAAACAAACCTCCCATCGGCGGCTTCGCCGACTCCCATTCCGCCGGAAATCTATACCAATCGCCCGGAGGAAAGGAGCAACATTCCCGCAAGTGTTACGGTCATTCTGCTCGACGCTCTTAACACCGAGGTTGCGGACCAGACGCTGGCGCGCAAACAAGTGCTGCAGGTGCTGCGCAAAATTCAGCCGCATGAGTATGTCGCGCTCTACTGGCTCGGTAACGGCCTGCGCATCCTGCACGATTTCACCGCCGATGCGTCCGTTCTTCAACAAGTCCTCGCGGGTTTTGAAAGCAAGTCCAGCCGGCAGCTGGAAAATTCCGAGCTCGCCGATCCAAGCTTGACCAACCCTAACCCCTCCGCGCCCTCCGGAGCCGCTTACGAACGTCAGGCATTTCGACTGGCCTTCGATCAACGTGTCGCCAACCAATCTGCTCGTGAACGCATCCACGCCACGGCTGCCGCCATGTCTGCAATTGCAGGTCATCTTGCTACCCGCAAAGGTCGCAAAAATCTGGTGTGGGTCTCCGCCAGTTTCCCCATCACACTCGGTTATGACAAATTTGATCTGAATTGGGCGAACGATACAGGAGAAAATTTTTCAGACGATGTTCGCAAAGCGGCGCGTGCTCTCGCCGCTGCCGACATTGCCGTGTACCCTGTTGATGCGCGCGGCCTCCTCGGCTCGGCCATGGGGGCGAATTCGGACGACCTCGACGCACACATCGGCGATCCGACCGACACTGACGCGCACCTGCCCGCTCGCGGTGCTCCAGAAGCTTTGGATACCATGAAACTTCTCGCAGAGCGCACCGGCGGCAGAGCCTTCTACGGCTCAAACGATATCGCTGGGGCGATCCGGCGCGCTATGGACGATTCGCGCGTGACCTACACGATTGGTTTCTATGCTGAAGCTGTAAAATGGGACGGGAGTTTCCACGAACTCAAAGTGCGCGTCGCGGTGCCCGGCGCCGAAGTTCACTCTCGTTCCGGTTATTTTGCACTGCCTGATCCACCGGTGAATCCGCCTCAGAACGATCAAGCCCTCATTGCACAATTGGCTCTCAACGGTATTCCCGCTACCGGAATCAGCTTGCACGTTCGGATTCGTAATTCATCCGATGCTCATGTGTCCGTTGAACTGCATCTCGACTTGCGCGAATTAGAGATGCTCCGTTCTGGCGATCATTGGACCGGGAAAGTACGCTCGGCATTCCTGCAAATGGACTCAGCCGGGCGCATTCTTCAAGCCGATGACCGCACCTTCGATCCTGAACTCGACAATGCCGCTTACGAAAAAGGCTTGCATTTGGGCATCACTGATACTCGCCAGATTCGTTTGGTACCAAGTGCCACGCAGTTGTGCATTGTGGTACGCGATCTCACCAATTCCAATATGGGCTCGCTTTATGTTCCGGTCCCCGCACATTGATTTTCTTCGCGATCGTCGCGCGTGCCTCTCACTCGTTGATATATACTCCCAACTCTTAAAATATTTTGCGTGCGTGCTCTTGCAGAAGGAGACAAGAATGGTGGGATGGCGTCGTGTCATTTGGCCGATGGCGTTAGTGGTTGTTGGCTGCATCGCAGGGCTAACGGCGCGAATGAGTGCCACGCCACAGAGCGTTCAACACGTAGACGCACGGTTCTTCCAGGGCTTGAGCTGGCGCTCGATTGGTCCGCCGCGCGCCGGTCGCGTCGTTGCCGTAACCGGTGTTCGCGGCGAACCTGAAACTTACTATTTTGGCTCAGTCGGCGGCGGCGTTTGGAAAACCAACGATGCTGGCCGCACGTGGAATCCCATTTTCGATTCGCAGCCGGTTGCATCCATCGGCGCAATCGCCGTGGCTCCTTCGAACCCGCAAATCATTTATGTAGGCTCCGGCGAAGCGGACATGCGTTCCTCGATTTCCGTTGGCAACGGCATGTATAAGTCCAGCGACGGCGGAAAAACGTGGGGCCACATTGGCTTGACGGATTCGCGACAAATCGGGCGCATCCTCGTCGATCCCAAAGACGCTGACAAAGTGTTTGTCGCTTCGCTGGGCCATGCCTACGGGCCGAACAGCGAGCGCGGCGTCTTTCGTTCGAACGACGGCGGAAAAAACTGGCAGCGCGTTTTGTTCAAAGACGAAAATACCGGCGCCATCGATCTCGCGTTCGAACCGGGCAATCCGCAAACCGTTTACGCTTCGCTCTGGCAAACGCGCCGTCCGCCCTGGAGCATCTATGCGCCTTCGAACGGCCCGGGCACCGGCCTGTACCATTCGAAAGATGGCGGCGATCATTGGGAACAAATCAGCGGCCACGGACTTCCGTCCGAGGGCCTGGGCCGCATCGGAATAGCGATTTCTCCCAGCAATCCGCAACGAATTTACTTGATCGTAGACGCAAAAGATGGCGGGCTATACCGCTCCGACGACGGCGCTCAAAACTGGAAACGCATTTCGAACGACCGGCGCATCTGGCAACGCGGCTGGTACTTCGGCGAACTCAGCGTTGATCCCAAAAATTCCGATACCGTTTACGTCCCGAATACCGCCGCCTACAAGTCGACCGACGGCGGCGCCACATTCAACGCGTGGAAAGGCGCTCCTGGCGGCGATGATTATCACGAATTGTGGATCGATCCCGATCAGCCGTTACGAATGATCATGGGCTGCGATCAAGGCGCCATCGTCACGCGCAATGCCGGTGAAACGTGGAGCTCCTGGTACAACCAGCCTACCGGCCAGTTCTATCACGTCATCACCGACACTCGATTCCCTTATTGGGTCTACGGAGCGCAGCAAGACAGCGACGCCATTGCTACGCCCAGCCGAGGCAAATACCGCTCGCTCAATTTTCACGACTGGCGTCCCATCGAGGCAGGCGGCGAAAACGGCTACATCGCGCCCGATCCGCTAAATCCAGGCCTGATTTACGGCGGCACCGTGGCGCGCCAGGATTTGAGCAACGACGAAATTCAGATGATGCCGCCCACTCTGATGCAAACCGGCAGCTTCCGCCAAACCTGGACGCTTCCGCTGGTTTATTCCTCGATCGATCCACAGGTGTTGTATTTCGGCTCGCAGATTCTCTTTCGAACCGCCGATAGCGGCAGCTCGTGGCACGAAATCAGTCCGGATTTAACTCGCGAAGATCCCGGCGTCCCAGCAAACCTCGATCCCGCCACAGCCAAGGACGCTCCTGCGAACAAACGTCGCGGCGTCATCTACACCATCGCGCCATCTTCGGTGCGTAAAGGAGAAATCTGGACCGGCACTGACGACGGCCTCATCCACGTCACGCAGGACGAAGGAAAAACCTGGTCCGACGTCACGCCACGCGAAATTACTGCATGGAGCAAAGTCACGCACATCGAAGCTTCGCATTTCGATCCCGGCACCGCCTACGCCGCAATCGATCGCCACCGCCTCGATGATTTGCAGCCTTACCTCTATCGCACGCAGGACTTCGGAAAAAGTTGGACGCGCATCTCGAACGGAATTCCCGACGGCAGTTTTCTGAATTGCGTGCGCGAAGATCCCGTTCGGAAGGGTCTGCTCTACGCCTGCACAGAAAGGGGCGTCTACATTTCCTTCAATAACGGCCAAGACTGGCAATCGCTGCAATTAAATCTGCCCACCACTTCTGTGCGCGACCTGGTAGTTCGCGAAAACGACCTGGTAATCGCCACCTTCGGCCGCTCCTTCTGGATTTTGGACGTCATCACGCCACTGCGCCAAATCAATCCGCAGCTCGAATCGAGCGACGCATGGCTCTTCGCTCCGCAAACCGCCTACCGCGTTCGCCCCGGTTACGACGAGGGCACTCCAGTCCCCATGGACGAGCCATTGTCCGCGAATCCGCCCGACGGCGCCGTCCTCGATTTCTACCTAAAGGAAAAATCGCCATCGCCGGTTCAGCTTGAAATTTTCGATTCCGCCGGAAAACTCGTGCGCCGCTTCGCCAGCGACGACAAGTTATTTAAGACCGATCCGAACTCCGTTCCACTGACCATGAATTGGGTTCGCGATCCGGCGACTCTTCCCAACGAACCCGGCATGCACCGTTTCATCTGGGATTTGCGCTGCGCGTTGCCTGAAGGCGTCCATCGCTCGCACTTTTTCTCCGCCGGACCGTGGGTCGTGGCAGCCGCTTATTCAGTCAAGCTCACGGCCAACGGAAAAAGCACCACACAACCTTTAACCATCAAAATGGACCCGCGTTCGAACGCCACCGCCGACGCCCTGCAACACCAGTTCGCCGTGGCCACGCAACTCAGCCAAACACTCGGGCAAGTCTCGATAGCCCTGCAACAAGCCAAAGATCTGCGCAATCAAATTGAAGAACGCAAAAAAGAGGCCGCCGTCAAAACAGAAATCCTCGCTGCTCTGGGCGATTTCAATCAGAAAATGGAAGTCGCCGTCGAGTTCGACGCCAATGATGATTTTATGGTCTTCGGTCTGGCTCTTCCGGACAAGCCTCACGAATCTCTTCCTCGCATTCAATCCGCGCTCACCGGTTTGCTGATCGTCGAACAAAGTGCCGACGTCGCGCCTACCTCCGACGTAGTCGCGGCCGCAAATGCCTGGGTTGCGTCAAGCAACGATGCCCTCGCGCGCTGGAAAACGGTCCTCGGACCGGACTTCGCGGCGCTTAATTCCCAAATGCAAAAAGCAAATCTAAAGCCTTTGGCCTTACACTAGACATGAGCTTCCCCGGTAATCGCGCACGCTGGTGATGGCTTGCATTGCAGCTCAAATCGCAGTCCTGCCTTGCGGGAGGAATCATTTCATGCGCAATCACAGTAGCGTCCGCGAATTCGCATCCACCTTGATGCAGCTTGTTATCGCGACTTTGCTTTTCGCATCGCCGCTGCTAGCACAATATTCCACGCAGCCGGAGCAGCAGGAAATCCCTCCGGCTCTGCAGCCTCCCGTCAACGAAAAACTTATTCTTCAGCTCCACGGAACGGGCGACCAGATTTACACCTGCAAGAGCGGGAGCGGCCAATTCAGTTGGACGCTGAAGGCTCCCGACGCCCAGCTCCTCGACATCAAGGGCCAGCCTTTCGGCAAACATTTTGCGGGGCCCACCTGGCAGGCCAACGACGGCAGCCGCATCACCGGAAAAGTCGCTGTCAACCTGGATTCACCCGACGCCGAATCCATCGCCTGGCTGCTCCTCAAGGTTGTCAGCCACACTGGCAACGGCATTCTCTCGCGCGCCACCACCATCCAGCGCCTCCACACACAAGGCGGCAAAGCTCCATCTGACGGCTGCGACTCGGACCACGTCAGCCAGGAAGTCCGCGTCGCCTATTCCGCCGACTATCTTTTCTACGCGCCAAAATAATTTTCTGCTTTGGAGCGCCAGTTTGTCGACTCCGGCATCCAGGCAGCAACCGTCATTCCTGATCAAAGCCATCCGCTATTCCGAGCGCAGGAATCTTCTTCGATTTACACCTAGGCGAGATTTCCAACTACTGGCGGGGGCAGGACTAAGTGCGTCCCTATCAACGGCGAAGCCGTCAGCTCAAATACAAATCCCTTGCCGCCAAGCCCCAACGCCAATAATATTTCCTTGCCCGCCCCACCACGAGGTGCATCATGAAGCGCTCCGCAGCAATCGTCTTCACACTCATCGCAATCGCATTCGCCGCACAAACCGCTGCCGCGCAGGAATGGTCGCAGCCCTGGGCCCGTGAGCGCATCGCCAAATCGCAGCGCCACAGCGAATGGGTCACCGTCAAACAGGATGGCCGCAACGTTGAAACGCTGATCGTCTATCCTGAATCGAAGGAAAAGCGCCCTGTCGTTCTCGTCATTCACGAAATTTTTGGCCTCAGCGATTGGGCACAGGAACTCGCCGACGAAGTAGCCGCCGCGGGCTACATCGCCGTCGCTCCCGACCTGCTCAGCGGCATGGGACCGAACGGTGGCCGCACCAACTCCTTCACAGCGGGAGGCGTCACAGAAGCCGTCAGCAAACTCAATCCCGATCAAGTCACCGCCGATCTAAATGCCGCCGCCGACTACGGCAAAAAGCTGCCATCCGCAAGTGGAAAACTTTTTGTCGCTGGTTTCTGCTGGGGCGGCGGTCAAACTTTCCGCTTCGCCACCAATCGCGGCGATCTCTCGGCAGCATTCGTTTTCTACGGCCCGCCGCCCGCGAAAGACGCCATGTCCCGCATCACCGCCCCAGTGTATGGCTTCTACGCAGGCAATGACGCCCGCATTGACGCCACCATTCCAGAAACCACCGCGGCGATGAAAGCTGCCGGAAAAACCTACGACCCGGTCACTTATGAAGGCGCGGGCCACGGCTTCATGCGCGCAGGCGAAACTCCCGACGACCCCAACCTGGCCAACAAAAAAGCCCGCGAAGAAGCCTGGACCCGCTGGAAATCCCTACTCGCCAAGTAACTGGTCCGCGCGAGATTGCGTCACACATGATTTGTCGCCCGCGCGCCGGCGTCATTCCGAGCGCACTCTTAACCAGCCGTCATTCCGCACGCCTGGTCCCTCACCTTTCCAGTTCTTGGCGCGAGGGTGTCTTAGGCCGAATTGTGCGACGCTCCAGCGCCAATCCAATGTCATCCTTCACGGCCTCAGGAAAACCAACCGATCGTCCTTGCTCGATCCAACCCAGAACACCGGCTTCTCGCCCGGGGCGGTCTGAATTCTCATTGGTTGTCATCCTAGTTCTGGGATATAGAGTCGAGCAATAATTTATTGGGTGCAGCCTGTCACCATTCATTCCTACCTGCTCGCCACTCGCTATTCACCATCCACTCTTCCCCATACGCTCGCGGAAATATTTTTTCCAATCTTCCGGCAACGCATCAACCTGCATCGCACGCCGGAGTGAAACAAAATCCTCCGGCCCATACCGCTTCGTAACATAAAGCCGCGTTATCTCAGAAACTGGAACCGCGTTCGCATTACGCGAAATGACTTTGATCTCATCGCCCGCGCCGACTTCACCCTCGCTAGTGACCGCCAAATAAAAACCGCCCTTGCCGCTAACAAGAAACCGCTTCACCATGTCGTCGGACCCAAACCGCACGCCCAGCTTGTAGCAAGGCAGCCGCGGCTGCGTCACCACCACTTCGGCCGTGCCCACGCTAAAGTGATCGCCAGGATGCGCTTCCTCTTCCAGCAAGCCCTGGACGGTGAAATTCTCTCCAAACACTCCCATCGGCAATTCCCGTCCCGGCAATTCTTTGTTCCAATACTCGTAATGCTCGACCGGATAGCAATACACCGCTTTGTACTCGCCTCCGTGTACGGTCAGGTCCGCCTGCCGGTCTCCATCCAGATTCAGCTTCCGCAACGCCACCCGCCCCGCCACTGGCTCCTTGAAGATCCCAGTAGTCACACTTCTGTCGTGCCAAATCACTTCTCGCGGTAGCCCAACATTTACCGATACAATTTTCATAAACTGCCTCGCCGAATTGCGCAAAGCCCCCTCCGCAAGTCCTTTATAATCTGTAGTTATGGCGAAAGGGGGTGGGGCGTACGCGGCCGCCGGGCGCCGCTGCTTCGCTGTTCACCTGACCACTAGCGGCGCCGCTTGCCGTTCGCTTCCTCAGTCCCGCGCCTTGGCCGCTTTCTTCTTGTCCGCTCGGCTGCCGACTTCCTGGAAGCGCTGCTCCAGCGCCGCTTTGGTAAAAAAGTTCGGCTCCAGATTCGGATTGTAAGTACACGAATCGTAGAATGCCTGGAGGATTCGCCGGCCATTCCGCGTGCGCGCCACCTGCAGCGGAGTCTCGACTCCGCCGATCATGTGATAGTTCGCATACGACGTTACTTCCTCAATTGGCTGTCCGCTCTCCTGATCGGGAATGATCACCGTAAAACGCACCATCAAATGATTGTCGCGCTCCACCGCAATCCGGTAGGTCCGCTCCTGGCGGTCCGCCATCTCCACCCAATCCACCGGTTTCAGGTCGATCAAATCGGTTCCGCCATACCGGTACACCATGCCTTCTTCTTTCAGGCGATAGCGAAAAATATGCCCGGGATCTTTCATCAGTCGATCCTGAAATTCATCCACTTTGTCGGCTGGCTCTTCGCTTACGCCGTCATGGTCGACGGTCCAGCCTTCTTTTGAGTTGAACAAGTCGATGATGTTTCCCTTCTTGCCGAAATCTATGCGGTACTTGTCGGGAAATTGCCAGTACTCTTTGAATTCCAAATAGGACGTCAAAGCGTTGTTATGCCCAAACTCGGACTTCCGGCCGGTGCATTCCGATTCGCGCACATACAAGTAGTTTTGCCCGCCCATCGCGTCCAGCATTTGCGCAAGAATCTGTTTCGCCTTCGTCGCGCTGGCTTCCGGCATCATCGTCTCCGGGTTCTGTGCACTGGCGGCACTATCAATCAGAGCCCCGGCAAACACGAGGATCGTTACCGAAATCGCGACCCGCACGCGACAAGCAATTTGTGCAAACCTTATCCGCAAAGCACCGAACCCCCGTTTACATTGATGATTTCCCCGGTCATGAAGTTGGCCAGGTCAGAGGCCACAAACAGGATCGGCCCGGCGATTTCTTCCGCCGTTGCCGCGCGCCCCAGCGGAATCGCAGCCGCCACCATCTTCTGCCCGGCCTTCGAGTCCAGCACCTCGTTGGACATGTCCGTCGCCACCCAGCCCGGCGCCACCGAGTTCACCAGGATTCCATGCCGCGCCATTTCCGTCGCGAGTCCTTTGGTGAGTGCGATGATCGCGCCTTTGGACGCGCCATAGGCCGTATGCAGCGATTCGCCGCGCTGTCCAGCGGTCGAGCTGATGGGAATAATTTTTCCGGATTTTTGTTTGATCATGTGCGGCGCGGCAAAATGAATCACCGAATACACGCTCTTCAAATTGATGCGGATCATGTCGTCCCACTGCTTTTCCGTCATTTTTTCAATTGGCTGATCCTCCGGATTCCACACACCGGCGTTGGCGACCAGAATGTCGATGCGGCCCAGCCGTTCAATGGTTTGATCAACAAGTTTCTTGTTGTCGGCGTGTCTACTCACGTCGGCTTTAAATGCTTCCACGCGCGTTCCGTGCTTGCGCGCTTCGCTTTCCACCAGGGTTGCGGCATCTTTCGCTTTGTTGTAATTGAACACCACGTCCGCGCCAGCCTGCGCGAACAATTTCACCGCGGCTGCGCCAATCCCACGCGAGCCTCCGGTAATCAGTGCCGCTTTCCCCGCCAAAGAAATCATGTTTCCCCCAAGTCAATTTTTACGAAGAAGCTGGTTCACAAACTTTTTTCCTTCGCTTCGTCGTGCTGTCCCAAAAATCACAGACCGTCATTCCGAACCTGCCTGCGGCAGGCAGGCGGAGTCCGCGGAGTGAGGAATCTCTCCCTGGAGTGTTTCAGCGCTCCACTGGCGTTTCCATTCGCGCCTTGCGCGCTGCCCGCACAAAATCGGCGAACAACCTCTGCGCAAACGGATCTTCCGGCATGCGTTCGGGATGCCATTGCACACCGACCACCCAATCGTCCGGCGATTGCAGCTCCACACCCTCGATAATGCCGTCCGTGCTACGCGCGGTGACGCGCAGCTTTTCTCCCGGCCGGTCGATGGACTGGTGATGGCTACTGTTAATCTGAACTTGCGTGGCGCCAGCCAATTTCTGCAGCTGACTGCCTTCCGTCAGGGTCGCGCCGTGTTCCAGATCCTTGCTGGTCGAACTTGCCGCCAGATCGGTTTTCCCGTGCGTGTTTGTTCCGGGCTTCTCTGCTGGAATATGCTGCACCAGCGAGCCGCCCTGGTGCACATTCAAAATCTGGCAGCCGTAGCAAATCGCCAGCACCGGTTTGTCGTGAGAGAGAGCATGCTCAAGGATGGTGCTGTCAGTGCGATCGCGATCCGCATCCAGAGTTTTTGTCTTCGGATGCCGCGGTTCCGCGTAGCGTGCCGGGTCCACGTCCGCAGGACTTCCCGGCAGAACGAACGCATCCAGCGCGGCGGCCTGCCTCCGCAACTCCTCGTCCGAAAGTCCCAGCGAAACGTGCTCCGGCAGGCCCCCAGCACGCCTGACTGCTTCGAAGTAATAATTCAGCTTCTCAACATTGTGCTGGCGTTCTTCATCCCTGGTACGCCACGGAATTCCGACTCGTGGTTTGTTTTCAGATTGGGAGGAAGGATGATTTTCGGGCGGCATGGAGATGCAAAATCGTAGCATTCGCGCCGAAGGGCGGCAACCACCGCGCGTAAACATAGCAAATACAAGTGGTAAGTATAATGTTTACAGCTACTTAACTGGCCTTACGAACCGCTCTTCCAGGCAATATTCTTGGCGCCGGAAAAATGTGGGAAGTTGCCGGAGACGCTGCTCCAATTGCTCGATGGAATCGGCTCGCAGTGTTACGTGGCCGACTTTACGGCCCGGACGCGGCGCCTTTCCGTACAAATGCAAGTGCGCGTCAGAGACGGCTAGGAGTTCCTTGGTGTCGGGGAGCTCGCCGATCAGATTCAACATCGCGGAAAATCCCTGGGCGCGCGTGATGCCCAGCGGCAGGCCGGAAACCGCGCGAAGATGGTTTTCGAACTGGCTGGTGACCGCGCCTTCGATGGTCCAGTGGCCGGAATTGTGGACGCGCGGCGCCATTTCGTTGGCAAGGAGGCGGCCATCACATTCGAACAACTCGATGGCGAGAACCCCGACGTAGTCGAGTGATTCCAGGATGCGGCGGGCCGCGTCTTCCGCTTCGCGTTGCAGAGTTTCCGCGAGGTGCGGAGCAGGCGCGAGCGAAAGGCGCAGAATTCCGCTGCGATGATGATTTTCGACGAGGGGATAGAAGGAGGTTGCTCCGTCGCGGGCGCGTACGGCCAGAATAGAAAGTTCGCGAGAAAAGTTGACCAATTTTTCGAGCATCAGCGGAACCGACGGGATTTCGCTCTTAATGCGTTCAACGTCTTTGCCGGTGCGGAGAACCCACTGGCCTTTCCCGTCGTAGCCGAGGCGGCAAGTTTTCAAAACGGCTGGGAGACCCATTTTCCTTACGGTTTGATGCAATTCGTCCGCGGAATTGATGGCGGCAAATTCGGTGGTGGGGATGCCGAGTTTTTGAAACAAAAGTTTTTCGCTACGGCGGTCCTGCGCGGTATCCAGCGCTTGCGTCGAGGGATAGACGGGAACAAGTTTTTGCAAGAAGCGTGCGGCTTCGACGGGAACATTTTCAAATTCATAAGTGACGAGTGCGAGGCCGTGCGCGAATTTTTCCAAGGCTTCGAAATCCGTGTATTCGGCGGTGACACGCGATGCGATGCGGCCCACGGGAGCCTGCGGCGAAGGATCAAGAAAGCGGAAATGGAAATCTAGGGGATAGCCGGCGAGGGCGAGCATGTAGCCCAACTGGCCGCCACCTAAAATCCCGATGGTCACTTGCGCCTTCCTTTTTTATTTTTAGACTTAGACGCGGCGAATTTTGCTGGGTCCGGATCGGCGAGGACATTCTTGGTTTGCGAGGCGCGGAATTTTTTCAGTTCCGCCCGGATTTTGGGATATTTATTGCCGAGTGACGCTGCAGCGAGTAGCGCTGCGTTGATTGCCCCAGCTTTGCCGATGGCGAGAGTGCCGACCGGAATGCCGCCGGGCATTTGCGCAATGGCCAGCAACGAGTCCAATCCCTTCAAGGCTTTCGATTCCACCGGAACGCCGAAAACCGGTAGGACAGTTTTGGACGCAGTCATTCCTGGAAGATGGGCAGCGCCGCCCGCTCCGGCGATGATGACTTCGATGCCGCGCTGCTCCGCCTGCGAAGCATACGCGAAAAGCAGATCGGGAGTGCGGTGCGCGGAGACTACGCGGGTTTCGTGTGGGACATGCAATGCATCGAGCGTGCGCGCCGCGTGCGACATGGTTTCCCAGTCAGAGGTTGACCCCATGATGATGCCGACGAGCGGCTGCTTGGTCTTCGAACGAGCTTTCGCGGGCATGCGAGCCTCTTCCGATTGGGCGCCAATCGCCCATAAGACCGACAAGTTTATCGCGCACTGCAGTGATTTGGAAATTCTGAACAGGGGATGCCAGAGATCGCCAATGCAAAAACAGCAGTCGATATGCGCCGAACCGGAGTTAGCGGCCGGCGGCTTGGTCTCCGCGCAGCACGAGGCAGGTGGAATTTGATTTCGCGACCAGTTTTCCGTTTTCGTCGGTGATTTCGCATTCGACGTAGCCGATGGTGCGGCCGCGCTGAACCACGCGGCCTGCTGCGCGCAACAGAGTCTGGCGGACGGGGCGCAGAAAATTAATTTTGAGTTCGACGGAGGTGAAAGATTCGCCGGGCGCGAGAGTCGTGGCGAAAGCAATACCCATCGCGGCGTCGGCAATGTCGCAAAGAATGCCGCCGTGTACTGTACCCATGGGATTAAAGTGGCGGGTGCCAGCTTGCAGAACGACTACAACGCGACCTTCGCTGGCTTCGGCGATTTCAAATCCAATGAGTTCGCTAACAGGCGGACGAGTCTGCAACGCGGCGTGCAGCGTTGCGGATTTCTCAGGAACGGCCGGATCAGGCATAAGTCATCCTCCGAATGGATGGCGATTGGATGCGGCAAATCGCCTACTGTGGACACGGAAAGTGTCATCAGAGAAAGCTGGTTCGAACGCTCGACTGCCAATGGCGGCGCATCTGTCCGACCAAATAAAGCGAACCGGTGATGCAGATCACATCTTGCGGAGCGGCCTGAGCTATTGCCGATTCGAGCGCCTTTTCCGCGTCCGGAATAATTCTGAAATGGGATGCGTGGTGGCCCGCCATTTCTGCGAGCTGTGAGGCGGAGATCGAGCGCGAAGTGTTTGGCTGGGCGAAGATGACTTCGCTGGCGAGAGGAAAAAGAATCCCGGCAATTTCATCAACTGCTTTATCGCGCAGCGCGCCGAAGATGATGATCAATTTCTTGCCGTGCAAATTTTCCTCAAGAAAGATGGCCAGTTCGCGCGCAGCCGAAGGATTGTGCGCGCCATCGAGATAAATATCGGGATTCGAATGAACTTTTTCGATGCGGCCCGGCCAGACCGCAGTCGCGATTCCCTGCTCGATGGCGGTGTCGATGATTTTGAATCCCTGCGATTGCAGGACACGAGCGGCTGCGAGTGCGTTCAGAGCATTCTGCAATTGAAAGCGGCCAGCCAACTGCGGGTTGAGCTGATATTTATTTCCGCTCGCGATTTCTCTTATTAGCGCACCCACACTGCCGTCCTCCATTTGTGAAGACTCGATGGAGAAGGCTGCATTGGTTTCGACGACTGAAGCGCCTGATTCATAAGCTTTTGCGAGAAGAACGTGACGGGCTTCTTCGCGCTGCTCGGCGATGACGACAGGAACGCCGGGCTTGATGATTCCGGCTTTTTCGGAGGCGATTTCACGGAGCGAGTGACCGAGAAAATTTTCGTGATCGAAGTCGATGCGGGTGACGATACTCACTTGCGGGACAACGATGTTCGTGGAATCCAGCCGTCCGCCGAGCCCGGTTTCGAAAACTGCGAATCGCACGTCCGCTTCAGCGAAAAATACGAACGCAATCGCGGTGACGCACTCAAAAAACGTGGGGTGCGCCCGTAACGTGCCGTCGGCGAGCAATCCTTCGATGACGGAATGAATTCGAGAAAAGATGTTGGCAAAGGCCGTGTCAGCGATTTCCTCGCCATTCACGCGAATGCGTTCGTTGATTCTTTCCAGATGCGGCGAGGTGTAAAGTCCGGTGCGGTAGCCGGCGTGACGAAGAATGGATTCGAGAAACGCGGCGGTCGAGCCTTTGCCGTTGGTGCCCGCAATGTGGACGGAAGGATATTTCTGCTCGGGATGGCCGAGACTCTTTGCGAGGATGGTGATGTTTTCGAGATTGAATTTCGTCGCGGCAGCCTGCGTCGGCGCAGCGAGCTCTCTTCCAAGAGAGAACAGATAGCGTACCGATTCCTGGAAGTTCATTTCAATTCATCAGTAGGTCGAGCGAGGATGCGATGAAGGACTTGAGCTCTTTGCGGGGAACGATGGCGTCGAGAAAGCCGTGTTCAAGAAGAAATTCGGAGCGCTGAAATCCTTCCGGCAGTTTTTGGCGGATGGTCTGTTCGATGACGCGCGGTCCTGCGAAACCGATGAGCGCGCCAGGTTCGGCGATGTTCAGATCGCCCAGCATGGCGAAACTTGCGGTAACGCCGCCGGTGGTTGGATCGGTGAGCACGGAAATGTAGGGTAGCTTGGCTTCATCGAGGCGCGCCAGGGCCGCCGAAACTTTGGCGAGTTGCATCAGGCTGATGGTTCCTTCCATCATGCGGGCGCCACCCGAACAGGAAACGACTATCAGCGGCTGGCGTGTGTCCATGGCGAGTTCGATGCCACGCGTAACCTTTTCTCCGACGACCGCGCCCATGGAGCCGCCGATAAAACCGAACTCCATCGCGCAGATTACGACAGGCCGGCCGTTGAGCTGCCCTTCCGCGGTTATAACAGCATCATTCATGCCAAGTTTCTTGCGAGCCTCTTTGATTCGCGAAGCATACGGCTTGGTGTCTACGAATTTCAGCGGATCAGTGCTGGTCATGCCGGCGTCGTGTTCCGTCCAGCGGCTATCGAAGAGCATTTCCAGACGCTGCTTCGAGCCCATCTTGAAATGGAACTGGCATTTGGGGCAGACAAATAAATTCGCTTCGAGATCCTTGCGGAAGGTGATGGTGCGGCAGCTTTCGCACTTGGTCCACAGACCTTCAGTGCGAACGCGGCGCTCTTCGGGCGGCGTGGCCTGATCAATCGACTTTTTTTCCCTCTTGAACCAAGCCATTTTGCGATCTTTTCTTGCTGCGGACATTGCTTGCACCCAAGCCAGCCGACGCAGTTGCGAAGATGAGATAATTCACCGACAGTATTTCGAAGGTCCCCAGTGCGACAGTTTAATAGTCTATACCACGCTGGGCGAGAATGCCCTTGGTGTAGGGGTGTTTCACTTCTTTCATTTCGGTAACCAGGTCTGCGAGTTCGACGAGCTTGGGATGCGCGTTGCGGCCGGTGCAAATGACGTGAACGCGCCCGGGACGGTCGCGCAATGCGTCCACAATCATTTCCGGTCTGAGCATTTTGTAGCTGACCACGTAATTAATTTCGTCGAGGATGACCAGATCGTATTTTTCGGAATAAATGGCGTCGCGCCCGGTCTGCCAGCACTCTTCGGCGAGCTTGATGTCTTCGGGATCGGTATCCGCACCGCCAATTTTGACGAAGCCGCGGCCCATCGGGCGAATTTCAAATTTGTCGTCGCCAAGCATTTTCGCGGCGTCGAGTTCGCCGTAATGCCAGGAACCTTTGATGAATTGCACCATCAGCACACGGAACCCCTGGCCAACTGCGCGAAAGGCTGCACCGAGAGCACAGGTAGTTTTCCCCTTGCCTGGGCCGGTGTAAACGATCAACAGTCCTTTTTCTTGCGGCATTAACTTTCCTTCCGGCTTTTTCGACAAAGAATTTAGAGCCTGGGGCGCAGGCCCGAAAACGTCAAGTGAGTGGAAATCTTTTTAGACCAGATCCATGCGCCTGATGAGGTCTTGGGCATAGTGCTTCACGCGTTCAAGAAGCGCCGGCGACAAAGGCTGGTTCGGCGGAACGTGGTTGTCCTTGAGCACGATCCATAATCCCGGCCGATAGCTTTCCTCTTGCGTGCAGATAGCGCCGGTGAGTTGCACGATTTCCATGGGATGAGGCGTGTTGGGAGTAAGTTCAAGATCAGTGAGATGGTCCGACTCTTCCGCTAGCGTTTTGTGGTGCTCGCATAAGATTTCCAGGAGCACGCCGCGAGCATCGTCCACAAGATCGCGGAAGCCTTGCGAGACGAGAATGCCGTCCACTTCGCGTGGCGTTGGCTTCTCCAAGTCTTCGAGGTCGTAATCAGGGAGAGATTTTTCGAGCGGGATTTCGATGGAGACGAAGGGCTTGTCGGTGTCTGGAATAATCTTCAAGGGCATAAGAGAGTTCTACACTACGCGGGTCATTTGGGGTAGGGGCTGCCGGAAAGTATGGCGAAGGCGCGATAGAGCTGCTCCGCGAGCATGACGCGGGCGAGCTCGTGGGAATAGGTCATCGGGCTGAGCGAGAGTTTTTGCGAAACGCGCTTGCGGAGCGATTCGGGAAAGCCGTCGGCATCGCCGCAGAGGAAAATAATTTCTCGGATGCCACGGTCGCGCTGCTCCGCGAGCCAACGAGCAAGGGATTCCGAGTCTTGTGATTTGCCGACGGCGTCGAGAAGAATTGCCGTCGCAGCGCGGTCGGCGTCGAGGCGCTTGATGGCGGTAGCGGCGTCGCGGACTTCGTTTACTTCAACGGGAGCTGAACGGGAAATGCGTTTTACGTAGTCGTCGAAGATCGCGCGAAGTTCCGGGCGGCGGGTTTTTCCGAGCATCAGCAGACGGAGTCGCATGAATAATCGAGAGACGATATTAGAGTGCAACGCTCAATACCGGAAGGAAAAAAACCGGTCTAAAGACCGGCCACTGCGAAGAGCACCACCACATAAAGTCCCACACGTTACTGCATGCCGTACTTCTTGCGTTTTTCCAGGAGGGTTTTGCGGCTAATGCCCAGGACTTCGGCCGATTTCGTGATATGGTAACGCGTCGCTTGCAGCGTCTGTGCGATGGCTTCGCGTTCCAGATCTTCGAGAGAACGCAGGCCGGCGAGAAGAGCGGCGCCTCCTGCCGCGGCGCGTATGTTGTCCGGAAGATCTTCCAGTTGCAGCTCGTTGCCCTTGGAAAAAACCATGGCGCGTTCGACAGCGTTGCGAAGTTCGCGAAGATTCCCGGGCCAGCGATAAGCCGCCAGGGCGCGGCGCGCGGCTTCTGTAAGGTGCACAGGAACGCGGTTGTGAATTGACGCCAGTGAGGCGGCAAAGTGCTCGGCGGCGGGAACGATGTCGGCGCGACGCTCGCGCAATGGCGGCACGACGATTGGCAAGACGCTCAGGCGGAAGTAAAGATCTTCGCGAAAATGGCCAGCGTTGACCGCCGCGAGAAGATCGGTGTTGGTAAGAGCAATGAGGCGGGCTTCAATGCGCAACAATTCAGTGCCGCCCAGCCGCTCAAAAGTGCGCTCCTGCAAGACACGCAGGAGTTTGCCTTGCGCTTCCGGAGAAAGCGCGGCGATTTCGTCGAGCACTATTGTTCCCTTGCCGCCGAGTTCGAGCCGGCCGAGTTTGCGTTCGACGGCGCCGGTGAAGGCGCCACGCTCGTGGCCGAAAAGTTCGCTTTCGATGAGATGAGGCGGGAGCGAGGTGCAATCAATTTTCAGGAATGGCGCATCGCGCCGCGGGCTGAGTTCGTGGACCAGGCGCGCGAAATGGTCCTTGCCGGAGCCGGATTCGCCGGTGATGAGCAGCGTGGTTGGCGCAGGCGCGACCTTTTCGGCGAGTGCAAGCAAACGCTGCGACGCGGGGTCGGCGGCAATCCATGGAAAGCGCTCTGGCATGCATAAATTGTATCGAGAAGCCAAGCGCCGGGGCGCGGCGTGTTCAGCGTAATTGCGCTATCGAATAAGAACCAGTCGCCCAGGCCGGAAGACAGAAGATAATCAAGAAGGCTGGCGCGGCGCAGCGGGTTCGATGGAAACATAGATGGGGCCGGCGCCCAAGGCTACCAGGAGAAATCTGGAAAATTGGCCGGCCACGCTTTTTGTGAGGAAGTGAAGATCGTCGCCGGCGTTTATGTCGAGAATGAGGTCCTTGTGGTTCCAGGTGTTGTCCACGCGAATCGTGTGACGGCCCTCGGGAACCGGGAACGAAATTTCGTCGCCAAATAAAAGCTCCGCCTTGCGTTCACCATCCAGCAAAACGAATATCTGCCGGGTTTGCACATCGTCCGGCGAATCGCGACTGACGGTCACTTGCGCGGCAACGGTCCTAGATTGCGAAGAATTTTCTGCCGGCATTGGGATGGGATCAGGAGTGATCGCCAGAGGCGCGTAGCCGTGGCGAATCATTTCCGGAAAGTACGGCGTCAGACAGATCGGGAATATCGTAGCGCGGTACGTTACGCCACAGGCGTTCGAGATCGTAGTAGCGGCGCGCCTGTTCGCTGAAAACGTGTACGATGAAACCGCCAAAATCGAGCAGCGCCCAATCGTTCGAACCGCGGCCTTCGCGGTGTTCCGGCTCGCGTTTCAATTCCTTGTAAAGTTGCTCTTCAACTTCCGTGCAAATGGCTTGCACCTGCGGGGTGCTGAAGCCGGTACCGACCACGAAGTATTCCGTGAAAGTGCCGATCTTGCTGAGATCAAGCACGGTGATGGCGGAAGCTTTTTTGTTCTGCATGGCCTCGATGACGAGGCGAACCGATTGAGGGAGATTCGTCAAATTCAAGAGTATAGGCCCTGTTTATGAATGTATTCCTCCACGCGCGCGGAAACAAGTCCGTGAATCGCTTGACCCTTGTGGGCGCGGCGGCGAATGTCGGTGGCGGAAACGTCGCTAGAGACGTTTTCAAGAAGATAGACGTTGGTGCGGCGAAGTTGCGCGATCAGCTGTGAAGGCGGGGGATCGGGATCGCGTTTGGCGTTAGGAGCGGCCATTAAATCGGGCGGAATGACCAGCTTCAAGGCTTCCGCGCGGATGCCAGGACGGTTGGCGATGATGAAATCGCACAGGCCGAGCAGCGATTCGTATTCCTTCCACATGGGGATATCGAGAAACGCGTCGGCACCGATGATAAAAAAAATGCGATCGCCGGCTCCATGATAGGCGTGGCGGAAGTAGCGAACCGTGTCCACAGAATAGTGCAATTGGCTGCCGGCGAAATCTTCACCTGCTTCGGCCAGCGATGGAACAAAGTGCGGATGCTCGGTGCAGGCGAGCGCAACCATGGCGTAGCGATGCGGAAATGGCGCGAGATGCTGTTTTAATTTGTGCGGTGGCCGGCTGGCGGGAACAAAGTGAATTTGGTCGAAATTGAAACGGCGGTCCGCGGCTCGCGCGACGGCAAGATGTCCATGATGAATGGGATCAAAGGAGCCGCCAAACAACGCAATACGGCGGGGCTGGTGTCTTGCTGCTGTGCTGCGCTGCGCTTGCGCGGTGGTCAATGACGCTCCATGGACACAGAGGGGATATTTTCGCATGAAAGGCAAAACAGGGATAGTCGCAGAGCTCACCCAGATAGGAAAAGAAAGAGGGAAAACAACAACTGCCGGAGGGAAATCTGCATCCCTACTTCGCTTTCCTCTGTGTCTCTGTGGTAGGTTTTTTCTTCGGCTTTATTGCTGATTGGCCGCTTCGGATACGGAATCCGGCGCGTCTGGATGCGGCGCGGTGGACTTAGGGATTTTTTCCAACGCGTCAGCCATGGCAAGCACCA